>Ga0190265_10000031_pt1 | contig 171288 bp, 180 predicted proteins | sample Popmic124T_FD_133135 | JGI IMG/M metagenome (GOLD analysis project Ga0190265, IMG submission 133135) | Populus adjacent soil microbial communities from riparian zone of Indian Creek, Utah, USA - 124 T | ecosystem: Environmental > Terrestrial > Soil > Riparian zone | place: USA: Utah...
CCACTTCTGCTCGAATCGATTGCGCAGCCAGATCGCGATGGCGTTCATGCCGAGCAGCAGCACCATCAGCACCACGATCGCCCCCGCGGCGAGCGAGGCGTAGTCGTTGACCGCGTTGGACGGACGGGAAATCCAGTCGAAGATCATGATCGGCAGCGCGGTGAAAGCCGATTGGAGGTCGGGATCGAAGGCGACGAAGGTCGCCGCGCCGATCATGATCAGCGGCGCCGTCTCGCCGATCGCCCTCGACAGCGACAGGATCACGCCGGTCGCAATGCCCGGGATCGCGGCCGGCAGCACCTGACGCCAGATCGTCTGCCACTGCGTCGCGCCCAGCGCCATCGAGCCCTCGCGGATCGACGGCGGCACCGCGCGGATCGCCTCGCGGCCGGCGATGATCACGACCGGAAGCACGAGCAGGCCGAGCGTCAGTCCACCGGCGAGCACGACGTTGCCGAGCTGCAGCGGGCCGCGCACCAGGAAGGCCAGGCCGAGGATGCCGTAGACGATCGACGGGACCGCCGCGAGGTTCTGGATGTTGACCTCGATCGCGCGGTTGTACCAGCGCGTCTCGTCGGCGTACTCCTCGAGGTAGATCGCGGTTGCGACCCCCACCGGGATGATGAACGCCGCACAGACGACCATTAGCCAGAGCGTCCCGAGCAGCGCGGCGCGGATGCCCGCCTGGTCGGCGACCGAGGAGGCGTAGTCGGTGATGAAGCTGACGCTGATGCGGCCGAGGCCGTCGGCCGCGACGTCGATCAGCAGCGTCCCCAGCAGGGCGAAGGACAACGCGATGCAGGTGATCAGCAACCAGCGGAAAACGTTGCCCTCGATCTTCGCGCGACGCGAGGGTCGCCCGACCACCGGCCGGTCCGCGGTCTCCTCGAAGGCGGCGGCTGTTACGGGCTGGCTCACTCGTATACCTGCCGGTACTTGCGCACGAAGCGGATCGCCACCAGGTTCAGGACGAGCGTGATCACGAAGAGCAGCATCCCGACCGCGAAGATCGTCTTGTACTGGACGCTGCCGGTCGCCAAGTCGCCCTTGCCGATCGCGGCGATGTAAGAGGTCATCGTGTACATCGGCTCGCGCACGTCCGTGGTCATCGCGGCGATCTGGCCGGCGGCGACGAGGACGATCATCGTCTCGCCGATCGCTCGCGAGGCGCCGAGCACGACCGAGGCGACGATCCCCGACAGCGCGGCCGGGAAGACGACGCGCAGCGAGGTCTGGAGGCGGTTCGCGCCGAGTCCGAACGAGCCCTCGCGCAGCGACGCGGGCACCGCCGACATCGCGTCCTCGGCTACCGACGCGATCGTCGGCACGACCATGAAGCCCATGATGATTCCTGCCGAGAGCGCGTTGAACACGCTGATGTCCATGCCGAGGAAGTCCTGCAGGACGGTTGGAGTGAAGAAGGTGAGCGCGAAGTAGCCGAAGACGATCGTCGGCACCCCGGCGAGCAGCTCGAGGATCGGCTTGACGGTCTTGCGGATGCGTGGGCGGGCGTACTCGCTGAGATAGATGGCGGAGCCGAGCCCGAGCGGGATCGCGACCACCAGGCAGATCCCGGTGATCAGCATCGTGCCGCTGACCAGTGGCAGCACGCCGAAGCTCTGCGGCTTGATGATCGGCGACCAGTCGCTGCCGAAAAGGAACTCGCCGACGCCGACCTCTTGGAAGAAGGTGATCGTCTCGCCAGCGAGCGAGAGGACGATGCCGGTCGTGGTGAGGATCGAGATCAGCGCTGCCAGCAGCAGCAGCGCCTTGATCAAGTCCTCGTTCCAACGACGGCGCGCCACCCCGAGAGCCGGGGTGGCGCGTGTCGTGGTGGTGGCGGAGGCCTCCATCGGTGATCTTTCAGGAGGCCGCGAGGTCGGCTACTTGCCGGCCTTCGCCTCCGCCTCCTTGAGCTGCTGCTTGGCCTTGTCGGTCTGAGCAGCGGTCAGCGGCACGATCTGCGACGCCGTGGCGATCTCGTCCGCGTTGTCGATCGTGTACTCCATGAAGCCCTTGACCTGCGGCTTCGATCCGAGCGACTGCTCGCTGGGGTACATGAAGATCGGACGCGACAGCGGCTTGTAGCTGCCGTCCTGGATCGTCTCGACGCTCGGCTTGACGCAGCCGTCGCCACCGTCGACCGCGACCAGATTCAGCTTGTCCTGGTTCTGCTCGTAGTAGGAGAAGCCGAAGTAGCCGAGACCGCCCTCGTCGCCGGTCACGCCCTGGACGAGAATGTTGTCGTCCTCGGACGGCTGGTACTCCTTGCGGCTGACGCCCTCCTCACCGTTGATCTCGTCGGTGAAGAAGTCGAAGGTGCCGGAGTCGGTGCCTGGTCCGTAGAGCGAGACGTCGACATCCGGGAGCTTCGGGTCGAGCTGGCTGTAGTTCGTGATCTTCGAACCGGTGTTCCACAGCTGCTTCAGCTGGGCGACCGTCAGGCAGTCGATCGCGAGGGCCTTGTTGGTCACGATGGCGATGCCGTCGTTGGCGACCTGAATCTCCTGGTAGGTAACGCCGTTCTTCTTGCAGATCGGCACCTCCTCGTCGTCCTTGATCGGACGCGAGGCGTCGGAGATGTCGGTCTCGCCGGCGCAAAACTTCTCGAAGCCGCCGCCGGTACCGGAGGTGCCGACCGAGATCTGGACGTTCGAATTCTCACCCTGGAACTGCTCCGCGGCGGTCTGCGCGAACGGGCCGACCGTGCTCGAGCCGTCGATCTTGACCGCGCCGGAGAGGTCGCCCCCGCCGCTGCCACCTGAGGCGCTGCTGTCGCTGCTGTCGTCGCCGCATGCCGCGACGCCGAATGCCAGCACGCCTGCCGAGGCGAGTGCGAGCCACTTGCTCATGGATGTTCTCCTTGTTCGTTTCACAACTGCAGCGACGGTCGCATGGCTCAGTGGCCAGTCTGTTATGGACTTGTCTCCGGGATGTGAAAACGATGTAAAGACGGGCTGGGCGAGGGCGGCGGGGAATCCCCCGATCCGCTTGAGAACCGCTGCTCGGGGGATTCCCCGCCGCCCTTCGGCAGTGGCTCCTGCTCGAGGCGGTAGCCGAAGCCGAAGTGGGTGTGGATGAAGCGGGTGTTAGGGATGGCTTGGTCGAGCTTCTGGCGGAGCTTGGCGATGTAGACGTCGACCGAGCGGTCGGACTTGCGGTAGGGCTCGTCCCAGACCGCGGCGTAGATCTCCTCGCGGCTGACGATCCGGCCCTGACGCAAGACCAGGGCGGTCAGCAGATCGAGCTCGCGTGCGGTCAGATTGAGCGGATGGCCGCCGGCCAGCGCTAGGAACTCATCTGGGTGGATCTCGATCGACCCGGATCGCAATACCTGGGTTTGAATCGCCGCTTCCATAGGGCGGAAGGTCGCATCTGGCCGAGGGCCTCCCGTTATGTGCGCGTGATTGGGCTGTGAAGAAGCTGTAAACGGGCTTTCACATGCCGAGTTGTTGCGTATGCTGACTGTATGCAGCTCGCCATCCTGGACACGGACTCCGGGTTCGTGCAGGTCCTGGTCAACCGCGCCGACAGCATGGGCTGGCAGTGCCGCCGGTTCGAGGCAGCGCCGCGCGCCGAGGAGTTCGCCGCGATGCGCGTCAACGCGCTGGTCGTCGATCTGGCGCTACTCGGCCCGGGCGCCTGGGACTTCCTCCAGGACGTCGCAGCCGCGGCGCCGGGGCTGGGAATCGTCGTCGCTACCGGCCGATCGAGTGTCGCCCAGCGGGTGCGCGGTCTGCGGATGGGGGCCGACGACTGGATCGCCAAGCCGTGCCATCCCGAGGAGGTGCTCGCGCGTGTGGAAGCAGTCGTGCGCCGGCGCAAGCAGGCGAACAGCCGCCTCGACCAAGCTCCTGTCCTCGCGGGCGAGCTGGAGATCCGGGCCGACCAGTTCCAGGCCTACGCCGCCGGGCGCAGTGCCGACCTGACGCGACGCGAGTTCGAGGTCCTGCAGCTGCTCGCCGGCGCCGAGGGCAAGGTCCTGCAGCGCGAGGAGATCTACCAGCAGGTCTGGGGCTACTCGATGGCCCACGGTGACCGCTCGGTCGACGTCTTCGTGCGCAAGCTGCGTCAGAAGCTCGAGGCGGGATCGCCGAGTTGGCGGTATATACACACCCACTTCGGCGTCGGCTACAGGTTCGATCCGGAGCTCCATGACGACGCCCCCGCGATCGAGGTTTCCGACGCGGAGGGCGCTCCGCCCGCTACGGTCGACTCTGCCGCGCTCCTTCACTAGCGCGCGCAGTCCCGTAGATCTCCCGAAGGGGTACTCGGATGTCGAAGGCAGGACGTTGGGGGTTGGTCGCGCTCGCGGTGGTGGTCGTGGTGGCCGCTTTCCTGATCGCCCGCCCGGGCGACGACGACAGCGACAGCGGCAATCAGGCAGCGAGCACGGCCACCGAGACTTCGCCGACCGCTACCGCGCCGTCGGCGCCGAAGCCGCCGCCCGACGGCCCGGCTGCGACGGTGATCGAGCTGAAGGACCACGAGCCGGTCGACGGCGTCGTCGACATCGATGCGAAGAAGGGCGACCCGGTGCGGATCGTCGTGCGCTCCGACGTCGCTGACGACATCCACATCCACGGCTATGACATCTCGCGTGACGCCGCGCCCGGCAAACCGGCGCGCTTCCAGTTCGACGCGACGATCGAGGGCGTCTTCGAGATCGAGAGCCATGAGGCGGAGCACGCCGGGAAGGACGCGCTGATCGCGCGGCTGGTGGTGGAGCCGTCTTGATCGAGATCGCTCACGGGATCGTAGGTCGCTCAGACCTGCCGATCCCGGAGTGGCTGTTCGGCTGGGCCGCGGCGGTCGTCCTCGTCGTGTCGTTCGTCGCGCTGGCGGTGCTGTGGCCGGAGCCGAAACTGTCGCGCGCGTCGTTCCGGCCGCTGCCGGGGCTGTCGCGCGTGCTGTTCAGCTGGCCTGTCGAGCTGGTCTGCGGTTTGGCTGGCGTCGCGCTGCTCGTGCTGACCGTCTACGCCGGCTTCGAGGGCTCGCAGACCGCGACGGCGAACTTCACGCCGACGTTCGTCTACGTGATCTTCTGGCTCGGCCTGGTCGGGCTCAGCGTGCTGTTCGGCAACGTCTTCAAGGCGTTCAACCCGTGGCGGGCGTGTGGGCGCGCGGTTTCCTGGATCGCGCGCACGGCGGCGCGCGCGCCGATGCCGGCGCCGCTCTCCTACCCCAAGCGGCTTGGCCACTGGCCGGCGGCGGCGGGAATCTTCCTGTTCGCGGCGCTCGAGCTGGCGGTGTCGGATGGCGACGCGCCGCGGACCGTCGCGATCGCCGCGCTCGTCTACTCGGTCGCCCAGTTCGTCGGGATGGCGCTCTACGGCGTCGAGGAGTGGACCGAGCGCGGCGACGGCTTCAGCGTCTACTTCGCGCTGTTCGCGCGGATCTCTCCATGGAGCACGCGCGACGGCGTCATCGGCCTGCGCGCTCCGCTCGCCAGCCTCGCCGACTTCCGCCCGCTCGCGGGGACCGTGCCACTGCTCGCGGTGATGATCGGCAGCGTGACCTTCGACGGCGCCGCCGAGGCGCCGATCTGGACGGGGGTCGCGCCCGACATCTCGGACTTCTTCCAGACGCTTGGGCTCTCACCGGAGAATGCGCTTGAGCTGACCTTTCTGGTCGGGCTGATCGCGGCGATCGCGATCGTCTACGGCTTCTACATGCTCGGCGTACGCGGCGCGCAGAGCGTCGGCGGCGGCTTCTCGACGCGCGAGCTGTCACGCGCGTTCGTCGCGTCGCTGGTGCCGATCGCGTTCGCCTACGTCGCCGCCCACTACTTCACGCTGCTGCTCTACCAGGGCCAGGCGATCCTGACGCTGTCGAGCAACCCGTTCGGCTTCCTCGCCTCGAACCCGCTCGGCGAGACCGGCACCGACATCTTCGGGACCGCGGACCGCTCGATCGACTACGGCGTGATCGGCGCGACGAGCGCCTGGTACTGGATGGTCGGCTTCGTCGTCGTTGGCCACGTCGCCGCGCTGACGCTCGCCCACGACAAGGCGCTGACGATCTACTCCGACGTCAAGCTCGCCGTCCGCTCCCAGTACTGGATGCTCGCCGTGATGGTCGGTTTCACCAGCCTCGCGCTCTGGCTGCTGTCGCAGGCGAACCAGTAGCGAAGCGCCCAGTCAGACGACGCGGATCGTGGCGAGGTGATCGAGCTCGCGGCGGATAGCGGCGAGATTGGGGGTGCCCCACTCGTCGATCACTCTGAGGACGATTGGAAGCGCTTCCTTGGGAGTCATCCCCAGCGCTGCCGCGATCTCGGGCGTGTGCTTGTGCTCGCCGAGCATGGCGTAGACCTGCCGCTCGATATCCGTCATTTCCTCCGGCATGAGTCCGATCCTAACACGGTCAGTGGTCATTGGTCTGGGCTGCCAGATCCTCTACGACGCGCCAAAGCGCCTTGGTCTCCGCTTCGAGAGCTGCCAGCATTCGTTGCGTGGAAAGCAGGCTGTCGTGGGTCTCGTCACCACCCGCGTATCGAACGCCACGGCCAGAGATCTCGATCGGCAGGCGTCCCTCGAGTGCCTGGACGGAGACGACGAGGACCAGCATCCAGATGGCGAAGAACGCGACCGAGCGCTCAGCTACGAGCAACGCTTGGGAGCCGAGCGCAATGCTTGGCAACGGCCCAGTCGCCGGGGATTCGCCCCAGATGTTGACGAGGCCCGAGACAGCCAGTCCGGTAAAGACAAGCGCAGTGATCGCGACAGGGAACCGGCGTTCCCGGCGCCGGATGGCGGTTCTCGAACGGGTGCTCCTCGACGGCATGCCAGGGACCGTAATCCGAGTTCTGTGACAGCAGGGGTTGCGCTAGCAACGAGAGTGCAACGGGCCATCGTCACGATTAAGCGGCCAGTGCGTAGCCTGAAGCTGCCGTGATCCTCCTTGCACACGTGGGCCACTGGCTCGTCAACCTCGCCTACTTCGTCCCGGTGATCGGGTTCCTAGGCTGGCTCGGCTGGACGGAGCTGCGCAGTCGGCGGGAGCGCCGAGCCGAGCAACGCGACGCGGCGGCGGGTCCCCCCACGAGCTCCGGCTAGAGTGACCGCATGGCCAACTTGACTCGCAGGGATAAGGAGAAGCGCGCCTACTCGCTCGCCCTCGTCGGTGGCGGCGCGGGAATAGCAACCGTCGGCTTCCTCGTGTTGGCGATCGTGGGTGTCGTGGGTCTCGGCCCCGCGATCCTCGCCGCGCTGGTTTCCGCCGCGGCCACCTTCGGCTTTCGCCGCACCGTCGGCTCTAACTAGCCGGCTTCGCGGCCGCTGGCCGCGAGAGGTTCACAACTCCTTAGCGCCGTCTTCACAGGTTGTGTGGCAGGGCTCGCCACACTCGTAACGTGGCCCTGACTCGCCGGCAACTGATCGGCGCCGGGGTAGGTGGCGTCGCGACGGTTGCGGTCGGCGGCGCGCTGTGGCGCGACGTGCTCGAGGCGGCGCCATCTGCGCCGCGCAAGGCGAGCTCCGGCTACGGACCGCGGCAGGCTCCGGACGCCAACGGCATCCGGTTGCCGGAGGGCTTCGAGTCGCGCCTGATCGTGCGCGGCGAGGAGCGGCTCGCCGACACCGGTTACCGCTGGCACGAGGCCTCCGATGGCATGGCGACCTTCCCGACCGAGGACGGCGGCTGGATCCTCGTCTCGAACTCCGAGACGCTCGACGGCGGCGCGTCGGCGATCCGCTTCGCGGCCGACGGCCAGATCGAGGACGCCTATTGCATCCTCGGCGGCACGCTCCAGAACTGCTCCGGCGGCGGCACGCCGTGGGGCACCTGGCTGTCCTGCGAGGAGGTCGAGGGCGGGTTCGTCTGGGAGTGCGATCCCGCCGGCCGCCACGAGGCGGTGAAGCTGCCGGCGTTGGGGGCATTCAAGCACGAGGCCGCGGCTGTCGACCCGCGCGGCAAGCGCGTCTACATGACCGAGGACCTGATCGACGGTGGCTTCTACCGCTTCACGCCGCGGCGCTGGCCGGACCTGGGTGCCGGGCTGCTCGAGATAGCGACCGTCGATCGCCAGGGCAAAACGAACTGGACCGAGGTGCCGGACCCGTCCGCGACCAGAACGCCGACGCGGCGTCAGGTGGCGGCGAGCACCAAGTTCAAGCGCGGCGAGGGGCTGTGGCGCGACGGCGGGACCGTCTACGTCTCCACTACTGGCGACCACCGCGTCCACGCCTACGACATCGGCAGCGAGCGGTTCGAGGTGATCTACGACGGTCTGGCGTCGAAGGAGGCGCCGCTGTTGCGCGTCGACCAACTCACAGCGACACGGGTCGGCGAGGTTTTCGTTTGCGAGGATCTTGCGACCGATGAGATTGACATCGGCGTGATCGAGCGTGATCACAGCGTGTCGAGCTTTCTTTCGGTCACCGGTGAGGAGCACGCGATGTCGGAGCTGACGGGTGTCACCTTCGACCCTTCGGGCAGCCGGATGTACTTCTCTTCGCAACGCGCCGGGGGCTCTGACGGCATTCCTGGTCCGGGCGCGATCTATGAGATTTCCGGGCCCTTTCGCGGTCGTCGTGTTAACGGATAGGTAACTCCGACTGACATAAGCGTTAACCGGAGGTCGAGCGTTCGTCACCAATATCGCTGGTGAGGAGCACGCGACGTGACCTTACGCAATCTAGCCCCCGGGATCGCCGCCTTCGCGACGGCGATCCTCGTGGCGCTGATCGGCCTCGCCGCCAGCGCTGACCCGCCGTCGGGGGATGGTGCGGTGGGCGAGCGTGAGGGAGTCGTGAAGCTCCGCCTGCTTGGCGTCAACGATCTGCACGGCCACCTCGAGCCGCCGCGTGACGGGATTGGCGGCGCCGCCTGGCTCGACGCCCATCTCGACGCCGCGACACTGCCCGGTCGCACGATCCGGGTCCACGCCGGCGACATGGTCGGGGCCTCGCCGCTGATCTCGAGCTGGTTCCACGACGAGCCGGCGATCGAGACGACCAATCAGCTCGGCTTCGACGTCGGCACCGTCGGCAACCACGAGTTCGACGAGGGCGGCGACGAGCTGCTGCGGCTGCTGCGTGGCGGCCAGCGGAGCGGTCCAGGCGCGCTGAAGCGCGATGCCGCCGGCCAGCTCGTCAACACCTCGTCGCCCGGCTACGCGGGTGCGGCGTACCCGTACATCGCCGCCAACACGATCGACCGCGACGGCGAGCCGCTGCTGCCGCCCTACGCGATCGTCGAGCGAGCCGGTGTGCGTGTCGGCTTCATCGGCGTCACAACGACCTCGACGCCCTACTTCCTGCTGCCACGTCATGCGGAGCGGTTCCGCTTCACCGACGTCTCCGATGCCGTCGACCGCTGGGTGCCCGAGCTTCAGGAGCGGGGTGTCGAGGCGATCGTCGTGCTGGCCCACTCGGGCGCGAGCAACGAGGAGCCCGGGGACCGCGACAGCGCAGCCGGCGAGATCATCGACGAGACCGCGCAGATGAGCTCGGCGGTCGACGTGGTGATCGCGGGACACAGCCACTCGCTGTTGAACCTTCGTGTCCCGAACGCGGACGGCGACGGCGACAAGCTGGTCGTCGAGGCACTCTCCTACGGCGTCGCCTACGACCGCGTCGACATCGCGGTCGACCGAGCCAGCGGCGACATCGTCGACAAGGCCGGTGCGGTGCCGTCGACGCGCCACGGGGATCTCGCTCCGGACCGCGCTACCGATGATCTGGTCCGCGGCTACGCGGACCGCATCGCGCCGCTCGCCCGCCGCGTGGTCGGGCGGACCGACCAGCCGCTGACCCGCGCCAACGGCCGGCTCGGCGCGCTCGCGGCTGCCGCGCAGCGCGAGCTGACCGGGGCCGACGTCGCGCTCGTCAACCCGGGCAGTCTGCGCGCCGATCTCGACACCGGACCGCTGTTCTACGAGGAGCTGTTCGCGGTCCATCCCTACGATTTCCCGCTCGTCCGGTCGAAGCTGAGCGGGCGCGCGCTGAGGGAGCTGCTTGCCGAGCTGCGGATCGACGCGCCCAACCCAGGCGCCTACGTCGCCGGACCGGCACGGATCGATCCGGACGAGACTTACACCGTCTCGACCAACGAGTGGATGGCCACCGGGGAGGCCTTCCCCGCGCTGCGTGTCGCGGGCAGGGCCGGTCGGCCGAGCGGCAGCGAGACGGAGGCGCTCGTCAACTACATCGAGCGGCAGCGCTGATTCTTCACATTTCGTGCGCACGTCCTTCACAGGACGCTCGCCATCTGGCCATACCGTCGCTTCGATGCCCGCGATAGTCGCCGCCTGCGTAGCGCTCGCCGTCGCCTCTTTGGCCCTCCCGTCGGAGCCGAGCTTCGACCCTTGGGCCTGGATCGTCTGGGGCCGCGAGCTGCTGCTGTTCGACCTCGATACGAACGGCGGCCCGTCGTGGAAGCCGCTGCCGGTGCTGTTCACCGCCGCGTTCGCGCCGTTCTCGCTGATCGACGAGGGGATTCCGGCGGCGCTCTGGCTGGTCGTCGCGCGCACCGGCGCGCTGCTGTCGATCGTGCTCGCATTCCGTGTCGCGCGGCGGCTCGCGGGTCCCGGGAAGTGGACGGGGATCGGCGCCGGCGTCGTTGCCGCGATCGCGCTTGCCTTCGCACCGCAGTGGCTGCGCTACGCCGCACACGGCAACGAGGTGCCGATGGCGGTCGCGCTGATGCTCTGGGGCGTCGAGCGTCATCTCGACGGCCGGCGGGCGCAGGCGCTCGTCGTGGTCTTCCTGGCCTGTCTGCTGCGGCCCGAGGTGTTCCCGTTCCTCGCGATCTACGCGACCTGGCTATGGCGGGCCGATCCGGCTCTGCACCGGCTGACTGTCGCGCTCGGAGTCGGCCTGCCGCTGCTCTGGCTGGTCCCGGATTGGATCGGCTCCGGTGACCCGTTCGGCGCCGGCCGCAAGGCCAGCAGCGAGCCGCATTGGAGTCTTTCGGTGCGTGACCAGCCGTGGCTGGCTGCGCTCGAGCGCAGCCACCGGATCGCTGGCCTGCCGCTCGAGCTGGGCGCGCTCGGCGCGGCGCTGTTCGCACTGCGCCGCCGCGACCGCACGGTGCTGGCGCTGTTCGGCGTCGCGGTCGTCTGGGTCGCGCTGGTCGTCGCCATGACCGAAGCCGGCTTCTCCGGCAGCGCGCGCTACTTCGTCCCGGCGGTCGTGATCGCGTCGATCCTCACCGGCCTCGCGGTCGCATGGACCGTCGAGGCTGTCGCGCGCTGGGCCGGTACCGCCACCAAGCACCTACAGCGACCGGCGCCGTACTCCGGGCGGCCGGCGGCGATCGGCGCTGGCCTCGTCGCGGCGGCTCTGCTCGCCGTCGCGAGCGCCTCCTGGGTCGACACCCGAGTCAACCAGTTCGACCGCCAAATCGAGCTCAGCGGCGAGCTCGCCGAGCTGCAAGCCGCGCTGCCCGAGGCCGTCGACCGTTCCGGCGGCGCCGATGCTGTCGTCACGTTTGGCCCGCCGAGCGTCAACCGCGCCTTCGAGACACGACTCGCCTGGGAGACCCACCTACCGCTGCTCGATGTCGAGAGCGCCGGCCGCGGCGATGGCCTGATCTTCAGCGTTCCCGGCAGCCCGATGCGCGGCGTCCTCCCACCAGCCGCCCTCACTGCCGCGACGACCTTTCGCCCACTTGCCCGGGCCGGTCTCTGGCAGGTCCGCCGCCGCCTCGAGACCACCGTCGCCGTGACGGCCAGCTCTCGCCTGCCTCGTTAGGGGGCGGGGTCAGCGCCCCACGGCCCTCTAGTCGCGTGGACTCTCGAATGCTGCCCTACGTAGTGCCCTACACTGAGGGAATGCGCAAGACCAGCGTCTATCTGAGCGAGGAACTCGTCGAGCGTCTCGCTCGAATCGCCCGTGAGACCGGCTGCTCGCAAGCCGAGATCCTGAGAGCAGCGGTGGCCGCCTACCGTCCCTCGTCGCCCGATGATCGGAACTTCGCTCTCGACGGTTGCGTGACTGGCCGCGGCGGTTCAGTCGCCGACCTGGACGAGGACGAGTTGCTGCGCGGATTCGGCGCATGACGCTGATAATCGACGCCGCGCCGCTGGTCGCGCTTGCGGACAACTCTGACCGGTTACACGAACGTGTGAGGTTCGTCCTGGCGTCCGAGCCAGGACAGCTCGTCATCCCCGCGCCGGTGACCGCCGAGGTCGATTATCTGCTCGGTGTTCGGCATGGCGCGGTTGCCCGCCGCCGATTTCTCGCGGACTTGGCGGCCGGGCGCTTTATGGTCGGCTGCCTCGAGGGCGAGGACTACGCGGCGGTCGCCGAGATCGATCTCAAGTACTCCGATCTCGGTCTCGGTCTCGCCGACTGCTCGCTAATCGTGACGGCTCATCGGCACGCGACCGATCGCGTCCTGAGCTTCGATGAACGGCATCTGAGAGCGGTCACGCCGATCGGGGGTGGAGCATTTACGATCCTTCCGGCCGATGGGCAGGGTGAAGCCGGCTCGTAGTCTCGCTTGCCGCCGCGTGCGGAGCTCGACGAAGTCGCGGTCTAGAGACCGCGAGCGTTCCAGATCCGCTCGATCTGGCGCATCAGCGCGGGATAGACGATGGCGTAGCGGAAAGGCTTGATCAGCGCCATGTATCCCCGGCCGAGACGGCCGCGCGGCTTGACGTAGACGGCCATCTGTCCTTGGTAGCGGCCGCCGCCCTGGTCGGCCCAGCCGAGGTGCATCACGCCGTGGACGGTCTGGTTTGAGACCTCGGCGGCGAACTCGTCATCGGTGCGGTAGAGCGGGGCGAAGGGCAGCGAGCCGAAGCGCACGCCCGTTGCGGTGCCGCGCAGGTCGTTGGGCAGGCGGTCGGCCAGCGAGGTCTCGTTCGTGCCCGGGATCGGCAGCTTGCCCGCGTTCTTGTCGCCGTCGGCCGGGGTCGAGATCCGGCCGAGCCGAAACACGGCTCCCAACAGGTCACGCAAGCGCCACAGGACGCGCGTCGGGAGCGAGCTCGAGCTGACCGGGTCGGAGGATGCCATCAGTTCGAGCAGCGTCTGGAAGTCCCCGGGCCCACCGTGAGCGGGCAGCGCCCAGACGTCCTCCAGGATGAAGTCCGGCGTGAACTCGCGGATGCGCCACGGGCGGGACTCATGTGCGGCGTTGGGAATCCTCATGCCAGTCCTCGATCCTTAGATTGGTGGGGATGCTACGCGCGCCGCTCAACCGTCCAGTGCTCGTCTACGACGGGGACTGTGCTTTCTGCACGAGCTGCGCCGATTTCCTGCAGCGGCTCGGACCAGACGCCGATACCGTGGCCTGGCAGCTCACCGACCTGGCCGAGCTGGGACTGGCCGAGCAGCAGGCGGCCGACGCCGTCCGGTGGGTCGAGACCGATGGCACTGTCCGCTCTGGACATGAGGCGCTTGCCGCGACCCTGATCGCTGCAGGGTCGATCTGGAAGCTCCTCGGCCGGGCGATCCTGATCCCCGGGATTTCATTGGTCGCGGCGAAGCTCTACCGCCTGGTCGCAGACAACCGCCACCGGCTTCCCGGTGGCACGCCGGCCTGTCGGATCAGCGGGCGATCGTGAAGCTCGGCGCGATTGAGCGTCGCGCCGAGCATTCCTAGGGGACGTCTGCTACTTGCTGCGGCGCAACAGGGCCCGTCGCAGCGGTGGGCGGCTGTAGTTGGCTTGGGCGAGCATCGCGTTGACGACGACGAGGCCGACGCCTGCCGCGATGTTGGCGATGCCGAGCGCTCCGAGCGTCCGCTGGATCCGCGCGGCGGGCTTCGGCGTCTCCTCGGCGGGCACTGTCCCGCGCTCGATCGGAACCGCGCCCTCGGGCTCCGCCTTGGCAAGCCGGGATCCCTCGATGCCGCTCGCCACGCCGGTCAGGAGAGCCGCGACCGTGAGGCCGTCCTTCGCCTTGGCCAGGTCGCGCTCCCTGCTCGAGAGCCGCTCGGGGCGAGTCTCGGTCAGCCGCGACGCGAACCAGCCGGTGGCAACGGCGCCGAGCGAGACCGCGTTGATCACGTTGTAGCCGTTCCAGGCCGCGTTGACGACCTTGCCGCGCTCGCGGTGATCGCTGATCTGGGCCACAGAGGGGTTGAGGGCAAACTTGCCGAACATGCTCCCCCCGAGCCAGCTTGCCAAGCCCCAGTCGTGGGCAGCACGGGCCGCCTCGGCAACTGTGTCGTTGGTCATGGAGACCTCCTCGTTGGATGGGTAACGTGGGGTACCCGTTCCACCCTCGCCAAACCCTCTCTCGGCCAGCGGGCCCGTTCAGCTCCAACTCCGCTCGATCTGGCGCATCATGCCGCGGACGGTCTGGTTGGAGACCGTCCCGTCGAAGCCCGCTCTAGGAGCGGGCTTCGTGGGACGCGAGCGACCGGACTCGAACCGGCGACCTCCGGCGTGACAGGCCGGCGCTCTAACCAACTGAGCTACGCCCGCTGGGGGATCGCGAGGATAGCGGAGTCGCGCTTGTCGCCGGGCCGATCCCAGGCGCTACCGAATCCGGTAACGGGGTGTTCATAACGTTTCCGAGGCGTTAGGCTCGTTGTAACGGAGGAGGAGGTGAGGGGCACGGGCACTCCACCCGCTGACAGCAGCCACATCGAGGGCGAGCGAGAGCGTCGCCAGGAGCTCGAGCGCGTTGTTAGCAGCCTCGAGGCGACGACGGCGATCGCCCAGGCGCTCGTCGGCGAGACCGATCTGGATGCCGTTCTCGACCTGATCACCACGCGCGGACGCGAGTTGGTGGACGCGCGCTGGTCGGCGATCCTGATCGTCGACGGCGACGAGCTCGAGCTGCGCGCTACCTCCGGCGACATGGAGATGCGGCCGATCGGGCACCGATACGCAATCGACACGACGTTCGCCGGCCAGGTGCTGCGCAGCGGCAAGTCGCGGACGGTGAGCGATCTCCCCCGCTATGCGACAGAGGAGGACCGCGCGCTCGTCGAGGAGCTTGGCGCCGAGCATGCACTGTTGTTGCCGCTCGAATTCCGCGGCCGCGCGGTTGGCGTCCTGATGGTGGCCACGAGCCTCGCGGAGACGGGCGGCTTCACCGCCGAGGATGAGCAGCTGCTGCAGGCATTCGCCGCCAGCGCGGCGACGGCGGTTGTCACCGCGAAATCGGTGGCGACGGAGCGCCTCCGCCAGAGTGTCGCCGCTGCGGAGAACGAGCGCCGGCGCTGGGCGCGTGAGCTGCACGACGAGACGCTGCAAGAGCTCGGCGCGGTGATGGTGTTGATCGACACCGTGCGCGGCAGCGGGCGCTCGAAGGCGTTGGGCGAGGTCGTAGACCGCGTCGCGGAGTCGCTGGAGGCGACGATCGCAGGGCTCAACCGGATGATCAGCGAGCTGCGCCCAGCGACGCTCGATGAGCTCGGCGTCGCCTCGGCGGTGGCCGCGCTCGCCGACCGACGCCGGACAGACAAGCTCGCGGTCGAGATCGCCGTCGACCTGGACTACGAGGGCGGGCGCCAGGCGACCAGATTGGCGCCCGAGGTCGAGAGTGCGATCTACCGAGTCGTTCAGGAGGCGCTCGCGAACGTAGCCAAGCACGCGCATGCCACCCGCGCTGAGATCACGGTCGTCGAGGCCGACGGCCATGTGATCGTCGAGATCCGCGACGACGGCCGGGGGCTCGGCTCCTCCGACACCAGCGGCACCGGCCTCGGTCTCGCCGGGATGCGCGAGCGCGTTACGCTGCTCGGCGGTCGGCTCGATGTCCTGTCGGGACCAGCCGGCGGGACAACCGTGTGCGCAACGCTGCCGGTCTTGCGTGCCTAGTTGCGGGCGAGTAGACCGTGATCGATGGCGTAACGCACCAGTTCGGCCCGCGATGTGAGCCGCAGCTTGTTCTGGATGTGGGCGCGATGGGTCTCGATCGTGCGGACGCTCAGGTAGAGCTTGCCGGCGATCTCGACATTGGTATGTCCGAGCGCGATCAGCGTCAGCACCTCGGCCTCGCGCGCCGAGAGTCCCCCTGGCTGCCCGTTGTCGCTCAACTCCGCGGCAAGCCGGGCGCCAAGCGCCGGATTGAGGTAAGTCCCACCAGCGACAGCGGTCCGTATCGCCTCGACGAGCTCGGTGCCGGCCGCGTGCTTGAGCACGTAGCCGCTGGCGCCGTACGCGAGCGCTTCGCGCGCGAACGCCGGCTCGTCCTGCATCGTCAAGACGACGATCGACATCTCAGGCGCGAGTGCCGCGATGTCGGGGATCGCGGGCAGGCTGGGATCTCCGGGCATGTTGAGGTCGAGCACCAGCACGTCTGGTCGATGGCCGCGCACCGCCCGCTTCGCGGTGTCGATGTCTTCGGCCTCGGCGACCACCTCGAAGTCGGCCTCGTCATCGAGCAGCATGTGTAGCCCGTCCCGGACGACGGCGTGGTCGTCGGCAATCGCGATTCTCAATGCCGCCCTGTCGGTTCGGGTCTCGACCATCGACACCCACGACCATAGCCCCGTCGCCGATCGCCTACATCAGAGCTTTGCCACCGCGCCGGCGTGGATAACTACTGAGAGCGTCTAGCGCTTGTCGAGGTATTCGCTGAGCTCCTCCGCGGCGACCTTGGCGCCGGACGGCCACAGCGGCGTGTCGGAGACCTCGGACTCGGAGCTATTCGTGCCGATCAGACGGGCGCTCATGTAGAGCGGCGCGCGGCCGGTCAGGAGCATCCCGCGGATCAGCGGCTGGAAGGGCTCGGCGTCGACCTCGGCGCCGGCCAGGCGCGCGATCGCCGCTGCCGCAGTGTCGGCCTGCTCGGAGCCGAGGCCGCCGTGCTTGACCGGGAAGTTCGTCGCGTCGCCCGCCGCGAAGATTCGGCCGTTGGTGCCGGGCACCTCGCAGTGGGCGTCGACCGCGATGAAACCGTCAGCGTCAGCGCAGGGAAGCCCGCGGATCGCCGGCCCGGAGATCGTCGGCAGCGCGACGATCCGGTCGACCTCGAGCTCTTGGGACCCCAGACGCAGGGACTTCGGTCCGGTCACCTCGGCTGCGGTTGAGCTGTGAACTGCGACTCCGGCCTCGTCGAGCAGCTTCGCCGCCGCGTCGCTGACGTTCGACCCGAAGACCGCGAGTGGAGCCCCGTCGGGGGTCGCGACGATCACCTCGACTTCGGTCATCCCCATGTCCTTGGCACGCTCAGCGGTCATCAGCGCGAGCTCGTAGAGCGGCAACTGCCAGACCGGTCCGGGCGGTGCGATGAACGCGACACTCTTGGTGTAGCCACCCTCGATGTCCTCGACGATCCCGGTCAGAAGGGCGTCGGCCTCGGCGTCGCGGAAGGTGGTGGCGTGCTCGAAGGCAGGCGTCAAGCGGGCGCCGACGGCGACAAGCAGCGCGTCGTACGGCAGCTCGGATCCGCCACCGGTGTGGACGACCTGGCCGTCGGGGTCGACCCACGAAAGCGTGTCCTCGACCCACTCGGCACCGGCGTCTCGGACGATATGGCGGATCGGGTGGCGCTCAGCCGCCCCGAGCGCGAACGGCTCCTTGACGCTGAGTGCACGAAAAGCGAACTCCTCGTTCGGCGCCAGCAAGGTGATTTTCACCGCATCTCCGGCAAGACGCCGCAAACGCAGCAGCCCCTCGATCGCCGCCACTCCGCCCCCTGCGATCACGACCGAGAATCGATCCATGCCTTTGAGCCTAGACGGTGCTTTGGGGGTAGTCTCCGCGTCGTGGACCTCGCGGGCTCCAGGGCGCTGATCACCGGTGCGACGGGTGGGATCGGGATCGCGATCGCGCGGCAGCTGCACGGCAGTGGCGCAACCGTCCTGATCAGCGGCCGCAAAGCCGAGCTGCTCGAGCAGCTGAGTGCCGAGCTGGGAGCCCGCGTGGAGGTGTTGGTCGCGGATCTCGCTGACCGCGAGCAGGTCGCGGCGCTACCAGGGCGGGCCGGTGCGGTTGACGTGCTCGTCGCGAACGCGGCGCTGCCGGCGAGCGGACAGATCGCCGGCTTCAGCCCCGACGAGATCGATCGTGCGCTCGACGTCAACCTGCGCGCGCCGATCATGCTCGCGCGCGAGCTCGCGCCAGTGATGGCGGAGCGCGGCTACGGCCACCTCGTCTTCGTCTCCTCGATGTCCGGCAAGGCGGCGAGCCCGGGCGGCTCGCTGTACTCGGCAACCAAGTTCGGCCTGCGCGGCTTCGCCCAGGGACTGAGCGAGGATTTGCACAGCGCGGGCGTCGGCGTCAGCACCGTATTCCCCGGTTTCATCAGCGACGCGGGGATGTTTCACGACAGCGGCGTGACGCTCCCTCGCTACGTCGGGACGAAGACCCCCGACCAGGTCGCCAAGGGAGTCGTCAAGGCGATCGAGCGCGGCAAGCTCGAGGTCGACGTCGCGCCACTCGGGCTCCGCGTCGGAACGGCCGTCGCGGGCTTTGCCCCCGCTGCGACCGCGGCAATCCAGCGCCGGCTCGGCGCCCACGACATCTCGGCCGACATCGCCCGCGGCCAAGCTGACAAGCGCTGATCCCGTCCCCGTGATCGACGAGCGCCTGATCCGCGGGCTGCACATCGACGCGGCTGACCTCGCTGACGCCGGCTTCGAGAGCCGTATCCATGAGGTCTTCCAGACGTCGACGGTCGCAGCGCTCGTCGCCGGCGCCTTCGATGGGGACCTCAGCTTCGCCGAGCTAGCCCGGCACGGCGACCTTGGCCTCGGCACGCTCAACGGCCTCGACGGCGAGTTCGAGCTTGTCCACGCCCGCTCGGTTCCGCGTCAGCAGCCGCCCTACCGCACGCTCGCCGAGGCCGCGGCCGACCAGCACGAGTTCGACTTCCATGGCGTCACCGGCACGATCGTCGGCTTCCGCTTCCCCGACTACGCCGAGGGCATCGAGCTACCCGCCTTCCACCTCCACTTCGCCGACGCCGCCCGCGAGCGCGGCGGCCACGTCCTGGCCTGCCGCCCACGCAATGTCCACGTCGAGATCGACCACGCCAGCCACCTCCACATGGAGCTCCCACCCGGCGTCAACTTGCCCGATCCGGCGGCGGTGGTCGATCGCGCCGCCTTACGGCGTATCGAGAACGGTGACAGTTAGAGCTTCGGCCGCTCGGCCGAGAGGTCCGGCTTGAGGACATCGTCCTCGAGGTCGAGCGCGACGCGGACGATCCGCGCCTGCTCCTTGCGGTGGGCGGCGGTGTAGCCCTCGCTCTGCGCGGCGCGCAGCTGGCGGCCAACGTAGTAGTAGTGCAGGTCCTCGGGCAGGATGCCGGCCATCCGGCGGCGCATGAAGGCGCGCGGGCCCATGTTGCGCGGCTCCTCCTGGACCCAGACGACGCGCTCGAGGTTCGGGTAGCTCGCCATCAGGTCTTTGAGCTGCTCCTCCGGGAACGGGTAGAGCATCTCGACGCGCGCGACGGCGATGTGGTCGGCCGACTCGCGTTCCTCGTTGCCGACGATGTCGTAGAAGACCTTGCCCGAGCAGAGGACGAGCTTGGTGACCCCGTCGCGGTCCTTCGGCGAAGTCCCGTTGCCCTCGGCGCCGGCCGTGAATAGCGGGTCGTCGATCACGCGCTGGAACTCGCCGTTGGCGAGCTCGTCGAAGCTCGAGGTTGCGGCGCCGAGGCGCAGCAGGCTCTTCGGCGTCATCACGACCAGCGGTCGTGGCTTCGAGACCAGCGCCTGGCGGCGCAGCAGGTGGAAGTACTGGGCCGGCGTCGTGCAGTTGGCGACGCGGATGTTGCCCTCGGCGCAGGCCTGCAGGAAGCGCTCGATGCGGCCGGAGGAGTGCTCGGGGCCGGAGCCCTCGTAGCCGTGGGGGAGCAGCAGCGTCAGCCGTGAGGTCATGCCCCACTTCGCCAGGCCGGAGGTCATGAACTGGTCGATGATCACCTGGCCGGAGTTGACGAAGTCGCCGAACTGCGCCTCCCACAGCACGAGCGCCTCGGGGTCCTGGATCGAGTAGCCGTACTCGAAGCCGAGGCAGGCGGCCTCCGACAGCGGGCTGTTGTGCAGCTCGAATGGAGCGGCGGCGCTCTGGAGGTGCTGCAGCGGGGTGTAGCCCGCGCCGCTGTCGGCGTCGTGGAGGACGAGGTGGCGCTGGCTGAAGGTGCCGCGCTCGGAGTCCTGGCCGGTCAGGCGGACCGGCACGCCGAGCGCCAGCAGCGACGCGTAGGCGAGCGTCTCGGCGTGCGCCCAGTCGACCTTGCCGCCGGGCTCGGCCGCCTCGACGCGCTTCTTCAGGAACGGCTTCAGCTTGCGGTGGACGTTGAAGTCCTCAGGCACCTTGACGATCTGCTCGTTGAGCGACTTCAGCAGGTCGGCCGGGAGCGTCGTCTTCGGCTCGCGGCTCATCGTCGTGTCGACCTCAAGCGCGCCGGTGTCGGGCGGGCCGGCCATCGTGTCCTTGAGCTCGGCGTGCGCCTTCGAGACCGCCTCGTAGGCCTCGGTTGCCAGCTGCTCCGCCTGCTCGGCGGTGACTACGCCCTCCGCCACCAGCTTGTCGGCGTAGATCTTGCGCACCGTCGGGTGCGACTTGATCTTCTCGTACATCTGCGGCTGGGTGTAGGCGGGCTCGTCGGTCTCGTTGTGACCGAAGCGGCGGTAGCCGACGAGGTCGATCAGCGCGTCGCGACCGAACTCGTTACGGAAGTCGACGGCGAGCCGGACAGCGGAGATGCAAGCCTCGGGATCGTCGGCGTTGACGTGGATGATCGGCACGTCGAAGCCCTTGGCGAGGTCCGAGGCCCAGCGCGTCGAGCGCGCGTCGCTGGGGTCGGTCGTGAAGCCGAGCTGGTTGTTGGCGATCAAGTGGACAGTGCCGCCGGTCGAGTAGCCGGCGAGCGCCTGCAGGTTGAGCGTCTCCGCGACAACTCCCTGGCCCGGGAAGGCGGCGTCGCCGTGGATCAGGATCGGCACGACGAGGCTGGGGTCGTGGGTCATCTCGCGGCCGTTGCGGCTCGTCTGGTCGGCGCGCGCACGGCCCTCGATCACCGGGTTGACGTACTCGAGGTGGCTCGGGTTCGGCGACAGCGTCACCTGGACGGACTTGCCGTCGCGCGTCTTGTAGGTGCCCGAAGCGCCGTAGTGGTACTTGACGTCGCCGGTGCCGCCCTCGGGCGCGGCCGTGTCGGCCGACAGCGTCTGCTCGCCCTCGAACTCGACGAGGATGTTCCCGTAGGGCTGGCCGACGGTGTGGGCGAGCACGTTGAGCCGGCCGCGGTGGGCCATGCCGAGCACGGCCTCGCGGGCGCCGCTGTCAGCGGACAGCTCGATCGTCGCGTCGAGCATCGGCACGAGCATGTCGAGGCCCTCGATCGAGAACTGCTTCTTGCCGAGGAACGCCTTGTGCAGATAGCCCTCGAGCGCCTCGACCTGCGACAGCCGCTCGAGCAGCTTGAGCTTCTGCTCGGGCGTCAGCGGGGTTCGGTGGGCGCCAGACTCGATGTTCTCGCGCAGCCAGACGCGGCGGTTGTGGCCGGCGATGTGCTCGACCTCGTAGGCGATCGTGCCGGTGTAGGTGTCGCGCAGGTGGGGGAGCGCGTCCGCGAACGTCTTGCCGGGCACGGCGACGCGCATCACCGACGACGGGATCCGCTCCATCATCTCCTGGGTCAGGTTGACCGAGGCCGGATCGAGCGCGGGGTCGCCGCGCGGCGGTGAGCCGAGCGGATCGAGGTGCGCGGCTAGGTGGCCGTGGACGCGGTGCGCCTTGATGATCGAGGTAGCAGCCTGGACCGCCTGCATCAGCGCCTCATCGGGGACCTCGGAGACAGCCGGGGTGGTCGATGCGGGGACCGGATCGGCCGACGTCACGGTCGGGCTCGGCGGGCCGGCCGTGGCCTGCGCGGCGTCGACGCCGAGGGCGGTGAACAGCTTGTCGTAGAAGCTGTCGGCGCCCTGCAGGAGCTCGTCGACGCGCTTGAGGAACTGACCCGACTCGGCGCCCTGGATGACGCGGTGGTCGTAGGTCGAGGTCATCGTCATGACCTTTTCTACGCCGAGCTCGGCGAGCTTCTGCTTGTCGGCCTGGGCGAGGCCGGGCGGGAAGCCGATCGCGCCGGTCGCGACGATCGTGCCCTGGCCGGGCATCAGCCGCGGCACCGAGGCGATCGTGCCGATGCCGCCGGGGTTGGTCAGCGTGATCTGCGCGCCCTGGTAGGAGTCGGGCTTCAGCGTGTTGTCGCGCGCGCCGACGACCAGCTCGTCGTAGGCGGCGACGAAGTCGGGGAACGACAGCTTGGATGCGTCGTGGATGACCGGCACCACCAGCGAGCGTGTGCCGTCCTTGCGCTCGACGTCGACCGCCAGGCCGAGGCTGACGGCGCTCGGAGTCACGCGGTGCGGCTTGCCGCCGACGGTCGCGAACGAGTCGGCCATCACCGGCATGTCGTCGGTCGCGCGGACTATCGCCCAGGCGATCAGATGGGTGAAGGAGAGCTTCTTGCCGGCGCCCTTGAGCGTTGCGCGGCGGGCGGCGAGCGTGTCGACGGTCAGCGTGCGGAAGCTGGTCGCAGTCGGGATCGAGCGGCTCTCGTCCATGAAGCGGGCGAGCGTCGCGGCCGGACCGCGGATCTGCTTCGACTCGGCGCCCGCGGGCGGGGCCGGGGCGCTGGGGGCGGTCCCGCCGCCCTTGACTGCAGCGGCCGCGGCGGCGATCACGTCGTCCTTGGTGATCCGGTCGCGCGGGCCGCTGCCCTTCAAGTTTGAGATGTCGACGCCGAGGTCGGCGGCCATCCGGGCGGCGACCGGTGTGGCGTTGGTGTCGCCATTGACGGCTGGGGGCGGGGCGGCCTGGGCGGCGCCGTTGGCGGGCGGGGCGGCCGCGCTGGGAGCGGCGGCAGCGCCATCTGAGCCGCTCTCCGCCCCGGGCGCAGCCGGTGCTGCCCCGCCCTCGCCGACCTCGATCTCTCCGAGCACGGTGCCGACGGTCACGGTCTCGTCGGGCTGGACGTTGATCGCGGTCAAGACGCCGGCCGCCGGTGATGGCACCTCTGCGTCGACCTTGTCGGTCGAGATCTCGACCAGGCCCTCATCGACCTCGACACGGTCGCCGACCTGCTTCAGCCACTCGAGGATGACACCCTCGGTCACCGACTCGCCCATCGCGGGCATCGTGATCTGAACGGTCGTTCCGGGGGCGGCCATGGCCGTAACCCACTCTACCCAGCGCAGAGTGAAAGAGTCTCGGCGATGGCTGCCGACACCCACCGTGGGCGCAAGCGCGAGCTAGCCCGCGCCGACCGCGTGCAGCCCGGCGTTTGGCGGCTGCGGCTGCCACTGCCGTGGCTCGGGGTGCCGCACGTCAACGCCTACGCCGTCGCGGCCGGCAGCGGCGTCGTCCTGTTCGACACCGGCATGCACGAGCCCGGCTCGTTCGCCCAGCTCGAACGCGCGCTCGAGCAGGCCGGGCTTGGCGTCGAGCACATTCGTCTCGTCGTCTGCACCCACGCCCACTCCGACCACTACGGCCAGGCCGCCTCGATCTGCGAGGCCGCCGGCTGCGAGCTCTGGATGCATCCCGCCCACGAGCACGCGACCAAGCCGCTCGCCGACCCCGAGGCGGAGCTCGAGCGGCGGATCGAGGTCGCCCGCCAGAGCGGCATGCCGCTCGCCGCCCTCGAGCGCCTCGACGAGCAGATCCGCGACCGCAATCCCGGCATCGCCGGAGTCAAGCCGCCAGACCGCGAGCTGCTGCCCGGCGTCGAAATCGAGACCGACCTCGGCCGCTGGCAGGTCGTCGAGACGCCCGGCCACGCCCCCTCGCACGTCGTCCTCCATCAGCCCGACCGCCGCCTGCTGATCTCCGGCGACCACGTCCTCGGTCGCCCCTCGCTCTTCTTCGACTTCGGCTACACCCCCGACCCGGTCGGCGAGTACCTCACCAGCCTCGAGAAGACCCGCGCCCTGGAGGTTGACCTCATCCTCGCCGGCCACGGCCGCCCCGCCCGTGACCTCACCGGTCACATTGACGCCCACCTCGACCTCGTCGACGCCGCCCTCGCCCGCATCCGCACCACCCTCACCGACGCGCCCAGCACTGCCTACGACCTCGCCGGCCCCGCCATCGGCATCGACTCAGTCCCCGACTTCGCCATCAGCTGGGCCATGTCGCTTGCCAACTCCTACCTCCGCCGCCTCGAGGTCACCGGCCAGGTCGAACGCGTCGAGGGCTCAGACCCCGAACGCTGGCGGTTGATCGTCTAGCTCGGCGCCTGGGCGCTCCTTTCAACGGCCAGGAGGACTGGTTCGCGCTGGCGGTTCGAGGGGCGCTGTGGCACTTGTCTGACACTGCTCCACCTGGCCGTTGGGCTGGGTAGGGCGGCGAGCAGTGTGGCAGGTGCCCAGGCGCTGACCGAACGTTTGTAGGGGTCCTGGCCCGCAAAAGGCTTCGTCCGTGCCGGTTGGCTGTGCCAGTCTGCGCTGCTCGAAGGATCGTGGGGGCCGTGGCCCCTAAGAGGGTTCGCTCGGTGCGCGACGGCATGAAGTACTGCTGTGAACCCAATGGCCGAGAGCCTGGGGGGCGATCGAGAGCCAACCCCACCGCACGCCGCCCTACCCAGCCGAACAGCCGCCAGGAGCGGCACTACCCACTCGTCACAGCGTCCCTCGAACCGCCCAGCGCGAGTCCGGTCCTCAAGGACGCCTAGGGGAGCGCCGCTCGGTCAGACTGGCTGCTTGGCGCGCGTCCAGGGCTGGGCGGCGCGTAGCGCGGCGAGGATGGCCCGGGTCGCTGGGGAGCGATTGAGCGTGTAGAAGTGGATGCCGGGGGCGCCGCGTGAGAGCAGGTCGACGCACTGGAGGGTGGCGTAGGCAACGCCGAGGTCCTGGAGCGCCTGGGGGTCGTCCTCGCGGGCCTCGAGCTGGCGCTCGAACGGCTCCGGGATCTCGGACTTGCAGAGCTCGGTGATGCGGCGGATGTTGCGCAGGTTGGTGACCGGCATCACGCCCGGGATGATCGGGACGGTGACGCCCGCCTCGCGCGCCCGGGCAACGAAGTCGAAGTAGAACTCGTTGTCGTAGAAGAGCTGGGTGATCAGGAAGCTGGCACCGGCGTCCTGCTTCGCCTTCAGGAACTCGATGTCGGACTCGGCGCTCGCCGCCTGCGGGTGGACCTCCGGGAACGCCGCCGCGCCGACCGCGAAGCCGTAGTGCTCGTTGAGTAGCTCGATCAGCTCAGTCGAGTAGAGCAGCCCGCCCTCGGTCTGGACCCACTCGTCCTGGCCGCCCGGCGGGTCGCCACGCAGCGCCAGAACGTTCTCGACCCCGGCCGTCTCGATCTCGTCGAGCGTCGCGCGCAGCTCCTCCTTCGTCGCGCCGACGCAGGTGAAGTGGGCCATCGCCTCGATGCCCAGGTCCTGCTTGATCCACTTGACGATGTCGATCGTCGTGTCGCGCGTCGAGCCGAGCGCGCCGTAGGTCACCGACACGAAGTCGGGCGCGTCGTTGCTCAAGACCGCCAGGGTCTCGCGCAGGTTGGACAGTCCCTCGCTGGTCTTCGGCGGGAAGAACTCGAACGAGAAGACGGGTCGCCGCTCGGCCAGGATGCCGTCGATCCGCATTGCCTAAAGGCTACTCGTCGTGGATCGATCGGCCCGGCGGCGGGATGAACTCGAGGTTCGTCGCCACGTGCTTCTGGCCGTCGATCGTGTACTCGACATCGACCGAGTCGTTGCGGCCATAGCTGCCGAACAGCGCGAGGAACATAGCGGTCCAGCGCAGGAACCCGACCTTCTCCTTGACCAGCGAGCGCGAGAACAGCAGCTCGCCGTCGCCGAGCTCGTAGTCGCGTCCCTCCTCCTGCTGTACCGCGTTGACGAACACGCGCAACGGCGGCTTCGCGCCCGGGGGCAGGGGGACTCGCCATATATCGCTCATGCCGGGACGGTTATAGCCCCAGGCCGCGCTGGGCGCATCGCGGGCGGCAATGTCGCCGGAAGCCCCGCCGTGGGCGACGGCGCGGTGTCACGCGCCGTCGAAGGCGCGCCGCAGCGCCGCTGCCGGCGACTCGCCGTCACGCTGCTCTACGAGCTCGCGCCGCAGGCGGCCGGTGTAGGCCTCGGCTGAGCCGTCGCCGCGGACATCGATGCCGCCACGCACGCCACGCGGTCCCCGGATCTCGACACGACCGACGACCTGCTGCACCGGCTCGAAGCGCCGGACGATCCGCCCGCCCGTCGCGCGGCTGTGCGCCGTCCGTTCCAGCTCCAGCGCGTGGCGCTCGACGGCCGCCAGCGCCTGGCCGGCATTGTCGTAGCGCTCGCGCTCGACCTTCGGCCCCTTGCGCGCCGTGACCCGGTAGTCCCTCACCGGGCCAGCGTAGCCCGCCTCCCGCGACGACTGAGGGATTCACATCGCCTGGACCCCACAATCCTTCACTCGGTCTCGTGAGAGGGGTCGGCGCGGTCTCGCTGATGGATTGTCATCGCCTGGGACTGCACAATCCGACATCGGGCGTTCACGCTCCGTTGACCGAGCCGCCCGCGGCGCGGGCTACGCTCGACGTCGATGAGCGAGGCCGAGAACCCCGCCCCGCTGGCGCCGCCCGCTGGGCCGCTGACCCCGCGCGACGCGATCGCCGACGCTGCTGTCCACGCTCCCAGCCGCGGCAACCGCAAGCTCGAGGCGCTGCTCGACGCAGCCAACGGCGACGACCACGTCAAGGGGCTGTGGCACATGCAGCAGGTCTTCGCCGACCGGCTCGGGATGTCCGACCACTCTTGGGTCCACATCCAAGTCGTCCTTAACGTCGCGCTGCGGTTATTTCGGCTGCTCGCCAAGCGCGGGGTCGAGCCGGCGCTGGTCACCGACCACCTGATGCGCGAGCGCGACGCCGAGGTTGTGATCGCCGCTGCCTGTCTCTTCCACGACAGCGGCATGTCGATCCACCGCACCGACCACGAGGCCTACAGCCTCTTCCTCGCCGCCGAGGTGCTGCCGCGCCTGCTCGCCGACGTGTACTCCGAGCCGGAGCGCACGGTGATCGTCGCCGAGGCGCTGCACGCGATCATCGGCCACCGCCGCCGCGGCGACCCCATGACGATCGAGGCCGGGATCGTTCGCGTCGCCGACGCGCTCGACCTCGCCCAGGGCCGCTCGCGCGTCCCGTTCGAGAACCGCCGCCCGAACATCCACTCGCTGTCCGCGGCGGCGATCGACAGCGTCGAGATCAAGGCCGGCGACGAGCGCGCAGTGACGATCGAGATCGCGATGAACAACTCGGCCGGGATCTTCCAGGTCGACGAGCTGCTCGCGACCAAGCTGCGCGGCTCCGGCCTCGAGCAGCACGTCGAGGTTGTGGCGCGGATCGACGCCGAGCACGAGAAGCGTCTCGTGCCGGTTTTCAGGATCTGAGCCCGGCGCGCGCCAAACCTCTGCAATCCCTGCGCGCCGTGTATCTGGATCCAGAGACGGGTACGTACCACCCATATGTTCCGCAGGGGTACAGCCTCATCTGTCTGTCTCACCGCGCTCGTCGCCGTCACCCTCCCCTCGGCGGCGGGCGCGGCTCCAGACGCGCCGCAGGTCGGTCAGCGCCAGTGGATCGACTGCACCACGGGGCACATGCGCGGCGTCGCGCCCTACTCGGTCTGGCCGGACCTCTGGAAGGCGCAGCGCGAGGGTCGTGGCGGCGATGTCGCGTTGCTCGAGCGGATCGCACACGTTCCCCAGGCGAAGTGGCTTGCCGGCAGCAGCGTTCGGCGGGAGCCCGCACGGATCGTTGGGGACTACGTGTCGAACATGCTTGCCACCAAGTGGGGCGGGCCGAACTGCCAGACCGGCTATTCCGGGCGCTCCGGCGTCGGCGACCCCTACGTCGGCAGCTACCCGGTCTTCGCGATCCGTCAGCTAGAGCACGAGGGCTGCGACCGCACCTACGACGGCGGTGGCGCCTGGAACCGGCCGGCCAATGGCAACTACCTGCCTTGGATCGAGAAGTTCATCTCGGCGCTCGCGCCGATCGATCACCGGGCGACGGTGATCGTCGAGCCCGACGGTCTGCCGGTCGTCGGAAAGTGCCTGAGCCGGACGGCCGCGAAGCAGCGTCTTGCGCTGATGCGTGCTGTCAACAAGCGCCTCGGCGGCATTCCCAACCTCGCCACCTACATCGACATCGGCTCCTCACGCTGGCTCGACCGCCGCTACGCCACCCGCCTGCTGCACCGCGCCGGCATCCGCTACATCCGCGGCTTCGCGCTCAACACCACCCACTTCAACTACACCCACGAGCAGATCGCCTACGGCAATGCGATCGCGCGCAAGCTCGGCGGCAAGCGCTATGTCGTCAACACCGCCGAGAACGGCCGCGGTGGCCTGAAGATCAAGAACCCCAACAAGAGCAACATCAAGGACCGCTTCTGCAACCCCAAAAACGCCGGCCTCGGTCCGCTGCCGACGACTCGCACGGCATCCCGCTTCGCCGATGCCTACCTCTGGATCTCTCGCCCGGGCCTCTCATCCAGCGGCCGCGGCACCAACCGCCAATGCAGCCGTGGTCCGCTTGGCAACATCTTCTGGTTGCCAAAAGCTCACCAAGAGGCGCGCCTAGCCACCTTCGGCGGTCAGCCACCCTGGCCCCCAGCCCCGCTTTGAGCCGAGGGGGATCATCCCCCTCGGCCTACCGCTCCGCCAGAGGAACGTAGTCCGTCTCCCGCGGCCCCGTGTAGATCTGCCGCGGACGCGCGATCTTCGTCTCGTCGTCCTCGAGCATCTCTTTCCACTGGGCGAGCCAGCCGGCGGTGCGCGGGATCGCGAACATCACCGTGAACATGTCGGTCGGGATGTTCATCGCCTCGTAGATCAGGCCTGAGTAGAAGTCGACGTTCGGGAATAGCTTGCGGTCGGTGAAGTACTCGTCGTCGAGCGCGCGCTTCTCGAGCTCGACCGCGATCTCGACCTTCGGGTTGTCGACGCCGAGCACGTCGAGCACCTCGTCGACGTGCTTCTTGATGATCCTGGCGCGCGGGTCGTAGTTCTTGTAGACCCGGTGGCCGAAGCCCATCAGCTTCTCCTTGCGGTCCTTCACGCCCTGGAGGAAGTCGGGGATGTTCTCGACCGTCCCGATCCGCCCGAGCATGCTCAGCACCGCCTCGTTGGCGCCGCCGTGCAGCGGTCCGTAGAGGGCGGCGATGCCACCGGCGACGGCGGAGTAGGGGTCGACCTGGGACGACCCGATCGAGCGCACCGCCGCTGTCGAGCAGTTCTGCTCGTGGTCGGCGTGCAGGATCCAGAGCACGTCGAGCGCCCGCTCGAGCCGCGGGTCGGGCTCGTACTGCGGCTCGTTGATGCGGTAGAGCATCGAAAGGAAGTTGCCCGTGTACCAGAGGTCGTTGTCCGGATAGACGTAAGGCAGGCCGATGTTGTGGCGGTAGGAGAAGGCCGCGAGCGTCGGCATCTTGGCGATCAGCCGCACGATCGCCATATAGCGCTCGGTCGGGTCGTCGATGTTCTTCGCCGCCGGGTAGTAGGTCGACAGCGCGCCGACGGTCGAGAGCAGCATCGCCATCGGATGGGCGTCGTAGCGGAACGCCTCCATCGACTTCTTGATGTTCTCGTGGACGTAGGTGTGGTGGGTAACCGCGTAGACCCAGTAGTCGAGCGCTTCCTTCGAGGGCAGCTCGCCGTGGACCAACAGGTAGGCGACCTCGAGGAAGCTCGAGCTCTCGCAGAGCTGCTCGATCGGGATGCCGCGGTGCTCGAGGATCCCGGCCTCGCCGTCGATGTAGGTGATCGCGCTGCGGCAGGAGGCGGTGTTCGTGAACGCCGGGTCGTACGTCATCAACCCGAAGTCGTCCTCGCCGGTCTTCATCTGGCGGAAGTCCATCGCCTTGACCGTGCCGTCGACGATCGGCACCTCGTAGGTCTGTCCGGTGCGGTTGTCGGTGACCGTCAGCGTTTCGTTGCCCACGAGCGGCAAACTAGCGCGGCTAGCGCTTGAACAGCTTGCCGAGCATGCCGCCGCCCTTGTAAGGCTGCAGCTCGGCGGCCTCGGCGGCGGTCAACGTCAGTGTCACGCCGCGCTCCGCGGTGCGCGCGACCTCGGGCGCGTCGACGAAGACGTGGACGCCGGCCTCGTTCTCGAACACGATGCCGTCGAAGATCCGCTCGCGCGCGTTGTCGAGCACCTGGCGGACCTTGCCGACTACCACCTCGTCGGCGCTGTAGACGGGAACCCCGGCCGGCAGCGCCGTGTAGCTGATCGCTGTGCCGTCGTCGATCGCCATGGCGGGATCAGCGGGGAAGGACGAGCGCGGCCTCGTCGTGGCCGCCCTCCTCGTGCTCCTCGCTCTCCTCGTTGAGAGCGCCGATCACGGCGGCGGAGATGGTTGCGAGGACGAGCGTCGCGAAGACCGCGCCGACCGCGATCTCGCCGTTGCGTGAGCCTGGGAAGTCCTTGCGGACCACGCCGAGCAACGACACCAATAGGGCGCAGATGGCCGTCGCGCTGCCAATCACGTAATAGAGCTCCACAGTGGGCGAAACCTAACACGCCGCGAGGGCGTCAGCCGGTGGTGCGCGTCTCGTCGCTGACCGCGCGGGTGCGGACACGTGGCGGTGCGGGCAACGGCGCACCCGAGTGCGGATCGCGCCGCGGCGGTCGCGACGGACGTGGGCCATGCGGCCGCTCGGGCCGCTTGCTGCCGCCATCGTCCTCGTCTACGACCACCGGCTCGGGCTCCTTGGCCGCCCACCAGACCAGCCACAGCAGCGCTGCGATCGGGATCTTGAGAACCAGCGCCATCCAGATGACGGTCAGGGCCTCCATCCGTTCGAGGGTACTCCGCTCGCGCGCGAGCGCAACCGCTTTCTGAGACCGCTTCGGAGAGTCAGGCGCGCGCGGGCGCCTCGAGCGCGGTGATCTGGCGGAACTGCTCGAAGCGGACGTCGATCTCGTCACGCTCGAGGCGGGCGACACGCTCGGTGCCGAACTCCTCGACGTTGAACGAGGCGAGCGCGGAGCCGTAGGTCATCGCGCGGCGCAGCGTGGCCTCGTCGGTCCAGTCGTCCTGCGAGGAGAGGTAGCCGAGGAAGCCGCCGGCGAACGAGTCCCCGGCGCCGGTCGGATCGATCACGGTCTCGAGCGGGAAGGCGGGCAGCGCGAAGAACCCGTTCTCCGTGAACAGCGCCGCGCCGTACTCGCCCTGCTTGGCGACGACGACCTTCGGCCCCATATCCATCACCGCGCGCGCCGCGCGGACGAGGTTCGGCTGCTCGGTCAGCTGGCGGATCTCGGCGTCGTTGAGGAAGACGAGGTCGACGCCGGAGATCGTCTCGACGAGCGAGTCACGCGCGATCTCGATCCAGAGGTTCATCGAATCGAGGCCCGCCCAGCGGACGCCGCCGCACTGGCCGCGCACGCCGCGCTGGAGGTCCGGCTGGATGTTCGCGAGGAAGAGGTGGTCGGCGGCCTGCGAGGCCTCCGACAGCTTCGGCTCGAACTCGCCGAAGACGTTGAGCTGGGTGTCGTCGGTGTGCGCCTGGTTGAAGTCGTACTCGTAGTGCCCGCGCCAGAAGAAGGTGTCGCCGCCCTCGACGTGCTCGATGTCGTCGGTGTTGACGCCGCGGCCGTGCAGCACCGCGTACTCAGCGTCACCGAAGTCGTCGCCGACCGGCCCCACGACGCGCACGTCGGTGAAGAAGCTCGCCGCGAGCGAGAAGTGGACGGCCGAGCCGCCGAGCATCTTCTCGCGCTCTCCGAATGGTGTCTTGACCGCGTCGAAGGCGATCGATCCGACTACAACAAGGCTCATAGGGCGCGCAAGGGTAGCCTGCCGCGGGCATGCGCGCCGTTCAGCTCACGGAGTTTGGGGACCCCGAGGTCCTGCAAGTCGCCGAGCTGCCCGTCCCTGAGCCGGGGCCTGGCGAGCTGCTGATCCGCGTCGCGCGCGCGGGACTGAACTTCGGCGACACCCACCAGCGCCGTAACCAGTACATCGCCAAGCACGAGCTGCCGGTGGTGCTGGGTGGCGAGGTGGCGGGGGTCGTGGAGCGGGCTGGTGGTGATTTCGCGGAGGGCGAGCGGGTGATCGCGCTGCTGCGCACGGGTGGCTATGCGGAGTACGCGGTTGCGCCCGCCGCACGGACATTTCGCGTCCCCGAGGGCGTCTCCGACGACGACGCGCTGGCGTTGCTGATCCAGGGGCTGACCGCCTGGCATCTGTGGCGGACCTCAGCTCACCTGGCCGAGGGAGAGGGCGTCGTCGTCCATTCGGCGGCTGGCGGTGTTGGCTCGTTGCTGACCCAGCTGGCGAAGCCGATGGGCGCAGGGCGCGTCATCGCGACCGCCGGCTCGGAGGAGCGCCGCGCTGAGGCGCTCGGGCTCGGTGCCGACGTGGCGGTCGCCCCAGACGCCGGCGATGGCACTGACCGTGGCCCCGGCGGTGAGGGCGACGAGGGAGCGGGCCGTGTCGGGAGGGACGATCGACGTGCCGGGCCGTTGACGGAGGCGTTGATCGCCGCGAACGGCGGTGAGCCAGTCGACATCGTGCTCGATGCCGCCGGCGGAGCTGTCTTCGCTCAGAGTCTCGCCGCCCTGGCCCCGTTCGGGCGGATCGTCGCCTACGGCAACTCGACGCGCGAGAAGGTGCGTGTCACCAACGGCGAGCTGCTGAAGGAGAGTCGCGCGGTCGTCGGCTTTTGGCTGATGCACCTGCTCGACCGCCGCGACATGCTCGAGCAGCCGCTCGCCGACCTCTTCGCGCGCGGCGCGCGCGGGGAGCTGCGCCCGCGCCTCGGCGGCACCTACCCGCTCGCCGACGCCGCCCGCGCCCACGAAAACCTCGAGGCCCGCCGGACGACCGGCAAGTTGACCCTCGACCCGACCGTCTAGCTGGGTGAGGTCGACTTTCCCGACGCATTGCGTCGGGAAAGTCGACCTCACCCTCTCGCCTATGCCGCTGGCGCTCCGCCGCGGCCTATCCGCCCGTCGGCAAAAAGGGCGCCACGGCGAAGATCAAGAACGGCAAGTTCAAGGTCGTTTTCAAGGGCTCGCCGGACGTCGAGGACGACAAGCGGACCGTCAGCGGGACGTTCAACGGCAAGAAGGTCAGCGGCAAGATCAAGGTCGAGGGCCTCTGCAGCGCCGACGAGGAGTACTCGGCCAAGCGCTGACCGGCCCCGCACGGCGTCCCGGGGCCAGCGGCTGGCCCCCAGTAGTCTGATTGGCCGCATGACGACCTTCGCCGATCTCGGCCTCTCTAAAGAGGTGCTCGATGCGCTCGACCACCTCGGCTACAAGGACCCGACCCCGATCCAACAGGAGACGATCCCGCTGCTGCTGCAGGGACGGGACGTGATCGGCCAGGCGCAGACCGGTACCGGCAAGACCGCCGCCTTCGGCCTGCCGCTGCTCGACTACCTCGATCCGTCGGATCCCTCGGTCCAGGCGCTGGTGTTGACGCCGACACGCGAGCTGTGCATCCAGGTGACCCAGGCGCTGCGCGCCTATGGCGCCAAGCACGGCATCGAGGTCGTCGCCGTCTTCGGCGGCGCGCCGATCCGCGACCAGGCGTCGCGGCTCAAGCAGGAGGCGCAGGTCGTCGTCGGAACCGTCGGCCGGGTCATGGACATGATCCGTCGTCACTACCTCTTCCTCGACCAGGCCCGCTACGTCGTGCTCGACGAGGCCGACGAGATGCTCGACCTCGGCTTCTTCGAGGACGTCGACGAGATCCTCGCGCGCTGCCCGTCCGGCCGCCAGACGGCGCTGTTCTCGGCCACGATGCCGCCGCCGATCAAGAAGCTCGCCGAGAAGCGGATGTTCGACCCGGAGACGATCAAGGTCAAGGCCGCCCAGCTGACGATCGACACCGTCGCCCAGTTCCACATCGAGGTCCCGGACAAGGACAAGGCGGAGCGGCTCGGCGAGGTGCTGAAGGCCGAGCGCCCGACCCAGGCGATCATCTTCGCGCGCACGAAGATTGGCGTCGACCGGCTCGCCCGTACGCTCGATCGCCAGGGCCTGCGCGTCAAGACGCTGCACGGCAACATGAGCCAGGGCGCCCGCGACGGCGTGATGATCGCCTTCAAGGGCGGCCGCGAGAAGCTGCTCGTCGCGACCGACGTCGCCGCCCGCGGGCTCGACATCACCGGCGTGTCGCACGTCGTCAACTACGACGTCCCCAACTCGCCCGACATCTACGTCCACCGCATCGGCCGCACCGGCCGCGCGGGGGAGACCGGCCGCGCGATCACGCTGATCACGCCGAAGCAGCGCGAGGACCTCGAGGCGATCGAGCGCCACGCCAACACCGAGATTCCGGTTTGGACGGCGCCGAACGGCGGCGCGCCTTCGCGCCGGCCGAAGCGCGAGGACAAGCCGAAGCCGGTCGAGGCCGAGGAGCCGCGCGAGAAGCAGCAGGCCGAGCCGCGCGAGGAGCGCCCGCAGACGCGCCGCCCGCGCCACACCAAGCCGCGCCCGCGCGACGGGAGCGTCGCCAAGCTGCTGATCGGCGCAGGCCGTGCGCAGGGCTTCGAGCCCGCCGACCTGGTCGGGGCGATCGTCGACAACTGTCACCTCGACGGCGAGGACGTGCGCAACGTGCGCGTGCTCGAGCGCTTCAGCTTCGTCGAGGTTCCCGCCGATCGCGCGAGCGAGGTGGTCGAGAAGGTCAACGGCAACGAGGTCCGGGGCGTGGCGCTCCGGCTGGAGGTGGCGAAGCGATGAGCAAGGCGACCCTGCACACGACGCACGGTCCGATCGAGATCGAGTTCTTCGACGACGACGCGCCGAAGACGGTCGAGAACTTCCGCAAGCTGTCAGGCGACGGCTTCTACGACGGCCTCTCCTTCCACCGTGTGATCAAGGACTTCATGATCCAGGGCGGCTGCCCCGAGGGCACCGGCACCGGCGGTCCCGGCTACACCTTCGAGGACGAGTTCAACGACCACAAGGTCGTCCGCGGCGCGCTCGCGATGGCGAACGCCGGCCCGAACACCAACGGCAGCCAGTTCTTCATCGTCACCACGCAGGAGGCCGCCTGGCTCGACGGCAAGCACACCGTCTTCGGCGAGGTGATCACCGGCATGGAGTTCGTCGACGCGATCGAGGGCGTTCCCACCGGCCCGGGCGACATGCCCAGCGAGCCCGTGATCATCGAGCGCGTCGAGCTCGCCGACGGCACGGGCTGAGCCTCGCCTGCGGCGAACTCCAAGCTAACTCCAAGAGATCGCCAAGTCTTGGAGTTCGACTCGATTGGACACATCGGAGCGCTACAATGGACACATGGCGTCGCTTGATTTGCTTGCTGCCGAATTAGATGTCCATGGACGTACACTGCGTCGCGCGGTCGATGACGGGGCGATTCGGGGTACCCGCCTCAGCCCGCGCCGGCTGAAGCTCTCCCCCGCAGAGGAGAGCTATGTCTTGCATGCGTGGCCGTTGCTCGGCCGTTTGAGAGCGCTGTTGCGCACCGAGCGCAACGTCCGCCTTGCAGTGCTGTTCGGATCGCGCGCACGCGGCGACGAGCGCCCGGACTCGGACCTCGATCTCCTGATCGATCTGGAAGAGGACACGGTCTCGAAGCGTATGGAGCTCGTCGACCGTCTGGAGGCGGCGCTGGGCCTCCCTGTTCAGGTTGTCACCGTGCGTGTGGCCCGTCGAGCGCCGGTGCTGCTTGCCGACGCCATAGAGGATGGGCGCGTCCTAGTCGATCGCAGCGAAGGCTGGGCCCAGTTGGTGCGTGACTATCCAGCCGTGTCGCAAGCCGCAGTTGTGGCTGATGCGAGACTGCGCGAGCGGGCCGCAGCGGCGATCGAAGAGCTCAGCGGGGGACCCGCCTGATGGTTCAGCCTCCGTCCCGCCGAGGTCCCCGACGCTCGAAGTGGCGTCACGGGATCGACCACCGGCTCGACAGCATTCCTCGCCATCGAAGCGCCCTTCGGCAATCGATGGCCTTTTTCGGCGATGACTTCGACCTCGACGTCTTCGTTGCCGCCTACGAGTCCGACGATCCCGCGACGGTCAATGCGGCCACCGCCGTCGAGGGCAGCTTCGGGCATGTCGTGAACTGGCTGAAGCAGATTGCGGATTTCGGCTACCACGAGTTGCTTCGGCTCGGGCGCATCGAGAAGAGCGAAGCACGACCGATCGACGGTCTTGTCGAGGCCGAGATCCTGCCCGCATCCGATCGGGACCGGCTCATGGCTCTCGTGCAGCTTCGAAACCGACTGCAGCACGACTATCCCGAGGTTGCTCCGGAGGAGATTTATGACGCCGTGCTCCGCACGCTGGAGCTACTGCCCGGCTTGCTCGGCCACTACGGGCAGATGCTGAAGCGCATCGACGCCGAGTAGGCGCTACGCGATCAGCTTGAGCTGGGTGTCGGCGATCTCTGTGGCGAGGGAGGGGAGGTCGTCGCCGCGCTCGAGGGCGCCGAAGATGACCTCCTCGGCGCCGCCGACGAGGGCGCGGGCGGCGATCGGGCCGAGGTCGCGGTCGGGGCGGGCCTCGGTGAGGAAGGACTCCATCATCGCGGCGAAGCGGTCCATCGTGGCGGCGCGCCGCTCACGGCCGGCGGGCCCGGCGGCGAGCACCTCGACGACGCAGAGGCGGGCGATGTCCGGCTCCTCGGCGAGAAAGCCGAGCAGCGCGTCGAGCGCCGCGTCGAGCCGCTGCGGCGGGGGCGCCAGCGCCTCGGCGTCGCAGGCCCGCTCGACGCGCGCGAAGACCTGGCGCAGCGCGTCGTCGTAGGCGGCGAGGAAGCACTGCTCCTTGTTGTCGAACAGCTCATAGAAGGTGATCTTCGAGATCCGCGCGCGGTCGAGGATCTTGCGGATCGTCGCCTCCTGGTAGCCGATCTCGGCCACCACCGTGGCCATCGCCTCGAGCACCCGCTCGCGCTGGACGCGCGTCACCAGGGCGGGATCGAGCCCGTGCGGGCCGGCGGGAAGCTTGGTTGCGGCCTGGTCCCACATCGCCTCCAGAGGATGCCACGTCAGGAGGCGTTTTACAACAGTAAACGGAGTGTTATATGGCTAAGGAATCAGGCATGAGCATGTACCTGAGTCTGCGCCGGCCGCAGCTCAGCGCGCGGCGGTGGGGACGAGCGGCAGCTCGCCGATCTGCTCGGCGAGGTCGCGCAGGCGCTCGGCGTCGTGGCGGGCGAGTGGGCCGTAGAGGAGCTCGAAGATGCCGCCGACGGTGGCGCGTGCCACGAGCGCGGAGCTGGGCCCGATCGGCCGCAGCTCGTCGAGCGCGGGCTGCAGCAGCTCGGCGATCCGCTCGATCAGGCCGTTGCGCACGTCACGTCCGCTCTGGCCGGCGGCGAGGCTCTCGACGAGGATCGCGCAGGCGGCGTCGGGCTCGTCGACGCAGAAGCCGGCTAGCGCCTCGATCGTCAGCGTCAGTCGGTCGCCGGCCGTCGCGCCGCGCTCGAACTCCGTCGCGAGCCGGTCCTCGAGCTGGCCCGCCACTGCCCGGAACGTCGCCAGGTAGCAGTCCTCCTTGTCGACGTAGAGGTCGTAGAAGGTCCGCCGCGACAGACCCGACTGGTCGAGCAGGTCGCGGATCGTCGTCCCCGCGTAGCCCTTGCGCGTGACCACCTCGGTCATCGCCTTCAGCAGCCGCTCGCGCTGAATGGCGAGCACTTCGGCCGCCGGCATCCCGTGCGGGCCGCTGACGAGCTTGCGATCGGCTTCGGGCCACATGACCAGCCAATGATAGACGCATTGGTCTATGGCTTTCAAGTGCTGATTGGATCGGGCCGCCAAAGCCGCTCCTGATGAGACTAGGCGTTCTATGTCTGCCTCGAATGAGGCAGACATTGAGTGCTTTTTCCGCCGTTTGGCCAGTGCTAATGCGCGGGTTGTCGCTTGACAGTCGTAAACGCAATGTTTTACGTTCTACCCAGGAGTTAGGGATCAGGACGTTTCTGCACGAGGCGTTTCCGGTCTCGGCAGACCAGTAGGGCAACGAGGAGAGGACCAGCACCTATGAGGCGTGTTCGCAGCAGTGTTCTGCAGTCGGTTGCTTGCCGGCTGGGGTTTGCCGTTCGGGGCCGTGGGGTTTCGGGTGGGGCTGCTGGGGCGCGTTTGGTGCGGGGGATTGGTGCGTCGTTGGGCGTGTCTCGTTTGACGCGGGTTGTGCTTGCTGGGTGGGTGAGCGTTGTCGTGGGGTGTTGCGTTGCTGGTCCGGCGTTTGCGACTCCGGGGGTTTTGGACTATTTCGGCAGCAAGCTGGGTGGGGGTACTTCGGTTTTGCCGCTTGGTGGACAGTTCCCTGATCCGGTCGGCACTGCGAATGGTTTGGCTGTGAATGGTGGTTCGGGTGATGTGTATGTGGCGGATCGTGGTGGGAATCGTGTGCAGCGGTTTACGGCTGCTGGTGTGTTTGTCAGTGCTTGGGGGTTTGATGTCGTTCAGGCTGGCCAGGTGGCTGCGGGGGATGTCGGGACGAACGTGTTCGAGGTCTGCACCGTTGCTGCGTTTTGCAAGGCCGGTTTGAACTCCATCGGTCCGGTGAATGGTCGTGGTGGCCAGTTGTCAGGTCCGGCTGGGGTTGCTGTCGATCAGCAGAGCGGCCATGTGTATGTGAATGATTCGTCGTTTAGTCGTGTGCAGGAGTTCACTGCGGTGGGTGGGTTCGTACGCGCGTTTGGTCGGGATGTGGTTGCGTCTGGGGCTGAGCAGGCGGATGAGCTGCAGACGTTGTCGGTCACAGCGACTGCTGGCCAGTACCGCTTGACGTTTGGTCCGGACACGACCGGCGATCTCGCGTTTGACGCGACCGCCGCGCAGGTCGAGACGGCGTTGAACGCCTTGGCGTCTATCAACACGGGTGGTGGGTCTGTGGTTGTGACCGCCCGCCCGGGCGGCGCGCTGCCGTATCGGATCGCCTTCGCCGGTGCTCGCGCGGATGTCAACCAGGTGGCGATCACGGTCGCGGCTGGGACGACGCCCTTGTCGGGTGGTGCGGCGACGATCGCGACGATGCAGGACGGCGCGGTCGGCTTCGAGGTCTGCACCAACCCGGCGAGCTGCAAGGTCGGCACGACGACCGGCGCGGCTGGTGGGGTGGTTCAGGCGCCCAATAGCGTTCTGACGGTCGCGCCGGATGGGGCGCCGAACGAGGGCAACGTGTTGTTGGCGAACAAGAGCAAGAACCGTGTTGAGGAGTTCACCGCGACGGGCGAGTTCGTCCGCAACTTCGGCTGGGACGTCGTCACAGCGGGGCCGGGCAACAAGAACTTTGCCACCGGCCCCGACCAGGCCAACGAGGTCCAGGCCGTCACCGTCCGCGCGACCGGCGGGATGTTCAGGCTCCAGTTCGGCGGTGCGGTGCCGGGTGTGTCTGAGACGGCTGACATCCCAGCGGCTGCGACCGCTCAGCAGGTCGAGGACGCGCTCAACGCGATCACCAACATCTCAACCGGCGGCGGATCGGTCAACGTCGCAGGCGGCCCCGGCAACGCAACCGGCGCAACGCCCTATGTCGTGACCTTCGACGGCGGACCACGCGCCGGAACCGACGTCGCAGAGCTCGGTCAGCTCAACGTCAGCCTCACCGGCGGCACACCAACCACCGGCGTCACCGTCTTCACCGCCTCGCCCGGAAACTCCGGCTTCGAGATCTGCCAAGCAGCCAACTTCGACATCTGCCAGACCGGCGCCACGGGACCTGGCAAAGGTCAATTCGGCGACGCCGCGCTCAACGACATCGCCGAGGACAACGACGGCAACATCTACACCGTTGAGTTCGTCGGCAACTTCCGCGTCCAGAAGTTCACCCTCCCAGCCAACACCGTCACCCCACAAGGAAACTTCGCCAACGCAATCCTCACCGGCACCTCCACCAACAACGGCCCCGGCAACGTTGCCGTCGACGACGCGGGCTATGTCTATGCCGTCAATAAGTTCCCGATAGGGACTGGGGTGCCACCGGTGGAGGTCTCACCTAAGTACGAGGGTGCCCAACCCCAGCTTTGGCAGCAGCGGCTGTTGAAGATCGATCCAGAGGCCAATGGCGGGAACGGCGAGGTAGTCGATGTGATGCTCGCGAACCCGGGAGATGATCTTCCTGGCACGGTCAACATGGTCTCGGTCGCGGTCAACGGGGCAGGGTCACGGCTGTATGTTGGAACCGTAGCCCGCTTCAACTCGGGGGCGGGTGTGTTTGTGTTGGGTGAGGTGCCGCCGGTGGCTGTCACGACGCCTGTGATCACGGATGTGAAGTCGGCGACGGCGACGCTCAACGCGACGGTCACCCCGTCGCCGATCGGGCTGGGTACCCGTTATCACTTCGAGTATTCCAAGAACGGGGTTGCGTGGCAGTCCGCGCCTGAGGTTGATGTCGATCTTGGTAACGGGTCGGGTTCGGGCGACCCGGGTTCGTGTCCGGTCGGTAACCCGGTGACTTGTGATGTGTCGGTCGGGTTGTCTGATCTGGCGTTGGGTGTGACGTATCAGGTTCGTGTCGTTGCCCGTACTCCTTATGGTGGCGCGACGGCTATCTCGCCGGTTGCGTTCTTTACGACCGAGGCGGCGTTGCCGAGTGTGAGCACCCAGGGCGCGAGTTGGAGCGGCGGCCCGGATAGCGAGCCGACGTTGTCGCTGCGCGGCCGGCTAAACCCCGAGGGCGCCAGCACCACCTATCGCTTCGAGTACGTGACCGAGGCCGAGTTCGACGCGTCGGGCTATGACCAGGCCAAGTCCGCTCCGGTCAGCGGCGCGGCGGCCGGGCATGGGGTGTCCAATCAGAACGTCGAGCAGATCGTCGCGGGCCTCGACCCGACAGTCGCCTACCACTACCGCCTCGCCGCGTCCAACACCGAAGGCAACGTCATCGGCGCCGATCGCACCGTAGCCCCGCCTGACGCGGCGGGGCGGTTCATCGAGCTGGTCACCGAGGGCGACGGTCAGGGCGTCGGCATCAAGCTGTCGAGCGGGTTGCGGATCTCCGATGACGGGCAGCGGGCTGGGTTCTTCGCCCAGGGGTTCGGCGATCAGACAGGGTCGCCGGGTATCGACAATCCCTTCATCGCCCAACGCGGCACCGATGGTTGGGTCACGAGCGTGAGCGGTCCCGGCCCTGCCGGTGAGACCTCCGACCTCATCAACTATTCGCAGTGGCCTTCGGATCTGACCAAGACGCTATGGAAAGCGCAGACCGATGTCGAGAGTGTCAGGGGCGAGATGCAGTGGACTTTCGCCGACTCGGCTGGGGATGTGTCGTCGGCTGGGCCGCGTTTGGTTCCGCTCGAGCGGGTCGGCTCGCCGGGGATTTACAACTTCAAAGGTGGGTCGACGGATCTGTCGAGCTTCGTGTTCGCGGGTCCGAACACCTCCAGCAGTAGTTTGACCTTGTTGGCGGGCGAGTCGTTGATCCCGTCGGCGAGCAAGGTCAGGTCGAACCTGTATGAGATCGCTGACGCCGATACCCCCGATCCGGCATTCCGGATCGTCAACCGGTCGACCGGCGGCGCTCAGATCGGCGGCGCGTGCGGCGCTGAGCTTGGCGGGATAGCGACGAGCTTGTTCGGTGTCGATGAGTTCACCGGTGTTCGTGGGCGTGCGGTGTCTGAGGATGGGTCGGTGGTGTATTTCAGCGCCCGGGCGGGCACCCCGGAGGCGAGTTGCGGGACTGGGTTCCCGGTCCGGGTCTTCAAACGTGTCGACGGGACGTCGACGGTCGCTGTGTCCGGGTCGCAGTGCACCCGGACGGTGTCCGATCCCGGCGGGGCGTGTAACGACACGACCGGCAACGACGCGTATCAGTCGGCGTCGGCGGATGGGTCGAAGGTGCTGTTCCTCAGCCCACGCCAGCTCGTCGGCAGCGCGACCGACCAAGGCGACACAGACACCACCACAGACCTCTACCTCTACGACTCACAGCCACCGGCCGGGCAGCCGAACCTGGTCCAGGTCTCAGCAGGCGAGACGGTAGCCGGCGACCACCCAACCATCGGCTCCGGCGCGAACGTGCTCGGCCTTGCCGACTTCTCAGCGGATGGGTCACGGGTCTACTTCGCCGCCAGCGGCCGGCTGACACCGGAGGCGACCCAGGGCGCGAACAACCTCTATGTCTACCAACGCGACGAAGAGCACCCCACTGGGCGGATTGAGTTCGTCGCGACGCTGTCGCCCAACTTGTCGAGCAACGACGCGGGTACGGGGGACGGGGATGTCTGGGAGCCGAAGGTCCAGCCGCAGGGCAAGCAGGCGTATGCGTTGCCGTTCTATGACGGGCTAGGCGAGTCACGCGGCTTTGGCGACGGCCGCTACCTGGTGTTCCTGTCGGAGGCGGCGCTCGATGCCGGCGATGGGGACTCCTCCGATGATCTCTACCGCTATGACGATCAGGCCGGCGAGTTGATCTGTCTGTCGTGTGCGGGTGACGACGCCGAGTCCATTCGCGTGCCGGGCAGGAACGTCGACTTCAGCGGCGGTGATTATGTGCAGCAGCATCGGATCGCGAGTGAGGATGTGTCGTCAGTGGTGTTTGAGACTGAGGAGTCGTTGGTCGCGGCTGATGACAACACGGCCCGGGATGGGTATTTGTGGCGTGACGGTGAGTTGGACCTGATCTCCGGCGCGACTGGGGATATCGGCATCGAGACCTACACCTATTTCCGCACCGCCCCGCGGATCTCTCCTGACGGCCAGAGCGTGTTCTTCCTGACGCGCGCCCCATTGCTGCCGCAGGACATCAACAACAGCGGCTTGGATTACTACGTCGCTCGTGTCGGCGGCGGGTTCCCGCTAACGACGACCGAGGACAGCGCCTGCGACGCCGCTGGCGGTGGCTGCCAGGGCGAGGGTCAGGATCCGTTGGGGTCTGACCGCAAGACGGTCGCGCCGTCTGACGGCAACGCGGCGGCTGATGAGCGGGCGGTATTGTCGATCGGTTCGCTTGGCGCAAAGGCGCGTGGTCGCGCTGCCCGCACCGGTGTGCTGCGGATCCGTGTGCGGGCATCCCAGCCCGGGGTCGTGAGGCTGTCGGCCAAGGGCCGGATCGGGAAGCGGACACGGAGTCTCGGCAGCGCTTCCGGCCGGTTTGTCCAGCCGGGTGTGGTGGTTGTCGGGCTTCGTTTGAGCCGGGCTGCTCGTGGTGTGTTGGGTCGTGGTGGCCGGCTTGTGGTGTCTGTGTCGGCGCGTTCGTCGGGTGCGAGACCGCGGTCGGTGAAGGTCGCGCTGAGGAGGGCCGGCAAGTGATGCGGCCCAACTCGACGACGGGTATTTCGATGGTTTCGAAGGAGAACAGCGTGGCTTCAGCAAACAGGCACAGGGCTAGCAGCTTAGTCGCGAGAGCGAGCCTGGGCGTCGTCTTGACGATGCTGTCGCTCGCAGCGCTCGCGGGCGTCGCCCACGCCGCGCCGGGTCTTGGGGTGTCGGTATCGCATGACCCTTCGACTGTTAATCGCGGCGATGAGCACATGACCTATGCGGTCCAGGTCACCAACACCGGCGACGCCGCGACGTCCTCGACGACGACCGTGATCGTCACGCTCCCCGACGGCGTGAAGATGCTGTCGGGCACAGGTGGCGGCTGGTCTTGTTTCTACAGCGCCCAGTCCTGCACCCACTCCAACACGCCAGCGGTCAACGCAAGTGCTGGGTTTCCGTTGTTGACGCTGCAGGTCTCGATCGACAGCCACACCGCCCCCGATAGCGTCGTCGGGACGTTCAAGGCGTTCGGCGCCGGAGCGCCGGGCACCGCGATCGGCCATGACGCGATGGTCTTCGGGCCGGCGCTCGAGTTCGGCCTGACGAGCTTCACGGCGACCGCCAACGACGATCTCGGCGCCGACTACACCCAGGCCGGCGGCCATCCGTTCAGCGCGAACACGTCGTTTGATTTCAAGCTGCGCAGGATCGTCCCTAGCGGCGCTGTAGAGCAGGCGCCGGTCGAGGATCCGCGCGATGCTGTGGTGAGCCTGCCGCCGGGGTTTGTCGGCAACCCGCAGTCGATGCCCGGCGGCTGCTTCGTGATCCAGGTCGAGCAGGGCATCTGCCCCGACCGGTATGCGATCGGCAGGGCGTGGGCACGGCTCGGGAATTACGGCGACCAGGAGTCGGTGGTCTACAAGTTGATCACCGAGAAGGGCTATCCAGCGGAGTTCGGCTTCTATCCCGTCAGCGGCGCAGGTCCGGTGATCGTGGTGCGCGCGAAGGTCCGCCCCGGCGACTACGGCATCACAGCCCTCGCGCCAGTGGCGCCACAGCACCCCACGCTGCTCGAGGTGGATTACTTCACCTTCTGCTCCTACGGCGCGGAGGCTCACCCGACCAGCTTGGTGCCGCGTTCGTCTGGTTGCTTGCAGCCCGATGATGCTGGGTCGTTGGCGGTGCCGTTCTTGACGAACCCGACGGAGTGCGCCGCCGAGCCGCCTGTGACGTCGATTCATGTGTCGTCGTGGCAGAACCCGGGCGCTTTTCGGTGGGACGGGCTGCCCGATCTCGACGACGCCGATTGGAAGGGCTATAGCGATACCGCCCCTGCTGTGACGGGGTGTGATCAGGTGCCGTTCGACCCAGCGGTGTCTGTCGAGGCGACCTCCAACACGGCGGATTCGGCGTCTGGTCTCGAGTTCGATCTCGACGTCCCGCAGGACGGTCTGGTGACCGTGGGCGGGATCGCGTCTTCGCATCTGCGTAAGACGGTCGTCGAATTGCCGGAGGGGGTGTCTGTCAACCCGTCCGCCGCGACCGGTCTGCAGGGCTGCTCGGATGCCCAGGTGATGCTCGGGACCAATGACGAGCCGCAGTGTCCGGACGGCTCTCGGATCGGGACGGTCGATGTGACCTCGCCGCTGGTCGACCAAGACCTCGCCGGGGTGATGTATCTCGCCAACCCGAAATCGACCGACCCGACATCAGGCGAGATGCTCCGCCTGTTCCTCGTCGTTCGCAACGACGACCTCGGGATCATGGTCAAGCTCCCCGGCAACACCGTCGCCGACCCGACCACGGGCCGGTTGACCGCGACGTTCGACAACAACCCCAAGCTGCCGTTCGATCACCTCGACGTCCACCTCAAGTCCGGCTCGCACGGTGTGCTCGCCACCCCGCAGGACTGCGGCGAGCAGACGATCGGCACGACGCTGACGCCGTGGTCGGGGACAGGCGACGTCGACCGCCCATCCAATATGAACGTCGACACCGGCTGCGGCGAGCGGTTCGCCCCAGCCCTCGAGGCCGGCAACTCCAACAACCAAGCCCGCAACCAAGGCGGAACCTACTCCTTCAAGTTCTCACGCCAAGACGGCGAGCAGTGGCTCAAGGGCCTGACCGCCACCCTCCCCAAGGGACTACTCGCGAGCGTGCGCGACGTTCCGCTCTGCTCGAACACGGCCGCCGACGCCGGCAACTGCCCGGCTGACAGCAAGATCGGCATCGTCGACGCCAAGGCCGGCGCCGGCGACCCCTTTGTCTTGGAGCAGAAGGGCGAGCTGTTCCTCACCGAGGGCTACAAAGGCGGCCAATACGGCCTAGCTGTGAAGGTTCGTCCGGTCGCCGGACCGTTCCGCGACGACATGGAACTCTCACCGATCAACGTCCGCCAAGCGATCCACGTCGACCGCACCACAGCCCAGGTCACCGCGATCTCGGATCCTTTCCCGGTCATCCACCACGGCATCCCACTGCGGGTCCGCGAGGTCAACGTTCTGGTCAACCGGTCCGGGTTCATGCTCAACCCCTCCGACTGCACCGCCAAGCAAACCGGGGCCGCGCTGCTGTCGACCGAGAACGCGACAGCGAACCTGTCTGACCCGTTCCAGGTGTCGGGTTGTCCGGCGCTGGCGTTCAAGCCGAAGCTCGCGCTGACGCTGACCGGCCGCCGTCAGGTCACGACCGGCAAGCACCCCGGCATCAAGGCCCAGGTCACCCAGGCCGGAACCTCTGAGGCCGGAATCGAGAAAGCAGTCGTAAGGCTCCCCAAGAGCCTCGCATTGGACCCCAACAACGCCCAGGCGCTGTGCGAGTTCGAGGCCGGCACCAAGCCCGACCTCGAAAACCACTGCCCCAAGGGCTCCATAGTCGGCAGGGCAAGGGCAAAGACACCACTGCTCAACGACGACCTGGCCGGCAACGTCTACTTCGTCAAGAACATCCGCAAAGACCCAACCACAGGCAACCTGATCCGCACCCTGCCGATGATCATCGTCGCCCTCCGAGGCGAGATCTCGATCAACCTCAAAGGCGAGTCAAACACCACCAAAGCCGGCAAACTCGTCAACACATTCGCGAATGTGCCAGACGCGCCGATCGGCCAGTTCAACCTCAACATCAAGGGCGGCAACACAGGCATCATCGCCGTCACCCGCACCCGCCGATCCACCATCAACCTCTGCACCGGCCGCCACACAGCCGAAGCAGACATGGACGCACACAACGGACGCCGACACGACCGCGACATCCGCATGAAGACCCCGTGCACCAAGCGCCAAGCCGCCCGCGCAAAGCGGGCGGCCAAGCGCGCATCGAAGCAGGCGGCGCGTCGACGTTAGTCATCAGGCGGTTACGGGGCCAGCCGCGACGCTGGTCCCGTACTATGAGCGCCGGGTGATGGGGATGTTGCGATATCGGGCCTTGGCGCTTGCCGCCGTCTCGTTGTCAGTCGCGGCGATCGGCTGCGGTGGCGGAGACGACGAGACGCAGGCTGGGGACGTTCCGTCGGGGGCCGTGGCGGTCATCGGCGATGCCGAGATCAGTGAGAGTGCGCTCGATCACCAGACCGCGGTGCTGGTACGCGCTCAGCGCACCGCCAACGGCACGGCCCTCACCGCCGCCCAGCGCAAGCAGATCGCCTCGCAGGCGCTCGCGCAGCTGCTCCAGCGCGAGGCGCTCGAGCAGGAGGCCGCCGAGCGGGGCATCGAGGTCAGCAACGCCGATGTACGACGCGACTGGCAAGCCACGGCGCGGCGGCAGTTCAAGACCAAGAAAGCGTTCCGGCAGTTTCTCGGTGGCCAGACCGTCGCGGAGATCCTGGCGCAGTTGCGCCTGCAGGACCTCTCCGAGCGGATCGCGGAGCAGGTGTCCAAGCAGGCTGGTGGCGGCAAGGACGGCGCCAAGGCCGTCGAGAAGTTCCAGAAGAACTTCCAGAAGCGCTGGCAGGACAAGACTTCCTGTAGCGGCGATTACGCCGCGCCCGGCTGCGGCTAGGTCAGGCCGAGAGTCCCAGCAGCCGCTGGAGCTCCGGCAGCGTGCGCTCAGGCCCGCGATGCAGGATGGCCGTCATCCCCACGGCCTCGGCGCCGGCGCAGTTCTCGCGCAGGTCGTCGACGAAGACGCAGTCGGCTGGGCGTAGTCCGATCCGCTCTGCGCCGAGCAGGAAGATCTCCGGTTGCGGCTTGTGCAGGCCGACCTCGCCCGAGATGACGATCGCGTCGAACAGCTCGTCGAGCACGGCGCGGTCGTAGATGTCGGCGCCGACCGAGTTGGAGATCAGGCCGGTGCGGATACCGCCCTCCCGGGCGCGGCGGACCGCCTCGACCATCGCCGGCTCCGGCCCGATCCCGGCGAAGATCCGCTCCATCAGACCCTCGGCGTCGCCGACGCCGAGCAGCGGCGCCAAATGAGCCCCGAACTCGTCCGCGCCGATCTGAGCCGTCTCCAGCTTGCGCAGCTCCGCCCGCGTCTCCGGACTCGACCGCAGCAGATCCGCGAACGCATCCGGCGCCAGCTCCTCCGCCTCGCAGAACGCCCGGAACGACTGGAACACATTCGTCGTCAGCACCCCGCCGAAGTCGACCAGCAGGCCGCGAGTCTGCTGTTGCTCTCTCGTCACTCGACTGCGTCCTCCCGTAACTCGGCTCGGCCTACGGGGTCCGATGGGGCTACAGGCTACGCGGACGGAGATACGACGCAGGACGCCGTCGCGGAGGTGCGATCCACACTGGAAGGATGTGCGACATGGAACATTGAAGACAGGATCTTCGAGCTGTTGGGTGAGCGGCTGTTGCCATATGAGCTGCTTGATCGTGTGGTCGCGGAGTACGGAGTTCAGCGGTCCGTGGCGGCGGAGACGACCCGTAAGGTCATCGGCGAGAGAGGTACCCCCAACCTCGCGATCGCGCGGCGTCATATCGAGCGGCTACGCCACATACGCATCTAGCAGGAGGCGTCGCTAGCCGGCGAGCGCGATCGCGCGGGCGTTCTCGGCGAGGGCGGGGACGCCCTCGTCGAAGGCGGCCATGAAGGCGTCGTCGCTGTTGCCGGTGAGGAAGCGCTTGTAGTTGCCCTCCATGAAGACGGCGGCCTTCCAGAGGGCGAGCGCCTGGTACCAGTGGAGGGCGTGCATCGAGCGGCCGGAGCGCTGCTCGTAGCGGGCGATCAGCTGCTCGCGGGAGGGAAAGCCCTGCTGGCGGGTGACGCCCGAGAGCGAGCTGAACATCGTGTCGTCGGGGTCGTCGGGCGCGACCCAGGTGACGGTCATGTAGCCGAGGTCCGCGAGCGGGTCGCCGATCGTCGCGAGCTCCCAGTCGAAGACGGAGACGACGCAGGCCGGGGGCTCGTCGGCGACCATCACGTTGCCGAGCCGGTAGTCGCCGTGGACGATCGTCGCGGGCGGCGACTCAGGGAGGTTCGCCGCCAGCCAGTCGCCGACCTCGGCGACGATCGGCAGCTCGCGCGTCTTATTGTGCTCCCACAGCCCGTTGAAGCGGCGCAGCTGACGCTGGAGGTAGCCGCTCGGCTTGCCGAACCCCTCGAGCCCGGCGGCCTGCCAGTCGACGGCGTGGATCTCGACCAGCGCGTCGATCAGCTCGTCGCCGATCCGGGCGCGTTGCTCCGGCGTGTCGAGCGCCGGCGGGATCTCGCCCGTGATGACGGTCCCGTGCACCTCCTCCATCACGTAGAACGGCACGCCCAGGACCGACTCGTCGTCGCAGACCGCGAGCACGCGCGGGACGCGCGCGGCGGTGCCGGCGAGCGCGGTCAGCAGCCTCGCCTCGCGCAGCACGTCGTGGGCCGAGGGTGGGAGCGGGGGCCGGGGCGGCCGGCGCAGGACGACGCGTCTGTCGCCGCGGCGCACGAGGTAGGTGACGTTCGAGTGGCCGCCGCCGATCCGCTCCGCCTCGATCTCGCCCGATCCGAGCCCGGCGCCGTCGAGGAACTCGGCCAGCGGTCCGAGCACGAGCAGCGGGGCCAGCTCGAGCTCCGCAGCCTCGGCTGCCGTGTCCACGATCTCTTGCGCTCCCATCGCTCGCCATCCTCCCAGAGCCGTCGCAACGGGTGTTCGGACACTTGGCCCCATGCGGCTGTGCACAAGGTTCCGAACGGCTATTGGCACTTTCCCCACCAACTTGCTAGTCTTCCCAAATCGTAAAGTCCACAAACTTGACGGGAAATAAGGGGTTATGACTAGGACTCGCATCATGCGCCTCATCTCGGGACTGCTCGCGGTCTCTGCTCTGGCGGTCGCCGGTTGCGGCTCGGACGACAGCAGCAGCGCCAGCGGCGACGGCAGTGGCGGCAAGCTCGCCCTGGTGGCCTACTCGACGCCGCAGCAGGCCTACGAGGACGCTGTCATCCCCGGCTTCCAGAAGACGGCCAACGGTAAGGATGTCGAGTTCTCGACCTCCTTCGGCGCCTCGGGAGACCAGCGCCGCGCGGTCGAGGGCGGCCTGCCGGCCGACGTGGTCGGCTTCTCACTGCAGCCCGACATGACCAAGGTCGTCGACGCGGGTCTTGTCGCCAAGGACTGGAACTCCGACGAGTACAAGGGCATGGTCACCGACTCGGTCGTCGTGCTCTCGGTGCGTCCGGGCAACCCGAAGAACATCAAGGGCTGGAACGACCTCGTCAGCGGCGACGTCGACATCATCACCCCGAACCCCGCGACCTCGGGCGGCGCGAAGTGGAACATCATGGCCGCCTACGGCTCGCAGATCGAGCAGGGCAAGTCGGAGGCCGAGGCGCTCGACTTCGTCAAGCAAATGCTCGCCAACACCTCGGTCCAGGACGACAGCGCGCGTGACTCGCTGCAGACCTTCGCCGGCGGCAAGGGCGACGTGCTGATCGGCTACGAGAACGAGGCGCTCCAGGCCAAGGACGAGGGCATCGAGCTCGAGTACGTGATCCCCGACGAGACGATCCTGATCGAGAACCCGATCGCGGCGACGACCGAGGCGTCCGACAAGGCGCAGCAGTTCGTCGACTACACGCGCACCGACGACGCCCAGCAGCTGTTCGCCGACCGCGGCTACCGCCCGGTGGTGAAGTCGGTGCTCGAGTCCAACCGCGACAAGTTCCCGGAGCCGAGCGCGCTGTTCACGATCGAGAAGTTCGGCGGCTGGGACAAGGTCGAGACCGACTTCTTCGACGAGGAGAACGGGTCGATCTTCGAGATCCAGCGCGAGCTGGGCAACCCGACCGAGTAGGGCCGGGACCCCGCCGCATGGCAGCGAACGACGCGACGGTAGCCGCGCCGCCGAGGGTGAGCCTGCGCTCGCCCTTCGGCGGCGAGCTGCTGTCGCGCGGAGTGGTGACGCTATGGCTCAGCGTCATCGTCCTGATACCGCTGGCGGCCGTCGTGGAGCACTCGCTCCAGGACGGCCTCGGCGCGTTCTGGGAGGCGATCAAGGAGCCCGAGGCGGTCGCGGCGATCAAGCTGACGCTGATCACGTCGCTGATCATCACGACGATCAACGCGACGATGGGCACGCTGATCGCCTGGGTGCTGGTGCGCGACGAGTTCCGCGGCAAGGCGATCGTCAACTCGCTGATCGACCTGCCGTTCGCGCTGCCGACGATCGTCGCGGGGCTGACGCTGCTCGCGCTCTACGGGCCTAAGAGCCCGATCGGCGCGAACGTCGCCTACACCAAGGCGGCGATCGTGCTGGCGCTGCTGTTCGTCACGCTGCCGTTCGTCGTGCGGGCGGTGCAGCCGGTGCTGATCGAGGTCGACCGCGAGATGGAGGAGGCGGCCGCGTCGCTCGGCGCGTCGCGGCGGCGGATCTTCCGCAGCGTGCTGCTGCCGAACCTGACGCCGGCGATCGTCGCCGGCTGCGCGCTGGCGTTCGCGCGGGCACTCGGCGAGTACGGCTCGCTGGTGCTGATCACCGGCAACATCCCGTTCGACACCCAGGTCGCCTCGGTCTACATCTTCGGGCGGATCGAGAGCGACGCGCCGACGAGCGCGGCGGCGGTGTCGGTCTTCCTCTTGATCTTGTCGGTCGTGTTGCTGTTCGCGCTCAACCTCGTCTCGAGATGGAGCTCGCGTCATGCGAATGGGTGAGGGCCGGCTCCAGCGCTACGGGCTGCGCTTCGTCGCGCTCGGGTATCTCGCGGCGCTGCTGGTGATCCCGGTGACGATCATCTTCTTCCGGACCTTCGAGGATGGGCTGGGACCGCCGCTCGAGGCGATCACCAGCCCCGACGGCCAGCACGCGTTCTGGCTGACGCTGGTCTGCGTCGGGATCGCGGTGCCGCTGAACACGATCTTCGGCGTGCTCGCGGCGCTCGTGCTCGTGCGGCAGAAGTTCCGCGGCAAGGCGATCCTCAACACGATCATCGACCTGCCGTTCGCGATCTCGCCGGTCGTGATCGGGCTGGCGCTGCTGCTCGTCTACGGCCGCCAGGGCTGGCTCGGGCCGACGCTGATCGACAACGGCATCCAGATCATCTTCTCGACCCCGGGCATGGTGCTGGCTACGATCTTCGTGTCGCTGCCGTTCGTCGTGCGCGAGACGATGCCGGTGCTGCAGGAGATCGGCAACGAGCAGGAGCAGGCGGCGAGCACGCTCGGCGCGAACGGCTGGCAGACCTTCTGGCGCGTGACGCTGCCGGCGATCCGCTGGGGCGTCGCCTACGGCGTCGTGCTCGCGACGGCGCGCGCGCTCGGGGAGTTCGGCGCGGTCAGCGTCGTGTCGGGCCGGATCTCCGGCGAGACCGAGACGCTGCCGCTGTTCGTCGAGAACGAGTTCACCAACTTCAACCTCGCCGGCGCGTACGCCGCGGCGATCGTGCTGGCGCTCCTGGCGCTGGTCGTCCTGTTCAGCATGAACCTCTTCAAACGGAAGGAGACGGAGGCATGAGCTCTGTGACGGTCGACGGAGGTGGCGTCGCGGAGCGGGGCGCGACGTACGGCGATACGGGGATCGCGGTGGAGGGCGTCGAGAAGCGGTTCGGGACCTTCGAGGCGCTGAAGGGCGTTTCGCTCGACGTCCCCAACGGCTCGCTGACGGCGCTGCTCGGACCGAGCGGCAGCGGCAAATCGACGCTCCTGCGCGTGATCGCTGGCCTCGAGCAGCCGGACGCCGGGCGCGTGACGATCGCCGGTGCCGACGTCACCGGCGTGACGCCGCAGAAGCGTGGCGTCGGCTTCGTCTTCCAGCACTACGCGGCGTTCAAGCACATGACGGTCGAGCGCAACGTTGGCTTCGGGCTGAAGATCCGCAAGAAGTCGAAGGAGGAGATCGCTGCGAAGGTCGACGAGCTGCTGAAGCTCGTTCACCTGCACGGCTTCGCGCACCGCTACCCGTCCGAGCTGTCCGGCGGCCAGCGCCAGCGGATGGCGCTCGCCCGCGCGCTCGCGGTCGAGCCCGAGGTGCTGCTGCTCGACGAGCCGTTCGGCGCGCTCGACGCGACCGTCCGCAAGGAGCTGCGCACCTGGCTGCGCCGCCTCCACGAGGACGTGCACGTGACGACGATCTTCGTCACCCACGACCAGGAGGAGGCGATGGACGTGGCCGAGCAGATCGTGGTGATGAACGATGGCCGGATCGAGCAGGTCGGCACCCCGCGCGACCTCTACGAGGAGCCATCGAACGAGTTCGTGATGGGCTTCGTCGGTGAGGTCAACAAGCTCGGCGACGACCTCGTCCGCCCGCACGACATCCAAATCCTGCTCGAGCCCGACGGCACGACCCAGGAGGGCCAGATCGAGCGTGTTGCCCACCTCGGCTTCGAGGTCCGTGTCGAGCTCGTCCTCGACGATGGCCGGCGGCTGGCGGTCCAGACGACGCGCCAGGACGCCGAAGAGCGCGAGCTGGAGTTGGGGCAGATCGTGTACCTGCGCCCCGACCGCGAGCGCCGTTTCGCCGGCGCCTAGGATGATGTTCGTCGTTTGTACGGGTCAGAGCCCGTACAAACGTGCAAGATCGTCGAGTTCGGCCTAACGGCGCTGCCAAGCGCCGGGCTCGCTGGTGAGCGAGGCCACCTGCTTCGGCAGCTTGCCGGCGGCGATGTCGGCGAGCGTGACGTGCTCGAGGACGTCGCGGAGGCTGGCGCGGAGGGCGACCCAGACGTCGCGTAGTGCCTCGGCGTTGCCGGCGTAGTCGAGCTCCTCGGGCTTCTCGCCGCGGACGCTGGCGAGCGGCCCCTCGGCGGCGCGGAAGACGTCGGCGACGCTGACGTCCGCGGCCGGCTGGGCGAGCCAGTAGCCGCCCTCGGGGCCGCGGCGGCTGTTGACCAGGCCGCCGACGCGCAGGTCGACAAGGATGTTCTCGAGGAACTTCAGTGGGATGCCCTGGGCGTCGGCGATCCGCTCGCCCTTCATCGGGCTGTTGGAGTCGTTGGCGTTCGCGGCGAGCTCGATCGCGGCGCGGACTGCGTAGTCGGCCTTGGCGGAAACGCGCATACGCAGGCCATTGTTCACCACTTCGTGTCTAAAATGTCGAGAGATGCATGCGTCGCGGTGCTTATTCGCTGTGGTTGCCGCCGTTCTGTCGGCGGCTGTCGTCGCGCCGGCCGCGGGCGCCGCGACCACCGCGGACGTGGACGTCGCCGACTTCCGCTTCAGCCCGGCGTTCACGCGCGTCGAGCCCGGCGACAGCGTCCGCTGGTCCGTGCGCGGCAGCGGCCACACCGTCACCTCGCGCTCGGGCGCGCCCGAGCCATTCAACTCGGGCGACCTGTTCAGCAGCGAGCAGTTCACGCGCGCCTTCCCGGTCGCCGGCCGCTATCCGTACCTCTGCACGATCCACGCCGAGATGCGCGGCGTGGTGCAAGTCGGCGCCGACACGGTCGCTCCGAAGCCGACCAAGCTGAAGGCGAAGCCGGGCAAGTCCAGCGCGCGCGTCTCCTTCCGCCTGCCCGAGGTATCCAAGGTCTCGGCCACGCTGGCCGCGAAGTCGAAGCCGAAGAAGGTCTTGAAGCGCGCCATGGCACGCAACCTCCAAGACGGCGCTCGCTCGCTGACGGTGAAGACGGCTGGGCTGGCCGCGGGCAAGTACCGGGTCACGGTGAAGGCGGTCGATCCCGAGGGAAACGTGGGATCGGCTGTCGTCCCGCTGAGGATCCCGGCGGCGGAATAGCGGCTCGAACCGTCGCACCGCCGGCCGGACTGTGAAGTCAACGCTGTGGAGTGCCGCGTCGAGCCGGTCGGAGTCGCGTACTGCGCTACCGCGCGCGGGCCTTCAGCCGCGTGGCGCTGCTGGCCCCGCGCAGCACAGGGCCGCCGGCGACGCGACCCACGGCGCGTGCGGTGTACTTGCCCAGCTTCAGTGGGTGCTTCACGCGGACCTGTGCCACCTTGCTCTTGCCGGCGGCGAGGGCGAAGCGGCGGCTCTTGCCGACCACCTTGCCGCGCCGGCGCAGCGTGACCTGGATGCGGCGAACGTTGGCACCGCGGGCCCTGACGGCTACACGCACGGCGCGACCGCGGCGGGCGCGCTTCAGCCCGCGCGGCTTGCCGACGATCAGACGGGCATTGCTGCTGACCGTGGCGCCGGCGGCGTCGAGGGCAACCCGGACCGGCAGCGCGGCCTTGATCGACGTCAAATTGATCGCGCCGGCGCTGCGCTGCAGGCCGTAGACCGTTGTGCCGCCGCTGACCTGGATGCGGTAGCGCGAGGCGGGCGTGGCGTGCGCTGCGATCGGCTCGAGCGTGCGCTCGACGGTGTGCGGCCGGCCGTCGAGGGTGACGGGGATCGGCGTCACCTGGTTGCCGAGGACGCGGTTGTTGCGTGCGTCGAGGACTTGGGCGTAGAGCCAGGTCTGCGCGGGGACGGCGGTTCCGTTGTAGGCGATCTCGACGCGTGGCGGGCCGAGCAGCTCCTGATCGACCTTGGCTGCCTCGATCGCAACCTCGACGGCGCCGACCGCCGGCGTCGCGGCGATCAGCGCGCCGACGCCGGTCACCGGCGAGCCGGGGCTGATCGGAAGGGTGCCGGAGCCGCTGCCCTGGAGCGGCGGCCGCGTCGCTAGCGGGAAGCGCGCTGAGCTGCGGCGCTGGCCATCGTCGGCGATCCACTCGAAGGCGGGACCGGTGGCGACTTGCTTGCCGGCGAGATGGTGGCTGAGCCAGTTGACGACATTGTCCTCGACGAAGCCGGCGGGGCCTGCCGGCAGCGTGCAGATGCTGTGGCCGCCGCAAAACCAGATCATCTTCAGCGGCACGCCGTTGCGTGCCAGTGCGGCGTGGTTGTCGAGCGCCTCCTGGAGGGTGAAGAGCGTGTCGACGGTGCCCTGGACGATCAGCGTCGGGACGCGGATGCGGTCGGTCAGCTTGTAGATGCCGCGCTCGTCGAAGAAGGCGACGCTGGCGGGAGAGAAGACACCGGTCGCGACACCCTCGGTGAAGGCTTGAACTATCTGCGGGTGCAGGTTGCCGTTCTCGGTCGGTCCGGGGGTGAGCAGGCCGCCGGTCGCTGACGACGATCCGGCCGCCATCAGCAGCGTGCCCCAGCCCTGCTTGACGGCACCATCGCGGTAGAGGCTGCGCAGCAGCGAGTTCCAGGCGATCGTCGGCGCGATCGCATCGACGCGGCTGTCGATCGCCGCGGTGACGAGCTGGATCGCGCCGCCGTAGCTGACGCCGCTCATCCCGACGCGCGGGTCGCCTGGCTTGTCGAGCTTCGCCTCGGGCTGTCCCGCTAGCCAGTCGATCAGGGCCTGGACGTCGCGGCCCTCGAGCGCGGGCGAGTCGACGCTCGCCTGGCCGCCGGACTCGCCGAAGCCGCGCGCGTCCCAGGTCAGGACGTTGAAGCCGGCGCGGCGCAGCGGGCCGAGGCCGGTGTTGCCCGTCGTGTTGTCCGACGCGCTCTCGGGATCGGTCGCGCCGGTGCCGCCCCAGCCGTGGCCGACGAGCACGGTCGACGCCTTGGCGCCGGGGGGCAGGTTGGCGGCGGGGAAGAAGTGGGTCGAGATCGGCGTGCCGTCGAAGGAGGTGACGGTGGCGTCGCGCGCGGCAGCCGGCGCCGCGGTCGCGGCTAGGACGGCGATGGCCGTGACCAGCGCCGCTGCGTGTCGGCTTCCCACGTCCACAGGCTTACCCCGCCCGCCTAGGCTTCATGCATGCCCGAGTTGCCCGAGGTCGAGATCACAGCCCGCCGGCTGACGACCGCGGCCGCCGGCGCGACCGTCGAGTCCGCGCTCGCGCCGGGGATGGTCACGATGAAGACGTTCGACCCGCCGCTCGACGCGCTCGCGGGCCGCACGCTCGACGGGATCGAGCGGCGCGGCAAGCTGTTCAAGGTCCGCTTCGGCGACCTGACGCTGCTGATCCACCTGATGTCGGCCGGCCGACTGCAGCTCTGGGACAAGCGGGCGTCGCTGCGCGACAAGGCGTCGCGACTACTCGTTCGCCTCGACGGCGACCACGAGCTGCGGCTGCGCGAGTTCGGCACCCAGCAGCGGGCGTGGGCGAAGCTACTGGCGGCCGACGCGGTCGACGAGGACCCGGCGGTTGCGACGCTCGGGCCGGAGGCCTGGCCGCCACCCGACGCCGCGACGTTCGCCGCGCTGATCGACCAGCCGCGCCACCTCCACCCGCTGCTGCGCGACCAGCGGACGATCGCCGGCATCGGACGCTCCTGGGTCGACGAGATCCTCTGGACGGCGCGGCTGTCGCCGTTCAAGCAGGGCAACGATCTCGAGGCCGACGAGGTAGAGCGCTTGCGCGTCGTGGTCGGCGAGCGGCTCGGGCATGCGCTCGACCACTACGAGGACGTGCTCGGCGAGAAGATCCCCGACAAGCTGCCGCTGCCGCTCGAGGTCCACCGCCGCCAGGGCGAACCGTGCCCGCGCTGTGGGACCAAGCTCGAGGCGATCCACTTCAAGGACTACGTGATGTCCTACTGCCCCGAGGAGCAGACCGGCGGGCGGGTGCTGAAGGACCGCCGGCTGTCGAAGCTGCTCAAGTAGCGACCCTCCCACGACCCGAAAGGACCTCGGCGCCACGACGATGTGGTGTTGAAGACACTCGCGGCTTAGCGCTTGCGGCGGTGAAGGAGGCCGCGCCGCTTCCGCTCTTCGCGGTGTCGAAGGGTGTCGCCTATCAGCCAGAACATTGGTGGCCATAGGCCGACGAAGAGGGCTCGGCGCTCGGCGTTGCCGCGCTCGTCCTCGCCGATCGCCTTGGCGCGGATCCAGAGCACGATGCAGAAGAGGATCGTGGCGAGCGAGAGGCCGTAGAAGGGCTCGCTGCGGACTGCTGTGCGGTCGGTGGCAAGGACTCTCATGTCAACAGTGTGCCCAGATTGCCTAGGTTGCAATGCGGGTCGCTCGCTTGGCCTCTGGCGGTTCGGGTAGGTCGGGGGAATGTCTAGTCGGCAGACCCTTCGCAAGCGTTGGGCGACCGCGGCTCGCTGGCCGGCCGGGGTGGCGCTGGCTGCCGGTCGCTACCTGTGGAGCACGACCCCGACCCATCGCTGGGAGATGATCGGGTCTTGGGCGGCGGACGCACCGCCCGACCTGCCGGCCGGGATCGACCGGGACGAGCTGCAGGGCGTGGACGGAGGCGCTGGTCCGCTCGTTCATCGGATCTACCGGACGCGGATCGTCGGCTCGACGCTCGATCCCGCGCAGCTGATGGGTCGGATGGCGACGGACCTCGATCGCGTAGCGCCCTCGGAGTTCGCGACCTTCCAGAAGGTTGGCGAGGAGCGCGGCGGGCTGGAGGTCGGCGACTGTTATGTGGTCCGGATGCCGGGGCCGTGGGACGGCCCGGTACGGGTGGTCGCCGTCGGGCCGGCTTCGTTTCGGTTGACGACCCTCTCCGGACATCTGGAGGCGGGGCAGATCGAGTTTCGCGCCGGCGCCGACCACCGCTCGCTGTGGTTCGAGATCGAGTCCTGGGCTCGCAGCGGGGACTGGTTCAGCGATCTGTTCTATAACCGTCTCCGGATCTCGAAGGAGGTCCAGCTGCACATGTGGTCGTCGGTTCTGCGCCATGTCGTCGGCCTGACTGAGGGGACTATGGAGGGCGGCATCGTGGTCGTCACGCGCATGGTTCCCGAGCATGCACTGCCCGGCCGGCCCGGCGAGGAGCGCCCCGGCGACCCGGAGCTCGACCGCTTGCGAGACCTCGCGCGACGGCATCCCAATCTCGACGAGGACGAGATCGGTGACGGCGAGGAGGGGGGCTGGCGCAGGGACGACATGGTCGAGCCGCTGCCCAGCGAGGCGTCGGGGCCGCCGGTCGCGGGGGGCAGCTGGCAGGTCGCTCGGCAGATCATGGAGCGCTATCAGCTGGCCGACCCCGGGGTCGTCAGCGCGACCTATGACGAGTCGGCGCCACTCGCCGGTCGCGACATGCTGCTGCGAATCGTCTTCAAGGGATTGCGGTTCTGGGTCGGGGTGAGGGTCGACCAGGACTACGAAGAGACGCGCGAGCTGGATGGCCGCGAGGTCCTGGTCTTCGGATGGAGCTACGTGACCCTCGAAGGCCACTTCGAGGAGGGCCGGATGCATTACGAGGTCTGGAAGTGGATCGACACCGGCGACGTCGAGTTCCACCTGCGTGCGGTGTCTCGACCGGCTCGCAGCGGTCCGCTCCCGATCCGCCTCGGCTTCAGCCTCTTCGGTCGCAGCCAGCAGCTGCGCTTCTACCGGCAGATCTGTCGTCGCCTGCGTCGCCTGACCGAGGCCGAGCTCGAGACCCGGAGGGTCGATTCGCCCGTCTGAGCTGCGTCGGCTCAGCTCTCGACGATCAGGTGGGCGACCGGAAGGCCGAAACGCTCCTTCACCTCGTCCACTACGCCCTCCTCGAGCCAGTTGCGCTCTCCGCGTGGGTGGGTGAAGAGGACGATCTCGTCCGCGGCGAAGGTCGTCAGCGCGTCCTGGATCGCCAGCACCGGGTCGGACTCTCCGGTGTCGCCCGCTGCGTCGACTCCCTCCTCGTCCATCCGCTCAACGGTCTCCTCCTGCACCGCCTCGGCACGCTCGATCGCGGGATCGGGGTCGGACATCCAGAAGCGCAGCTTGCTGTTCAACGCCGGCGCCACGACGAGCACCTCGGCGTCGTCGGCCCGATCGCCGATCGCCGCGCGCAAGGCGTCGCCGGAGACGGGCTCTGAGACCAGCGCGATGACCTTGCTAGGCACGGTCAGCCCTCACGACCGGCTCCCTGCTTGACATCGCCGCGCCTGCGCGCGGTTGCTCGCGCGACCAGATAGCAGACAGTGCCGATCACCACCACGGCAAGCAGGATCACGCCGACGATGATCAAGACACCGCCGATCTCGGACGGGTTGTCGCCGCGGCCCGCCCCATCGCTCTGGGCGAGCGTGAGAGCCGCCGTGTAAACCGTCGCCACCATTCTCTGGCAGCGCTACCCCGTGACGGGAAGCGGCAATCCTTTGGCCTTGGGGTCAGGCTCCGGCTGCCAGCAGCTTGGCCTTCTGGGCCGCGAACTCCTCCTCGGTGAGGATGCCCTGGTTCTTGAGCTCACCCAGCTCCTTGAGCTGATCGATCAGCGACGGCCCGGCGGGCGCGGCCGCCGGCGGAGGCTGCACCGGCGCGGCCTGTTGCAGCGGTGGCGCCTCTTGTTGCGCCCAGCGCTCAGCCTGGCGTCTAGACACGCGATTGCTGACGGCGGTCGCCGTGCCGGCGACGACAGCGGTGCGAGCCATTCCACGAACTAGTCCTGGCATGGTGCGTATCTCCTCTAGGCGTTGGCCTCGGCCGCGTCGAGCGCGGCGAGGACGGCTTGGACGGGAATGCGGCCACTGGCGGCGAGCTGGCCGCCGGAGCGGCGGACCGCGGCCGCGAACGGCCCGGCCCAGGTGTTCTCGAAGACGAGCAGCGCAGCGGAGGTTCCGGGTTCCATCACACCGCCGGCCTCGGCGACGTCCTCCTCGGAGAGCAAACCGGAGGAGGCGCCTTCGAAGATCGACAGCTCGGCGACCGCGCCACCGACGTCAGCGATCTCCAGCCCGCGCACGGTCCCGTCCTCGTCCTTGATGACGAAGACGAGGTCGATGATGCGGATCAGGCCGCGGTCGACGAGGTCGACCAGGTGCGGTGCCACCTCGCCATTGGGCTGCCGTCCCGGCCACTCGACCAGGATGTAGTCGATCGGCCCCATCTCGTTGACTTCCTCGACGTTCAACCCGATCCCTTTCGTCGTGGTCCTTGGTGCATCCGCCATCCCCGGCGCGCATCAACGACTCTACGCCGCTCGGGTTCGAATTTCATCACCCGAATCGGGGGAGGCACTAGGATCGACGCGACGCTACCCGCGCACGGCCAGCGCCTCATCTAGGTGATCGAACAGGATGTCGACGATCTTGGGGTCGAACTGGGTGCCGCGACCGGCCTTGATCATCTCGATCGCCTCGTCTGTCGGGAATGCCGGGCGGTAGCAACGGTCGCTGAGCAGTGCGTCAAAGACGTCTGCCAGCGCGGTGATCCGTCCCTCGACCGGAATGTCCTCGCCGGTCAGGCCATTCGGATACCCGCTGCCGTCAAAGCACTCGTGATGCGTCAGCGAGATCGTCGCGGCGACGCGCAGTAGCTCGCTCTCGGAACCGTTGAGGATCTCGTAGCCGATCGACGTGTGGCGCTCCATCTCGGTGCGCTCCTCCGCCGTCAGCGCGCCTGGCTTGCGCAGGATCTGGTCGGTGATCGCGATCTTTCCGACATCGTGCATCGGCGCGGCGAGCCGCAGCAGCCGGACCCGTTCAGGATCGATCGCGAGCCGCTCTCCCAACAGCGAGGCAATGCCCGCCATCCGATTGACGTGCTCTCCAGTGGACGAGTCGTGAAGCTTGATAGCCCGGGCGAAGCGATCGACCGTCTCCTGGTGAGACGACCACAGCTCGTCGATCGACTGCTGTTGGGCGGCCGTGAGCTCGTCGCGCAGCCGGATCGCCTCGTTCTGATCGGTGATGTCCGCCGAGATACCGCAGACGGACACAACCTCTCCGTCCTCGCCGAAAAGCGGGAACTTGACGGTCTTGAAGACACGCTCCACGCCGCCGATCGTCAAGGTCTCCTCGGCCTCGTAGGGGGTGCCCTCTTCGAACATCCTGCGATCGATGACACGCGTGGCCTCCAACGCCTCGAGGGACATGATGGCCTCGTCGCTGCGACCGACGAGTTGACCCTCCTCCACGCCCGCGAGGGCGTCGGCCTGGAGGTTCGCGAGGATGTAACGGTAAGACTTGTCCTTTACGTAGATCGGCATCGGCGCCATGTCGATGATCTTCTGCCGTTGTACCGCCAGGTTCTCGTCGCGGGATCGCCCGGCGATCTCGAGCTCGCGGCGTCGTAACGCGCTCATCACGGTGATCAGCAGTTGGCCGGGCCAGAACGGCTTGACCATGTAGCCGTAGACGCCGAACTGGAAGGCCTGTCGCGCGATCTCCGGGTCGTCCTCGGCGGTGACCAGAACGACGGCCGTGTCGGGAAAGTCCCTGACGATCTCCTCGGCCAGTGCCAATCCCGGCGCCCCGGGCATCGAGACGCCACACAGCGCGAGCTCGAACCTCTCGCTCGTCAGCATCGCGCGTATCTCGTCGACGTCGGTGGCGAACTCACAGCGGTAGGGGTCGCCCAACGCGTGAACCACCGACTGCAACACCTCAGGCTGATCCTCGGTAACCAGGATGCGCGCCACCCCTTGCTGGGCAGCGTTGTAACCGCTGGATCGTGGTATCGGATCGGCGTACTTACTGATAGTCGCGATCCTCTCACGAACCGATAGACCCTGTCGCTAACTGCCAACTGTCAGAGGAACGCCGCCACCGATACGTCGCGCCATCCAGCTGATTGCGCCGCTGCTGAGCCGTATGCAGCCGTGCGAGGAGGCGCTCCCCAGCGCGCCGGCGAGACCGGCGGTCCCGTGCAGGGCGATCTGCCCCGGTCCGCCCTCGAACTCCTGCAAGACGTTCGAGCGCGCGCTGGTCGCCAGTGCGAACGGGCCCCCGACCTGACCGGGGAGCGCCACGCCCTCCTCGATGAAGAAGCGGCCGCGAGGCGTGGGCGTGGAGGAGGTGCCCACCACGGTCCTGAAGCGACGGGTGATACGCCCGCCGTGGTAGACCGTGACGCGGCGGGCGGAGAGATCGAGCGCGATCCGCCAGGGAGTGGACGTGCGCCGGGTATGGGCGGTGCGGATCCAGGCAGCGTGGCTGTTCGGGCGGCCGGGCAGGCGGACGCGAACCCACCTCCGCTGGCTCCCGTGACCGAGCGCGGGGAGGACGGTCCGCACACCGGTGAGCGGCCGCCGCGGGGCGACGTACTCGATCCGGCGCCCGCTCCGGCTGGGCCGGCTGCGGGCGACGTGGCCCCGCTCGATGACCATGAGCGGTTGGCTCATGGGCACCGGTGGCGGAGCGTCGATCATCCGGTGAACCGCGATGGGCCGCGGCGCGGCTCGAGCAGCTGGGCGGCGCAGGCGCGGTAGCGCAGCGTCATGTTCTTGGCGCGCGTTGCGTCGGTGAACGTGACGTGTGCTCTGACCCTGTGGGCGCCAGGGGTTGCTGGGATCATCACCCGGAACGGCGAGTTGCGGCGACTGGCGATCCGCCTGCCGTCGAGGCTGAAGACGGCTCGCTCGATTCGCTTGCCACGGACGGTTGCGCTGAACCCGTCGCTGCAGACGCTGCGCGGCGCGCGGCGGATGGTCGCTCTGCCTTGATGGCGGGCCGCCCAGCGTGCCCTCGCGCGTGCCCTGGCCTGTGCTCTTGCCCTGGCCCGGGTCTCGGCGGCCTCTCTCGCGGCCGCGTCGTCCGAGGTCGTGTCGGTCGTGCACCCCGGTCGGCTGAGGTAGTTGTTGATCAGAGTGATCGCACCGGCGGAGCGCGCGAGTAGTCGCCCGATCACGGTCGCGCCGTTGTTCAGCGAGATGTCGGCGAGCGTCATCAGGTTGCCCTGGAACGCCGTGGTGGTGCCGAGCGTCGCCGAGCTGCCGACCTGCCAGTAGACGTTGCAGGGTGAGGCGCCGTTGACCAGCACGACCGAGCTGGCCGAGGCGGTGGTCAGCGTCGAGCCGATCTCGAAGACGAACTGGGCGTTGGGGTCGCCCTCGGCGTCGAGCGTCAGCGAACCTGTCAGCTGAGCGCTGGAGCTGTAGCGGTAGGCGCCGGCGGTCAGCCTACGGTTGCCGAGGTTGGTGCCCGTGAGGTCGTTGGCCGGCAGGACCGGCTGTCCAGCTGCGACGCCATACGCGGTCGCGAGGTCGCTCTGCGCCTGGCTGGCGACACCGTCGTTGTTGTGCGTCGCTCCGTTGACGACCGCGGGTAGCCCGAAGCCTGGAAGCGACGTCCCGGGGGAGACGCCGAGATCGCCGTTGAGCACCGACGGCCCGGTGTTCGTGACCCCGGCGCCGCCGAGGACGACGAAGGAGTTGGCGGTGCCCAGGTTTACCTGGGCCTGTGCGGCGGACGGCAAGGCGGCGAGCGCGAAGCCGATGGCAAGCGCGGTACCGGCACGTCTGGCGTGCCGTAGATGGATGGGATTGGACAAGGAGTCCTCCCTGATGTGTGAGCGACTTGGTCGCCATCGGCCGTTGGATGCAAGCGGTCGGCCTGGTGACGGTCCTTCGAGAGAACGCGCTCCGGTGTCCGATGCCTATCGGCGCGAAGCGACCGGAGCTTGAGTCAAAGCGCGCGGACGCCGCGGATCGCGGCGTCGATCTCGTCCTCGGTGTTCAGCCAGCATGCGCCGACGCGTGCGTAGGAGGTTGCGTAGGGCGTCACGGTCGCAGAGACACTGTGCTCGTCGAACAGACGGTCGATGACAGCGAAGTTGTCGATGCCCTTGACGGTGAACGTGACGACGCCCGAGTGCAGGCGCTCCTCGGCGGGGACATGCATCTGGACGTTCGGTGCGCTGGCGAGCCCGTCGCGCAGCTGGTCGCCGAGATCCTCGATCCGTTGGGCGATCCGCCCCGCGCCGATGCGGGCGTGCAGGTCGAACGCCTGCTCGAGCGCCCAACGGTGCTCGAACGAGTGGTAGCCGCCGGGGCTGAAGACGACGCCCGGCGAGGCGGTGCTGGCCTCGCCCTCGATCCACGGGACGAGGACGCGGTCGTCGAGCGTCGGGATGACTGGCGTCACTCGCTCCCAGAGCTCCGGCCGCGCCCACGCCACGCCAGTGCCGCGCGGTCCGAGCAGCCACTTGTGGCAGCCCGACACCAGACCGTCGCAGCCGAGCTCGCCGACCGCCGCCGGACCGCCGCCGAAGCCGTGCGCGCCGTCGACGAGCAGCAGCGCGCGGTCGTCGTCGGCGCGGCCGGCGTTGGCGCTGGCCACGACGTCGGCGATCTCGCGTAGCGGCAGCCTGACTCCAGTCGCCGAATGAACCCAGGTCATGAGCACGAGCCGTGTCTGTGGGCCGATCGCGGCACGGATCGCCGCGAGGATGCCGTCAGTTGTGGCCTGCTCGGGTGCCTGCGGGGGGTAGAGCTCGATCTTGCGCACGCCGGCGCCGGCCCGCTCGGCCGCGTAGCGGGCAGCCTCGCTGGCGACGAAGTGCTCGTGCTCGGTCATCAGGATCTCGTCGCCGGCCTCGAGGTGCATGCCGCCGATCAGCAGGCCGAGACCCATCGTGGTCGAGTCGGTCAGCGCGACGACGCCGGCCTTCGTACCGAGGTAGTCGGCGGCTGACCGGGCGACCGCGCGGATCCGGTCCTGTGTCGCGAGCAAGTAGCCGTGCGGATCGCTGTCGAGCCCACGGCGATGCGTCTCGATCGCGTCGCGCACCGGGCGCGAGTGCGGCGCGAGGATGTAGGCCGAGAGGTGGTGGACGTCGGGGTCGAGCTCGAACTGCGCGCGGACGTCGTCCCAGCTCGCGACGCTGCTCGCCGACGGCGAGCTGCCGTGGGCGCCTGGCCGGTCGCCACCCGAATCGTCGGAGCTGTCGCATGCGACAAGCCACGCCGCCGTCGGGACCGCGAGCGCCGCGCCGACGAACGTACGGCGCGTATGGGGATGCTCGACAAGACCCATACCGTCTCAGCATATGACGGCCGGGCGAGATCGCTCGCCCGGCCGTCGCTCGTCAGGCCGAGATCGCCTCGACCAGGTCACCGACCTGGCTCTCGTCGATCGAGCGGGCGAGGTCGGCCTGGCTGACGATGCCGACCAGCTCGTGGCCGTCGATCACTGGCAGTCGGCGGACCTTGTGCTCCTTCATCGTGCGGACGGCCTCCTCGACGGAGTCGTCGGCGCCGATTGTCACCGGCTTGCCCTCGCCGAGCTCGCCGGCCTCCGTGGAGCTGGGGTCGCGTCCCTCGGCTAGCACCTTCACGACGATGTCGCGGTCGGTGACCATGCCCTTCAGGCGCTGGTCGTCGCCGCAGATCGGCATCGCACCGACGCCGAGCTCCGATAGCCGCTTGGCCGCGTCGAGCACGGAGTCGTGCTCGCCGATGCACTGAGCGTCTCCGGTCATCACCTCACGTGCGGTCTTACTCATGGAATCGCTCCTCTTCTTGGGTACCTGGCGCCTACCCGAAGCGGAGGCGGTGAAAACAGCCGTCGCCTGCCGCCGCTTGAGCTTGAGATGCGGGCGCCTGGGTAAGGGCGGGCTGGACGACCGAAGGAGGCGCGATGGCCGAGCCACAGACACAGTCGCATCCGGGCAGCGAGCAGCGCATGGATCCGGAGCCGCGCAGCGATATGGAGGGCTACACCGGCAGCGGCAAGCTCGACGGCAAGCGCGCGCTGATCACCGGCGGCGACTCCGGGATCGGCCGTGCCGTGGGGATCGCGTTTGCCAAGGAGGGCGCCGACGTCGCATTCGCCTACCTCTCCGATGAGCACGAGTCGGGCGACGCCGACGAGACGACCGAGCTGATCCGCAAGGCCGGACGCAACGCGCTCCCGCTGCAGGCCGACCTGACCGACGAGGGCGAGTGCGTCAGCGTCGTCGAGCGCGCCGTCGACGAGCTCGGCGGCCTCGACGTGCTCGTCAACAACATCGCCTACCAGTGCCCCGCCGACTCGCTCGAGGAGATCTCGACCGAGCAGTGGGAGCGGACCTTCCGGACCAACGTCTTCAGCTTCTTCTGGACGACTAAGGCGGCGCTCGCCCATCTCCCGGACGGCGGTGCGATCGTCAACACCAGCTCGATCAACGGCTTGCGCGGCAACAAGACGCTGATCGACTACTCGGCGACCAAGGGCGCGATCCTCGCCTGGACCTACTCGCTCGCGCAGGCACTGGAGCCGCGCGGCATCCGCGTCAACTGCGTCGCGCCAGGCCCGGTCTGGACGCCGCTGATCCCCGCGACCTTCCCCGAGGAGAAGGTCGAGTCGTTCGGCGAGCACACGCCGATGGGACGCCCCGCCCAGCCCGACGAGATCGCTCCGTCGTACGTTTTCTTCGCCTCGGGCGAGCTGTCGAGCTACTACTCCGGCGAGGTGCTTGCTCCGATCGGTGGCGAGACGCTACCTGGCTAACCGCGGAGCGACATTGCGGTTTCGCCCGTCCAGCGACGGGTAGCGCGGTCGTATGACCGCACGACCGGAGGAGGACGACCGTCGGCGTGAGGCGGCGCGCGACACGCTGCGCGGCGAGCTGCGCGAGGTGGTCGGGGAGCGCGCGGCTGCCGAGGGCGAGCGGGCCGGAGCACTCGAGGCGGCGGAACAGGCCGGCCGTCCACGGACTGTCACGGCCGCGCTTTCACAGTCCCGGATTCTGATCCTCGCGACGTTGTTCGCCGCCCTGATCGTGGGGGTGGTGGTCGGTCTCGCGACGGGGCAGTGGTGGTGGCTCTTGATTGCGCTCACGATCCACGGCGCCGGCACCGCGGTCGTGGTCTCGACGACCCTGCGGATGACGGCGAGTGTCGAGAGCCCCGATCCGCGGGCCGCCGCGGCGCTGGAGGAGCAGGGGGTTCGCGATCCCGATGCGGCGCTCACCGAGGCGGTGCGGGTCACCGCCGAAGCGACGGACTCCGCTGCGGCCCAGCGCGCCCGCGACCAGCAGCGCTCGATCACGCCCGACGACAACCAGACACGAAGCGAGGGATCGACATGAAGGCAGTCACCTGGCAGGGCAAGCGGGAGATACAGGTCGACAACGTTCCCGATCCCACGATTGAGCTGCCTACGGACGCGATCGTCCGCGTCACGTCATCGGGCATCTGCGGCTCCGACCTGCATCTCTATGAGGTTCTGGGCGCCTTCATCGATCCTGGCGACGTGCTCGGCCACGAGCCGATGGGAATCGTCGAGGCGGTCGGTAGCGAGGTCACCCAGATCGCGCCCGGGGATCGCGTTGTAATCCCGTTCAACATCTCCTGCGGCCACTGCTTCATGTGCGACCACGGGCTGCAGTCGCAGTGCGAGACGACGCAGGTCCATGAGCACGGGACCGGCGCGGCGCTGTTCGGCTACACCAAGCTCTATGGCCAGGTGCCCGGCGGCCAGGCCGAGCTGCTGCGCGTGCCGCAGGCGCAGTACGGGCCGATCAAGGTGCCGGAGGGTCCGCCCGACGACCGCTTCGTCTACCTCTCCAACGTGCTGCCGACGGCCTGGCAGGCGGTCGAGTACGCCAACGTGCCCAAGGGCGGCAGTCTCGTCGTGCTCGGCCTGGGGCCAATCGGCGAGATGTCAGCACGGATCGCCCAACACCGCGGGGCGGAGAAAGTGATCGGCGTCGATCTCGTTCCGGAGCGGCTCGAGCGCGCCCGTGCCCACGGCGTCGAGGTCGTCGATGTCGAGCAGCAGGACGACCTGGCGTCGGCGATCCGCGCGATGACCGCCGGACGCGGCCCGGACAGCGTGATCGACGCGGTTGGAATGGAGGCCCACGGCGCGCCGGTCGGCAAGCTCGCCCAGACGCTCGCCGGCTACCTGCCGGACCCGGTCGCGCAGAAGCTGATCGAGAAGGCCGGGATCGACCGCCTGTCGGTCCTCCACGCCGCGATCGAGATCGTCAGGCGCGGCGGGACGATCTCGCTGTCCGGCGTATACGGCGGCGCAGTCGACCCGATGCCGATGCTCCAGCTGTTCGACAAGCAGATCGACCTGCGCATGGGCCAGGCCAACGTCAAGCGCTGGATCGACGACATCCTGCCGCTGCTCAGCGACGACGGAGACCCGCTCGGCGTCGACAGCTTCGCGACCCACCACCTGCCGCTCGAGGATGCGCCGCGCGCCTACGAGATCTTCCAGAAGAAGCAGGACGGCGCCTTCAAGATCCTGCTGCAGCCGTGACCGCTCAGCGAGCGCTTAGTCGCGGTGGTAGAGGGTCTCGCGGTCGCGGTCGGTGAACTCGGTCTCGTGATGCGGCCCGGCGTTGCGGGCCTGATCCCGGAACCGCTGCGCCTCGCGCTGTGGGGCACGGCGCCGGGCAAACTCGGCTAGGCCCATTCCGACCAGGAACAGGATCGCCAGCGGTATCGCGTAGATCGGTGTCCAGAAGGCGAAACCGAACAGAAGCAGGGACAGGACGAAGGCGATCGCGACGATGGTGAGCGGCGTCATAGGTCTTCTAGTACCCCGCGCCCGGTCGGACAAACGCCGGGCCGGGAGTGAGATACGTGACCTTGGGTACCTCCAGTCGATGGCTCCCGATCAGGATCTGCCGACGATTACTCCATACCGCGACGGTCCGCTTCTGATTCGCGGACCTGTCCGGCTTCAGGACACCCAAGGGCGTGAGATAGAGGTAGACCGCGAGACGATCGCGCTTTGCCGCTGTGGCAAATCGCGGATCAAGCCATTCTGCGACGGGACGCACAAGCTGAGCGGCTTCCGCGCGGCAAGCGAGCCCGACGTCAGGCGCTAGATGCCCGCGGCGACTCGCGCTTCACCGGCTGCGGGGTCCGCCTCGCGCAGCGAGCTGTGCTCGCGCTGCCAGGCGTCGAGCACGGCGAGTGCCCAGCGAGCGTCGAGCGTGGCAAGGGCGCGGGCGCCCCAGAGGATGTCTGCACCGCGCTCCGGATCCTGGCGGACCAGCCCACCGGCGAGATCGACAGCGGCCACCTGCTCGTGGACCGCGTCGGCCTCGACGTGCTCGTCGAAGAATGCCGTCGCGTCTTGTCCGAAGCCGAGCCGCCGCAGTCCGTTGGCGTAGCGCCGGTTGGGAATCGACGACGTCATCTCGAACAGGGCGAGGTGGCCGACGATCGCGCCGCGCCAGCGCCGGTGCAGCCCTAGCAGCGACATCAGGTTGACCGTGGCGAGCGTCACACCTGGGATCGCGTCGAGGTAGGCGCCCGACTCGGAGTCCAGTCCGAGCGCCTCCATCGAGCGGGCGAACATCGTCGCGTGGATCCGCTCGGGCCGACCGCCGCCGTACTCGTCTGCCTGGATCTCCACGAGCGCCGCCTTCGGTGGGCCGCTGAGGCGCGGCAACGCCCAGGAGTGCGGGTCGGCCTCCTTGAGCTGGTAGGCGGAACGGTGGATCACGAACTCATGGACCTGCTCGACGCTCGCGTGGCGCTCGACGAACTTCGACAGCGACGGAGCGTCGTCAGCGTCCGCGATCGCGCGCAGCGCGAGGTCCATCTCCTCCGGCGCGGCTGAGTCCGAGGGCGGGCCGATCTGCTCGAGCAGGGCATGCTCGAAGAGCTCCTCGAGAGCTGCCCGCAGCTCGAGCAGCCCGGGATCCCACTCCCAGCGATCGTCGACGCCAGGCAGGCCGCCGTAGTGAAGCTCGTAACAGCAGTAGAGGGCGAGTTGAAGATCCTCGTCGTCGAGCGGAGCATGCGGGCGCTCGATCGCCGGCGTGGCGAAGCAACCCGCCGGCGGCCCCTGCAACCTCTCGAACAGTGACTCGGTGATCGGCCCCCGCGGCGCCGGCATCGTTCTCATACGTGCTCTGATACCCGCGTCGGCGAGTCGAAACCCCCGTGCGGGGCGAGCCCGTCGGCGAAGCGGTCGGCGAGCCAGCGCGCCAGTCCCCGCGGACCGCGCTCGACGGCGACTGCGCGCTGACGCGAGGCGCCGTTTCGTCGCGCCAACCGCCGGGCCTCCGCCAGCGCGTCGTCGCCGCCGATGCGTTCGGCGACTGGCTCGAGCCGGTCGAGCAGCGCGTCGACGTGCTCCTGAGTCGGGACCGGCTCGCCACTCCGGAGATCGGCGAGCGTGCCCTCCATTCCGTGGCGGCAGGCCGACCAGCGGTTCTCCTCGATCCGCCAGGTCGGCATTGCCGGGCCCAGATCGCCCGCGTCGTGGCGCTCGGCCAGCTCGACGATCAGCGCATGTGCGACAGCCGCGACGGCTGTTGCGTCGGCCAGCGTCGTCTGGGCGTCCGGCACGCGCAGCTCGAGCGTGCCGAAGCGCGGATGTGGCCGCAGCTCCCACCACCAGAAGCCGGGCTCGGGGATCGCCCCCGCGGCCGCGCCCCAGCGCAGGTTGTCGGCGAACTCGTCCCAGCTCGCCAGCACCGGAGGCACACCCTGGCGCGGCAGCAGTCCCGAAATCAGCGGGCGGACCGATGCCAGTTCCGTGTCGTGGCCGCCGCGCAGCGGGGCGTTGGCGGCGAGCGCGGCCAGAGCTGGCAGCTCCTCGCGCAGCGCGTTGTAGACGGCGAGGGTGCGTGCGGCGCCGCCGACCGCCACGTGAACCTGCAGCGCGCAGACGAGCTGGCGGCGGGCCACCCAGCCGTACTCAGCGGCCGCGCGCTCGTAGCGCGGGCCGCGATTCAGCGCGCCTTCGGCAGTGCTGAACGGATGCGCTCCCGCGACCGCCGGTCGGACCAGCCCGGCCGCTGCCACGAGCAGCTCGCCACGCGCCGCTCCGAGGTCGGCGATCGCGTCCGGCACCGAACGGCGTGGCGGTGTCACGAGCTCGATCTGGCTCGCTGGTAGCTCGAGCTTGAAGGGCGACGGGCCATCGCCCAGTCGCCGGAGCAACGCAGGCGCGCACTCGGATAGGTCGAGCGTGTCGGGGTCGAGCAGCATGACCTCCTCCTCGAGTCCGACCGTGAACGGCTCGACCGTGTCGAAGGTCTCCACTAGCCGATCGGCGTCCATCCGCCTCGGATGCCCCGCACGCTCCAGCGGAAACCTCCGTTTCGTCGCCTTCGCGCGGGGCAACGAAGACCCATGCGCTTGATGACACTGCCGGGCGTCTTCCATCCGCACAGTGACAGCCTGATGCTCGCCGACCACCTACGGGAGGCCGTTGAGCCCGGCGCTTCGGTGGCCGACATCTGCACAGGTAGCGGTGTGCTGGCGGTGACGGCGGCGTGCGCGGGCGCCGCCGTCACCGCTACCGACATCTCCCGCCGAGCGGTGCTGACTGCATGGATCAACGCGCGCCTCAACCGCGTCTCGATCCGCGCGCTGCGTGGCGATCTCTTCGCGCCGCTCTACGGTGAGCGCTTCGACCTGATCGTCAGCAACCCGCCTTATGTGCCGGCCGCCGACGACACGCTTCCGACACACGGTCCCGCGCGAGCTTGGGATGCCGGCCGCGACGGCCGGGCGCTGCTCGACCGAATCTGCGCGCAGGCGCCCGCTCGACTGCGGCCCGGCGGCGCGGTGCTGGTCGTCCACTCGAGCGTCTGCGACGCCGACCGCACGGTCGGGATGCTTGCCGAAGGCGGCCTCGCCGCGGAGGTCGTCACACGGTCGCGGGGTCTTCTTGGGCCTTTGCTGCGCGAGCGCAGCGCGACGCTGGTGCAGCGCGGGCTGCTGCCTCCAGAAAGTCGCGAGGAGGAGCTCGTTTTGATTCGCGGCCGCCAGCCGGCATTCGAGGACGGCCGACGATGAGGCGCCTCGCGGGAAAGGCGGCGCTGGTGACCGGCGCAAGCAGCGGCATCGGCGCCGCGACCGCCGAGCTGCTCGCCGGTGAGGGTGCCGACGTGGCGCTGCTCGCACGCGGGCCGGGCATAGGCGAGGTGGCGGGACGCGTCGCGCAGCGGGGGATGACGCCGCTCGAGCTGAGCGTCGACGTGACCGACCGGCCCGCCGTCGAGGCGGCGTTCGAGTGGGCGGACGCCGAGCTCGGCGGCCTCGACGTCGTGGTCGTCGCCGCGGCCGCTGGCGCCTTCGGACGCTTCGAGGAGATCCCGGCGCGCGACTTCGACCGTTGCGTCGAGGTCACATTTTTCGGCGCGGTCAACGCGATCCGCGCCGCGCTGCCGCTCCTTGAGCGCTCGGCCGGCCGGCTGGTCGTCATCGGCTCGGCGGTCGACGCGATCCCGATTGTGTTGCTGTCGCCTTACGTCGCCGCGAAGGCGGCGCTCGCGGCGTTTGTGGACAGTCTGCGCTTCGAGCTGCGCGCGGCAGAGTCGCGCGTGACGATCTCGATGATCCGTCCGGGTGCCGTCGACTCGCCGTTCTGGCATCACCTGACCCATCCGGCCGACGTGACTCCGCCGCCGCTGCCGCCGCTCGTCAGCTACTCGGCAGAGTCGGTGGCGCGTGCCACCGTGGCGTGTGCGATCGAGCCGCGGCGCAACGTCACCATCGGCGGGTTCGTCGTTGCACTCCAGCTCGTGAACGCCGTCGCGCGCCCGCTGACCGAGCGTGGCCTCGCCTTGGCAGCGCGGCTGGGACGCTCGGCCGCCGAGGACGATCCGGCGCCGAACGGCCTCTGGGAGCCGTCGGGCGACGGGAGCGTCACAGGCGGCATCGCCGGCCGCCCGAGCCTGCTCTCCGCCGTTCGGTTGCGCCGCCTGCGGCTCGGTCGCCTAAGGACGAGCCGATAGCGGCCGCGTCGCGCGCCGGCGAAGCCGCTGAAACAGCGCGGCGCGGGCGGCGTTGGCGCCGGCCGCCCCGTGGACGCCACCGCCGGGATGCGCCGAGGAGCCCGACAGGAACAGCCCGGCGATCGGGGTCTCCGCCCTGGCGAGTCCCGGCACCGGCCGGAAGACGACCTGCTGGTGGATCTGGGCGGTGCCCGAGTTGATCGCGCCACCGACGAGGTTCGAGTTCGCCGCCTCGAGCCGCCGCGGCGTGAAGACGTGGCGCGCGCGGATCGACTCGCCGAAGCCCGGCGCCCGCTTCTCGATCTCGGCCTCCATCCGTGCGACGAACAGCTCGGTCTCGCGCTCGTCCCAGCTGCCGGTCAGCTCACCGCCGGCGTCGCCCGTGGCCCGCTGCGGGACGTGCGTGTAGGCCCAGGCCGTCTCGCGACCGGCCGGCTGGCGGGTGTCGTCGATCATCGAGTACTGCCCCATGACCAGGAACGGCTGGTCGGGGATCAGGCGGCGCGACAGCTGAGCGCTGGTGCGGGTCAGCGCGTCGATGCCGTCGGCGACGTGGATCGTGCCGGCCCGCCGCGCCTCCTCGGCGACCCAGGGGATCGGCGCGTCCAGCGACCAGTCGACCTTGATCGTCGAGTTGTCGTACTGGAACGCCCCGAGGTCGTCGACGAAGCCGCGTGGCAGGTGCTGCTCGCCGACCAGGTCGCGGAACAATGCCGGCGCGCCGGCACCGGCGAGCACGGCGTGGCCCGCGCCGATCTCCTCGTCGTCGATGGTCCGGACGCCGGTCGCCCGGCCACGCTGAACGAGCACACGCTCGATTCGCTGGCCGCATTTCAGCTGACCGCCATGCGCACGGAGGCGGTCGACGAGCGCCGCGGTGAGTTGTCCAGCGCCGCCCTCTGGGACCGGAAAGCCGTGCTGCTGGGCGAGGCCGCAGAGCACCCAGCCGAACAGGCCGCCGCCGGCCGACTCGGGCGTCAGATCGGCATGTAGGGCGTTGCCGGCGAGCAGCCAGGCGCCGCCGTCGCCATCGAAGCGCTCCTCGGCGAGGCGGCGCACCGGCAGCAGTGCGAAGCGGCCGAAGCGCAGCAGGCCGCGCGGGCCGAGCGCCGTGGCCAGCCGGGCCGCCCCGCGCAACGGCGGAAAGGGACGCAGCAGCGCGTCGATGAACGGGCCGCCGGCACGTTCCCAGTAGGTGTAGAGGCTCCGCCAGGCGTCGCCGTCGCCCGGTGCGAAGCGCTCCAGCAGCGCCGCCGTCTCTTCGACGTCGCTCGCGATCGCCGCGCAGGAGCCGTCGGGCTGCGGGTGGGCGACCGACAGCGCCGAACGCCGCCAGCGCAGCCCATAGCGCTCCAGCTCGAGCGCTCGGATCGCCGGCGAGGCCGCGGCGAGCGGATAGAAGGCGCTGAACAGATCGCTGGTGAACCCCGGCTCGGTGATCTCGCCGCTCTTGACTGCGCCGCCCGGGGCGTCCTCGGCCTCGAGCACGAGGACGCTCCAGCCACGCTCCGCGAGCATGTTTGCTGCGACGAGGCCGTTGTGGCCGGCGCCGATCACAATCGCGTCGAAGTCTGCGGGCACGGTCGTCGTATACCCGGCGCGAGCTCGCCGAAGCGGTTTCGCCCGATGCGGTTTCGCCCCACGACACGGGGGTACCGGCCTTTCGTGGCCACCAACGAGCGCTTCATGCCGGTCCCGCCCGAGGCGGTCTGGGACGCCCTCGCCGACCCGGACGGCTACGGCTACTGGGTCGTCGGCTCGAAGGAGATCCGCGGTGCCGAGCCCGAGTGGCCCGCCCCCGGCTCGAAGTTCCACCACACGATCGGCTTCGGTCCCTTCGAGGTCAACGACCACACCGTCGCGCTAGACGCCGAGCGCCCCGGGTTGATTCGCCTACGCGCCAAGGCCCGCCCACTCGGGACCGCTCAGGTCACCCTCGAGATGACCGCTTTCGAAGGCGGCACGCTGGTGCGGATGACCGAGAACCCCGACGGGCTGACCTCTTTGCTCGCGTTCAACCCACTGGTCCAGCTGCTGACGATCGGCCGCAACGCCGAGTCGCTGATGCGACTCGAGGAGCTGGCGCAACGCCAGAACGGATCGGGTCGATGAGCGTCGCGACAGCCATTCACGAGTCGATCTGGATCGAGGCAGGTCCGGCCCAGCCCGAGCTGCCTCAACTCGAGCGATCGACCCAAGCCGATGTCGTCGTGATCGGCGGCGGCATCGTCGGCCTGACGACGGCGCTGCTGCTGCACGAGGCCGGTAGGAAGGTCGTGCTGATCGAGGCCGGCCGGCTGGCGCGTGGCGTCAGCGGCTACACGACCGCGAAGGTCTCCTCCCAGCACGGGTTGAAGTACGCCGAGCTTGCCTCGAAGCAGGGAGCCGACGCTGCCCGCGTCTACGGCCAGGCCAACGAGGCGGCGCTGGCGTGGATCGCCGAGCACGTCGCACGCGACGGAATCGACTGCGACCTGCGGCGCCAGCCGTCCTACGCCTACGTCACCTCGTCCGCGAAGCGAGGGCAGGTCGAGGATGAGGTGCGCGCGGCGGTCGCCGCGGGTCTGCCGGCCAGCCTGGCCGAGGAGACACCGTTGCCCTATCCCGTCGCGGCCGCCGTTCGCTTCGACGACCAGGCCGAGTTCCACCCGCGTAAGTATCTGCTCGCGCTCGCCGAGCGACTCGTCGCCGACGGCGTCGAGCTCTACGAGCGATCGCACGCCGTCGAGGTCGATGCCGACCAGGACCGCGTTGCCGTCAAGACGCCCGGCGGCCGGGTCGATGCCGATCACGCCGTGGTCGCCTCGCACTACCCGTTCCTCGACCGCTCGTTCTCCTTCGCGCGCGTCTCGCCTCAGCGTTCCTACGCGATCGCCTGCCGCATCGCGGGCGCCCCGCCCCCAGGGATGTACATCAGCGGCGACTCCCCGACCCGCTCGATCCGTGCCATCCCGCTCGACGACGGCGAGGAGCTGCTGATGGTCGGCGGCGAGAGCCACAAGACCGGCACCGGCGGCGACACCGAGCAGCATTACGAGGCACTCGAGCGGTTCGCCCGCGAGCACTGGGACGTCGAGTCGGTCGCCTACCGCTGGTCGAGCCAGGACGGCTCGACGCTCGACGGCATGCCCTACGTGGGCCGACTGACCCCGCGCTCGAATCGCGTGCTGATGGCGACCGGCTTCGCCAAGTGGGGAATCAGCGGTGGCACCGCGGCCGCCCATGCGCTCGCCGACCTGATCGCCGGCCGCGAGAACGCCGTCGCCGAGCTATGGGATCCCTGGCGCAAGACGCTGCGGACATCGGCTGTCAAGTTCGTCGAGGAGAACGCCCAGGTTGGCGCGCGCTTCCTCGCCGACCGGATCTCGAAGCCGGGCGGTCGCCCGATCGAGAGCCTTCAGCTCGGCGAGGGCGACATCGTCCGCCACGACGGCGAGAAGGTCGCGGCCTATCGCGACGAAAAGGGGGAGCTGATCGCCGTCTCTTTGCGCTGCACGCACCTCGGCTGCCAGGTCAATTGGAATAGCGCCGAGCGGTCGTGGGACTGCCCGTGCCACGGCTCGCGCTTCGCCCCGGACGGCCGGGTGCTGGAGGGTCCCGCGGTCCATGCTCTCGAGCGCAAGCCGGTCGAGCGAACGCACGGATAGAACCCGCGAAAGCTGGGTAGAAGCTGTACGAGGCAGTTCGCGGAGGGCGAGGAATGCAGTCTCGCGAAATGCCCTCATCAGGCCCGCGCAGGGACCGCGCGACTCCGGAGGGGTCGACCGGGACCGCCCATGCCGCAGCTCCAGCAAGGGGAAGCGCATGTCAAACCCAAATCGGCCCGCCGGTTCGGCGGAACGCGAGGAGACGATCATCAGCCTGCTGCCGCTCGCGCGGCGCTTGGCTCACCGCTACCGCAATTCCGGCCAAGGTCAGGACGACCTCGAGCAGGTCGCCTACCTCGGTCTCGTCAAAGCCGTCGATCGCTACGACCCGAGTCGCGGCCCGCTCGTCGGCTTCGCGGTGCCGACAATTCTCGGCGAGCTGCGCCGTCACTTCCGCGACAAGGGTTGGGGAACGCACGTGCCGCGCTCGGTCCAGGAGAACCTGCTTCACGTCACTACGGCCCTCGACGAGCTGGCGACCGAGCTCGGCCGGACACCGGGAGCGCGCGACGTGTCCGAGGCCACGGGAATCCCGCTCGAGGACGTCCTGCAGGCGCTCGAGGCCGCGGGGGCCTACACGCCGGGCTCGCTCGACGCTCCGACGACCAGCGATCCCTTGGACGCCCGGCGGCTCGGCGACACGCTCGGCGCCACCGACCCGCACTTCGCCCTTGTCGAAGCCGGCGCGTCGATCGGGCCGGCGTTCCGGCGCTTGCCGAGGCGTGAGCGCGAGATCGTAGAGTTGCGCTTCTTCGAGGACCTCACTCAGTCGGAGATCGCCGGACGAATGGGCATCTCGCAGATGCACGTCTCGCGCCTGTTGCGACGTGCGCTAGAGGATCTCCACGGCGCCGCCGCATGAGACGCGCCATGACCTGTCAGAATCGACACACGGGAGTTCACGCTTGCCGCTTGGGCCTTACCCCGACAGCAATCGGAGAGAGGGAGCCGATGTCAGGCACTTCCAGCAACTCGATCGACAGCGAGCAGTCAGGTCAGGTCGCGTCGGCGATCTCCAACGGGGCGGTGAAGTTGCTCCGCGACTACACGGGCCGCGGTCCAACTAAGACCCGCACTTACATAAACAGCGACTACATCTCGGTGGTGATGTATGACACCTTGACCAAGGGCGAGCGTAGCCTCGTCGGTGACGGTCGCCGCGAGCTGGTGTTGGCTTCGCGCAAGGCCTACCAGGAGACGATGCGTCCTCACTTGATCGAGATGGTCGAGCAACTGACAGGGCGCAAGGTCGTCGCCTTTCTCAGCGACAACCACCTCGATCCGGACATCGCTGTCGAGTTCTTCGTCCTGGAGCGACTAGAGGGTGATGGGGACGGACGCGAAATCGACCCGCTCATCTCGGCGGACGCCACCATCTGACCACGCTCCGCCGTTTCCGCGCTAGGGGCGTGGGTAGATCCTATGCGTGGTCGAGGAGCCGATGGACGCGACGCCGTTCCTGCCATCGCCCGGTGTTGGCAAGCGCAAGCTGGCGGCGGCAGTGCAGGAGTGCCGCGGGCTGCCCGCTCTGGCGCGGCGCCTCCCAGGCAGTCTTCGGCGAGGGGCCGCTAAAGGCAAGCATCGTGCTGGTCGGCGAGCAGCCAGGCGATCGCGAGGACCGCGAGGGGAGGCCGTTCGTCGGCCCGGCGGGACGCGAGCTCGACCGCGTGCTGGAGCTGGCGGGCATCGATCGCGACGCCACCTACGTGACCAACGTGGTCAAGCACTTCAAGTTCCGCGAGCGTGGCAAGCGACGGATCCATGACAAGCCGACCCACGTTGAGGCGATGGCCTGCCTGCCGTGGCTGGAGCGCGAGCTGGCGCTGCTTAAGCCGCGTGCGCTGGTAGCGCTCGGCGCGACCGCGGCCCAGGGACTGTTCGGCCGCGACTTTCGCGTCACGCGCCAGCACGGACAGCTGGTCGACTCGCCGCTCGCACCACTGGTGACGGCGACCATCCACCCATCCGCGATCCTGCGCGGCCGCGACGAGGACGAGCGACGCAAGCTGCGCGACACGATGGTCGCCGACCTACGTGTCGTCGTTCCATAGGGCGGCCAAGCGATAGCGGACCCGAGTTCGCCAATCGATGTTTGCCGATCTCGTATCCGGCAACTCCCTCCCTCCACACCTTCGCCCAATCCCGAGGAGGGGACCCCCCAATGATTCTGCGCATCGACCGCATCCAGACCGAGCTTCCGCCGCCCTCGACACCTGACCCCGCCGGCGCGGCGGTCGTCCAGGAGCTGTTGGGCGGCAAGTTCGGCGAGATGTCGACCTTCATGAACTACACGTTCCAGTCGTTCAACTTCCGCGCCCGTCAAGGCGCGCGCCCGTTCTTCGACCTCGTGTCGAACATCGCCGCCGAGGAGTTCGGCCACATCGAGCTGGTCTCGACGACGATCAACACGATGCTGACCGGCGCGGCGGAGAAGGGCGCGCTGCCCGACCCCAACGACGTGCTCAACCCGCAGCAGTTCATCGCGGGCGGCGCCGCGACGCTGGTCCAGGACTCCAACGGCAAGCCGTGGAACGGCGACTACGTCACCTCGACCGGCGATCTGGTCGAGGACCTGACCCACAACTTCTTCCTCGAGACCGGGGCGCGCAACAACAAGCTGAAGATCTACGAGATGGTCGACCATCCGGCCGCGCGGGCGCTGACCGGCTACCTGCTGGTTCGCGGCGGCGTTCATCAAATCGCCTACGCACGGGCGATCGAGCGGCTGACCGGCGCCGACCTGATGAAGCTGTTCCCGTCGCCACGGATCCCGACCGACAAGATCCCCGAGTGCCAGCCGCACATCGCCAAGGGCGAGCACACCAAGCTCTACCGCTTCTCGCCGAGTGACTACCTCAAGCTCGCGGCGGTCTTCAACGGCCCGCACCCCGAGACCGGCGAGGAGCTCCAGGTGATCGACGAGCCGCCCGAGGGCTTCCCGGCCTTCGACCTCCCCGCGCAGGAGGGCGTCTTCGCGCCCGACTACGCACCCGAGGAGATCGCCGAGATCGCCAAGAAGCTGCGCCAGGCCGCCGGCCTGTCCGACGAGCCGACCGGCGAGGTGGCCAACGACGGCAAGGGAGTCGTCGGCAAGGTCAAGGACGCCATGTCGTAGCGGCCTGAGCGGCGAGCGCCATGCGAATAGTGGTAACAGGGGCCAGCGGCAACGTGGGCACCAGCGTGCTCGAGGCATTGGCGCGCGACGATGCCGTCGAATCGATCGTCGGTGTCGCGCGCCGCGTGCCCGAGCTGGCGCTGCCAAAGACGTCGTGGAGGGCCGCCGATGTCGCCAGCGACGATTTACGCCCGATCTTCGAGGGCGCAGATTGTGAGGACTGGCCGACCGAGGGCATTCCGAGCGCCTACTACGCGCGCCAGAAGGCCGAGGTCGAGCGACGCCTCGACCTGTTCGAGCTCGAGGCGCCCGACGTTCGCGTCGTCCGCCTGCGACCGGCGCTGATCTTCAAGCGTGGAGCGGCGTCGGAGATCCGGCGGCTGTTCGTCGGGCCACTGCTCCCCAGCCCGCTGGTGCGCCGGTCGCTGATCCCGCTAGTCCCGGAAGTCGACCGGCTGGTCTTCCAGGCCGTGCACTCCAGCGACGTCGGCGAGGCCTATCGGCTCGCCGCGACAGGCAATGCTCGCGGGGCCTTCAACATCGCGGCGGAGCCCGTCCTCGACCCCCGCACGCTGGCTGACATGCTCGACGCGAAGCTGGTCCCCGTCCAAGCGGGAGCGCTGCGTGCGCTCGCCGACATCTCCTGGCGGCTCCATCTGCAGCCGTCAGCGCCCGGCTGGCTCGACATGGCCCGTGCCGTTCCCGTGATGGACACCGCTCGCGCACGCAATGAGCTGGGCTGGGCGCCGAAGCACGGCGCTGACGAGGCGCTACTCGAGCTACTCGGGGGCATCCGCGACGGCGCCGACTTCCCGACGCCGCCGCTCGCCCGCCGCAGCGGTGGCCCGCTGCGCGTCAAGGAGCTGGTCACCGGGATCGGAAGCCGGCCGTAGGGGCACGAGCGTTTCTAGATGGGGGCGGCGGGGAACTCTGGGCCTATGGGATCAACCAGCGAAAAGGGGGAGCCGAGATGGCGGATTTGACGCCGTTGGACGAGAAGCTGGGCGAGGTGCTCGGCCTGGCGCAGGCCGCTCAGGACGCGACGTCGCACGTCGCGAAGATGGAGGGCGCCGAGGAGTTCCAGGACCGCCTCTCGCGAATGTCCGACGAGGCTGCCGATACCGAGCGCCGCACCGACGAGCTCGTCGACTCGCTCGACGGCCGCAAGACCGCGATCCGCGAGAAGGGCGCCGAGACCAAGAGCGAGGCCAAGGAGATGATGGAGACCTACCTCGCCGGCGAGGATGAGGCGCTCGACGGCTTCGAGTTCCTGACGATGGCCGAGGCCGGTGAGCTCGGCCACTGGGAGATCGTGCAGAAGATGGGTGAGACGCTCGGAGAGCAGTCGGTCACAGAGCTAGCCGAGTGGGCGGTCGGCGTCCAGCGCGGCCATATCGAGACGGTGCGCGAGTCGTGCCTCGGCCTGGCGGCCGAGGAGGCAAAGGGCTAGCGCGTCACGGGTCGGTGGCGGCCACCGAGCTGCGCCTGCTGTCGTGGAACGTAGCCGGCCGCGTCGCGCGGCTCGCGGAGCAGACGGCCACGGTGGCGGCAGTGGGCGCGGACGTGGTCTGCCTACAGGAGGTGACGCCGTCGACCGCGCGCGCTTGGCGCGAGGCTCTGCGTGACTTCGGTCTCGCCGACGTACACAGCTCGCTTGACGACTGGATTCCCGGCGAGCCGCCGCCCGAGGGGCGGCGGCTCGCCGTGCTGACCGCCGCGCGCTGGCCGCTCACCGAGTTGACGGTCGCCCATCCGCCGTGGGCGGAGCGGCTGCTGTCGGTACGTGTAGAGAGCGATTTCCCGTTCGAGTTGCACAACCTGCACTCGCCGATCTCGCAGAAGCCGAACGCTGTGAAGCTGCGCACTCACCGCGCGCTGCGCGCCGCGCTCGCCGTCCCGCGCCGGCTGCCCCAGCTGATCGCCGGCGACCTCAACACACCCCGGCGCGAGCTGCCCGACGGCGAGACCTGGAGCTTCGCGCGCGATGCGCGGGGCCGCTTGCGAGCCGACCGTGGCGAGCCCTGGGAGCGCGCCGAGCTGGCTCTGTTGAGAGGGCTCAAAGGCCAGGGAATCAGGGATCTGTTCCGCGACCTCCATGGCTACGAGCGCCAGGAGAACAGCTGGGTCTATCCCCGTCGAAGTGGCGGCTACCGGCTCGACCACCTAATCGCCTCGCGCGAGTTCGAGCCGCTGAGCTGCGAGTACCTCCACGCCTCGCGCGACGCTGGCCTGTCCGACCATGCTCCCCTGATCGCGGAGCTGCGGCTCGGCCGATGAGGCTCAACGCTAGGAGGGTCAGCGATCTGGATCAGCGCGAAGGTTGCGCGCATCAGCGGGTCGTGGGGGCGGCCGAAGTCGGCGATGCAGAGGTGGCCGCCAGGCCGCAGCACTCGTCGGGCCTCGGACAGCGCCGCATGCTTGCCGGCGGGCAGCAAGTGGTGAAGCATCAGCGACATCGTCATGACGTCCGCGCTCTGGTCGGCGAGCGGTAGATCCCCGGCCAGACCCTCGCGCCAGTCGATTTGTTCGGCGCGGGACTTGCGTCGTGCGAGCGCCAGGATCTCGGGGTCGCCGTCGACGCCGATCAGCTCGGCATCCGGGCGCTGGTCGGCGAAGGCGATCGCAAAGGTTCCGGTGCCGCAGCCGACGTCGACGAGCGTTCCACCCTGGGGCAGGCTTGTCGAGGCCCGCGCCCCGAGGTCGCGGCGGAAGCGGCGCTCGCGCATCGTCGCGGCGACGATTGGGTCGTAGAGCCGTGTTAGGCCCTTCCAGCCCGCGGCGGGTACGTAACTTGCCTCCGATCCCATACGGCCACGTTGCCACACCCGGTCGGCAGGTGCTCTAGGCCCGCGGGCCGCCGAGTCCCATGTGGTCAGCGGTCAGCGCCAGCGCCCGCTCGGCGGGATCGGGGTGGGCGCGAATCACCGCCGCGTCGAGCAGCGCGACCTGAGCCTCGATCGCTGGCCGGCGGGCGGCCGGCACGGCGGCGAAGAGCTCGGCCAGCAGCGCGCGCATCCGGCGCGTGACTTGGTGCGAGTTGGCGCCGTAGGAACGGATCTCGGTCAGTGAGAGGTCGAGCAGGTCGGACCAGTCAGGTGCGGGGTAGAGGACCCGCGGCGTGCCGTCGGCGTCGCGGACCAGGCCGGCGCCGAGGTCGCGCCGTGCGAGCAGCTGGAGGATTGCCTCGAGCACGTCGAGGCCCTGGACGGCGGTCGTGGGATCGTTGACCGCCGGCGACAGCGCGCGGATCGCGATGTCGACGATTGCGCGGATCGCGAACGCCGGGTCCTGGGTCAGCGTCCGCTCCTCGGCGACGATCGCGGCGCGCTCCAGCTCGCGGTGTGGCAGCTCGGCCGAGGCCGGGCCGCGCAGCCGGAAGAGCGGACAGCCGTGGTGGACGTAGCTGCCGACGGGCAGCAGGACCTCGATTGTTGTCGAGCTGGCGGTCGCTAGCTCGACCAGCGCCTGCTGGTCGAGCGCGGACAGGACGCCGCTGCGGCCGTGGCAGGAGATCGCGTCGCCCGGCGGTGCCAACGCCGTCGCCGGATCGGCGGCCGCGTCGTCGAACGGCTCCGGGTAGACCTGATCGATCGCCCGCTCGCAGCCGGTGCGTAGCTGGTCGTAGAGGCGGCGCGGTCGCAGCAGATCGAGCAGCCGTGCGACGAGCGTGAAGAAGGCGAACACAGCGCTGACGAGCAGCAGCACCGCGACTGCGACGGTCAGGTTCGGGACGTCGCCATCGCCGACGTCGACCAGCGAGACGAGCGCGTAGAGCGCGGGCGCGATGAAGATCCCGAGCGCGTTCTTGACGACCGTGTCGCGGCGGAAGCGCAACACCAGGCGCGGCGTGTACTGGCTTGCGCCGAACTGGACGACCACGACAGCGACTGAGACGACAAGGCCGGTGAAGGCGATCATCCCGCCGGCGACCGCCTCGAGGATCGAGCGCGCGCTGTCGCGGTCGAGGCTGAGCCCGAACGGACCGACGTCGCCGCTCTCCAGCGACGGGATCAACTTCCCGAGTGCCAGCGCCGCGACGATGTAGATCGCCGGCACGACGATCCAGCTGCGGTCGAGCCACTCGCGGGCGCGGAAGCGGAATCCCCAGCTCATCGGTCCGCACACTACGCGTCGATCCGGGCGGGAGTGGGAAGGAAGCTGTTGTGACGGTTGCGCCGACGCTCGAGCTGCTCGACGGGAAGACGATTCCTCAGCTGGGGCTAGGAACTTGGCCGCTCGACGACGACGATGCCTACGCGGCCGTCGGCACGGCGCTCGATCACGGCTACCGGCTGATCGACAGTGCGGCGCGTTACGACAACGAGGTTGGCGTCGGTCGCGCAGTGGCGGACTCCGACGTGTCGCGCGAGGAGATCGTCGTCACGACCAAGCTGCCCGGCGCCGATCACGGCTACGAGGAGGCGCTCGCGGGATTCGAGGAGAGCCGGCGACGGCTCGGCCTCGAGTACGTCGACCTCTATCTGATCCACTGGCCGCTGCCGACGGTCGACCGCTATGTCGACACCTGGAGCGCGTTCATTTACCTGCGCGAGCAAGGGCTCGTGCGGTCGATCGGCGTGTCGAACTTCACTCCGCAGCAGATCGAGCGGATCGTCGAGGCGACCGGTGTCTGGCCGGTCGTCAACCAGATCGAGCTGCACCCGGATTTTTCCCAGGCGGACGTCCGCGGCTGGCATGCCGAGCACGGGGTGGCGATCGAGTCCTGGCGACCGCTCGGTCGCGGCCTGCTCGGCCACCCAAGGCTTGCTCAGATCGCCGAGGGGCACGGCAAGACGCCAGCGCAGGTTGTTCTGCGCTGGCACATCCAGCTCGGCCTCGTCGCGATTCCGAAATCCGGCAACCCCGAGCGGATCGCACAGAACCTTGACGTCTTCGACTTCGCGCTGAGCGACGGGCAGCTCGCGGCGCTCGCCGAGTTCGATCGCGACAACCGCCTCGGCGGCGACCCCGAGTCGCACGTCGAGCTTTAACGACGGGCTTCAGTCGACTGCCTCGTAGTCTCATGCGGGAATGGCGCCCTCCGCGACCCTTGGCGACTCCTTCCGCTCGTTCTTCGACGCGGTCGACCAGTTCTTCCAGGGACTGGCCGACGTGCGGCCCGTGCCGCTGCTGCTCGCGCTGCTCGCGTTCGGGATCTACCTGACGTTCCGCGCGCGCGCCTCGTTCAACATCCTGCGCGCCGCCTACCCGACCGAGTCGATCGACTTCCGCGACATCTGGGGCGCCTACTTCGCCGGCTACGGCTTCAACGCTGTGGTCCCGGCGCGCGGCGGCGACGTCGTGCGGCTGTTCCTGACCAAGACGGCGATTCCGAACTCGAGCTATCCGGCGGTCGCGTCGAGCTTCGTCGTCGAGCTCGGCTTCGACGTCGCGATGGGCAGCCTGATCCTGCTGTTCGCGTTCACCCAGGGCGTCTTCCCGAAGCCGCCGGACTTCGCCAACCTCAACGCATTCGACCTCTCCTACCTCGCCGCCCACCCGCGCTTCACGCTTTTCCTGATCACGGCGGTCGCGGTCGCGGTGCTGTTCTCGTTCGCCTACTTCTCGGTCCGCGTGCGCGCGTTCTGGGAGCGCGTCCGCCAGGGCCTGACGATCGCCTTCGACCGCGAGCGCTACTTCCGCGAGGTGTTCGCGATCCAGTTCGTCGGCTGGCTGTTCCGCTTTGCGGCGTTCTGGTTCCTGCTCGAGGCGTTCAACATCGGCGGCTCGGTCAACAACGTGCTGCTGGTGCTCGGCGTCAACGCAGTCGCGGCCGCGGTGCCGTTCACGCCACAGGGCGCGGGCGTCGCGCAGGCGCTGCTGGTCAAGGTGTTCGCTGGCACGGCGCCGGCCGCGACGGTCGCCGCCTACTCGGTCGGTCAGCAGATCGCGATCGGCGTCTTCGTCTTCGGCGTCGGCTTCGCGGCGCTCGCCTTCATCTTCCGCATGCGTAGCTTCCGCGACGTCCTCGCCCGCGGCCGCGAGGACCGCGCAGCTGAATCCTCGACCTGACTAGGTCAGGTGCCGAAGCCCTCTCTTGCCTCTCTGATGAGCGCGACGGCCTCGGGGAAGATCCGCGTCATTGCCGTGCGGACCTCATCGGCCTGCTGCTCGGCGTTGCCCTGGAGGTTGATCCGGTCGATTCCGGCGACGGTCATGTCGACGGCGAGCTTGATCGCGTTGTCGGCCCAAGCGACCTTCTGCGCCCCCTGCATCTGCTCGGCCATCTCGGCCATCCGCCGCCGCAGCTCGTCGGGGTCGCCGAACAGTCCGCCAAATGGATCCTCTGATGACATGGCTTCGATTCTAGGGACCGCGGCCGGGCTGCCCGGCTAGGCTCCATGGATGGCCATCCCAGACCCATCGAAGGACTCCACCGCACTCGTCACCGGCGCGTCGTCGGGCATCGGCGCCGACATCGCCCGCTCGCTCGCGCAGCGCGGCCACAACGTCGTGCTCGTCGCCCGTCGCGAGCAGCGGCTTGCCGAGCTTGCGAAGGAGCTTGTCGACGCCCACCAGGTACGCGCCGAGGTGGTTGCCGTCGACCTCCAGGCCAAGAGCGGGCGCAAGGCGATGCTGAAGGCGATCGACGAGCTCGGCCTGCGCGTCGACGTCCTGATCAACAACGCTGGCTTCGGGAGCGCGGGTCTGTTCCAGCGGCTCAACGGCGAGCGCGAGGCCGAGCTGGTGCGGCTCAACTGTGAGGTCGTCGTGTCGCTCTGCGGCGAGTTCGTGCCGAAAATGGTCGACCGCGGCGCGGGTGCGGTGCTCAACGTCGCCTCGACCGCTGGCTTCCAGCCGCTGCCGACGCAGGCGACCTACAGCGCCAGCAAGGCGTTCGTGCTCACCTTCACCCAGGCGCTCACTGCCGATCTGCACGGCACCGGCGTGACCGCGACGGCGCTCTGCCCGGGGCCGGTCAAGACGGAGTTCGGCGAGGTCGCGGGGCTGCGGCTGGAGTCAGTAATGCCCGAGTTCGCGTGGGTCGACTCGCCGGACGTCGCCGAGGCCGCCGTCAAGGGACTCGAGCGCGGCAAGGGCGTGGTGATTCCCGGCCTGCTCAACCGGGCGACCGCGGTCGGCGGTCAGTTCACCCCACGCAGCGTGCTGCTCGGCCTCGGCCGGCGCGTCTACCGGCTCGGCGACAGCTAGCCGGCGCGGCGCTGGCGGCCACCGCGTGAGAGCATCCCCGGCCGTGTCCGTGAGAGAGCAGCTCGATTGGGAGTCCCGCTGGGCGAAGCCAGTGGCGGCGGCGGCGTTCGTATCGGTTGGCTTCAACGTCGCCGCGAGCCTCTACGTGAGTGCTTCGATCGACACGACGCCCGACGCCGACAACACGCGCGAGCTGCTGCGGACCGTCGACGCGCAGGGCAGCGTCTTTACGACAGGCGCCGTGCTGAGCGGGATCGGCACGCTCCTGCTCGCGGTGGTCCTCTGGTACCTCTTCACGGCGACCAAGGCGCGCCGTCCCGAGCTGCAGAAGACCGCGCTGATACTGGCGATCGCTGGGCCAATCCTGCTCGCCGTCGCGGCGATCCTCGTCCAGCTCAACCTGATCGACCGCGCCGGTGAGTTCCTCGCCAGCGGTCCCCAAACCGAGACCCGCGCCGACGATCTCGTCGCCGACCGTCCGGTGCTGATCCAGTCGCTTGGATTGTCCGGGGCGTTGGCGCTGGCGTTCGCGACGATCATGATCGCCCAGAACGCGATGCGCGTCGGACTGCTGACGAAGTTCCTCGGGATTCTCGGGATCGTCGTCGGGGCGCTCTACGTGCTCGGGATGATCTTCCCGCTCGGCACCGATGTGATCCGGCTGTTTTGGCTGATCGCGGTCGGTCTGGTGATCTTGGGCTGGTGGCCAGGTGGTCGCGGCCCGACCTGGGAGACGGGTGTGGCCGAGGAGTGGCTGTCGCCAGCTCAGCGGCGCGCGGTCGAGCAGGCGGAGACGGAGCAGGCCCAGGCCGATGTGCCGCTCGCCAACGGCAACGGCGCCGACGACGAGCCGACGCGCACGCGCTCGTCGCGCAAGCGCAAGAAGAAGCGTCGCTAGCGGGGGAGCCTTGCGGTACTAGCCACCCATGCGGTGGGTAGCTCCACAAAGCCGGCTTCAGATTGCTCCGGCGGCCTCGGCGACGGCTCGGTAGGCGGCGGCTGGGTCGGGCTTGCCGAAGACCGACGAGCCGGCGACGAAGAGCGTCGCTCCGGCGTTGGCAGCCTGACCCACGCTGGTCGGGTCGATACCGCCGTCGACCTCGATCGGGGTTCCCTCGGGGATCCGCTCGCGCAGCGCGGCGATCTTCGCGTCCGACGCCGGGATGTAGGGCTGGCCGCCCCAACCGGGATTGACGGTCATGCAGAGCAGCAGGTCGTAGGCGCCGGCGAGCGCGTCGACCGCGCTGACCGGCGTGCCGGGGTTGAGTGCCAGCCCAACGCCACAGCCGGCCTTGCGGATCGCGTGCAGCGCGTAGTGGATGTTCGGCGTCGACTCGAAGTGGACGCTGATCGAGTCGGCGCCCGCGGAGACGAAGTCCGCCACGTGGCGCTCGGGACGCTCGATCATCAGGTGGACGTCGAGCACTCCGCCTGCGCCGTGGACCTGTTCCCGCAGTGCGTCGACGATCAGCGGTCCGATCGAGATCGGCGGCACGAAGTGGCCGTCCATCACGTCGACGTGGATCACACGCGCGCCGGCGTCCATCACCGTCGCGACCTGCTCGCCGAGACGGGCGAAGTCGGAGGCGAGGATCGACGGGGCGACGCGGCGGTCGCGGAGCAGCTCTGCGTTCACAGCCGGGCCGACGCTACCGTATGACGCGGACCGCCGAGCAGCAGTAGCGCCGCCTCTAGAAGCTCGCGCGAAGCATCGTTAGGGCTATCACCCTCAAGATGCTTCTTCCATTCGATGGCGCAGCCTCGTGGCGACTTTGACAAGAGTGGATTGGACGTGGCGAGGCTCGTAGCGAACCTGGGCGTGGGTGAAGCGCAACGTCGTGAGGGCGGCGGCCGTGTGCGCTTGGTCGCGCAAACGGTCACGGGCCTGTTGGCCCGGCGTGCGGTGGTAGCGCAGCCCGTCGGTCTCGACCACTAGCCCGAGGTCGGGCCAGTGAAAGTCGACCTTGAAGCCGTTCAACTGCTGCCCGGTTTCCGGGAGTGGAAGCTCGGTGCGGCGCACGATCGCTAGGAAACGCCTTTCGAGGTCGGAGTCCGTCAGACGGAAGAGCTGGCGGTCGAGGACGCTGCGCAGCGCACTCACGCCGGGACGGCCGGAGTAGTCGTCGAGCGCTGCTCGCAGCGAGCTCGGATCGATCAGGTCGAGCTTGTCAGCTTCGTTGATCGCGGCTTCGAGCCGGTCCCGGCGCAGCGTCGTCGCCAGGTCCAGCAGTGTGCGGGGCACGGTGGTCACGTGGATCCCCTCTTGAGAGGTTCGTTCGCTGGGTTCCAGCGAGCGGCAGTGGACGACAACGTCCGGCCGACGGCGACGTGTGTGTGTCGAAACTGTGACTTCGATCGGTTCGCCTTCGATTGGCCGGATTCCCCAAAGGGCTCCGGCCGAACGGTGGCTCAAGACCGCGCTGGCACCACAGCTCAAGACCGCAGCGGACCACCGCCCGAAGCATTCTTGGGCCTCTTACCCCAAGAAAGCTTCGTTCGTCAGGCACCCGCGGGCGGGACCTCCCATGACCCCGCCCGCGGGCTGGTTCTCCCCCAGGAGATTGCTGAGCGGAGGAGCGCAGACGGACCGGTCCCCGAACCCGCTCCCAAAGCTGGCTGGAGCGAGGTCCGGCGAGCACCGCAGCAGGGTTTACGCCTGGCGGCGGTCCTCCGGTGGCGACTGGACCTGGTTCTCAGGCGCGTCGGAGTCGAGCTGCGAGCTGCGCTTGACGACCTCGCAGGAGCCGTTGGCGTTCTCGGCGGTGGCGTCGACGATCACGTCGAACTGATCGGCACGCACCTTGTCGCGACCCTCGCCGCAGGTGACGCGGTCTGCCTCGCCGTCGCGGACGTTGAAGCGGTCGTTGCCGTTGCCGCCGTCGAGCGTGTCGCCCTCCTGATCGCCGAGCGCGGTGACGTCGACGCGGGCGAGTGCCCACAGGACGTCGTCACCCTCGCCGCCGGTGACGGTGTCACGGCCGATGTTCGCGAACACGCGGTCATTGCCGTTGCTGCCGTTGACGCTGTCGTCGCCGATGCCGCCGGAGACGAGGTCACGGCCGCGGTCGCCGTTGAGCGTGTCGTTGCCTGCACCGCCGTGCAGGCGGTCGCCGAGCGGGCCAGGACCGGCGAAGCGGCCGCGGAAGCCGTGGCGTCGCGCGGGCTGCGCGCCCGAGCCGCCGTTGACGGTGTCGTCGCCGGGGCCGGCGAACACGCGGTCGCGGCCATGGTTGCCGCTCAGCAGGTCGTTGCCATCGTTGCCGACGACTAGATCAGCGCCCTGATTGCCCTCGATGGTGTCGTTGCCGAGATTGCCGATCAACAGGTCCGGGCCCCAGCCACCGCGAATCGCGTCGTCGCCGGCGAGGCCGCGGACGAAGTCGGGACCACCTTTGGCGTTGATCGTGTCGGCGTCGGGGGTCCCCTTGAGCCGATCGGGACGCCAGGTGCCGTCGATGACGGCGGCTGCCGCGAGCGAGGCGGTTGCGCATGCGACAGCTGCAGAAACCGCGACAGCAGCGCTGAGTCTGTTGGTACGGTGATTCACGGGGGCATCCTCCTTGGTGGGTGGGTGCCCCCTTAACCGTTCCAGACGGCCCAAGTTGCGTAGGTCTGGTTAGTCAGACCTTGCGGTACTCAGGCGCCCAGGAGCCATCGTCCTGCTGGGCGAAGTCCTGGAACAGGCCAGGCGCCTCGGCCTGCATGATCCGCGCGACCTGGTCGAAGACGAGCCGTAGCTCCTCCTCGGCGCCCTCCGCCGTGCGCATCTCGATCACGTGGCGCAGCGTGCGGGCGTTGGCGGTCCACATGATGTCGGTGCTGAGGCCGATCGGCGCGAGCCGGCGCAGCGCGGAGGTGACCTCCTTCTTGACGTGGAAGGGGACGCCCTCCTCGTCGACGCCCAGCTCGCTGGCGGCGCTGACCTGGAACTCCTCGAGCTGCTCGACGATCGAGATCACCTGGTCGCGGACCGGCTCGAGCGCCGGCGGCACGCGGAAGCCGAGCTCGGTCAGCCGCACGTAGCGCAGGCTCTCCTGGCTGAACGCCGAGCCTGCGCGGTGGCGGACCAGCTCGTGGGTGAAGACGCGCGAGACGTTGCGCAGCGCGAACGAGTAGTTAGCGTGCTCGAGCACCGAGCCGTGGGCGCTGCGCAGGATGTTCGCGAAGTACTCCATCCGGTCCGTGCGCACGCGCGTGACGTTCGGATTCAGCCCCGGCTCCCAGCTGCGGTAGCAGGCGCGGCCGCCGAACTCGACCAGCATCTCGCCCGGGCTCGCCTGCTCCTCCTCGCCGAGCCGGCGCTCCAGCCATGACTCGCCGCCGACGTCCTCGAGGTAGCTGCGCATGCCCTCGAGGTCGAGCTGCGGGCGGGCGATCAGGTGGACGGTCGGAGCGGTCTCGTGCACGGGTTGGCGACCCTACGTAGGGGGTCGGACGGTTGGGGTTATGGCCGCGTTGTGCCGCTCAGGCAAGCGGCCTGGACAGCACCCGCTCGAGCCCTGGCTCCCGCTCCGTCGGACCCGGGACGGCCTTGTCGAGCCGCATGATGTTGCTACGTCCCTCGATCTTCAGCGAGGCGACCTGGTTGTCGAACCACGGACTGTCCTCGAGCGCGCGCCAGTGGACCGAGGGGTCGCGGACGCCGGCGCTGCGGGCGATCGCGCGGCCGATCGCGTGGGCCGCCCGCGACGCGGCGAAGCGCATCGCATAGCGCTCGTGGCGGTCGAGGGGGTTGCGCAGCGGCGAGCAGACCGCTTGATAGACAGCGCTCTCGACGCCTGACCCGCGCCGGAAGGCGACCTCGCTCAGGTAGGCGTGGTGGACGTCGCCGGAGAGCGTGACGATCGACGCCGGCGCCTTGCCGCGCTCGCCGGCGCCGACCTGGCGCTGCAGCTCGGCGAGCCGCTCGAACGACTCCCCGAACGCCGCCCAATGCTCAAGGTCGAGCGTCTGACGGATGCGCTCGCCACCGCGGGCCGCGAGCGGGCCCCAGGCGCCGCCGCAGACCGCCTCGCTCCACGCCTCGAGGTAATGCATCCCGGGCGCCAGCAGCCACGGCAGCGAGCTGGCGATCAGCACGTGCTCGAAGTCGCCATCGAGGCAGTCGGAGACCCACTGCCACTCGTCCCCGTCGAGCATCGAACGGGCGTCCTCCTGGAGGCAGCGGCCGGCGCGCGAGTCGATCACCAGCAGCCGCGTGCCGTCGAGGTCACGGTGGTAGCTCCAGCGGACGCCGTCGGTGGTGTGCGCCGAGTGGTGGGCGAACTCGCGCAACAACGTCTCAGCGTCGCCGGCCTCGTGGCAGCGCTGGAGCAGCCCGTCGCGGTCCTGCTCCTCGGGGCTGAGGTTGCCGGCGTGCTGGTAGATCCAGTACGACATGATCGCGCCGATGATGTGCTCCTCCCACCAGCCGGTGGCGCGCATCTGCTCGAGCCAGGCGGCCGAGATGTTCCAGTCGTCATGGACGTCGTGGTCGTCGAAGATCATGGCGCTGGAGACCGTCGACAGCAGCCAGCGGATCACCGGGTCGCTCCACGACTCGTGGTAGAGGCGGGTGTACTCCTCGAAGTCGAGCGCGATCGGCCCGGGCTCCTTGTCGACGTCGCGGCGCTGCTCGACGAACTCGCGCGTCTTGGGCGAGACCTCGTCGGCGTAGACCTGGTCGCCGAGCAGCAGCAGTAGGTCGGGCCAGTCGTCGGGGTCCTGGTGGGTCATTCGCAGCGCGAGCGCGCGCAGCGGGTCGAGCTCGCGGCCGTCGTCGTGGTCGTCCTTGCGCAGCGTGTACGGCTCCTCATGCGGCGCGCCGACGCGGCAGGAGCCGAACGACACGCGTAACGGCGGCGGCTTTGGCCGGGCGCGAAAGCTCGACGGCGGGAACGGCGAGTCGTCGAGCGGCCAGACGCGCTCACCGTCGAGCTCGACGGTGTACTCGTAGCGTTTGGCGGGCTCTAGCCCCTCGGCACGCACGACGGCGTAGTGGTGGCCGGCGACGGTGAAGGTGGTCGCCTTGGTTCCGAGGATGGCGACTTCGCATGCGCTATCGGTCTCGGCCCAGATCACCGCACAGGTGTTGCCGACGTAACGCAGCAGCGGGCCGAGGACCAGGTTCGGCATGTCTTTCGCCTACCCCAGCCGGCGGCGTATGAAGCATCGTTGAACAGCGGGTTAGGATCGAGCGATGAGGATGCGCGCGGCAGTGCTCGAGCAGTTCGGCCAGCCCCTGGCGGTGCAGGAGGTGGAGCTGGATGGGCCGCGCGCCGGCGAGGTGCTGGTGCGGCTCGAGGCCTGCGGCGTCTGCCACACGGACATGTACACGGCCTCCGGCGCCGACCCGTCCGGCTACGCGCCGGCGGTGCTCGGCCACGAGGGCGCCGGGATCGTCGAGAAGGTCGGCGATGGGGTGACGCTGGTTAAGGAGGGCGACCGCGTCGTGACGCTGTTCTCGCCGCAGTGCGGCGAGTGCGTTCACTGCCTCAGCCCGAAGACCAACCTCTGCATGGCGATCCGGGAGGAGCAGAACAAGGGCCACCTGCCCGACGGGACCACACGGCTGCGGCGCGACGGCAAGCGGATCCGCCACTTCATGGGTACCTCGACGTTCGCCGAGTACACGGTGATGCCGGAGATCGCGCTCGCGGTCGTCAGCCCGGAGGCGCCGCCGGACCGCGCCTGCGTGTTCGCCTGCGGCCTGTCAACCGGGCTCGGCGCGGCGATAAACACCGCGGCGGTCGAGCCGGGCTCAACGTGTGTCGTCTTCGGCGCCGGGCTGGTCGGCCTCGGCGCGGTCGCCGGCTGCCGCCTGCAGGGCGCCGAGCGGATCGTCTGCGTCGACCTGTCCGAGGAGCGGCTCGAGCTGGCACGCGGCCAGGGCGCGACCGAGACGCTGATCGGCGGTCCCGACACCGTCGAGCGGATCGTCGAGTCGACCGGCGGCTTCGGCGCCGACTACACCTTCGAGGCGACCGGCAACGTCGCCGTGATGCGTCAGGCCGTCGAGGCCGCCCGGATGGGCTGGGGGCTGTGCACGGTCGCCGGCGTCGCCGGCAAGGGCGAGACGCTCGACATCGTGCCGCGCTTCCTGATCACCGGCCGCCGCGTAGCCGGCTCCTCTTTCGGCGGCGTCAAGGGCCGCGACCAGGTGCCGCAGCTCGTCGACCGCTACCTCAACGGAGAGATAGACGTCGACCCGCTGATCTCGCACCACCTGACGCTCGACGAGGTCAACCGCGGCTTCGAGCTGATGGAGGCTCAGGACGGCATCCGCAGCGTGATCCAGTTCGGCTAGCTGGTCTCGGCGCCCTTCGGCGTCTCGATCTCGCGCTTGAGGATCTTGCCGGTCGGGCCCTTCGGCAGCTCGTCGAGGAACCAGACGTGGCGCGGGTACTTGTAGGCCGCGACCTCGCTCTTGCAGTACTCGCGGATCTCGTCGGCGGTTGCCTGCGCGCCCTCGTTGAGCACGACCGCGGCGCCGACCTCCTCGCCGAGCTCGTCGTGCGGGACAGCGAGCACCGCGACCTCGAGCACCGCCGGGTGCCCGTAGAGGACCTCCTCGATCTCGCGCGGGTAGACGTTGTAGCCGCCACGGATGATCAGGTCCTTCTTGCGGTCGACGATGAAGAAGTAGCCGTCCTCGTCGACGGTGGCGATGTCGCCAGACTTGAACCAGCCGTCGGCGTCGATCGCCTCGGCGGTCGCGTCCGGCCGCTGCCAGTAGCCCTTCATCACGTTGTGGCCGCGGATCGCGATCTCGCCCGGCTCGCCCTGGGGGACCTCGTTGCCGTCGTCGTCGATCGCCTTCATCTCGACGCCCTCGATCGGCGTGCCGATCGAGCCGGCCTTGCGCTCCATGTGCGGGTGGTTGAACGACGCGACCGGCGAGGTCTCCGACAGGCCGTAGCCCTCCAGGATCTTGCAGTCGAACGCCTCGTCGAAGGCGCGCAGCGTCTCAACCGGCAGGGAGGCGCCGCCCGACACGCAGACACGCAGCGACGAGACGTCGTAGCGGTCGCGGTCCGGGACGGCGAGCAGCGCGTTGTACATCGTCGGCACGCCCTCGAAGATCGTGATCTTGTCGCGCTCGAGGATCTCCAGCGCCTTGACGGGGTCGAAGCGCGGGATCAGCGACACCGTCGCGCGCGCGTTGATCGACACGTTCATCCCGCAGGTCTGGCCGAACGAGTGGAACAGCGGCAGCGCGCCGAGCAGGCGGTCGTTTTCGGTCACGCCGATCACCGACTCGGTCGCCACCTGGCAGTTGGTCAGCATGTTCGCGTGGGTCAGCTCGGCCCCCTTCGGGCTGCCGGTCGTGCCCGACGTGTAGAGGATCACCGCGGTGTCGCTCTCGTCGCGGTCGACGGTCTCGCGCGCCGGCTCGGCCTTTCCGAGCTGCTGCTCGAACTCGCCCGGTGTGACGACGAAGGTCTCGATCGGCAGCTCGCTCGCGCCCTCCTGGGCAGCCTCGGCGAACCCATGCCAGGCGATCAGCGCCTTCGCGCCCGGGTCCTCGAGGTAATACTTGACCTCGCGTCCCTTCAGCAGCACGTTCATCGGAACCACTACCGCCCCCAGCCGCAGGGCCCCGTAGTACGCCACCGGGAAGTACGGCACGTTCGGCAGCATGATCCCGACCCGGTCTCCAGGCCCAACCCCGGCCGCCTTCAGCATCCCAGCCACCCGCGCGCTGCCCTCGTCCAGCGCCGCGTAGCTCAGCTCCACGTCGTCGAGCTTGAACGCCACCTTCTCCGGGCTCCGCTCCACCGCCTCGACCAGGATGCTCGCCAGGTTCATACGTCCTCCACTCCTCCTCGATTCCCTTGCGAGGAACCTACTGCCCGCGCAGTGAGTGGTCTACGCACGTCGGCCGCGACTAGATCCAGCGCGGTGTAGAGCCTTGGGTCACGGCATCGTGAAGCGTGTCATGCGCCACGTCGGCGCCATTGGGCCACGCGATCGTCCCGCCCTCCGGATCGACACGCACCAGCCGGAAATAGTCCGGGTCCTCTAGCGGCTCGAAGACGCCATTCCAGGGAAGGCCTGAGAAGTCGACCTCACCTTCTGCTCCATCCTCGAATCGCAACACGAGGCGATGGTCGCCAACTACCGCGACATCGGTCACATGGACGTTCTGATACATAGCTGAAATGCTACGGCAGTGGATCGATCTTTGCCAGGTCTTGATGGTTCTTCGCACGCTCCCAGTTGGCGAACAGCTCGACTTGATGGAGCGAGATCCACTTCCTGATGAGGCTGAGCTGCCGTCGCGGAAGTCGTCCACTAAGCACTTCGCCTGAGTCGATCGCGATCGACACTTGGTGTTCGGCGTAGGTGGCGTGCAAGTGGGGCCGTCCGTGATCGCTCGGGTACATCCAGACCGCAATCCCGTAGAAGAAGCTGATTCGTGGCACCCGGCCACCGTCCCAGCGCGTCTGTGACGCGTGGGGTCGCTTCAGTGACGGAAGTGCGACAGGGCGGCGGACGGTCCGTCACGTTTCGCTAGAGCAGCGAGGCGAGGTCCAGGGGTCTTGGCAAATGTGTCTATGCCGACGCCGCGCGACCGGGCCGGTCGTCGGGTCCAGTTCCGGTGATCGCCCAGTGATACAGGGTCTCCGGCGCGATGTCGGCATCGCTCGGCCAAGTCACAGCTCCAAGGTCCAGGTAGACCTGGGCAAAGTAATCGGGATCCTTCAGGGGGGCGAACACGCCAGTCCACCGGTGACGAGAGAAGTCGACCTCGCCTTGAGCGCCATCCTCGAACTCCACCGACAGGCGGTGGTCCCCGACGACTTCGACTGCTGTTGCGTGCACGAGCTCGTACATGGACAATATGCTAGGGCAGTGGCGCAATGGGTGCCAGCTGCCCGTCGCCTCGGGCCCGCTCCCAGTTGGCGAGCAGTTCTGCTTTGTGCAAGGTCGCCCAACGTCGTACCAGCCGTGCTTGCCACGAGGGGAGGGATCCCCTGTCGCGCGGCTAGAGCAGCGACGCGAGGGAGGTGCCGACGTCTTTGACGACGTCGAAGAGGGGTGAGGGGAAGATGCCGAGGAAGATGGTGGCGGCGGCCGCGAGGAGGGCGACGGCGGTTATTTCGGGGGTGGCGCCCGGGTCGGCCTCGGGGGACCAGCCGCGGATCGGCTTGACGGTGCGTGGGGGCGTGGTCGGGAGGGTGATCTCGATGCTGTCCATCCACATGATCGCGACGACGCGGAGGTAGTAGGCGAGCGAGATCATCGAGCCGACGACGGTCACGATTCCGAGCCAGGCGTAGTCGCCGGCGACGGAGGCGTCGATCAAATAGAACTTTCCGATGAAGCCGGCCGTGGCGGGAAAGCCGGCGAGGCCGAGCATCGCGATCGTCATCGGCCAGGCGAGCAGCGGGGCGGCGCGCGAGAGGTCGCGCAGCGACTCGATGTCGTCGCCGTGCTCCGAGACGCGCTCGCGGGCGATCACGACGGCGAACGCGGCGACGTTCATCACGAGGTAGGCGGCGAGGTAGAAGACGGTTGCCTGAAGCCCGAGCTGGGTGCCGACCACGACGCCGGCGAGCATGTAGCCGGCCTGGGCGACGCCGGACCAGCCGAGCAGCCGCTTCAGCGAGCGCTGGACGACCGCGCCGGCGTTGCCGATCAGGATCGTCGCGGTGGCGAGTGCTGCGAACGCCGGCGCCCAGTCGTCCTGGAGGTCGAGCAGCGTGCCGCCGAACAGGCGCAGGAGGATCGCGAACGCCGCGGCCTTGGTCGCAACGGCCATGAAGGCGGTGACCGGCGTGGGAGCGCCTTGGTAGACGTCGGGCGTCCACTGGTGGAACGGCGCGACCGACGCCTTGAATGCCAGGCCGGCGGCGGCGAGCGCGACGCCGGTCAGCAGCAGCGGGTCGCCGGCCTTGACGGTGTCGCCGATCGCCGCCGAGATGCCGGAGAAGTCGGTGTGGCCGGTGGCGCCGTAGACGAACGCCAAGCCATAGAGCAGGGTGGCGGAGCCGACCGAGCCGACGACCAGGTACTTCAGCCCCGACTCGAGCGACTTGCGGTCGCGTACCGACGACGCGCACAGCACGTAGAGCGGGATCGACAGCAGCTCGAGCCCGACGAACAGCGTGACCAGGTTCTCCGCGCCGGCGAGCAGCACCATGCCGGCGATCGAGCCGAGCATCAAGGCGAAGTACTCGCCCGCGCCAGTGTCCTGAACGCTCTCCGAGCGCAGCGACAGCGCGATCGCCGCCAGGCCGGCGACGTAGAAGAGCAGCGACATGAACAGCGCGAGCGTGTCGATCGACAGCGCGCCGGAGACGATCGGCTTGACGACGCCCGGCTCCCAGTTCGCGACCGAGAAGATGATCGCCACGACCAGCGCGGCAGCCGCCAGCTGCGGCACCAGCGAGCGCTGGACGTAGCGGCCGGGAAACAGGCCGGCGATCAGCACGACGATCGCTCCGCCGATCACCGCGAACAGCGGCGCGAGGCCCAGGTAGTCGATCTCCGGCGCCTTGACGGCTGCGAGGACGTCGATCATGGCGAGGCCTCGATCGTCGTGGTGTGGGTACTCGGCTCGTAGACCTCGGCCGGCCGAATCGTGAACGGCTGGACGCTTCCGTGGCCGTCGTCGTTGCCGGTCGGCTCGCGCTGCTGATCCGCGCGCTCGCCGGTTCCGTCGTCAGTCAGCTTCGCCGCCGCGGTGATCTGCGCCGTCGTCGCATCCTCGGTCCGCTCGAGGATCAGTTGTGGATAGACACCGAGCGCGACGATCACGGCGGCGATCGGGGCGATGAGACCGAAGTCGAGCGGGGACAGGTCGCCGCCACCAACACCCGGACCAACACGGTTGTGCATCGACTTCTGGAACAGCCGGATCGCGTAGACGGCGGCCAACACGACGCCGAGACTGGCGATCAGGCCGAAGACGATCTTGTCCTCGAGCGCGCCGAAGAGGATCAGGATCTCGCCGACGAAGTTCGGCGAGCCGGGCATCGCGAGCGTCGCGAGCGTGACGATCATGAAGAGGGCGGCGACCACGGGGGCGCGCAGCGCGATCCCGCCCATCTGGGCGAGCGTCGGCGAGCCGCCGGCGCGGGCGGTCAGCACCGCGATCACGAACAGCAGCGCGCCGACCACCAGGCCGTGGTTGACCATCTGCATTACGGCGCCCTGGGAGCCAAGGTCGTCGATCGCGAAGATCCCCAGCGTGATGAACCCAAGCTGCGCGATCGAGGAGTAGGCGAGCACCAGCCGCGGCTCGTCCTGGGAGAAGGCGAGCACCGAGCCGTAGAGGATCGAGAAGACCGCGATCACCAGGATTAGGTCCTGGAAGTGGACCGAGGCGTCGGGCATCACGGGCAGCACGATCCGCAGGAAGGCGTAGACGCCGACCTTCGACAGCACCGCCGACAGGCAGACGAGCACTGGGATCGGCGTGGCGCGGTAGGTGTCCACGACCCAGCCGTGGAACGGGAACGCGGGCGCCTTGACGAGGAAGGCGAGCGCGAACAGCAGGAAGATCCACTGCTGCGAGCCCTCGGGCAGCGGGTTGGCGGCCAGCTCGGCGATCGAGAAGGTCAGGTCGTTGCCGGAGTGCGACGCGGTCAGCACGCCGAGCGCCACCGCGCCCGCGAGCATCAGCAGCGAGCCGACCAGCGTGTAGATGACGAACTTCGTCGTCGCCGCGACGCGGTCGCCCTGGCCCCAGCCGCCGATCAGGAAGTAGAACGGCACCAGCATCAGGTCGAAGAAGAGGACGAACAGTGCGAGGTCCTGGGCGAGGAACGCACCGAGCACCGCCGTCTCGGCGAGCGCCATGTGGAAGAGGAACAGCTTCTGGCGCTCGGTCTCGCGCACGGCCGACCAGACCATCGCGGGGACCCAGAGCAGCGCGGTCAGCGCGACCAGGAAGAGGTTGAGCCCGTCGACGCCGAGCTGGTAGCGGATGCCGAGCTCGGCGATCCACTCGTCGTCGGTGACGTAGTGCAGGCCGGTCGTGCCGGCGCCGAAGTCGGCGATCATCGCGATGGCGTAGCCGAGCACCGCGACGCTCCCGGCGACGACGACCCAGCGGCCGATCCGCTCCGGCAGCAGCGCGCCGATCAGCGCGGCGATCACCGGTAGGAAGACGACGATTGTCAGGTGGATCGTCAGCACGCGATCAGCTCGCCACGATCAGGAAGTAGAGGACGATCGCGCTCAGGCCGAGCAGCAGCACCGCGGCGTAGGCGCGCACCTCGCCGGTCTGGATCGAGCGCGCGAACGAGCTGCCAGCGCGCACGATGCCGACGGTGCCGCCGACCAGGAAGCCCTGGACGAAGGCGCTCTCGATCACCGTGCGGCCGAAGCGCCCGAGCGCGGTCATCGGCCGCACGATGCCGTAGTCGTAGGCCTCGTCGAAGTACCACTTGTTCGCCAGCAGCTTGTGCAGCGGCGCGAAGCGCGCCTGCAGCTTCGCCGAGGTCCCCGGCCGCCAGAGGTAGATCCGCGCCGCGACCAGGATGCCGGCGATCGAGATCAGCGCGCCGACCGCCATCCCCATGTACTCGGCGGAGTCGCTCGGATGGTCGTGGGCGTAGTGCGAGCCGGCGAACGTGGGCTCGAGGAACTTCTCGATCACGTCGGTCACGCCCGGGATCTGGACGAGGCCGGCGAAGATCGCCAGCAGCGCCAGCGGTCCCATCGCGGCCTTCATCGCGCCCTCGCGCTCGGCGATGTGGTGCTCCGGGCCGGGGAAGCCAGCCTCGGTGTCCTCGGCCTCGCCGGTCGCGGGGTTGAACGGCTCGGCGTGGGCGAGGTGGCCGCCCTCGAGCTCGCGCGCCTGCTCACACGGCTCGCCGTGGAAGACCCGGAACACCAGCCGGAAGGCGTAGACCGCCGTCATGAAGGCGGTGATGTAGCCGACGATCGCCAGCGCGATGAACCAGTCGCCGCGGTTGATCGTGTAGGCGAGGATCTCGTCCTTGGAGAAGAAGCCCGCGGTCAGCGGGAAGCCGGCGAGCGCTAGCGCGCCCGCGGTGAAGGTCGCGTAGGTGAACGGCATCGCCTTGCGGAAGCCGCCCATCTTGTCGAGCGACTGCTCGTTGGCCATCGCGGCGATCACCGAGCCGGCGCCCATGAACAGCAGCGCCTTGAAGAAGGCGTGCGTCATCAGGTGGAACATCCCGGCGCTGTAGGCGAAGACCGAGACGCCGAGGATCATGTAGCCGATCTGCGACATCGTCGAGTAGGCGATCGCCCGCTTGAGGTCGGTCATCACCAGCGCGATCGATGCCGCGACGAACAGCGTCAGCGTGCCGATCACCGCGCTGATGTCGGCGGCGGCAGGCGCCTGCTCGAACAGCGGATGCATGCGCGCGATCAGGTAGACGCCCGCGGTGACCATCGTCGCCGCGTGGATCAGCGATGAGACCGGAGTCGGGCCCTCCATCGCGTCCGGGAGCCAGGTGTGCAGCGGCAGCTGGGCCGACTTCGCGAACGCGCCGACGAGCAGCAGCAGGCAGGCGGCGACGAGCTGGCCGTCGTTGTGGGCGAAGGCCTCGGGGACCTGCGCGAAGACGCCGGCGTAGTCGAGCGCTCCGGTCGCGTCGAACAGCAGGAACGCGCCGATCACGAGGCCGACGTCGCCGATCACGTTGATCACGAACGCCTTGATGCCGGCCTTGGTCGCCGTCGAGCGGCGGTACCAGAACGAGATCAGCAGGTAGGAGGCCGCGCCGACGAACGCCCAGCCGACGATCAGCAGCACGAAGTTCGCCGCCAGGACGAGCAGCAGCATCGAGAAGACGAAGAAGTTGAGGTAGGCGAAGAACCGCTTGTAGGAGCGGTCCGACTCCATATAGGCGACCGAGTAGACGTGGATCAGGAACGACACGCCCGAGACGATCAGGCACATCATCACCGACAGCGGATCGACCAGGATCGACATGTCGACGCTGAAGCCGCCGGTCGAGGCGTAGGTCCAGGCCGAGTCGACGAGTGAGCGCGCCTCCTCCGGCTGGTCCTGCAGGTCGATCAGCATCGCGATCGCCGCCGCGAACGCGCCGCCGATCGCCGCGCTGCCGATCCAACCGGCGACGCGGTCGGGCAGCACCTTCCAGCCGAGCGCGATCACCAGCATCCCCGCGAGCGGGAACGCCAAGACCAGCCACCCCCATGAAGTAGCCGTCATCCGCGCAGCTCCGCCATGTCGTCGACGTCGATCGGCAGCTTGCGGCGGTACATCGCGACGATGATCCCGAGGCCGATCACGACCTCACAGGCCGCGACGACCATCACGATCAGCGCGAAGATCTGGCCCTCGACGTTGCCGACCATCCGCGAGAAGGCGATCAGCGCGAGGTTGCCCGCGTTGAGCATCAGCTCGAGGCAGAGCAGGATCACCAGCGGGCTGCGGCGCGTCATCACGCCAGCCGCGCCGATGCAGAAGATGAACGCTGACAGGACGATGAACCAGCTGATGTCCATTAGCCGCGTCCTCTCGGATGAGGTCGACTTTTGCGACGAGATACGTCGTAAAAGTCGACTTCGCGCAGCGCCGGCCTCACGTCTGGCCTCCGCGGAAGACGTCGGCGACGGATACGGCGTCGGCGGGCTCATGGAGTCCGCGGCGCTTGCGCGCCAGCACGACCGCACCGACGGCGGCGATCAGCAGCAGGAACGAGGCCGCCTCGAACGGCAGCAGGAACTTGGTCAACAGAGCGTCGCCGATCGCGGCCGGCGAGCCGAAGTTGTCGCCGACCTTGGCGCCGGTGCTGTCGAGCAGCGAGAGGCCGGAGCCGACGACCGCGATGATCAGCTCGATCAGCAGCGCGCCGGCGAAGATCGGGCCGATCGCGGCGAGCGGGCCAGCGGTCTCGGGCCGCAGCTCATCGTCGCTGCCGCCGACGTAGGCGACGACGAAGACGTAGAGCACCATCACGGCGCCGGCATAGACGACGACCTGGGCGGCGGCGAGGAAGGCGGCGGTCAGCAGCAGGAAGAGGACCGTCAGCGAGATCAGGTGCGCGACCAGCGCGAGCACGCTGAAGAACGGGTTGCGCAGCAGCACGACGCCGACCGCACCCGCGATCGCGCCGCCACCCGCCAAGAAGAACAGGAGCTGCTCGAAGAACAAGGCGGCGCTACTCCCCTTCCCGCCTGAGAGGCGTGCGCTCGATCGGCTCCGCCAACAGCATCTCCTTGGTGAAGATCAGGTCGGAGCGCTGGTAGTCGGCGAGCTCGTAGTCGTTGCCCATCGTGATCGCGTCGAACGGGCAGGCGATCTCGCAGTAGCCGCAGAAGATGCAGCGGCTCATGTTGATCTCGTAGACCGCGGCGTAGCGCTCGCCGGCCGACACCTGGTGCTCGGGCGTGTTCTCGTCGGCGACGACGCGGATGCACTCCGCCGGGCAGGCGGCGACGCAGAGCGAGCAGCCGACGCACTTCTCGAGCCCCGTGTCCTCGAACCTGTGCAGCTTGTGGCGACCGCGGAAGCGCGGGTAGACCGGCGTCTTCTCCTCCGGGTACTCGATCGTGACCGGCTTCTCGGCCAGCCGCGCGAGCGTCGTGCGCATGCCGCGCAGCGTTGCGCCGAAGGTGCGGTAGGCGCCGCCCATGCCGCCGGGCTCCGGTCCGCGCTGGACCTCGATGACGTCGTCTGTCAGCTCGTAGCTCATGAAGTTCAGACCACCAGGACGATTGCGGTGACGAGGGCGTTGACGGTCGCCAGCGGCAGCAGGACCTTCCAGCCGAACGACATCAGCTGGTCGTAGCGCAGGCGCGGAAGCGTCGCACGAACCCAGATGAAGAGGATCACGAAGGCGAACATCTTCAACAGGACCCAGAGCGGCGCGAGCGCGATCGGCCCCGGTCCGTGCCAGCCGCCGAAGAAGCAGGCGGTTGCGACGCCGGCGATGACGATCACCTCGATGTACTCGGCCATGAAGAACGAGCCGAAGCGCATGCCGCCGTACTCGGTGTTGTAGCCGGCGACGATCTCGGCGTCGGCCTCCGGCAGGTCGAACGGGGCGCGCGCGGTCTCGGCGAAGCCGGCGACCATGAAGACGAGGAAGCCGACGAACTGCGGCACGATGAACCAGATCCCCTTGCCGCTCGACCCCTGCGCCTCGACGATGTCGACGAACGAGAGCGAGCCGGCCATCATCGCGACGCCGAGCAGCGACAGGCCGATCGCGACCTCGTAGGAGATCAGCTGGGCAGCGGAGCGCATCGCGCCGAGGAACGAGTACTTCGAGCCCGAGGCCCAGCCGCCGAGCACCAGCGCGTAGAAGGCGAGCGAGCCGAAGGCGAGGAAGTAGAGCAGCCCGATCGGGACGTCGATGCCGTAGAGGCCGACGTCGCCGCCCCAGGCGCCCTGCGGGCCGAACGGGATGATCGCGAGCGTTGCGACCGCGGTGGCGATCGAGATCACCGGGGCGAGCGCCATCATCCACGGCACCGCGGTCTCGGGCGTAAAGCGCTCCTTCGACAGCAGCTTGAGCACGTCGGCGAGCGGTTGGCCGAGCCCGCGGAAGCCAACGCGGTTCGGGCCGTAGCGGGCCTGGAAGCGGCCGAGCAGCTTGCGCTCGAGCAGCAGGATCAGCGGGACCACCTGCAGGATGAACGCGAAGATCACGATCGCCTTGACGATCTGGACCAGCGTTGACTCGACGGTCATGCGCGCGCGTCCTCGTCGGTCGAGGCGCCGCCCCCGGGGCCGCTGTCGCCGGCGTGCGGTGAGCCGCCGGCGGCCTCGGAGACGTCGGTGGTCACCTCCTGCGGGTCGCTGGGAGCGTCAGAGCCAGCTGTGTCAGTGGTGGTGGCTGCGTCAGCCTCGGCACCGACCTGCACGACCTGTGGCGACGCCGAGCGGACCTCGACGGTGCGCGGCACGCCGTTGGTCAGCGCCTCGGCGCCGTCGGCGCCGAGACCCTGGGTCAGGAAGACGCTGCCAGGGCGGATCGCGCCCCGGATAGCTGCCGCCGCGCGCACGACGCGGTCACCACTGGAGACCTCGACGTCCGCGCCGGGGGCGATGCCGAGCCGCTGCGCGTCGGCCGGCGACAGCTCGGCGCGCTGGCGCGGCGCAAGGAAGCGCAGCGACGGCGAGTGCTCGACTGCGGGTGAGGCGAAGAGAGCGGGGGCGGCGCCGAGATGCAGGCCGGCCGGGAGGTCGGGCGGGCTGTCGAGCGGCCCGCTCGGCAGCTCGGCCTCCGGCGCCGCGGAGGCGGCGTCGCGGTCTTGCCAACGAACTCCTCGACCCCCGATCTCGTCGAGCGTGATGCCGGTGTAGAAGGGGACGGCGGCAGTGACCGCGGCCGTTACGTCGGGCAGTGAGAGCAGCGGCCCAGAGCCATTCGGCGTCGGCGAGCCAGCCGAGGCGGTTGCCGGCGTCGCGCCGGCCGGCAGCGGGACACCCGCGCGTGAGCACAGCTCCGCCAGCACAGCCCACACTGGGCGCACCTCGCCGGCGTGCGGCACCGCCTGTCGGACGCGCTGGAGGCGGCCGTCGGGATGGGTGAGCATCCCCTCCTTCTCGGCGTTCGACTCGCCAGGGAAGACGACGGTCGCGTGCTCGGCGAGCCCGGGGGTGACGAAGTCTGCGAACGCGACGATCGCCTCAGCGCGGTCGTAGGCGCGCTCCCAGGTCGGACGGTCGGACAGCTCGGTTTGCGGGTCCGCGGCGACCAGCAGCAGCGTCGACAGCTCGCCGTCGGCGAGCGCCGGGCCGATCTCGGCGGCGGATAGCCCTGGCGCGGGGGAGTCGGCGAGACCGGCGGCCAGCTGCGGCGCGACGCCGACCTCGCGCAGCCCGCGGCCATTGGCGCGGGAGCTGATCTCGATCAGGCCGGACTCGGGCCGCTCGCCGATCTCCAGTGCGCTGGTCACGGCCAGCAGCGCGTCAACCGCAGCGGCGCCACGCTTGCCGATCGTCGTCCGCTCGCCCCACATGACGACCACGTCGCCGTCCTTGCGCTCGTCGGCGTCGGCGCCGAAGCGCGCTGTGCGCAGAGCGGCAGCGGCGGCCTCGATCGCGGCCGGATCGGCGCCCGCCTTTGCCGCGAGCTCAGCCACGCCCGCGCTGGCGCTGCCGGTCTGCTCGGCACCGCCCGCGGTCGTCGCCGGTTGGGCCTGGCCGGCGCCAATTCGCGGCGAACCAAGCGAGGCGGCGAGCGCGGCAAGTGCGGCCTCGGCCGCGCCCGGCGCAAACCGCACGGCGACGTCGCCTCCCGGATCGGCGCCCAACTCGGAACCTGCGTCGTCGAGCGAGCTCGGACGGCTGGTCAGGGTGATCACGCGCGCGCCATGGCGCCGGCGCGCCTTGCGGATGCGCAGGTCGAGGACGGGAGCCTCGTCGACTGGCTCGACCTCGACGACTAGGACAGCGTCGGCGTAGTCGATGTCGGAGACGCGGGCGGTCAGCTCGGGACGCGCCAACACGCGTGCCTGACAGGGATCGAAAGCACCGGTCGCGCGCGAGTCGAGGTGCGGCGAGCCGAGGCCGTCGCGCAGCAGGCGCGCCAGCAGTAGGCCCTCCTCGTTGGTGACCGCGCCGCCAGCCAACGCCGCGGTCTTCTGGCCGCCGCGCGCCAGCGCCTTGGCCGCCTCGCCGAGCGCCCGCTCCCACGACACCTCGCGCAGCACGCCACCGTCGCGGACCATCGGCGCCAGCACGCGCTCGGGTGAATGAAACGCCTCGTACCCAAAGCGGCCCTTGTCGCAGACCCAGCCGTCGTCGACCTCGTCGTTGTCGCGCGCCAGCACGCGCAGCACCTTGTCGTCGTCGCGGATCGTGTAGCTGACGTTGCACTGGCTGGCGCAGCCGATGCAGACCGAGCCAGCCTCCTCGACGTCCCACGGCCGCGCGCGAAAGCGGTAGGCGGTCGAGGTCAGCGCCCCGACGGGACAGAGCTCGATGATGTTGCCGCTGAACGGCGCGACGTAGGGCCGGCCGTCGTGCGTGCCGACGTAGGTGTGGTCGCCGCGCTCGAGGAAGACAAGTTGGTAGTCCTCGGCGATCTCCTGCGAGAAGCGGACGCAGCGGTAGCAGAGGATGCAGCGCTCGCGGTCGATCGCCACGAGCGGCGAGACCTCGAGCGGCTTCTTGAAGTGGCGCTTCGGCTCGATCATCCGCGACTTGCCGGCACCCCAGCCGTAGGAGATGTCCTGCAGCGGACACTCGCCCCCCTTGTCGCAGACCGGGCAGTCGAGCGGGTGGTTGACGAGCAGGAACTCGACGACGGCGTTCTGGGCGTGCTTGACGCGGTCAGTCGTGGTGTGGACGACCATGCCGTCCTTGATCGGAGTCGAGCATGAGGTCTGGAGCTTCGGGATGCCCTCGATCTCGACCAGGCACATCCGGCAGGCGCCGACCGGCGCGCCGAGCTTCGGCTCGTAACAGAAGTAGGGGATCTCGACGTCGCCGTGCTTGGCGGCGTCGACGAGCATCGTGCCCTCGGGCGCGGTGACCTCGCGGCCGTCGATCTCGAAGGTGATCTGCTCGAGCTCGGGGCGCGCCATCAGCCGACTCCCGGTCCAGCATGCGCGCTCTGCGCCAGCTCGACGGCCGAGAACTCGCCGACGGCGGCGGCGCGGTCGGCGCGCTCGCGGGCCTGCTCGATGTGGCGCTCGAACTCTGGCCGGAAGTGCTTGATCATCGACCCGATCGGCATCGCCATCGAGTCGCCGAGCACGCAGAGGCAGTTGCCGATGATGTTCTCCTGGACGCCGGCGACGATCTCGATGTCCATCGGCGTCGCCTCGCCGCGATCGAGCCGCTCGAGCATCTTCACGGTCCAGTTGGTTCCCTCGCGGCACGGAACGCACTTGCCGCAAGACTCGTGGCGGTAGAACTCGGCCAGTCGCAGTGCGACGCCGACGATCGGGACCGAGTCGTCGACGACGATGATCGCGCCGGAGCCGAGCATCGAGCCCGCCTCGGCCATCGACTCGAAGGTGTAAGGCCGATCGAGATCCTCGGGGAGCAGCACGGGCGCCGAGGAGCCGCCCGGGAACCAGCACTTGATCTCGCGGCCAGGCAGCGGCCCGCCGGCCAAGCCATGGACGATCTCGCGCGCGGTGATGCCCAGCTCGATCTCATAGTTGCCCGGTCGCTGGACGTTGCCGGAGACCGACACCATCTTGGTGCCGGTCGAGTTGCCGACGCCGTACTGGCGGTACCACTCGGCGCCCTTCTCGATGATGATTGGCGTGTTGCAGAGCGTCTCGACGTTGTTGATCAGCGTCGGGCCCTGGTAGAGGCCCTGGTTGGCCGGGAACGGCGGCTTCAGGCGCGGGTTGCCGCGCTTGCCCTCGAGCGCGTCGAGCAGCGCCGACTCCTCGCCGCAGATGTAGGCGCCCTCGCCGCGGTGGACGACCAGCTCGACCTGGGTCTGGGAGCCGAAGACACCCTTGCCGAGATAGCCCTCGGCATAGGCCTGCTCGACCGCGGCGTCGAGGATGTCGGCCTGCGCGGAGTACTCGCCGCGGATGAAGATGAAAGCGCGGTTGGCGCCGGCGGCGATCGCCCCGATGATCACGCCCTCGACGAGCAGGTGTGGGTTGCGCTGCATCAGCAGGCGGTCCTTGAAGGTGCCCGGCTCGGACTCGTCGGCGTTGCAGCAGAGGAACTTGTCCATCGAACCCTTGGGGATGAAGCTCGCCTTCTTGCCCATCGAGAAGCCTGCGCCGCCGCGGCCGCGCAGGCCCGATGCCTCGAGCTCCTCGACCACCTGCTCAGGCGTCATCTCGAGCGCCGCCTTGCGTGCCGAGCGGTAGCCGCCCGTCGACTCGTAGACGTGGATCAGGTCGAGGTTCGCGACGTCGAAGTTGGCCGTCAGGACCTTCGTCTCGAGGGTCTCGCTCACGCTGGGCTCGGATCGGGCGGGGTAGGGGGCCCGTCAGGCCGCGCGGGCGGCTGGTCGCCACGCTCGGCCCAGGGCAGCTCGTAGCCGGCGTCGGTCAGGCCGCGGCCGGGAAGCACGTCGCGGTTCTCCTTGATCGCCGCGACCAGCTCCGCGGCGTCGGATGTGTCGAGCGGGCCGACGTAGCGGCCGTCGACCGACGCCATCGGCGCCATGTCGCAGGCGCCGAGGCACTCGAACTCGCGGATGTCGCAGTCCTCGAGGCCCTGTTCGCGCGCCTCGTCGGAGATCGCCTCATGGACCGCTTTGGCGTTGCGCAGGTGGCAGGCGACGCTCGTGCAGACGTAGACGTAGCGGCGGCCAAGCGGCTCGGTGCGCAGCATGTCGTAGAAGGTGGCTACGGAAGAGAGATAGGCGGGCGTGACGCGCATCACGGCGGCGACCTGGCCGATCGCCTCCGGCGAGCACCAGCCGTGGACGCGCTGGGCGGCGTCGAGCGCCGGCAAAGCGGCCGAGCGGCGGTCCGGGTAGCGCGCCATCAGCGCTTCGATCCGCGCGCGCAGCTCGGCCGGGACCTCGGTCTCCGAGGTTTCGGGGATCGACGCCGGCGGCTTTTCGAGATCGACGGCCTCGTCCCAGCCCAGCGGCCTCAGCCGCCGGTCGGTCCGCCCGTTGCCGGTCATGTGCGCGCTCATCGGTCGATCCCTCCGAGAATCGGGTCGAGCATCGCGACGTTGGCGATCATGTCGGCGAGTAGGCCGCCCTCGCTCATCTCGGCGAGCGCCTGCAGGTTGACGAAGCTGGGGTCGCGCACGTGGACCCGCGCCGGCTTCGCGGAGCCGTCGGCGAGGATGTAACAACCGAGCTCACCGCGCGGCGACTCGACCGCCTTGTAGGCCTCGCCGGCCGGGACGCGGAAGCCCTCGGTGACGAGCTTGAAGTGGTGGATCAACGCCTCCATCGACGTCGCCAGCTCGTGGCGCGGCGGCAGCGCGACCTTGCGGTTGGTCGTGATGAACGGCCCCTCGGGAAGCCCGTCGAGCGCCTGCTCGACGATCTTGCACGACTCGCGCATCTCGGCCATCCGGACGCGGTAGCGGTCGTAGCAGTCGCCGATCGTGCCGACCGGGATCTTGAAGTCGAAGTCCTCGTAGGACGAGTACGGGTCGGCCTTGCGCAGGTCCCACGGGTCGCCGGCGGCGCGCAGCAGCGGGCCGGTGACGCCCAGCTCGGCGAGCCGCTCCTTCGACACCACGCCAACGTTCTTCATCCGCTGCAGCCAGATCTCGTTCTTGTCGAGCAGCGCCTCGTACTGGTCGATCCGCGCCGGGAACAGCGCCAGGAACTCACGGCACTTCTGCTCCCAGCCGGGCGGGATGTCGTCGATCACGCCGCCGACCTGGAAGTAGCGCGTGTGCATCCGCTGACCGGTCGACATCTCGAACAGGTCGAGCACGTGGTCGCGCTCGCGCAGGCCCCACCAGAGCATCGTGATCGCGCCGATGTCGAGCGCCGAGGTGCCGAGCCAGAACAGGTGGCTGGCGATCCGGTTCAGCTCGAGATGGATCACGCGCAGGTACTGGGCGCGCTTCGGCACCTCCTCCTCGAGCAGCGTCTCGACGGTGTTGCAGTACGACATCGCATTGGCGAAGTAGGCGAGGTAGTCCATCCGCTCGACGAACGTGATCGCCTTCCAGTACTGCTGGGTCTCCATCGACTTCTCGATGCCGGTGTGGACGTAGCCGATGATCGGCTTGACCTCACGGACGACCTCGCCCTCGAGCGTGCAGAGCAGGCGCAGCACGCCGTGCGTCGCCGGATGGTGCGGGCCGAGGTTGAGCGTGAAGAGCTCGGTCTCCGGCTCCAGCGCGGCCGTCTCGGCGGCCGCACCGTGAGCAACGCGCTCCAGCGTGACCGACTTCTCGCGCTCGCGGTAGGGGGCCGCTAGCGGGTCCGGATGGCCCTCGGTGCGGTGCTCGCCGGCTCGCGCCCACCCAGCTCCGGCTTCGCCTTGTGCTTCGCGATCCGGCTGCGCTCCGCCCGTCTCTGAATTCACTCGCTCGTCACTCATACCAGCGGGGGAGCTTGTGCTCGTTGTGGGTGAACAGGACCGGCTCGCCGCCGATCGGGAAGTCACGCCGCTGCGGGTGGCCCTCGTAGTCCTCGGGCATCAGGATGCGGCGCGGGTCCGGGTGGCCGTCGAACAGCACGCCGAACATGTCGTAGACCTCGCGCTCCTGGTGGTTCGCGGTCGGGAAGAGGTCGACGACGCTCGGCACGACCGGGTCCTCGACCGTCACGCGTGTCTTGACGCCGAGCCGCTCGACCCGCGCACGGGAGAGCAGCTGGTAGTGGACGCCGAGCCGCGGCTGCTCCGGCAGGTAGTCGACGCCGTGCAGGCTGGCGAGGAACTCGTACGGCTCCTCGTCCTCGTCGCGGAGATAGGTCAGCACCTCGCGCACGCGCGCGGGAGCCACCTCGAGCATTGCTTGCTCGTGGGCGTAGTGGGTGCCGAGCACCGCCTCGTCGGCGACGGCGGCCCGGACGCGCTGGGCGATCAGCTCGAGCCCGGCAGCGTCAGGCACCGCTCTCCTCGGTTCCCTCCGCCTGGTACCGCTCGCGCCAGCCGAGCGACGGCTCCTGCGTGATCTTGTCCTGCAGCTTGTTGATCCCGTACATCAGCGCCTCGGGCCGCGGCGGGCAGCCGGGGATGTAGACGTCGACCGGCAGGAACTTGTCGGCGCCGGCGACGACCGCGTAGTTGTTGAACATCCCGGCGCTCGACGAGCAGGCACCCATCGCGATCACCCACTTCGGCTCCAGCATCTGGTCGTAGATGCGGCGGATGACCGGCGCCATCTTGATCGACACACGGCCGGACAGGATGATCATGTCGGCCTGGCGCGGCGAGGCGCGGACGACCTCGGCGCCGAAGCGCGAGATGTCGTTGCGCGGCGAGCCGATCACGGTGATCATCTCGATCGCGCAGCAGGCGAGGCCGAAGCCGAGCGGCCAGCAGGCGTTGCGGCGCGCCCAGTTCTGGGCCTTCTCGAGCGTCGTCAGCATCACGCGCTCCTCGACGTACTCGTCGAGCGCGCGACCGTCGAGGTCGCCGCGCAGCATCTGCTGGGCGCTGAGCTGCTTCGCCCGGAACGCCTCGGGGGACTCAATTGGATCGACCTTGGTGCGCGTTATTTCCACTCGAGCGCTCCTCTTCTCCAGACGTACCCGAAGGCGACGAACAGCAGCGCGATGAAGATCGCCGTCTCGACGAGTGCGAAGACGCCGACCGCCTCGAGTTGAACGGCGATCGGATAGAGGAAGACGACCTCGATGTCGAACAGGATGAACAGCATCGCGATCAGGTAGAAGCTGATTCCAAAGCGGAAGCTCTTCTGAACGTCCGACGGCAACCCACACTCGTAGGGCTCGCTCTTGGTCTTGTTCGGCCGCCGTGGACCGAGGGCGTTGTTGGCCATCGTGAAGACGACGCCGACAGTGATTCCGAGGGCGAGGAAGACGAGGGCGGGGAGGTAGGCGCTAAGCACTGGGGCACGGATGTATAACGAGGTTTGTGCGGAGTTGCTACATAGTGCGAAAGGCAGCTAACTGAGCGAAGTACACATGGTGGTTGGGATAGCGGTGCTGGCGACCAATGGGGTCGCCGGCGTGTGGGGCGCCGTGGCCTGGCTACGCAAGGACCCGTCGGTCTGGTTCTGGTACCTGCTGCGCGTTGCGCAGGCATCTGTGGTCGTCCAGGCGTTGATCGGCTTCGGCCTTCTGGCTCAGGGTCTACGCGCGCCCGACAGCCTGCACGCCGTCTACGGCTTCGCGCCGCTCGCGATCACCCTGTTCAGCGAGGGGATGCGCGTCGGCGTCGCCCAGCGCGAGCTCGAGGACGTGGACATCGACGGCATTGAGCGGTCGGAGCAGATCGTGATCGCCCGCAGGGTGGCATTGGCCGAGATGGGCGTGATGGCGATCGGTGTGCTGATGATCCTGACGCTGGCCTTGCGCGCATACCAAACCGGTTTTTGAGCAATTCTCGGGCGTCGCGTAACTCCTGGCCTGATGGTTCGTTAGCTAGATCAATGGGAAAGCTTGCTTCAACGCCGCCGCCTGAACTCGTGTTCGAGGAGCAATCGATGACGATCGACGCCGATCCTGAGCGCCTCGGCGAGGCGCGAGAGTGGGCTCATCGCGCGGCCAGTCAGGCTGGTCTTGACGAGTCCGACTGCTACCAAATCAAGTTGGCAATCAGCGAGGTTGTTGCCAACGCGATCCAGCACGGATCGAAGAACAGCGGCGACCAGATCGGTATCGCCGCCTTCGAGGCCGATGGCTCGCTGATCTTCGAGGTGCGCGACAACGGCACCTTCGAAGCGCCTCTGAATCGGGCAACGATCGAGGACGAGAGCGGCCGCGGCCTCGAGCTGGTGACGCTGATGATGGACGAGGTCCACATCAGCTCGACCGGCGAGGGCAGTCTGCTGCGCTTCTCGAAGTCGCTTAGTTGAGGTTCGCTGGCGGTCAGCGGACTCTCAACGTGCCGTGCATGCCCTTCTCGTCGTGATCGGCGACGGTGCAGACGAAGCGGTAGTCGCCTGGCGCGAGGTCGACGGTCAGGCCGCGCTCCTGGTCGGCGGGGAAGCTGCGCAGGCGCCCGACGACGTTGTCGCCGTCGAGGATTTCGATGTTGTGGGCGAGCGTGCCGCGGTTGTCGAGCTCGATCCGCTGACGTGTGCCCTTGGGCGGCGCTCCCTTGATTGTTACGCGGTTAGGGGAGAAGACGTACTCCTTGGCGTTGACGGTCAGCGGCTGCCCGGCAGCGACCGTCGCGGGCAGGTCCGGCGGTTCATTTGAGCCGCCGCATCCGGCCCCTACGAGCAGTGCTCCAACAAGGCAGAGAGTCCGTCCGAGGGGCATCGTCATGGGGCGGCGGATACTATGCGCCCGCCGTGACGCGCCCCACCACTCGCATTCGCGCCCGCAGAGGCCTCTACGCACTCGCCGCCGCTGCCCTTCTGGGGGTCTCAGGCTGTGCTCAGGGCGAGATCGACGTCGATCAGGCGAACCACGAGGGCGCCGTGCTCTTCAACGAGCGCTGCTCCGGCTGCCACACCCTCGAGCGCGCCAACTCCTACGGCTCGAAGCCCGAGGGCCAGCTCGCCGGCGGCGAGCGCACCAACGGCCCGAGCTTCAACGCCCGCAAGGTGAGCAAGGACGACGCGCTCTACGCGATCCGCAACGGCGGCTTCTCCGGAGCGATCATGCCGGCCAACATCGTGATGGGCGAGGACGCCGAGAAGGTCGCCGACTTCCTCGCCAAGTACTCCGGCGAGGACGCCGGCGAGGGCACCGACGTGCAGTCCTCTGGCCAGCAGGCCGACTGACGTGACCGCGCGCCTGGCCACGGCCGTTCGACCGATTCTCTAGACCGGCCGCCGGCATGCTCGACCTCAAGGCGATCCGCTCCGCTCCCGACGAGGCGCGGGCGGCGCTCGCGCGCCGCGGCGACGGCTCCGACGAGCGGCTGGCGCGGGTGCTGGAGCTCGACGAGCGGCGGCGGGCGATCCTGCCCGAGCTCGAGGGCCTGCGCGCCGAGAAGAACGCGGCGAGCAAGCAGATCGGCGAGCTGCAGCGCGGCGGCGGCGACGCCTCCGAGGCGATCGCGGCGGTCAAGGCCTTCGGCGAGCGCCAGAAGGAGCTCGACGCTGAGCTGAAGGCGGCCGAGGAGGAGCTGGAGGGCGCGCTAGCTTCGCTGCCGAACCTGCCGGACCCCGGCTCCGCCGACTCGGACACCGTCGTGCGCGAGGTCGGCGAGGCGGGCGCGACGGGTCGCGACCACCTCGAGCTGCTCGGCGACCTGATCGATCTCGAGGCCGGCGCGCGCGTCTCCGGCTCGCGCTTCGCCTACCTGAAGGGCGATCTGGTCTTCCTCGAGCTGGCACTTGTGCGCTGGGCGCTGGGGCTGCTCGGAGACAAGGGCTTCGTCCCGGTCGCGCCGCCGGTGCTGGTGCGCGAGGAGGCGCTCTACGGAACCGGCTTTTTGCCCGACACCGAGGACCAGATCTACCGCGTGCCCGAGGACGACCTCTATCTGACCGGAACCTCGGAGGTGCCGCTCGCCGGGCTGCACATGGGCGAGATCCTCGAGGACGCCGACGTCCCCGCCCGCTATGCCGGCTTCTCGACCTGCTTCCGCCGCGAGGCCGGCGCCGCCGGCCGCGACACGCGCGGCATCTTCCGCGTCCACCAGTTCGACAAGGTCGAGATGTTCGCGTTCGTGCGACCGGAGGAGTCGGCCGCCGAGCACGAGCGGCTGCTGGCGATCGAGGAGGAGATCATGGTCGCGCTGGGGATCCCCTACCGCATCGTGAACATCGCCGTCGACGACCTCGGCGCCTCAGCCGCGAAGAAGTTCGACATCGAGGCGTGGTTACCGGGCCAGGAGCGCTACCGCGAGCTGACGTCTTGCTCGAACACGACCGACTACCAGGCCCGGCGCCTCGACGCGCGCTATCGCGGCCCCGACGGCCCCCGCCATCTCCACACGCTCAACGGCACCGCGGTCGCCGTAGGCCGCACGATCATCGCCCTGGTTGAGAACGGCCAGCAGGCCGACGGCAGCATCGAGCTGCCGTCGGTACTCGGCCAGTTCGGCGCGCCGGCGCGCCTCGAGCCGGCCGGCTCCTAGCCGCCCGGCCCAGTTTGTGGCCGTCTCTCGGCGGGTAGCCCAGCAGCATCCACCGAGGAGGACTCGAATGCTCATCGCCGCCATCGTTGTTGTCTGCGTGATCCTGTTGGTCCTGGCCTTCCTAGCCCCGCGCCTGTCGCGGCACCCGCAGCGCGGTGTCAGCAAGACGCTCGGTGTTGGCGAGCAGGCCGGCGGTTCGCTGCCCGGAAAGCTCGGCGAGTGGGCGCGCAAGCCTTTCTCGTCATCGCGCAAGGCGACAAGCAAGAGCGCCGCCGCCGGCCGCAAGGGCCGCGGCAAGATGCCTACTTGAGTAGCGGCTACGCGGCGGCCGCGCTGCCGGCGGCGAACTCATCGAGCCCAGCGCGCGCCTTCTTGCGCGTTGCGTTGCGCAGGATCGGCGTCCAGCCGAGCAGCAGGCCGGGAGTGCCGAGCGCCTGCTTCGACCACTTGTGGAAGTCGAAGTCGTCCTTGTGCTCGGCGATCAGCCCGTCGCGGAAGCGGAAAGTCGCCCGCACGTCGTTGACCACCGGCCGCCCGGTCTGGGTGAACGTGTAGGTCGCGATCCAATGTGCGCTGCCAGTCGTCTCGTTGGCCTCGTGCTCGCGCAGCTCGATCTTCAGGTCGGTCGCCCGCGCAGTGAGCATCCGCCACATGTCGCCCGGCTCCTTGCCGGTCAGGCCGGGGAACACCGGGTCGTCGAAGCGCGCGTCCGCCGTGTAACAGGCGGCCATCGCGTCGCCGTCCTTGCGGTCAAAGGCGGAATAGAAGCGTTGGATCAGCTCATCATTCGCATTGGGCATCGGACGAGCCTAACCCAGCCGTCGAACCCGCGCCGCGCTGCTTGCACTGACGCAGGATGTCCCAGTCGACTCCTGCGGTCGCGGGGTCGTTGAAGGTCTCGGCCAACGCTTTGAGCAACTCAAGGCGCTGGGTCTCGCTACAAGGCGCGCGGAGGCTCACCGCGCTAGTTAGGGCAGGGTCCTCGGTTATCTGGCTGGGATCGTGGCAGGTCGACACCCACCCAGTGTCCCACGGGCAAGGCCTGATCTGGAGCTAGGATGAGCCACCCCTAGGAGGGGTGGCAGAGCGGTTGAATGCACCGGTCTTGAAAACCGGAGTGGGCGCAAGTCCACCGCGGGTTCGAATCCCGCCCCCTCCGCTGACCGGCTAGTGCCAGTTGTACCCAAAGACTGCATTGCGGGCCGTCCGGAGAGCGCCCTATCGTTCGGCCCGTGGCCGGATCCGAAATGCCAACTGCGGTCGATCTCTTCTCTGGCGCCGGGGGCCTCAGCCAAGGATTGGCGGACGCTGGCTTCCGGGTGCTAGCTGCGGGTGACCATGACCCAGACGCATGCGCGACCTACCGCGTGAATTTCCCGGAGGTTGCTGTCGTCGAGGGAGATCTGACAAGCGACGCGAAGCACGAGGAGTTGGTGGCTGCGCTTGCGAGCAGCGAACTGGATCTGCTCGCTGGCGGCCCTCCCTGCCAGGCTTATAGCCAAGTTCGGAACCATGATCGGCTCATGGAAGATCCGCGTAACCGCTTGTACCGCGAGTTCGTAAGCCTTCTCGCTGAGTTGCGCCCGCGCGCGCTTGTACTGGAGAACGTGCTGGGAATGAACCAACTCAACGGCGGCGCGGTGCGCCGCCAGATCGAACAGGATCTCTCACTGGACGGTCATTACGAAGTGGTTTCGGGTGTGCTTGACGCTGGCGATTTCGGTACTCCTCAGCGCCGGCCTCGACTGGTGTTCATGGGTGTTCGCGCCGAGTTCGGGATCCCGCGTCTGCCTGATGGAATGGGCATCTCGCGCGTACTGCGCAACGGCCATAGCGGCCAGCCCGCGAAATCGCTCGCTGACGCAGACGCCCGGCTACACAGCTTCTTGATCGACCCGGACGATCCGAGGATCGTGACGGTACGCCAAGCGTTAAGCGATCTCATCGAGCCGGGAGAGGAATACTCGAGCGATCCGCAGTCGGCATATCAGCGGACCGTAAGGCGAGGAAGTGACTTTCCGCAGGATCATGTGCCCTCACGGATTCGCAAGGACACGCAGTTGCGGCTGAAATCGATTCCCCCCGGCGGGAACGTATACGACCTTCCTGAGCGCCTGCTCAAGCGCTATCTGAACGGGGATAGGTGGGGGCCGGCTGGAAATGGCGAGCGCTTGTCCCGGCGCCACTACTACGCCTATCGCCGGTTGCACCCTGACTGGTTGGCATGGACGGCTAATACCAAAGCTGACTTCGCCTATCACTACGAGGTTCCACGTGGGCTGTCAGTCCGGGAGGCGGCCCGCATCCAGGGTTTCCCGGATCGATTCCATTTCATCACCGCTCCGCGTGGCACACCCGGCCAGCTGAAAAATGGTGCCCGCCACTCGCGTTACCGTCAGGTTGGCAACGCTGTGCCGCCACCGTTGGCCGCTGCAATCGGCCGCGCTGTCATGGAACAGCTTGAGCGCTCTAGCGCTCCGGACTTCGTCACCGTGGCAAGCGGATGACTTTTTCTCAGACCGGCGCCTTTAGCCAGCCGGCCCGCCTCGACCTGATCGACCGCTATTTCGGAGATCGGCTTGTTACGCCGCAGGAGGCGTGGAAGGACGTCTATCGGCTCTTGCTTTGGGCGGACGCGACGACGGGTTTGGCCCATTGCTACGAGTCCGATAAGGCCCAGCCGGGCAGGCCCTGGTATGCGCGTTCGCTCGCATTCCACTCCTGGCTTGCCATGCACTTCGACGTCAAGCCGGTCGACTTAGCTGATCGGCTCGACTGGATGTTCCGCCAGGTCATCAAGCGCGTTGCCGATGAAGAGACGGCCAAGCGCGAGGTGCTCGAGGAGAAGGCTCAAGCGCAAATTGCGGAGTTTCCGAATCCAATGCCAGCCCCTGATGACGACCCAGAGTTGCGCGATCTCATCGAACCATTGCTGATGGACGGTTCGCACGCTCCCAGCGACAGCACGGTCCGCTACGTGTTGCGGCGCGTCCGGGCCCACATCACGAGCGAGAACAAGCGAAAGAACCTTCTTGGCCGGGGTTTCGAGGATGTCCTCGCGGGTGTGATTCAGCGCCTCGATATACCGGCTAGGCCGGAGATCGGCACACAGACGGCGATCCAGAACATCGAAGGGTTCCGCCCACCCCGCGAAGGTGCCAAGGACGAGAAGGTCGATCTACACGCCCTCACGCCGGGCAAGCGCCGCGTCCTCGTAAGCGCCAAGTGGTCCGTGCGCGCTGACCGCGAGAAGCAGATGCTCTTTGACTTCCGCACGTACGTCGACTGCAACGTCCGGCTCGAGCCGTTCGAGTACGTCTGGGTAACCAACGAGTTCGACCCGGCCCGCTTGGTTGCCAATGCTACGAGCACGGAGGGCAATCAGCGGCTATTCGACGCGGTGGTCCACGTGTGCCCTCCGGCCCTGACCGTCGTGCACAAGCTCGATGGCCCAGAGTTGTCAGGGACGCCAAAACGACTCAAGGAGCTACTCGACGAGGGTCGCATCGTCGGCCTCGGCGACTGGCTCGAGGGTCTCGGTGCGTAGTCGCAGAAGCCGCCGGTAGGTCTGCAGCACGCGGTTCGCAACGGTGCCCGGTGGTTCGTGCTCCCAGAATCGCAGCACAGTCCATCCAGACGCGTTGAGTGCTTGCGTGTGCTCAGCGTCGCGCTCCATGTTGCGGGCGATCTTGGGGCCCCAGTAGTGCCTGTTCTTGACTTGCGGCCGGCGTCCGTGTTGTGGGCATCCGTGCCAGAAGCAGCCGTCGATGAACACCGCTAGGTGCACCTTCGTGAAGGCGATGTCAGGTCGCAGCGGCCGGGCTCGTCCCACTCTGACTGGCAGATCTACTCGGAATCGCAATCCGTCTGCGTGGAGGAGGCTCCTTACTCGCCGCTCCGGTTCGGTATCGCGGCGGCGATTAGCCCGCATGTTCTCGCTCCGAGTTGACGGACCCGGCGGCGGTGGCACCTGGATAGGCACGCAGCAAGCGTAGTCCGTAGAGTCTTTACCCTGGATTCATGCTGACCTGGGATTTGGATGGGCTTGGCGTGCCCTGGCGCTGCCGGCTGGGGAGCGATTGCAGGAGCACGAGGTGCATGGGGTCGAGCTAACCGTCGCCGAGGTGGCGGCGGAGGAAGGCGATCTCGTCGCTGACGATCGCCTCGTGCGCAAGGCCGTCGTAGATGTCGAAATGGTCGACGCCGGGGTAGGTGCGTAGCTCGCCATGTGGGGCGGCGCGGGCGGCTTTGATTGCCGGGCCGGGCGCGGCGACCTGGTCGGCCTCGCCGACGCAGACGAGCCAGGGGCAGTGAAGCGTGGCCGCATGGCGGGCCGGGCGGTAGGGGCGGCCGAGGAGCCAGCGGGCGGAGACGCGGTTGCGCCAGCGCGAGTCCTCGCCGGTCGCGACGACCTGGCGCCAGCCGGTCTCGCTGTCCGGCGCGTTGATGAAGGCCGCCTCGTGGGGCTGTCCGACGGCGGGTAGGTGCTTGCCGAGGATGGCGGCGCGCAGCATCTGGGCTCTAACTCGCGGAGAGGATCGGTGCGATTGGCGCAGGAGATCGAGGAAGGGGACCTGGCTGATCGCGGCGGCGATGCGCGGATCGTCCGCGGCTGCGGCGAGCGCGTTGCCGCCGCCCATCGAGGAGCCGAACGTGGCTACTCGGGCAGGGTCGATGCCGGGCAGCGAACGGGCGAAGGCGATGGCGGCGCGCCAGTCTTCGAGCTGGCGCCCCGGCTCGAAGAGGTCGGGCTCGCCGCCGCTGTCACCGAAGCCGCGGTGGTCGAAGACGAGCGCGGCGAGGCCTGCGGCCGCGAAGCGCTCGGCGAACGGGCCGAGTCGATCGCGGCGCGTCCCGGACAGGCCGTGCGCCATGACGACGATGGGAGTCGCAGCCGCCTCGGTCGTCGCCGGGTACAGCCAAGCGGCGCAGGAGTCGGTGCCCAAGGCGAAGTGAAGCTCTTGACGGTCCATTCTCCTGACAACGGCTGGCGACGCGGGATTGTGAGATCACCCGCCCGGGTAGGCATCCCCTATGAAGACCTGGAACACCGAGGAGTTAGCGGCCGACCCGCCCAAGCCGGAGATCCTGTCTTCCGGGGAGGCGGCACGGGTGATCGTGCTGGCCTTGCCGGCGGGGGAGAGCCTGCGCGATCACGAGGTGCACGAGCGGGCGTGGCTGGTCGTGCTCGACGGCGAGGTCGAGATCGACGCCGGCGAGGACAGGGCCAGCGGCGGTCGGGGACTCGTCGCTGAGTTCGGGCCGCAGGAGCGGCACGAGGTGCGGGCGATTGGCGATGCGAGGCTGCTGCTCGTGCTCGCGCCCTGGCCGGGCGATGGGCACCCGGGGGCAATGACTCTCGACGAGAAGGCGAACGCTCGCGAGCGAGCGCGCGAGCGAGAGGGGTCCGGCGCTCAATAGCGCGCGACCACCCGATGCGCTTGAGTAGGCGCATGGCCGCAGGCGACACCGTTGCACCCGCGGAAAAGGGGCGTGCCGCGCGCGCGAAGACGCCGCGCTCCTCGCACGGCGACTGGCAGCCGGCGTCCGGTCGCCCTGACCCGGTCGAGGTGCTCGTCGATCAGGCCGTCACACGTGTGCCCGAGCTGGTGCCGATCCGCTACGGCCGGATGCTGGTCTCGCCGTTCGCCTTCTTCCGCGGCGCGGCCGCCGTGATGGCCGCCGACCTCGCCACTACCCCGAGCACCGGGCTGACGGTCCAGCTCTGCGGCGACGCTCACATCGCCAACTTCGGCGGTTTCGCCGCGCCCGACCGGCGGATGGTCTTCGATCTCAACGACTTCGACGAGACGCTGCCCGGGCCGTGGGAGTGGGACGTCAAGCGGATGGCCGCGAGCGTCGAGATCGCCGGTCGCGACCGTGGCCAGTCGCCAGAGCGGCGCGCGGCGGCCGTCCAGGGCACGGCCCAGGAATACCGCACCGCGATGCGGATGTTCGCCGAGGAGGGCAATCTCGACGTCTGGTACGCGCGAATGGATCTGCAGGGGCTCCAGGACCGCTTCGGCGCCGACATCGAGCAGGCCGACGCGGCGCGGGTCGAGCGCAAGGTTGCCAAGGCCGAGCGCAAGAACAGCCTGCGCGCGCTGACCAAGCTGACCCACAGCGTCGGCGGCCGGCTGCGCTTCGTCAGCCAGCCGCCGTTGCTGGTGCCGATCGAGGACCTGCTGCCGCCCTCCGCCGCCCACGACGAGGTCGAGCGGATCGGCGCGCTGGTCAGCAGCTACGCAGATAGCCTCGCCGACGATCGCCGTCACCTGCTTGAGAGCTACCGCTACGTCCATCTCGCACGCAAGGTCGTCGGGGTTGGCAGCGTCGGCACGCGCGCGTGGGTGGTCCTGCTCGAGGGACGCGACGGCAACGACCCGCTCGTGCTGCAGGCGAAGGAGGCGGTGGCGTCGGTGCTCGAGCCGTTCGTCGGCACGAGCGCCTACTCGCGCCACGGCCAGCGCGTCGTCGAGGGTCAGCGGCTGATGCAGGCCGCCAGCGACATCTTCCTCGGCTGGGACACCGTCAAGGGGCTCGACGGCAAGCCGCACGACTACTACATCCGCCAGCTCTGGGACGGCAAGGTGTCCGGCGACCTGATGGCCATGACCGACACTGGCTTCGCCGCTTATGGGCGTAGCTGCGGCTGGTCGCTCGCGCGCGCCCACGCGCGCAGCGGCAACCGGCTCGCGATCGCCGCATACCTCGGGTCCGGCCGCTCCTTCGATAAGGCGCTCGTGCGGTTCGCCAGCTCTTACGCCAACCAGAACGAGCGCGACCACCAGGCGCTGGCCGACGCCGTCGCGGCGGGAACGGTCGCCGCCGAGCAGGGGGTCTGAGCGATGCGGCCGTGCCATGATCGTTTGACGCACCAGACGAGGAGGAAGCATGGCTGGACGATTTGAAGCAACTGTCGTGATCGACCGGCCGATCGAGGCGGTGTTCGCGTTCTTGGCTGACGGCGAGAACGACCCGAAGTTTAGCCCGCGCGTGCAGGAGATCGAGAAGGCGACCGACGGCCCTCCCGGGGTCGGCACGGTCTATAAGAGCACCGTCAAGGACGCTGGCATGACGACCCAGCGCGAATTCGAGCTGACCGAGTTCGTGCCGCCGTCGACGATTCGCTGGGCCGAGCGCTCGAAGAACATCGTGACGGCGCGCGAAGGCGGCTACGACCTCGCGCCTGCGGGGGACGGCGCGACCAGGCTGGTGGTCTTCAACGAGCTCGAGGGCCACGGCTTCGGCAAGCTGATCGCGCCACTGGCGCTGCGGGCGGCGCGCAAGGACGCCGACGCCTTCGCCAACCGGATCAAGACTGCGGTCGAGGCTTCGTAAACGTCGCGGTCAGGCGACGCGCGCGGCGTGCTCGCCGCCGGCGACTTCGACGACGTCGCCGCGATGCAGCTGGCGGCCACGGCGTGCCTCCGGCTCGCCGTTGACCGTCACGGTCTGCTCGTCGAGCAGCGCCCGCGCCTCCGCGCCCGAGTCGGCGATTCCTGAGAACTTAAGGAACTGCCCCAACCGGATCATCTCGCCGCGGATCTCGACATCGCGCATCGCCGCAGCTTGCCAGCTACGACGAGTCGCGGCCGAGTTGGCCGCGGGCGCTCGACCACCAGCCGCGCATCGTGTTGACCGAGTCGTCGATCGTGACATTTGGGAACTCGCGGGCGGTCTGGCGGCGGAGCGCCTCGACGCCGATCGCGAGCAGGGCGATCAGGAAGAGCATCGGCAGCGGGCTGCGGGTCGCGGGCGTTGGGCCCCAGGCGATCAGCAGCAGCACGATCACCGCGAGGCCGCCCCAGGCGTAGCGCGGCTCGCGCAGGAACGGGGCCTTCAGCCGCCTGACGCTGGTCGCCAGCCGGGTCGGCCCGGCGAGCCAGGCGACGAGCACGATCACCACGCCGTACCAGATGGTGGCGGTCGCGGCCTGGACGAGCAGCGAAGTTCCGATCGTCCAGGTCGCCTCCACGGCGGGCCTCACTGAGTCGGTGGTCGCGAGCGAGTCGACGACGTAGTCGCCGGCGACCGACCGTGCGACCAACGCCGCCGCGCCCGCGGCTACGAGCCCGAACCCGCAGGCGCGCAGCGCCTCGCGGCGCCAGCCCCGGGCGAGGAAGACCGCGAGCATGAACAGCAGCAGCGCGAGCACGACCAGCACGACCGCGGCGGTGTCCAGCGCGCGGACGGCGCTCTGCGCGGTCTCGAGCTGGTCCGACTTCAGGATCACGATCTCGCCGGCGCTCGCCGGCAGCCTCTGCTCGACCCGCCCGCCGACGCCGAAGCGGTCGGCGGTCTGGTTCAGTAGCGCCTTGAGGTCGAGCGTCACCTGGCCGCCGCCCGTCCCGACGACGTCGCCGCCACCGTCGATCACCTTCATCAGCAGCGTGTGGGCGCGTCGGTTGGCCGCCTCCCAAGCCTGTTGCGGGACCGGCCGGCCGAGCAGGTTCTTGACGCCGGTGTCGGCGACCTGCTGGAGGCCGCCAGCGGCGAACCCGGCGAGCGGCGCGGCGCGCGGCGGCAGCACCTTCGCGAGCTCGGCCTGGACGTCGACGTTCGCGTAGATCTGCTCGACGAGGTAGTTGGCGATCTGGGTCCGGATCGCCTCGTTCTCGAGCAGCTCGCTGCTCGTCTCGGCCCAGTTGTCGGTGTTCAACGCCTGGCGGTCGAGCCAGACGGCCGGCAGCGCGAGGAAGGAGAGCAGCGACGCAACGAAGATCAGCGCGATCGCAATGCCGCGGCGGGGAGACTTCACTCAGGCCATTCAACAGCCTGGTGGGGACGGCTTCAATCGCGCCTGCCCGCGTCGTGGTGGGTGTGCAACCGCCCCTCGAGGACTAGTGCGCACACCATCGCCGCACCCCGGCGCCGGGTCTAGCTTCACCCCGACTTCCACGAGAGGAGCAGCAATGGACGACGACAGAATTCAGGGCGCCGGCTGGTTGATGTTCGCGGGGATCATGGTCTTGATCGTCGCGGTGCTGAACATCATCTACGGCTTCGCCGCGATCGATAACTCGACGTTCTTCGTCGAGGAGGAGAGGTTCATCCTCAGCGACCTCAACACCTGGGGTTGGATCATCCTGATCATCGGCGTGCTGCAGCTGTTCGCGGCGTTCTCGATCTGGGCCGGCGGCGAGTACGGCCGCTGGATCGGCCTGATCACCGCGAGCATCAGCGCGATCGCCGCGCTGCTGTCGATCCCCGGCTACCCGTTCTGGTCGCTGGCGATCTTCGCAATGGACATCCTGATCATCTACGGCCTCGCCGCTTACGGGGGGCAGCGCTCTACGACGGCGTGATGTGAGCTCGGTCGCCGTCATCGCAGTCGACGACCAGCCGTTCTTTCTCGGCGTCGCCCGTGACGTTGTACGGGCGACGCCGGGCTTTCGCTGGGCCGGGGAGGCGCAGTCGGGGGAGGAGGCGATCGAAGCTGTCGATCGCGTCCACCCCGATCTCGTCCTACTCGACGTGCGGATGCCGGGAATCGGTGGGATCGAGGCTGCCCGCCGCATTGCCGGCGAGCACCCGGAGGTGGTCGTCGTGCTGATCTCGGTCGACGACCGCGAGAGCATCGGGGGGGCCGCGGAGTCGGCCGGGGCGGCCGAGCTGATCGGCAAGCAGCGCTTCGGCCCGGCGATGCTGCGCTCGCTCTGGGAGAAGCACGGCAGCGCCACTGCTTAGCGGCCCGCTCAGACAGGCACGTGGCCGGCGATCTCGGTCCCGGCGCCCGGTGAGGAGTTGATCTCCAGCGTTCCGCCGACAGCTGAGACACGGTCGCGCATGTTGACCAGACCGTTGCCGGCGGTCTCGGCATCGAATCCCGGCCCGTCGTCGTTGACCGAGAAGCGCAGGTCGCCGTTGCGCTCGAGCGAGATTGCGACGGCGTGCGCTTCCGGTGCATGCTTGGCGACGTTTTGGAGTGCCTCCAGGCAGCAGAAGTAGACCGCCGCCTCAACGTCTTGCGAGTAGCGATCGTCTCCGTTGACCGCCATCGAGACCGGGACCGGGGAACGCAACGCGGCACTGCGCAACGCTTCGGTAAGGCCGCGGTCAGCAAGTAGCGACGGGTAGACGCCGGCGGCCAGCGAACGCAGCTCGTCGAGCGCCGCGTCGACCTCGGCGCCGAGCTGCTGCAACATCCGGCGGGCGCGCGCCGGGCTGTCGCGCATCGTCTCGTCGGCCAGCTCGAGCCGCACGCGCAGGGCAACCAGCCGCTGCTGGCCGCCATCATGGAGGTCGCGCTCGATCCGTCGCCGCTCGTCGTCTGCGGCCGCGAGGATTCGCGCACGACTCTCGCGCAGCTCGCGCAGTGACTCCTCGACGCGTGCGGCGAGCCGGTGGTTGTCCTCCCAGGTCAGCGCGTAGGCGCCGACGGTCTGGACAAACGAGCGTTGGTCGGCGAGCGCGTCGTCGTGGACGATCGCGGCGACCGGTCGGCCGTCGGCGACGATCGCTGTGCAGCAGCGGCCTGGTCCGTCGCGCGGTGGCGCGATCGGATCGCCGTCGCCGTCGACCCAGCCGGTCGCCACGCCCGGGTCGCGGTAGGCCAGCTCGACCGAGGGATCGCTGAGTGCCTTGGCGATCAGCTCGCGTAGCTCGTCGGGGTGTGGGTCGTGGCGGATCCCGACCGCCAGACGCAGCAGCGCGTCGGCCGTGAACAGGCGCCAGCGTATGAGGCCGACCAGGAAGGCGAGCGACATCGCCGGCAGCCCGAGCAGGATCACCCAGATCAGAACGTCGACGATGGCCCCGTTCTCGTCGGCGCGCCGCACGGCGATCGCCGTGGCAAAGGTCCCGACGCGGATGATCGCCACCGCGAGCACCGGCGTCAGTGTGCGGCGCATCAGCGGCGTCGCGCGCGCCACGCGCTGGCCGAGCCGGATGGCGACCGCCGCGGTCAACAGGATCGTCAGCAGCTCGCGCAGCGGGATGATCGCGTCCTCGAGGACGGCCGGCTCGCCGCTCACGACCATGAACGCGTTGTCGGGGCAGTCGGGGGGAACGCAGCTCGCCCACGGCGACGGCTGCGGGAACGACTGGTCGATCAGCAGCGTTGGTATGTAGAGGAAGGCGACGATCGCGACGATGGCGAGGACGAGCCCGCGGTCGATCCGGTTCTTCAGCCGGCCCGACGGGAACGCCAGCACGAGATAGATCAGCGCGGCCTCGACTGTCCAGCCGGCGACCCGGCCAATGCTGTAGAGCACGCTGCTGTCCGATGCCGAGAGCGATGGCAGGAACCAGGCGAAGCCGGTCAGCACCAGCAGCCGGCCGAAGCGTGCGTGACGGCCGTCGCGCCAGGCGTAGAGGCCGACGGCGATCGGCACCGCGACGATCAGCGCGTAGCGCTCGGCCAGCCCTGCCGAGTCCGGCATCCCGCCCGTCAACGCGATCAGCACGGCGCTGGCGGTGAACAGCCCGCCGAAGGCGGCGATGGTCCACGCGTCTCCGCGAGCGATCCGGAGCGTCACAGGAGGAATCTAGCCCCGAATATGCTTTGCCGGTGATTCGCGTCGTCCTTGCCGAGGACAACTACATCGTGCGTGAGGGACTGCGCGAAATTCTCGCGGCGCACGAGCGGATCGAGGTGGTCGCGACCTGCGAGGATTTCGATGGCCTGCTGGCCGCGGTCGGGTCCGAGCGCCCCGACGTCGTCATCACCGATATTCGGATGCCGCCGACGTCGACCGACGAGGGCATCCGCGCCGCCAGTGAGTTGCGCGAGAGCCATCCCGACGTCGGCGTAGTCGTACTCAGCCAGCACGACGATCCCGGCTACGTGCTTGCGCTGCTCGAGTCCGGGTCGGCTGGTCGCGCCTATCTACTCAAGGAGCGCATCCACGATCGACTGCAGCTGAGCGCCGCCGTCGACGCGGTCGCCAATGGCGGGTTGGTCATCGACCCGAAGGTTGTCGAGGTGCTCGTCGCGGCGCGGACGCAGGCGGCGCAGTCGCCGCTCGCCGAGTTGACAGCGCGCGAGACGGAGGTGCTCGCCGAGATTGCTCAGGGCAAGAGCAACACTGCGATCGCGGATTCGCTGGTGCTGACCAAACGCGCCGTCGAGAAGCACATCCACTCGATCTTCATGAAGCTCAACCTCGCCTATGAGCAGGACGTCAGCAAGCGCGTCAAGGCCGCGCTGCTGTTTCTCGCCGACCGCCAGCTCCACTGAAGCGGCCGCTTGCGCCGTTGTCATTGGCGCTTCCGCTGAATCCATGGGTACTCTGGGGCGCGGGCCTCTGACCTTGCCGCTTCGGCAGGTTCTGCCTGCCCCCTACCGATGATCGACCGTACACAGCTATCCGAGGCGCTCGCGCGCCTCGATCCGCGCGACCGCGAGGTGCTCGACTACTCGCTGCGCCGCCACGTCCCCGACAGCGATCTCGCCGCCGTCTTCGACTGTGGCGCGAGCGAGGTCGCCCGGATGCGCGCCGGCGCCGTCGAGCGACTCGCCGACGACCTCGGCGTTCAGCGCGGCACCGACCTCGGACAGGTGCTCACCGCGCTGCTCGATCACGCCACCTGGGAGAACGTCCCCGGCGCGACGCCGCTGGAGGCTCCCGCGGCCACGCAGCCGGCCGGCGAGGATCCCGCTCCGCCTGCCACTCCCGCCAGGCCGGTCACCCCGGCCACGCCCGCCGACCCGACTCCCGAGGAGCGCAAAGCCGTCCTCGACATGCTCGACCGCCGCGGTCCCGCCGTTGCCGCTGCCAGTCCGCCGCCGCCACCCAGCGACACGAACGGACGCCGCTGGTCGCTGGTCGCCGCGGCGCTGATCGGTGTGCTCGTCACGATCGGGCTCGGCTCGGTGATCGTCCTCGGCGACGACGCCGGATCCACCTCATTGAGCGACGAGAACAGCGCGACGCGCCCGTTCGAGCCGAAGGAGCAGGAGCTGGGTGAGCCGTTCCCGTCCGAGCCGGAGCCCGAGCAGGCCTACCACTACCCGATCGCGATCGTCGAACGCCCGGTCACGCTGCTCGACGCTCCGCTTGGTAAGCGCCTGGCACGGATCGAGGCAAAGACCGAGTGGGGAACGCCGCGCGTGCTGAGCGTCGTCGAGCGCCAGGGCGGCTGGCTTTCGGTGCTGGCGCCTGAGCTTGAGAACGGCGAGGTGGGCTGGATCCGCGAGTCCGACGTCGCGCGCCTCGGCACTGTCGGCTGGGCGATCAAGGCCGACCTGACCAAGCGCCAGATCGCGGTCGAGCGCGACGGCAAGGTGATCAAGACGTTCAGCATCGGCATCGGTCGCGAGGACCACCCGACGCCGACCGGCCGCTTCGCGGTCACCGACAAGCTCAGCGTCACCGACGAGAACTCCCCCTATGGCTGCTGCGTCGTCGCGTTGACCGGCCACCAGACGAAGCTTCCCGAGGGCTGGCCTGGCGGCGATCGGCTCGCGATCCACGCAACCAACGACACCAGCGGCCTCGGCGAGGCGGTTAGCCTCGGCTGCATGCGCACCGATCCCAAGGACGCACGCTGGCTGATGAACAGCGTCCCGCTAGGCACCCCGGTCTTCATCAGCGAGTCGACCCCACCCGAGCAGAGCTCGACCTCACAGGGCAAGCCTGCCAAGCGTTGAATAGGCGTGAGCCTGCCGCCGTTCCAGGTCCTGATCGATAGCCACGGCGCGGTCGTGCACCGCTTTCTGGTGGCATCGGTCGGGCCGATCGACGCCGATGACTGCTTCCAGGAGGTCTGGATCGCAGCGCTGCGCGCCTACCCCGAGTTGCGCAGCGACGACAACCTGCGCGGCTGGCTGTTGAAGATCGCCCAACGCAAAGCGATCGACGCCCACCGCGCCGCGGGACGTCGGCCGGCGCCGGCCGAGAGCCTGCCCGAGATCCCGGTGCCGCCAGGCGAGCCGATCGACGGCGAGCCGCGGCTTTGGGCCCACGTTCGCGCGCTGCCGGAGAAGCAGCGGATGGCCGTCTTCCTGCGCAGCGTCGCCGACCTCGAGTACGCGGAGGTCAGCGCGGCGCTGGACTGCTCCGAGGACGCGGCGCGCCGCAATGTCCACGAGGGGCTCAAGCGACTTAGAGAGGAGCTGGCACGATGAGCGAAGTCGACCGGCAGCTGCGCAACGCCGTCCGCGAAAGCCGTCACGGCGGTCCTTCCCAGCGCGCGCTCGACGAGCTCGCTGCGCGTGCCGAGCGCGAGGGTCTGATCGACGTCGCCTACGGGCAGGCCGACTCGCCGTTCGGGCCGCTGACCGTGGCGACGACCGACGCGGGCCTGGTGCTGCTCGCCTACCCAGAGCTTTCGATCGACGACGTCCTCGAGCGGCTGGCACGTGAGATCTCACCGCGCGTGCTGGCCGCGCCGCGTCGCGTTGATCCGATCCGCCGCGAGCTCGACGAGTACTTCGAGGGGCGGCGGCGTGAGTTCGATCAGCCGGTCGACTGGCGGCTCGTGCACGGCGGCTTCTTCGAGGCGATCCTGCGCGCCACCGCTGAGCTCGGCTACGGCGAAACGGTCAGCTACCGCGAGATCGCCGAGCGGGCTGGCAACGTCAAGGCGGTTCGCGCCGCCGGCAACGGGCTTGGGTCGAACCCGGTCCCGATTGTCGTCCCCTGCCACCGGGTCGTCGCGACCGGCGGCGGGCTGGGTGGCTACACCGGCGGTGTCGAGCGCAAGCAGCAGCTGCTCGCGTTGGAGGGCTCGCTGGCGGCTTGAGCCGCGGCTAGAGGTTTTCGAGCACGGCCTGGACCATCGCCTCGGCGAATGGTCCAGTCGGGACACCGGCGACCGACGCCTGGGCCGCGTCAACGTCGAGCGCGCCGCCGTTGCCACGGCTGACCTGGGCCTCGACGTTAATCGGGACGTTTACCGCGCCCTCGCCGAGCAGCGCCTGCGACGCGGCGCCCGCGATCGCACTGCCGAGATCGCCGCCGAGCGTGCCGCCGACCGACTCCGCCAGCGACGTCGGCGTGGTCTCCGCGTCCATGCGCAGGTAGTAGGAGGTGTCGTCCTCGTTCTTGACCAGCGAGAACGCCTGGACGTCGACCGGGCCAGCGATCAGGTCGGTCAGGTCGATGTCGACTTCGTCGAAGCCGTCGATCTGGCCGAGTGGGTCGTCGGTTCGCTGCGCGAGGTCGATCTCCAGTCCGCGGCCACGTACCTCGAGCCGGTCGCCGGAGCCCCAAAGCAGCCGCACCGCCGGGAATGCCTTGACGTCGGCGACGGCCTCGCCGCCGTCGCTGCGCTCCTCGAGGTTCGACTCGATCTTGCGCTCCACGAAGCCCGGAATCACCAACTGGGTCACCGCGCCGAGCACGACCACGCCGATCACGACCACTACGAAGATCTTCATCGCGGCCATTCTGTCGCTTCCGGCAGTTGGACGCGCTACTCCCACCCCTGACGCTTACAATCGAGGCGCAGTCCCCGGAGAGGTGGCCGAGTGGCTGAAGGCACTCGCCTGCTAAGCGAGTAGGGGGCGAAAGCTCTCTCGCGGGTTCGAATCCCGCCCTCTCCGTTGCCACTCCCGCCGATTTGCGGGGGTTTTGCCGTCCGGGGGCGGCCCTACCTTCCGGCACATGGGTTGGCATGAGGGCCGGTTGGCGGCGTTCGATGTTGAGACGACAGGGGTTCACCCCGCGTCGGATCGGATCGTGACGGCCGCGGTGAGCCTCGTCGGCGGCGGGCTGGAGACGGTCAGCCGCGACTGGCTGGTCGACCCGGGTGTGGAGATTCCGGCCGGGGCGACGAACGTACATGGGATCACGACGGAGATGGCGCGCGCCGAGGGTCGGCCGTCGGCCGAGGCGGTCGAGGAGATCACGACGCTGCTGGCCGAGCAAGTCCTCGCCGGGGTGCCGGTGATCGCGTTCAACGCCCGCTTCGACCTCACGATGCTCGATCGCGAGGCGCGGCGGCAAGGGGTCGTGCCACTGATCGACCGCGTCGGCGGCGAGGAGGGGATGCTGGTCGTCGACCCCCACGTGCTCGATAAGCAGTTCGACCGCTTCCGCAAGGGCAAGCGGACGCTGACCGCGGTCTGCGCCCACTACCGCGTGCCGCTCACCGCTGCCGACGCCCATGCCGCGAACGTCGACGCGCTCGCGGCCGCACGGGTCGCCTGGCGGCTCGGGCAGGCAAGCGCCGAGCTGGGGGCGCTCGAGCTGCGCGAGCTGCACGGTCATCAGGTCGCGTGGGCGGCCGAGCAGGCGGCTTCGTTCCAGGAGTACCTGCGCAGCAACGGCAGCGTCGAGCGGATCGAGGGCGCCTGGCCGATCGTGCCGGAGCCGACTGCGGCGCCCGGCATCGACCGTCTCGCCGCCTGATTCACGGACCGATTACTTCTGATCTCCGCGCCGGTCTATACGGTGATTGGTTCGCATTCGAGTAGATGGGACAGGGATTGAGTACCCCCGCGATCCTCGCTGAGGATCTACACAAGTCATTCGGTGAGACGCAGGCGCTGCGCGGTCTGAGCTTCGCCGCCGAGGAGGGCACGGTGCTTGGCGTGCTGGGCCCGAACGGCGCCGGCAAGACGACCGCCGTGCGAATTCTCACGACACTGCTGAACCCCGATTCCGGCCGCGCCACGGTCGCCGGTCTCGACGTCGTCGAGGACGCGGTCAAGCTGCGCTCGCAGATCGGTCTCGCGGGTCAGTACGCGGCGGTCGACGAGAACCTGACCGGCAAGGAGAACCTCGAGATGGTCGGGCGGCTCTACCACCTCGGCCGCGACGCCTCGCGCACGCGCGCCGACGAGCTGCTCGCCCAGTTCGAGCTCGTCGACGCGGCGAAGCGCCCGGCGAAGACCTACTCGGGCGGCATGCGGCGCCGGCTCGACCTCGCGGCGGCGCTCGTCGCCCGCCCGCCGGTGCTGTTCCTCGACGAGCCGACGACCGGGCTCGACCCGCGCGGCCGACTCTCGATGTGGGAGACGATCGAGGGAATGACCGCGGCCGGGACGACCGTCCTGCTGACGACCCAGTACCTCGACGAGGCCGACCGGCTTGCCGATCGGATCGTCGTGATCGACCACGGCAGCGTGATCGCCGAGGGGACCGCCGACGAGCTCAAGGATCGTGTCGGCGGCGAGCGGCTAGAGGTCCAGCTCGAGGAGGGCGCCGATGTCGAGCGGGCACTTACCGCGCTCGGCTACGTGTCCGACGATCCGCCGGTCGCCGACGATGGCTGGGTCCGTGCATCGGTCCGCAAGCGCGGCGGTCGCGCGATCGCCGAGGCGGTGCGGCGGCTCGACGAGGAGAACGTCGGCATCCAGGACATCGCCCTGCGGCGGCCGACGCTCGATGACGTGTTCATCTCGCTGACCGGCCACAGCGCCGAGGACGGTTCCGAGAGCGATGACGAGACGGCCCCGGCGGCCGAGGAGGTAAGCGCATGAGCGCGCTCGCAATGGCGGCTTCGGACACGGTTGTCCTGGCTAGCCGCAACCTGAAGCGGATCCCGCGTCAGCCCGACCTGCTGATCGCCTACACGGTCCAGCCGGTGATGTTCGTGCTGCTGTTCGTTTTCGTCTTCGGCGGCGCGATCGTCACGCCTGGCTTCGACTACGTCGACTTCCTGATGCCGGGGATCATCGTCCAGTCGATCGCCTTCGGCGGGTTCGTGACCGCGCTCGGGCTGTCCGAGGACGTTCAGAAGGGGCTGATCGACCGCTTTCGCTCGCTGCCGATGTCGCGCTCCGCGGTGCTCGCGGGGCGGACGTTCTCCGACATCCCACTGAACCTGTTGTCGCTCTTCGTGCTACTGGCCGTCGGCATCCTCGCCGGTTTCAACTTCGACTCCGACGTCGGAAAGGTCCTGCTCGGCGTCGTACTGCTGCTGTTCTTCGGCTACGCGTTCTCGTGGATCTTCGCGCTCGTCGGGCTCTACTCGTCATCGCCGGAGACCGCGAACTCGATCGGCTTCACGGCGATCTTCCCGCTGACGTTCGCGTCGTCAGCGTTCGTGCCGGTGGCGTCGATGCCGGATGGCCTGAAGCAGTTCGCCGAGGTCAACCCGATCACGACGGTGGTCGACGCGGTCCGCCACCTCTGGCTCTCGACGCCGGCGCACTCCGACGTCTGGATGTCGTTCGTCTGGTGCGTGGTCCTGATCGCGATCTTCGCTCCGCTCGCGGTGCGGCGCTACCGGGTGGTGAGCGTCTGAGCGGGGTGGACGACGTTCCGCCCAACCCGCGTGTGACCGCCACGCGCACCGTCTACGAGAACAAGTGGATGCGGTTGCGCGAGGACCGCTTCGTGCGCGCGGACGGGTCGGAGGGTGTGTACGCCGTCGTCGACAAGGCACCGGCGACGGCGGTGATCGCGATCGACGGCGACGAGGTCGTGCTCGTCGAGCAGTTTCGTCACCCGGTCGGCGCGCGCTTTTGGGAGTTGCCGCAGGGGGCGTGGGACGGGGACGACCAGCCCGATCCGGAGCGACTGGCGCGCGGCGAGCTGGCCGAGGAGACGGGGCTGCGCGCCGGGTCGATGGAGAAGCTGGGGCGGCTCTTCTTCGCCTACGGCATCACTGGTCAGCCGTTCGACGTCTGGCTGGCGACCGATTTGACACAGGGTGAGCAGGCACTCGACCCGGAGGAGGCAGATCTGCGCGTCGGGCGGTTCTCGCTCGCGCGCGTGGAGGAGATGATCGTCGACGGGACGATCGCCGATTCGGCGACCGTGGCGGCGTTCGGGCTGCTGCGGCTGCGCCGGCCGGAGCCGCTGCCGGCGCGGTGACGATATTCATCGCTCTGTTGGCGGGCCTCGCCGTGGCGCTGCTACGGCCGAGCAGCCGCGGGGCGATACCGCGGCCGGCGTTCATCGCCGCCCAGGCGACGCTCGGGACGATGCTCGGCACCTACGTTGAGTCGTCGTCGCTGTCCGCGCTGGCTGACGATTGGCTGCCGGTGGCGATCGTCAGCATCGGGACGCTGCTGCTCAGCATCGCGGCGGGGTTGGTGCTGACGCGGACGACCGAGCTAGATGCGCCGACCGGCGCGCTCGGAATGGTCGCCGGCGGCGCGTCGGGGATCGTCGCGATGGCTGATGAGCTCGGGGCGGACGCGCGACTAGTGGCGTTCATGCAGTACCTGCGGGTGCTGGTGGTGGTGTTGTCGATCCCGGTGGTCGTGGCGCTCGGCTTCCCGGCGTCTGGGGGTGGGGCGGGGCCTGACGACGGGCCGCTGCTCGCCGGGCTGAGCGACTGGCTACTGACGATCGGCGTGGCGGTCGTCGGCGCCTGGGCGGGACGGCTGACCAAGCTGCCGGCGGCGACGCTGCTCGGGCCGCTGCTGCTCGCGGGCGCGATCACGCTGATCGAGCCGGACGCGCTCGACGTGCCGCCGCTCGCGCGCGAGCTTGCCTTCGCGCTGATCGGCCTCGAGGTCGGCCTGCGCTTCACGGCCGAGACGCTGCGGGCGATGGGGCGGCTGCTGGCGCCGGTGATCATCGCGATCCTGGCGCTGATGGCCGGCTCGTTCCTGTTCGCGCTCGGCCTCAGCGCCACGACCTCGGCGAGCCTGCTCGAGGCGTACCTGGCGACGACACCCGGCGGGCTCTACGCGGTGCTGGCGGTGGCGTTCGGAGCGGGGGCGGACACGACGTTCGTGGTGGCGGTCCAGACCCTTCGCCTGCTGTCGCTGGTGATCCTCGCGCCTTTCATGGTTCGATGGGTCGTTCGCCGGGTAGCTTGAGCGGCATGCTCAAATCGCTGCTCAAAGCCCACGCGGCCAAGCGCGGAGCGCGCATGCTTCCCGGTGGCTGGATCACGCTGGCGGCGCTGCATCCGCGTAGCCGGCGCATCGGTGCCGCCGCGGCACGTCGCGGCTGGCGCGAGATCCAGAAGCGCCGCGCCCACTAGAGCCCTTTTCGCGAGTCCTGGGGCTGTCGGCGCTCCGCCGCCGCGCGCGCGACACTTGGCGCTCTGACGCGCTCCGATCTCCGTCTGCTGCTGCTCGACCGCGCCGCCGCTTTGCGCACGGCAGCGCCGCGCATCCTGCTGGCGGCGATTGCGGCGGGTGTCGCCTGGTTCATCGCCAACGACCTGCTCGACAACGAGCAGCCGTTCTTCGCCCCGATCGCCGCCGTCTTGACGTTGGGACTGGCGATCGACCGCCGCGGCGCACGCGCTTGGGAGCTGGCGCTGGGTGTGGCGCTCGGGATCGGCGTCGCCGATCTGATCGTGCTCGCGATCGGGACCGGGGCGTGGCAGCTCGTGTTGGTCATCTGCCTCGCGATGGCCGTGGCCGTCCTAGCCGGCGGTGGCGTCCTGCTCGTCAACCAGGCCGCGATCTCGGCGGTGCTGGTCACGACGCTGCAGATGCCGCAGGGGTCCTACTCGGGCGAGCGGTTTGTCGACGCGCTGGTCGGCTGCGGGGTGGCGCTGGTCGTCAACGCGCTCGTGCCGGTCAATCCGGTGCGGCTCGTGCTGCGCCAGATCGAGCCGCTGCTGGCGCGGCTGTCCGGCACACTGGTCGATATCGCCGACGCGCTGGCGGGCGCCGATCACGACGCCGCCCAGGAGGCGCTCGAGCGGGCCCGCGACCTCGATCCGGCGGTGCGCGAGCTTCAGACCGCCGTCGGCGCCGGTCGCGAGACGACTCAGATCGCGCCGACCCGCCGCCGTGAGCGAGAGCGCGTCGAGCGACTCGCCGCCGCCGCGCACTCGGTCGACCTCGCGATCCGCAACACCCGGGTCCTCGCCCGCGCCGCCCGTCGCGCGATCGAGCTCGACGACCACATCCCCGAGCTCGTGACCGAGGCGATCCGCGACCTCGCCGCCGCGACACGCGCGCTCGACCGCCACCTCGCCGACCCCAAGCCCGACTCGCCCGCCGTCGACGCCGCCCTGCGCGCCGCAGCACGCGCGACCGCCACGCTCGAGCAGACCGGCAACCTCTCGGTCAACGTCATCGTCGGCCAAGTTCGAGCCACCGCCACCGATCTGCTGCGCGGCCTTGGCCTGTCGTCCGACGAGGCGATCGCCCGCGTCCGCTCGGCGCGCGACGAGCTGGCGATCTGAGCCGGCCTACTCGGGCCTGTCGGTCTTCGGCGTGTCCGGTTTCCCGGGCCGCTGCTTCAGATGATCGGCCGCGCGCTGCGCCTTCTCCTTGGCCGTGCCCCGGCCCGTCGCGATCTCACGCAGCTTCTCCGCATCGCGCTTCAGCCCGTCCGTCCCGCCACGGTTGTCGACCACCTTCTTCGCCTGGTCCGTAAGCCGATTCCACTTCATCTCATTCCTTTCCTCGGGACCCTCCACCTTAGGCCCATCAACGCCTAGCCCCCGATCCGCCTAGAATGGCCTGCTGGCCCCTCCAGGGCCACTTGCGCCCGTAGCTCAGCTGGATAGAGCGTCGGTCTACGGAACCGAAGGTCAGAGGTTCGAATCCTCTCGGGCGCGCTTCGGAGAACCCCTGCAAATGCGGGGGTTCTGTCGTTTGAGGGTGCCTGCCTATTGGCGAAGATCGGGCGAGTGGGCAACCAAGAGGGCAACAGCTCGTGGAGATGTGCCCCTTGAGATGGGTTGCCGGTCCACCTAGCGTCGCTGGCGGCAAGTGCACATAGGTGGCCCCGGCGGCGGTGGAACGCCCCGGGGCCCGGCACCGAAGGCCTAAGACCCTCGATGCGTCGGGATCGTCCCACAAGCCCGTGGCTTGCCGGGTGGACTGTCCTGGTGCGGGTCGCCCCTTCGGTGCCTCTGACCGAAGGAGCCGACAGTGGCGATCACGATCAACCGCCAGCAGCGCGACGCGATCTATCAGGAGGTCGTGCTCGACCTCAACGGCTTGACCGACCTCTGGACAGAGTTCGACGACGGCAGATTCGACCGGGCGCGCGAGCTGCGCGATCGGTTCGTGCTGGACATGCGACTGCTCGACGATCTCGGCTGGGAGCCGGAGATCGACGGCGAGGCATTCGAGCTCACGATGGACGGCGTCGACCTGGCCGCGGTGGTGTCGCGCCTGATCGAGCAGACCGGGGCGATCATCCACACCCAGATCGTCGAGCCGATCGAGCGGACCCCGCACGCCGAGCGGTCGGTGCGCGCGCAGGGCGTGTTCGGCTCGATCCTCGCCCAGCTCGCCCAAGGCAGGGCGGCCGACGAGCAACCCCGCGACCTCTAGGAAGCGGGGCCGTGGGAGGGCCGGGCGGTGGCGCTCGCCGACCCCGACTTGCCGCCGGGGATCGCTTTGCCGGAGCTGCGTGTCGACCCGCCACCTGGGCTCGATCCGGATCGCTATCGCTGGCTGTCGGTCGCCTACTACGACCTTCCGCGCCGGTCGCGGGTCGTTGTCGTGCTGCGGCTGCCGCTCCTGGGCCGGCGCCCGCTCACGCTCCGCTCGGCGGGTGAGCTATTCGGCCTCGGGCCAGAGCGGGTGCGTCAGCTCGCAGAGCACGCCGTCTGGATGCTGCTGCGCGGGTGGCTTCAGAGATCGCCCGGCGATCTGACCAGCGTCGAGCGCCACGCGCTGCTCGCCCCGATCCTGAACGCGGCGATCGACCGTCACCCGCTCGATGCCGGCGAGCCCGGCGAGGATGGGTCGGGATGAGCCGGCCGGTCGCGCGCGGGCCGCGCGCCACGCCCGCGAGCCGGTTCGGCGCGAACCTCGCCTACGAGCGCCGTCGGCGCTGCCTCTCGATGAGTGAGCTCGCCCGGATCGCCGGCACTCACGCGAGCGAGATCAGCCGCTTGGAGCGCGGGCTACGCGACCCGCGGCTGTCGACGATCGTTCGCCTTGCGCGTGCGTTGGAGGTTCCAGCGAGCGCTCTGCTGGAACGCGTGGGGGCGCTACCGGGCCTGTCCTGAGGCATCTCGGTTCTGTCGTTCTACGGGCCACCCTATGGGCCGTTCTATAGGCCACCCTGTGGGCCGCTCTGCGGTTCGCTCTAGGCCATTCGGCGATGTCGCCTGACGCCTGATCCAGCCTGGCATTGCGGCCTGTCGGCTGGCGCTGAAATATATCCCCAAAGACGGGGTTCTCACTTGTCGGGACAGTCGCTCCCTTGACGCTTGCGGTTCGTCCCGCTTCCGTCAGCCTCGCCGTGGCTCTGCTGACCTTCGCCTCATTTCCGGCCGCGGCTCGCTGTCGCTCGCCGCGTCATGAGTTGAGTTCGCGTCGATACCGCGTGGACCGATATGTCCGGCCAGTCGACCCGGTTCCTGCCCGTACGATGGGCATATCTGCTAGGTGCCCCCGCGCGGTTGCAGCCGCCGGGGGCGTGGCACCAGGAGGTTGATTCCCGATGCAGTCCGGACCATACGCGCCGCGCAAGCGAGCGTCCACCGAGCGCCCCGCCGACGGCTGGTCGACGCTATCGCTCGAGAAGACCGGCACACCAGGCATCTTCCGCAAGGCCGGCGCCAAGACCCGGCCATACGTCGTCGTCTACCGCGCCGCCGGCAAGCAGCGCAAGGAGTCCTGTCGGACGATGGCCGAGGCCCGCGCCATCAAAGCGGCGCGTGAGACAGACGATCTGCGCGGCGAGTTCCAGGCCCGCTCGATGATCACCTTGCGCGCCTACCTCGCCGATTGGATCGAGGCCTACCATGGCAACGGCCGCCACGGCTTCCGCGAGGGCACCCGCGTCGAGTACCGACGCCATCTCAAGTCCGGCGCCTACGCATTCTTCGGCGAGCGGCTACGCCTCACAGACGTCACGCCGCTGCACCTTGCCGACTTCATCCGCTGGCTTGCCGACCCCGCCCAGCAAGGCGGCCGCCGCTACTCCGACTCCTCGATCGCCAACCGCGTCAGCCCCGTCCGCGCAGCCCTCGCGACGGCCAAGCGCGACGGCCTGATCCGCCACAACCCAGCCGACGACCTCGCGCTCCCAAATCGCCAACGCATCGAGGAGGACGACGAGAACACCACCAAGGCACTCAGCCGAGCCCAGCTGCGCGAACTGCTCGAGATCGCCCCCGACGACTACAAGCTCCTCATCGAGACCATGGCCTCAACCGGCCTACGCATCAGTGAGGCCATCGCCCTCCAACGCCGCGACCTCCAACTCGACGAGCTCCGCCCCTACCTCCGCGTCCGTCGCGCGATCGTCCGCAGCCGCGTCGAGCCACCCAAGTCCAAACACGGCCGCCGCAAAGTCCCGCTCTCCCGACCCCTCGCCGCCAAGCTCGCCAACCACATGGACGCCGTCCTCGACCGCTCCGACACCGCCTGGGTCTTCGCCTCCCAGATAGGAACCCCCCTCGACGCCGACAACCTCCGCAGCCGCCTCATCAAGCCCCTCATGCGCCAGATCGGCGCTCCGTGGGCGGCATGGCACACGCTCCGCCACACCTACGCCTCGTTGCAGCTCGCTCGTGGAGCTAACGTCGTTCAGCTCAGTCGCGCCCTCGGCCACCACGCCGCCAGCTTCACCCTCGACACCTACATCCATTTGCTCGACGGGGACGACGTAGGTGTACTCGACCTCGCAGGGATGGGGTCCTCTGCGTAGACGACGGTCTCGTATAGCGATCTGATGGCTGAAGGCCTAGCACCACGTCCGCGCGAATGGGTAATGTGGCGTCCGTGGGTTCACGCGTACGCGATGCCCTAGGGGGCTGCCGAGTTCGGGGGGCATGATGCGCCTGATAGCGGCCCGCGTTCAAAAGTATCGGTCGATCCGCGACACGGGTTGGTTCGACGTCGAGAACGGAAAGACCATTCTCGTCGGAGCCAATGAGGCGGGGAAGACCGCCATCCTTCAAGCGTTGCAGAAGATCAATCCGCCTGAGGGTGTAGCCGGCTATGACGCTCTTCGCGATTATCCGCGGTCAGAGTACAACGACATTACCGTGGGTAAGGTCAAGCCTTCCGAGGTGACCGTCGCGACGGCGCGCTTCAAACTGGACGACTCCGATCTAGGTGAGTTACCGGTCGGCTTCGATGGTGACGATGCCACCTACATTGTCGGGTGCAGACTCGATAACACCTACTGGCACGATATAGACGGCGGTCCGAAGGTGCCGGTCTATGACGATGCGTTTCGGAAAGACCTCGCACGCCTCGCCGCGCATGTTGATAAGCGCCAGGCTGAGGACGCCGAGCGTCCCAGTGTCGCCCTGGCATCCGTGACAGAGCGCTGGATCCAGGGGCGGGCTCTTACGACCGACCGGGCCGACCAGTTAGCACACTGGCTCGATGCCGTGACGCCGCTGGTGGACGAGGCGAACTCGACGGAGGAGAATCGTCTTGATCGTCTAGTCAAGATATGTCGTGCGCCAGGTACACGAGAGGCCGCGCTTCAAACGCTCTTTGAGGCAAGGCCTGTGTTCGTGCTCTTCAGCAACTACTTTCGTGTCCGGCCTCTTATCCATCTCGACCACTTGGCCACTCGCCTCGAGAATGGAATTCTTGACGACGACGAGTACGACTACGGGAATACATGCCTAATGAAGCTACTCGGCTTCACGGCGCGTGAGCTGTCGGACCTTGGCAAAGCCGCCGAGCCGCCACCAGACGACGTTGGGGCTTTACAGGGCTACCGTGACCAACTTGACAAGCGCTCGTACCAGCTTAACGCGGCGAGCGTCCGTCTAACCAATGAGATTCGCCGAGTCTGGAACCCCGATCCGACAAAGCCCGAGGCGGACAAGCTTAGGGTCTCCGCAGATGCGCAGTACCTGAAGGTTGCGGTCGAGGATGACCTCGGGGTCGAGGTCGAGCTCAACCAGCGGTCAGAGGGCTTTCAGTGGCTGGTGTCCTTTTTTGTCGTGTTCTTTGCCGAGGCCGTGGACAAGCATAAGAACGCGATTTTGTTGCTTGACGAGCCTGGTTTGAGTCTTCACGGGTTGAAGCAGCGCGAGTTCCGCGAGACTATAAGCAGGCTCGCGGCTTCGAATCAAACGCTATACACGACCCACTCACCGTTCCTCGTGGGCCCGGATGAGCTCGACCTTGTTCGGGTGGTTGAGATGACCGACCGTACGACGGGCACATCTGTGCATACGTCCGTGACCGCGTCCGACCCTGCCTCGCTGCTGCCTCTTCAAGAGGCGTTAGGATACGACCTTGCGCAAAGCCTGTTCTCTCAAAAGAGAAACCTTGTGCTCGAGGGGCTTACGGATTTGTGGTATGTAGAGGCGACGGCTCAGTTGTTACGTGACGCCGATGGGCCGCTACTCAACGATAAGATCGCGCTCTTGCCTGCGGATGGTGCGGGCAAGGTTGCGTACTACGCCACGATCTTACACGCTAATAGTCTGAAAGTCGCAGCACTGCTGGATTCGGATGCTGCCGGAGACGCGGCGGCGCAGCAGGACATCCTGGTACACCGACTCGGGAACAAGAACGTCTTGCGAACCAAGGATGTCTATTCCGGACCCGTAAGTAGGCCGGAGATCGAGGATCTATTGCGCGAGACCTTGGTGTCGGTAGCCAATGACCAGTTGGGCTGGGATGTCTCGGCGACGGTGAGCACGCAAAAAAAGCGGCCAATAGTAGATATATTCACGGACGAGATCAAGGAGTTCTCAAAGTACAGGCTCGCGAAGGCGTACGTTAGATGGACTCGAGAGCATTCGGCAACAGGTCTTACGGCGACGGAGCGCGAGGATTGCGGCCTTCTGGTAGAAGCCGTGAACAAGGTGCTCAAGTAGGTGGTCGTCATGTGTGGCGAGGTCTCGCGTGTGATCGCTGGGTGCTGACGTGAGCTACGTAGTGTGTCTGCTGTTGAAGCTGCGGTGACTGGTTCCTGGGGACGGCGTCAAGTGTCGGCAGAAGCCTGCCCTCGACGCGTCGGTAGGTCCTGGCGTCCGAGTACGATGGATTGATGGGCCAGAACGAGGGCGTCCAATTTTGCCGCACGGCTAGGAGCGCGGCCCAGGCGGTAGTGGTCAACGCTCGCTGAGCGCCTCGGCCTTGTCCTCGAGGGCTTTGCGGGCGTTGTCGGAGAGCTTGCCCTGCTGGAGATCCTGCAGCATGAGGGGCATCAGGGCGACGAACTGCTCGGGCGTCTCGACGGCCTCGATCCGACCAATAGCGCTCCTGCTCTCCTTCCGGTGGTCGTCGCCCGTCCCGTAGCTGGGGATGAGCGCAAGGCCGAGTTGGATCGGTGCCTTCTCGCGGTTTTTCAGCTTGCCGGAACCGAGCAGTGCGTCGGCACGCGCCTGGACGCTCTGCACGCCAGGGCGGTTGAGCTTGCCCTGGGCCGCGGCAAGGAGGAGCTCCGGCACCAGAATCTTCTGCTGCTCGAGCGTCGCTCGCTCAAGCATGTCGGAGACGACCTGGCCCTCGTCGGCCAGCTCGTTGCCCCACCAGGCCTCGTGCGGCTTCAGCCAGCGCAGCACGGCAGCCAGGATCATCGGGTCATAGTAAGAGCGGACGATGGCCGGCATCTCGAACACCCGCCGGGCGGGCGCAGCCTGGCCCTTCAGGATCTCGCCACGAGCTCGCTCCATGGCCGACGCCACCGCCACGTATACGGTCGGGCCGGTCAGGCTCTGGCCGAAGATCGAGTTCGGGGTGAGCCCGGACGACCGCTCGGTGCCCCAGAACAGACCGAACTCGTCGCCGACCCGCTCCTGACCGATCAGCCGGCGGCGACCAGCCAAGAAGTCACGAGCGGGTTGACTGAGGCCGTCTGCGGCCCGCGTAGAGAGGCCGTTCAAGGTGCTCGCCTCCTCCGCTAGAGCCGACCGATCCGGCAGGTAGGAGTGCCAGGCTGCGAAGATCGAATTGTCGTAGGAGTTCTGCAGCGTCTCCCACGCGCGGCGCTGGGCCAGGCGCGCGTGGACGACGTAGGCGTAGAGGTCGTAGCGACCGGGATCTCTCGCGCTCTGGACCGCCGCGAGTGCGCTGTGCAGCGTGGTTCCAGTGACAGTACCGAGTGTCACGACGGCGATGCACCGCCCTGCGGCCCTCACCTCCTCGCGGAGGTCTGGTGGCCACTCGTCGTTGGGCGGGAACGGCCTCACGTTCGGCTCGGAGCCCAGGATGTCGGCCATCTCCGTAATCAGCTCCGCGCGCCCCTGGTAGGCGAACTCGTGATGTGGCATCAGCACCAGCTCCGCGTCGTCCGGGCGACAGTGGTTGCGGCGAAGCTGATTCGTCAAACTCCTTACCGCGGCCTCGCGGAAGAGCGCGATGCCCAGCAGCCGCTCGTGGTCGATGACGATTGGCATCCGCCCAGGCGGACGCCACTTGAGCTCGTCGCGCGGCTTGACATCCAGGACGATCGCCTGCGCCTCCGAGTCGCACAACTCCCACAGCTCACGGTTCTTGCGGCCGTCTGCCACGTCCGGCGTGACCTTCGCGAGAGCTGCCGGCAGACTGCCGTCGAAGCTACGCGGGCTGATCGGAATCAGAGTCGCCGTCTTGGTGTTGCGGCAGAGCTCGCATACGTCTGCGCTCTCGGCGTCATAGCGGACGAGCGGTGGAAAGCTGGGACGCGGATGCCAGGTGTGGACCACGATGTCATCCTCTTCATGGCTGTGAGACTCGATCTCCTGCTTTGCGACCAGGATGTGGAGCGTTCGCGCCTCGACTCCTTGAAGCGTGTGCAGCGCATCGATGAGGTGGCCGCGTACACGCCCGGACGAGTTGACGGACAGCAGGACGAGCACCCTGTTCGCCTCGGTGTTGCGCAGCGCCCGAGCGACGTCGAAGGCCGTCGCGGGATAGCCGTCGAGCACGTTTACCTTCCCGGGTTGCCAGCCGTCCTTCGACCGGATCGCGGCGAGGAGAGCCTGGACCACCGAGGAGAGCGTGCCGGTGTCGACGACAAGACCGACGCCGTCGCCGAGGTCGGCGTGCATCCAGGAGGCGATCGCCTCGGCGTCACGCGGGCGCTGGATGGCGTCGGCGACCCGGACGAAGCCCGCGGCGTGCTCGCCCGACGGCAGCCGGTAGTGGTAGTCGGAGGGCTTCCAGATGCCGTCCCCCCAATCGAGTAGTGCCTCGACCTCGATTGCCCGCGCTCGATCCATCAGGTCGGGCCACTCGTCCTCCGGGATGTCGCCCTCGACCCAAGCATCCCCACCTACGGGCTGGTGCAGCAGCCCCCAGCGTAGGTTCTTCAGCTCCAGGTACTTGATCTGCTCAGCGAGCTCAGCGAGCCGGTCCTCGCGGCCTCTCTCGCCGCGCTCAGGGCTGTCCACCGCTGCGTCTGGGCGAACGAGCAGCGTGCCGGCATTCCGGAAGAGTCCGTAGGAGGCGCGTCGGAGCCCAACCAGGTCCATACCGGGCGGCGCGTCGACGAAGACGAGCGAGTCATGGTGCTCCGTGTGGCCGTAGGCATGGGTGCCATCGCTGCCCAGCCTGATGTATGCGTCAGTGCTGATCGCTACCGCCCTCCCTTATCTCCCCTCGCGTGAGCCGTCAGAGGCTCAGTACCGGCAAGCTGAGCGTCACCACGGTGCCGTCGAGCTTAAAAGGTGCAGCTCCGGTGCGGAGCGCCCTGTCACCGTCACGAGAGTCGAGTATGGCTCGTGTTGTCTTCGTCGCCAGGCGAAGGGTGCCGTGATGGCGGCGGCAAATCTCGACTATCTTCGGCAGGCCTTGCCCGCGACCGTGCCCCCATGGGGCGAGGGATCCTTCTAGTAGCTTCCCGAGCAGCTGGTCGTCGGTGATCGCCGCTGCTAGACCGGGCGCAAGCTTGGGCCTGGCCGTAGCTGGAATTCCAGCGCCGGTGTCCTGCACCGACAGGTGAAGCCGGTTGGAGCTCCGGGAGCCTCCGCGGGTGGCGAATACCTGAACTAGCGAAAAGAGCGGCGAGCCGTCACCGCTCCGGGCGTGCTCCCAGACGTTGCCGACGGTCTCGTCGATGAACCGCCCGACATCGGCGATCCAGCGCTTGCGCCGATCCCGAGTAGTAGGTGTGACCTGCTGATGTGGCACCAAGCGATCTAGCCAGGGCCAGAGACTTGTGGTCACCGGATGTCGCTGGACCGCGGGGTCCGTGAGGTGAGGATTGACGAACGCTGCGAACCCCGGGCCATATAGGTCGGGACGAAGTGTCGTCTCACCCACCGCACTCGGGTCGAAGAGCTCAGTGGTCTCGCTCCGGTGCAGCGCCTCAAGCGGCTCAGTGTGTCCCGGCAGCCAGTCTCTGGCCCAATCGGAATTCCGCAGCCAGGTTGGAGACCGTCCGTTGACGGAAGTCCTGCCAGCACGGTTGGCGAGCGCGAACGCAAGGCCTGAAGCCGCCATCCAGTCAGCGCTGTCGTCACTGACCCGCAGCTCCAGATCCCGGGTGCCGAACGAGCCGAGCAGCGCATTGCCTAGCAGGCCGACGGTGCTGCGCTCGACGGTCTTGAGGTTGGTCAGATCCAAGCGCAGCACACCGCGACTAGACGCGAGCTCGCTCAGGAAGCCCTCCACGTTGGTGGCGCTGAGTCGCTGAGGGGCCGTCTGAATCATCCGAATCTCCGCTCGTGGATCGATCGACGTCATCCTGGCAAGATCGCCAGACGCCTCGACGGCACTATTCCCGCTCTTTACGACATAGCGCGATAGGCCCGGGTTCTTTATGAGCCCGCAATATGCGGACTTTCGCCGAGGTGCCTACTGCGACCGGAGTCGCTACCAGGGGTCGGTGGATGTGGGTTCGGTCGTGGGCCGGTTGGGAGGGCATAGCGGGCATGTCTGGCGAGGCGGGAGAAGACGGATGCCCTTGGGCGACCTCGACTTCCAGCCTCGCAAGCTGCTCACCCTCATGGGGTGCGGGCTCCGCGCCGGCGGCGAGACTTGCGTCGATGACAAGCAAGTTCAGCGCCCGTCGCGCGAGCGACGAACGGCGGCGACGACGTTGGGCATCGGCTCGCCCGTCAACGTCTCGCCCCAGCCAGCCGGCAGCGGCGCCATTACGGGCTCTTCGACCGCGTCCGGCTCGATGGCGCGTAGCGCGATCCCCGCCTGCTCGTCGGTCCAGTCCGGCACTCGCAGAAGCAGCTTCTCCTTGGCCGTCACGCGACTGATTCTACGCCGTGGGGCCCGGCCGATCACAGGGGTGGTGGGCAACAAAAGGGCAACAGCCCCCACAGAACCCCAACGATCCCCAACGAACTCACCCCGCGAAAACCGCTCTAGAAAGAGCCCCAACGCACTCAAACGACCCTCAGGCCCGAACTACGGAACCGAAGGTCAGAGGTTCGAATCCTCTCGGGCGCGTTGCGGAGACTCGTGGGCTAGACCCGAACTATCGCGAGTCCGCTGATGCCCTCGATCGGATTGAAGTCGTCGTCTTGGGTGACGACGGGGAGGTCGTGGGCGAGGGCTGTGGCGGCGATCCAGAGGTCGTTGACGTTGAGGCGCCGCTTCGATTCGGCGAGATGGATCCGCAGAAGTGCCCAGCTTGCCGCGACGGCATTGTCGATCGGCAGGGTCTCGACGTCGGCGATGGCCTCGAGCGTCGCAAGACGGCGGGCTCGGGTGTCGACGTCAGTGGCGGCCAGCACGCCGACGTGCAGCTCGGCGACGGTGATCGGCGAGATCGCGCTCTCGTCGGGTAGCGAAGCTTCGTCGAGGTCTCGTCCGGACTCGCTGGCGATGAAGATGCTCGTGTCGAGCAGCCCGCGCTCGGCCGGCGGTGTCACGGGAGTGGGCCGAGGTCGTCTGTCGTGTCGCCGGCGAGGCGAGCCAGGTCGTCGCGCAGGCCGGCGTCTGCCTGGGTGGCGGCGAGCCGCCGGACCAGCTCGGCTCGCGGGAGCCAGCGCCGCCGCGGCTGCTGGACAGGGACCAGGGAGGCCACCGGATCGCCGCGCTTCGTGATCACGATTTGCTCGCCCGCGTCGACCCGACGCAGCAGGTCAGCGGTGTTGTTGCGTAGATCTCGAGAGGCGACCCTGATAGCCATGCTACAAACGTAGCATGTTCGTAGCCGTTACGCCGACGCTACGCGCCGAAGGCCGCTCATGTCATGACCTCCTCGGCCTCGGCGATCTCGATCGTGTCGGCGGGCGCGTTCTGCCGTCTCGACAGCACGATGAACGGCAGCGAGACGGCCGAAATGCCGGCCGAGAACAAATAGGACGGGCCGTAGCCCCAGACGTCTGCGGCCCGGCCGAGCGCCGGCTGGGCCCAGACACCGCCGGTCGAGTCCATCATCGAGTCGAAGGAGAGGATCGTCGCGCGCTGGCGCGAGGGGATCATGCCGTTGAGGTACGCCTGGCGGATCGGCATCGACGCGGCGAACAGCAGGCCCCAGACGCAGATCAGCCCGATCACCGACCAGAAGTCCTCGACGACGCCGATCAGTGCCAGCGTGCCGGTGCTCAACGACGTCGCCAGGATCAGCGCCGACGTGCGGCGCTGGAAGAGGCGGCGCAAGCGCGGCGCCACCATGCCGCCGACCATCTGCGCGCCGGCGACGATCGCGGCCACGAGGCCGGCGATCTGGTAGGCCTCGGGGTCGCCGTAGAGCTCGAGCAGGTAGGGCTGAAGCGCGTAGAAAGCGTAGATCCCGACGCCACCGCTGAACAGCGACTCGACCATCAGCCACTTGACCGCCGGGACGCGCCAGCCATACTCGATCGAGGCGGACGCGATCTTGCGCATCTCCGCCAGCGGTCGTCCGCCCTTCTCCGCCGTGAAGCCGACGTCGTGCATGAGCCGGAAGGCGACGACGAACATCACCAGCAGGATCGCGCCGCGCACTGCGAACGGCATGCCCAAGCTGACTTGCTGAGCGATGAAGCCGCCGGCGACCGAGCCGACGAGCATCGCAGCACCGGAGACGATCTGCCCGCGCCCGAAGACCGACTCGAGGTCGCCAGTGAAGCCGGTCGCGGTCAATGCGTCGACCAGCCAGGCCTCGACGGCACCGCTGAAGAACGTGAAGCCGAGGCCGAGCAGCATCGAGACGATCGCCCACTGCCAGAAAGGCGCTTCGACCTGCCACAGCAGCACGTAGAGCAGCGTCGACGCCGTCAGCGTCAGCGTCCCGAGCAGATACGACGCGCGGCGCCCGACCGTGTCGGCGACGATCCCCGTCGGCACCTCGAACACCACCATGCCGGCCGTGAAGAAGGCGTTCGCCGCGAACGCCTCGAGGTTCGAGAGCCCGGCGTCGAGCAGGAAGATCGTGTTGATGCCCCAGATCAGTGATGCAGCGAGCGTGTTGCCGAGCATCAGCAGCAGGTACGTGCGTTGGATCGAGCGGGGCGTCGGCATGCGTGGGGGCTTACAGGATTAGACCGCCGCCGCCCCGCCTAGGGGGCCCAGACCCGGCGAGGCGTAAGCTGGATGATGCGACGCCAAGCCCCGAGTGGAAGGGTGGATGGCATGGCGAATGTCCTCTGCGTTCTGTACGACGATCCGATCAGCGGGTATCCACCGGACTACTCGCGCGACGAGATCCCGACGATCGATCGATACCCCGGCGGCCAGACGACGCCGACCCCGGCGGGGATCGACTTCACTCCCGGCGAGCTGCTCGGCAGCGTGTCGGGCGAGCTCGGACTGCGGCGGTTCCTCGAGCAGGCCGGCCACCGGCTGATCGTCACGTCGGACAAGGACGGCCCCGACTCGGTCTTCGAGCGGGAGCTTCCCGGCGCCGACGTCGTGATCTCGCAGCCGTTCTGGCCGGCGTACCTGACCGTGGAGCGGATCGCGAAGGCGCCGAACCTGAAGCTGGCGGTGACGGCGGGCATCGGCTCCGATCACGTCGATCTCGACGCGGCGATCGCGCACGGCATGACGGTCGCCGAGGTGACGTACTCAAACAGCATCAGCGTGTCGGAGCACGTGGTGATGATGATCCTCTCGCTCGTGCGCAACTACCTCCCCTCGAATCGCGTGGTGCTCGACGGGGGCTGGGACATCGCCGACTGCGTATCGCGGTCCTATGACCTCGAGGGCATGCAGGTCGGCACCGTCGGCGCGGGCCGCATCGGCCTCGCCGTACTGCGGCGGCTGAAGCCGTTCGACGTCGGGCTCCACTACACCGATCAGCACCGGCTGCCGACCGAGGTCGAGCAGGAGCTGAACGTCACCTATCACCCCGACGCCGAGTCGCTGGTGAGCGTCTGCGACGTGGTGACGATCAACGCGCCGCTGCACCCCGGGACCGAGGGCCTCTTCGACGACGAGCTGCTCGGCAAGATGAAGCGCGGCACCTACCTCGTGAACACCGCGCGGGGCAAGATCTGCGACCGCGACGCGATCGTGCGCGCCTGCGAGAGCGGCCAGCTCGCGGGCTACGCGGGCGACGTCTGGTATCCGCAGCCGGCGCCGCCGGATCATCCGTGGCGGACGATGCCCCACCACGGCATGACGCCCCACACCTCCGGCACCAGCCTCTCGGCCCAGGCGCGCTACGCCGCCGGCACCCGGGAGATCATCGAGTGCTGGTTCGAGGGCCGGCCGATCCGCGAGGAGTACCTGATCGTCCAGGGCGGCGTGCTCGCCGGCGCGGGCGCCCACGCCTACAGCGTCGGCAAGGGCGCCCCGCCCAACGCCGGCTGACCAGGGGCCGGCGCGGGCGGGGGGTCAGAACATCAGCTCCTCCTCGAGCAGCAGGATCGCGAACACCCAGGAAGTGCCGATCCCCTCGAGGATCGCCACCCAGCCCGTCAATCGCGCGATCGGCCGCCCCAGCGCCAGCAGCACGAAGAACAGGAACCACAGGATCGCCCACGCGAACCAGTCGATGCCGAGGTAGATCGACGCGTCGTTGCCGTCGGCGTTGGTGAACGAGTAGATCCCCGCCGGGATCGCCGTCAGCGCGACGAACAGGCAGTACCAGCCGAATGCGTGGCCGCTGACGTTCATGAACTGGTTGTAGGCGACCCACAGGTAGGTGAACGCGAACAGCAGGATGTAGCCGGCGGCGCGGATCGAGGCGATGTCCTCGTCGCGGTTGCCCTGGATCACGAGCGTGACTGCCGCCACGACCCCGATGAAGCCGGTGAAGATGTTCAGCGCGGCGATCTCGCGATTCTGGATGAACGTCGGATCGGCCTCGGTCTCCTCCTCGGCGGTCACGAGGCCCTCCGGCCCCCCGGCCGTCGCCGGCCTCAGGCGCGCGGCCGCGCGGGCCGTGCCGACGAGCCAGATCCCGTTGATCACCAGGACCGCCCCTACATAAAGCAACACGACTCCGAGCAGCATCGGAAACCTCCTTCAGTGTGAGAGCACCCAGGGCGGCGAAGGCTCGTGGTGGTGCGGCAGCGGGCGGCCGCTCCGCTCGCTGACCACGTCGGGCTCGTGGGCGCTCTTGTCCTCGCTGTCGAGCACCCGCCGGACCGGGGCGTCGAGCAGCGCCAGGCCGGGCGGTGTGAACACTCGCGCCGCCGCCGTCCCGCAGCTCGGGCAGCGTGCCGGCGCGCCCGACTCGGCCATCGGCCGCATCAGGTCGAACGGCCCGCAGCCCTCGCAGGTGAACGCATATATCGGCATGCGCCTAGCTCGTCTTCGCCGCCGTGCCGCGGCGCGCGCTCTCCGGCCCCGCCGAGCTCGGCCGCACCTCGAAGTCGAAGAGCCCGGTCGGCAGGTAGAGCGAGCAGCAGGCGTTCGGGATGTCGACGACGCCCGAGATCCGTCCCTCGATCGGCGCTGAGCCGAGCAGCAGGTACGCCTGCTCGCCTGAGTAGCCGAACTTCTTCAGGTACTCGATCGCATTCAGGCACGCGCGCCGGTAGGCGACGCTGGCGTCGAGGTAGAGGTTGTCGCCCGACGTCTCGTGAACCGATATGCCGATGAAGGTCAGGAACTCGCTGTAGCGCGGCTCCACGCGGCCCGGGATCAGCACCGGGTTCGTCGTGATCCCGTAGGTCGCCATCCCGCCCTTGATCAGGTCGACGCCGAAGTCGATGAAGCCGCCCATCTCGATCGCTCCGCAGAACGTGATCTCGCCGTCGCCCTGCGAGAAGTGCAGGTCGCCGCCGGAGAGCATCGCGCCCGGGACGTGGACGGGGTAGAAGACGCGGCTGCCACGGGTGAAGTTCTTGATGTCGTGGTTGCCGCCGTTCTCGCGCGCCGGCACCGTCCGCGCGCCCTCGCGGCCGACGCGCTCGAGCTCGGGGCCGGAGAGCGTCCCCGCGAGCGTGCCGTCCTCCAGCGGCGGCAGCGCAAGCGGCGGCACGCGATCTGGATCGGTGTCGATCAGCGCCTGCTCGCGGCGGTTCCACTCCGCCAGCAGCTCGGCCGAAGGCGCCGTGCCGAACAGGCCCGGGTGCGTGATGCCCGTGTAGCGAACGCCCGGGATGTGACGCGACGTCGCCTCCTGGCCATGGAAGTCCCAGATTGCTTTGTAGGCGTCGGGGAAGTGGTCGGTCAGGAACCCGCCCCCGTTGACCTTGGCGAACACGCCCGTGTAGCCCCAGCCCTGGCCCGGCGCGTCGCCGTACTCCTGCGGGGGCTGGCAGGGGCCGAGGTCGAGGATGTCCACCACGAGCAGGTCGCCGGGCTCGGCGCCCTGGACCTCGATCGGACCGCTGAGCATGTGGCAGACGGTCAGGTCGACGTCGCGGACGTCGTTCGCCGAGTCGTTGTTGCCCAGCTGGGCGTCGGTCCACTCGCGGCACTCGACGCGGAACTCGCTTCCCGGCGCCACGGACACGGCCGCGGGAACGTCGGGATGCCAGCGGTTGTGGCCGGGCACCGCCTGCTCGGCCATCGGCTTCGACTGGTCTACGCTGAACACGACCTCAGGCATGACGCTTCCTTTCTGGCTCGTCGGTTCGTCGTCTGGCCCCCTCGAGACGGTTTAGCTCTAGGTCGCCACGTCGACAATCGATCGGCGGGCTCTGTGTGCGCTGTGCATCCGCGTCGGGCGGGAGACGGGCCGGATCGGTTCGCGACGCACAAGTCGGGCGCCGAAGGCGCTAGCTTTGAAGGGGCTAGGGGCGCCGAGCATGTTTCGGACCGGAGGACCGATGAAGAACGCCCCTGACTCGCTCGATCCGTTGACGTCGCTCGTCGGCGTCGCCGTTCACAGCGACGACTCCGCACGGCTGGTGGCGGACGCGAGCTTGTTCGCCCGCCGGCCGCTCGCCCTCGTAGGCCAGCACGGGGAGCCGCTCGGGCATGCGCCGGACGGGGCCGAGGGGCGCCGTGCGCTGGCTGTCGCGCGCGCCGCCGCGCACAACCGCCTGGTCGACGCCGCGGGCTGGAGCATCGTCCCGATCGGGCGCGGGTCGTCGCCGCTTGGCTTCCTCGCGATCGGCGTCCGTCAGGAGAACGACGGCACGACGCGGGTGCTGCTCGACGTGCTCCCCGAGCTGGTCGCCGAGCAGCTCCAGCGCGTCGCCCTCCTGCGGGCGCAGAGGGCGGCGTTCGTTCGCCGGCTCCTGAGCGACCGGCGCTTCGGCGCGGCCGAGGCCCGCCGCGAGGCCCGCGACCTTGGCCTGGACCTGGCCGAGGCGTACTGGCCGGCGATCCTGACCTGGCATGGCATCACACCGCCGGGCCCGGTGACCGAGGGCCTCGCCCGGGATGCGCTGAGCCTCGCCGAGGGCAGCCTGACGGCGGTCCTGAGTCGCCGGATCGTGCTCCTCCACCCGAGTCGGGAGGCCAGCGACGACGACGCCCGTCCGCTCGACTGGATGGGCGAGATCGTCAGACGGGCCAGGGAGCTCGCGCCGTCGTTCCCCGCCCAGGCGATCGCCGGGGAGGCGGCGGTCGAGCTCGGCGCCGTGAGCGCCGGGGTTGCCGAGCTCGACGCGCTCCGGCGCCTGGGCCCGCGCGTCGAGGGCGAGCGGCTGGTGGTCTCGGCGCGCGAGTACGCGCTCGAGCGGCTCTTCTGGGACAACCTCGACGGCTCCGCGGCCCGGCGCTTCGTCGACGAGCAGATCGGGCTGCTCGCCGACTGGGACCGCGAGCACCGGACCGACCTGCTGTCCGTGCTCGAGGCGGAGCTGGACTTCCCGCGTCACGACCAGGCGGCGAGGAGCTGCTTCATGCACCGCAACACGTTTCGCCACCGGGTGCAGCAGGCGAGGGAGATCCTCGGCGACAGGCTCGAGGACCCGGACGCCCGTCTCGCGGTGCACGTCGCGCTGAAGCTGCGCAAGCTCCTGGCGAGGCCCTCGCTCGACGGCACGGCTGCGCCGCGGGCGCTGAGCCGCGGCGCGTGAACGCCGAGCGTGCGCGCCGCGTCGAGCGGCTGCGCACGATCTCCATCCTGGTCGGGGGCGCGGTCGGCGCGCTCGCGCGGGCCGGAGTGGGAGAGGCGCTCCCGCACGCGGCGGGCACGTGGCCATGGGCGACCTTCTCGGTCAACGTGCTCGGCGCGTTGCTGCTCGCCTGGCTGACGACGCGGCTCACAGAGATCGCGGCGCCGACGCGCTACTGGCGGCCGCTGCTGGGCACCGGCGCCTGCGGCGCCCTCACGACGTTCTCCACCTTCCAGGTCGAGACGATCTCGCTGGCGAACGACGGCCACGCGGCGCTGGCGGCCGGCTACGCCGCGGCGAGCATCGCGGCCGGGATGGCCGTCGTCGTGGGCGCCACCGTGCTGGCGCGGAGGCGCCGCTACGGATGAGCGGCGCCGTGGCGTGGATCGGCATCGGGGCGCTCGGAGCGGTTGGGACCTGGGCGCGGTTCGGCGTCGGAGCGCTCGTCGCCGCGCGCCGCCCGAGTGCCTTCCCGCTCGGCACGTTCGTCGTCAACCTGACGGGCGGGTTCCTGCTCGGGCTGCTCACCGGGCTGTCGGTCACCGGCGACCCGCTGCTGGTCTTCGGGACCGGGCTGCTCGGCGGGTACACGACTTTCTCGACGTGGATGGTCGAGGCGCAGCGCCTCGGCGAGGACGGGGAGTGGCGGCTGATGTGGCTGTACCTGCTCGGATCGATGCTCGCCGGTCTCGCCGCCACGGGCCTCGGCTGGCTGATCGGAGGGGCGATCTCATGAAGGCCGACGCCCTCATGCTCTCCGTCTACTTCGGTGACGCGGTCACCGCCGGGCCGGAGCTCTCGAGCGACGCTCTGATGGCCTGCTTCGCCGACCACGGCCTCGCGAGCGTGACGCTGCTGCGCGGCATCGAGGGTTTCGGGCTCAACCGGCGCATCCAGGCCGAGCGCATCCCGGACGCCTCGACGGACCTCCCGCTGCTCGCCGTCGCGGCGGACCGGCGCGAGCGGATCATGGCCGTGCTGGACGACGTCGACCTGGCGGTGCCGCAAAGGCTGGTGACGCTCGAGGAGGCGCGCCTGGCGACCGGGGAGGACGTCCGGGACGCCGAGCTCCCGCAGGGCGCGAGCGGGGCGGCGCAGCTGACGATCCACTGCGACTCCGGCGAGCGCCGCGGCCGGCGGCCGGCGTACCGCGAGGCCGTGGCGCTGCTCCGCCGCTGCGGGGCGGTGGGGGCGACCGTGCTGACGGGCGCCGACGGTCTCGCCCAGGGCAAGCGCCGGCGGGTGCGCCTCTTCTCCACCGGGGCGAGCGCCCCGGCGCTGGTCGTCTCCGTCGGTCCCGTGGACGCTCTGCGCCGGTCCCTCCAAGGCCTCACGGAGATTTTCGAGGAGCCCGTCGTGACGCTGGAGCCGATCGCGCTGCTCAAGCACGACGGAGAGCCGCTGGAGCAGCCGCCGACGGTCGCGGGCGCCGGCGACGGCGAGCGGGACGCCTGGCAGGCGATCGGCCTGCACATGCGCCGCAGCGCCCAGGTGAACGGACGCGCGCTGCACAGCGAGGTCGTGCTGCGCTTGCGCGAGGCCGGCGCGGCCGGGGCGACGACGATCCTGGGCGACTGGGGATTCTCCGGCGACGAGCGACCGTACGGCGATCGCCTTGGCCGCGTGACGAGCCACCGCCCGACCTACACCGTGTACGTCGACCGCCCCGGAAAGGTCGCCGAGCTGTGGCCGCTGATCGACGAGCTGACGGCCGAGCACGGGATCGTGAGCTCGCTGATCGTGCCCGGCTATCGCGAGCACGTTGCGTGAGGCGGCCCGTATTTGCGACCGCGCTACGCGCCGGGTGCCCGGTATTGGACCTGCTCGGCCTTGCGCAGGGCAGCCAGCGTGTCATCGACAGTGAGCAGGACAGTCGTTTCGAACGAGCTAAGGGCACCGCCCCCGCTGATCGCCAGCGCAACCGCGGCCATGGACACGTTGTCGGGGGCCTCCCAGAGGTTGTAGCCGTCGTGCGTGCCGAAGGCGTACCAAAACCCGTGGAGCTTTCCACCGACCGACTCGATGTAGGACTGAGCGGCCTGTCGGCGGTCTTCTGGTTTATCGATCAGCATCGCCCACGTCTCTGGCGTGTAGCTGAATCTGGATAGATAAAGCGGCATCGTTTCTCCTCGTTCGCGGCGGATCCGCGGAGCGCCATACTCGCACTCCGCGAATCCTGACCGCTGTTGCGCTAGGGCCCGACCTCGGCGGCGACGACCGCTGCGATGCCGGTCATGCCGTTGAGGTTGGGGTGGAACGGTGCGGCCGTGTTGACTGGAACGAGCGGCTCGACCTGCTTGGAGCGCAGCCAGCTGACGTCCGAGAACGCGATCGGGACCTGCGGCCAACAGCCGAGCGACCCGGTGTGCGGCAGGATCGCCGCGTAGTTGACCATGTCCTCGGTCTCGGCACCGCTGCACGACGCGTCGGCCAGCGTGTAGCCGAGGGTCGCGGCGGCCTGGTGTGCGTAGTTGCTGTCCGAGCGCAGGCAGCCGAGCGGACTCAGCGTCTGGTCCGGAATCAGCGGGCCGGCGGCGAACGAGTCGCCGAGGCCGACCCAGGTCTGTGCGGAAGCCGCCGTGGCGACGGCACCCTCTCTCGCTCGGTCTAGGGCACGGGACCGGGCCGCAGCACCTCGGAATCGTGCCCCGGCAGGACTCTGTGCCCGGCGTCACGGAGCGCTGCGAGGCGCTCGGCGGACCGGCCCTGCGCCACGTGGTCGCCGAAGATCGGGAAGCGGTGGTCATCGAGGCCGGAGTCGAAGTGGATGACGTCGCCGCCGATGACGACGTCGCCGACGCTGACGGATTGGTGGCCGGGTGTGTGGCCGGGCGTCGACAGCAGCACGACCGAGCCATCGCCGAGTAGGTCGTGGTCGCCGTCGACGACGCGCACCTCGCGCGCGACGGAGTCGTAGTCGCGCGGTAGGAAGAAGTTGCGCGCGATGGCGTCGGCGTCCTGGCCGGCTTCCCACTCGGCGCGTTGGATCACGAGGGGCACCGTCGGCGGCACGAGCTCGAGGCCGCCGGCGTGGTCGAAGTGGAGGTGGGTCATCACGACCACTGTGATCGTGCTCAGGTCGATCTGGTCGGCGCTCGACGCCTCCTGCTCGGCCGCGAACGGACCGAGCGCGTCCGGGTGGCCGTAGTGGGCGGCGGGGTCGGCGACCGCCGCGGGATGTAGCCCCGTGTCAACGAGGATTCGCTCCCTGTCGGTCTCGATCAGGTACGCCGGCACGGGGAAACGGATCGTCTCGTCGAGGGCGTCGTCGCGGCGGACGATCCCGGCGGGCACCGTCAGCCAGCCGACGTTGAACAGTTCGACTCTCATGGCAACGATCGAACCACTGGCCGGAGCGCGTCGGTGGATGCATGTCCGGATACGTGGGGCATACGTCCTTGCGGACATTTGCCAGACAGGTCACCATCGTGCCATGGCGCCGTCCAAACGCCAGGTTGTGCTCGTCGGCTTTGACGGCATGCAACTGCTCAACCTCGTCGGCCCGGCCGAGATGTTCGACGCGGCCACGCAATTGCTCGGCGACGGGCGTGGCTACCGCGTGACGATTGCCACACCGGACGGCACGCCGGTGCGCGGATCGGCGGGAATGCGGATCGCGGCCGACAAATCGCTCGGCCACGTTCGACCGCGCACCGTCGACACGCTGATCGTCGGCGGTGGCATGCGCGTCGGTGAGGTCGTCGGCGACCAGCGGCTCACATCCGGAATTCAGCGCGTGTCCGCCGGCGCCCGGCGGACCTGCTCGGTCTGCACCGGGGCGTTCCTACTCGCCGGCGCCGGGCTGCTCGACGGCAAGGCGGCGACGACCCACTGGGCGTTCTGCGCCGAGCTCGCCCGCCGCCACCCCCGCGTCGCCGTCGAGCCCGACCGGATTTTCGTCCGCGACGGGACGACGATGACGTCGGCCGGCTCCACCGCGGGCATGGATCTCACGCTCGCTCTGATCGAGGAGGACCACGGTCCTGACGTAGCCCGCGCTGTCGCGCGCTGGACCGTCATGTTCCTCCAGCGGCCCGGCGGACAGTCCCAGTTCTCCGAACGGCTTGCTGTCCCGGCTGCCGTTGCCTCGCCGCTACGCCAGGTCCTCGACGCCGTCGTCGCCGATCCCGCCGCCGACCATCGCCTCGCCCAGCTCGCCACGCGCGCAGCCGTCTCTGAGCGCCACCTGCGCCGCCTGTTCGCCGATCAGACCGCTACGACCCCCGCCCGCTTCGTCGAGCGGGTGCGTGTCGAGGCCGCGCGCGAGCGGCTCGAGCGCACCACAGTTCCTATCGAGACGGTCGCGGGCGACTGCGGCTTCGGTAGCTCGGAGACGATGCGCCGGGCCTTCCTACGTGTCCTCGGCGTCGGACCCTCCGACTACCGCGCACGATTTCGTTCAGCCGGTAAACACGAGCGCGCCGCTTGAAACCTGACTTGGAGGCCCCGCAAAATGCGGGAAAGGCATGGCCATCTGTACTAGACCCATATCCCGGTGGTCAAAGCCTCCAAGAGCACCCATGCTGACTTGGCTCGATCAACGACAAGGGAGTTCAAGTGAGCGGACGGGTACGAGTGACGATGTTGGCGGTGGCGGCGACGGTCGTAGCAACGCTGGCGGCAGCTCCCGCGGCCAATGCGGGGTTGCTGGTGGCCTCGGCTTCGAACTGCGAGGAGCAGGTTCTCGAGCGTCCGTTCGCCCGCTGGCTCGATCCGCTCACCTACCACCTGATCCCGGATGGCACGTTCGAGCAGGGCGCGGCCGGCTGGAGCCTTTCGAAGGCGCGCGTCGTGGACGGCAACGAGCCTTTCTACGTGCACGGAGCGGGCGAGAGAAAGTCTCTGTCCCTGCCGCCGGGCAGCGTCGCGACGAGCCCTGTCATGTGCACGGGGATCAACAAGCCGTTCATGCGCTTCTTCGCCAAGAGCTCGGGCGGACTGCTCTCGCTGTCGACGCTGTTGGTCGAGGTGCTGTTCGAGACCAGGGGTGGACAGGTTCTCTCCCTGCCGGCCGGCGTGGTGCTGCCGAACACGAAGTGGCAGCCGACGCTGCCGCTGCCGGTGCTCGCTAGCCTGCTGCCGCTGCTCCCCGGCGAGCAGTCGCCGATCGCCTTCCGCTTCCGCCCATTGGGTGGCGCGACGTGGACGATCGACGACGTCTACCTCGATCCCTCACGCCGCTGATCCGACGCTGACATCGACCTCGTCGGGGCTGCCGATCACGACAGTCCCGGCGAGCATGTCGTGGATGCCGCGGCGGCGGTCGTCGACGAGGATCGGCAGGAACCCGGCGAAGACGGGGATCGCGCAGAGCGTCAGCGCGACGAGCCGCAGCAGTGCGCGGGCCGGGCGTAGCGCCGAGCCGTCCTCGGCGAGGCAGACGCGGATGCCGAGCACGCGGTTGCCCGGTGTCTGGCCCGTGGTGCACCAAAACGTGACGAAGTAGGCCGTCGACCAGAGCAGGCAAACGGCGCCAGCCAAGCCGAACACCGCCGCCTCGACACCGCTCGGGACCGAGAGCACCGAAAGGGTGAGGCCGGCCGCCGCTCCGACAACGACCGAGACGCCGCTGATGATCGCGGCGTCGAGCGCGAAGGCGATCGCGCGCGTGACGAGCCCCTCGTACTCAGGCGCGCGCAAAATCGGCACGGCGGCCTCGTGGGCGTGGTGTGCGCGGGCGGCGGCGCGCACCCGGCCGGCGACCTCGTTCACGCTCCGCTCCCGGGAGCGGAGCTCGGCGTGCGCGGCTTGCGCCGGAATATCCGCCGCGCGCTCGTCTCGAGCCGGTCGTCGATCTTGCGTGAGCGCGACCGCATCCCGCCGGCGACCTCGTCGGCGAAGCCGGCGCTCTGGCGCTGGATCGCCTCGGCGACGGCGGGGCTGCGGGCGATCTCGTCGACCATCAGCCACAGCTCGTCGGTCTGCAAGAGCCGCTCGACCGCCTCCTCGAGCAGCCGGCTCTCGATCACGCGGACGACGAGCTTCTCCATCGCTGCGCTGTCGAGCGCCGACTCGACGACGCGCTCCAGCTCCGGTCCCTCCAGCACGCGCGCGACCGTCTGGTCGAGCACGCCGTCGGCCAGCAGCCGGTCCGCGACCCGGCGCGGGACATCGGCGGTCTGAGCCCGCTCGAGTAGCCCGTCGACGGTTTCGCCGGGCAGCAGCTCGTCGGCGACCCGCTCGAGTACCGCGTACTGGACCACGTTGCGTGAGGCGGCCTCGACCAGCGGGCCGGCGAGCGCGCGCTCGACGGTCATCCGCGCCAGCGGACTGGCGAGAACGCGGTCGATGACCTCACCGGCGAGCGGCGAAGCCAGCAGCGCGTCGACGGCGGCGAGTGTCGCGCCGTCGACACCGCTCACGACGACGCCACGTAGCTCACGCTCGGTGCGTCGCCCGAGCTCGACACCGGCGGCGAGCGGTCGCACCGCGATGCCCACCAATGCTTCGCCAACCCCGAGCAGCCCCGAACGGCGTCCGCGCGCGCCGTTATTCGAATCGCTTTTCACCGGTAGAAGCTCCAAGCCTCATGGAGACTCCCACGCCGCCCGGTCGCTGTCCATTCGGGCCAGCGCCGTTTAGCATCGCCGCATGAGCAAGCGCGTGGTGATCCTGGGAGCCGGGTTCGGCGGGCTCGAGCTGAGCACGATGTTGTCGGAGGCGATGGGCGACGAAGTCGACGTCACGCTGATTGACAAGAACGACTCGTTCGTCTTCGGATTCTCGAAGCTCGACGTGATGTTCGGCCGTACGACTCCGGACGAGGTGCGCATGCACTACCGCGACATCGCGAAGCCCGGGGTGAACTTCGTTCAGGAGACCGTCACCGCGATCGACCCCGAGGCGCGGCGCGTGACCACCGACGCTGGCGTCCACGAGGCCGACGCGCTCGTCGTCGCGCTCGGCGCCGACTACGACGTCGACGCCACGCCCGGCCTCGCCGAGGGCGGCAACGAGTTCTACTCGGTCGCAGGAGCTGAGCGGCTCGCGGAGATCGTCCCGACGTTCTCCTCCGGACACGTGGTGATCGGCGTCGCCGACGCGCCGTTCAAATGCCCGCCCGCGCCGAGCGAGTGCGCGCTGCTGCTCCACGACGAGCTGACCGCGCGCGGCGTGCGCGAGGCCTGCGACATCTCGTTCGTGCTCCCGCTCGGCACGCCGGTGCCGCCCTCGCCGGAGACGTCTGCCGCTCTGCTCGAGGCGTTCGGCGCGCGCGGCATCGCGTTCATCGGCGGCCGCCGCGTCAGCTCGCTCGATCCTGCCCGCAGGGTCGCCCTGCTCGACGATACCCCCTCCGGGGGCACAGGCGGCAGCGAGCTGCCGTACGACCTCTTCCTCGGCGTGCCGAAGCACCGCGCTCCCGATGTGGTGATCGACAGCGGCATGACCGAGAACGGCTACGTGCCGGTCGACTCCGCCACACTCCAAACGCGCTTCCCCGGTGTCTACGCCGTCGGCGACGTCGCGACCGCCGGCGTCCCCAAGGCCGGCGTCTTCGCCGAGGGCGCCGCCCGCGTCGTCGCGCGCAACCTGATCGCCGAGTGGGGCGACGGCGACCGTCCCGGCCCCTACGACGGGCGCGGCTCCTGCTACATCGAGTTCGGCAAGGGCCGCGTCGGCCGCGTCGACATCGACTTCCTCTCAGGCCCCTCAAAGACGGGCGTCTTCAACGCCCCGTCGACCGAGCTCGTCGCCGAGAAGGACCACTTCGGCTCCAGCCGCCGCGCGCGCTGGTTCGGCACCTGACCAGGGAGGGCGACATGGGCGATGACCAGACGTACGAGACGATCCTCTACGCCACCGACGGACCGGTGGCGACGATCACGCTCAACCGGCCAGAGGCGCTGAACACGATCGTGCCGCCGCTGCCCGACGAGGTCGAGGCGGCGGTGGCGCGCGCCACCCACGACGGCGACGTCAAGGCGATCGTGCTGCGCGGCGCCGGGCGGGCGTTCTGTGCGGGCTACGACTTCGGTGACGGCTTCAAGCACTGGGGCGACGCGATGAACACCGACGGCGTCTGGGACCCAGGTAAGGACTTCGCGATGGCGACCGCGCCGCAGTTCGCGCCGACCCAGAAGCTGATGAGCCTCTGGCGTACCCCCAAGCCGGTGATCGCCCAGGTCCACGGCTGGTGCGTCGGCGGCGGCAGCGACTTCGCACTCTGCGCGGACCTCATCGTGGCGAGTGAGGACGCCGTCATCGGCACGCCCTACAGCCGGATGTGGGGGGTCTACCTGTCCGGAATGTGGATCTACCGGCTCGGGCTGGCGCGGGCGAAGTACCACGCGCTCACCGGGCGTCCGCTCACCGGCCGCCAGGCCGCGGACATAGAGCTGATCAACCAGGCGGTTCCGTTCGCGCAGCTCGAGGAGACGGTCGCCGCGCTCGCCGCCGACCTCTGCGCGATCCCCTCCTCACAGCTCGCAGCGATGAAGCTGGTCGTCAATCAGGCCTACGAGAACATGGGACTGGGATCGACCCAGACCCTCGGCCCGATCCTCGACGGCCTGATGCGCAACACCCCGGACGCGCTGCGCTTCATCGAGCGCGCCGAGAGCGAGGGCGTGCGAGCCGTCGTCGAGACGCGTGACGGCCCGTTCGGCGACTACAGCCAGGCGCCGCCGGAGCTGCGGCCCGACCCGGGCAACGTGATCGAGCCGTGAAGCTCGTCTCGTGGAACGTCAACTCGCTCAAGGTGCGACTGCCGCGGGTGCTGGAACTGCTGGAGCAGCATGCGCCCGACATCGTCCTGCTGCAGGAGACGAAGTGCGCACCGGATGTATTCCCGGCGCTCGAGCTCGATGGCGCCGGCTACCGCGCTGTCCATCACAGCGGTGGCCGCTGGGCGGGGGTGGCGGTCCTCGCGCGCGAGGAGCCGGGCGACATCGCGGTCGGGCTGCCCGGCGAGCCCGCGGTCGACGAGGCACGTTGGATCGAGGCGACCGTCGCCGGCATGCGAGTGGTGTCTGTCTACGTTCCGAACGGCCGTGAGCCCGACACGCCCACCTATGACGACAAGCTGCGCTTCCTCGACGCGATGGCCGGGCGGATCGCGGAGTTGTCAGGCGAGCCGCTGGTCGTCGCCGGCGACTTCAACGTCTGCCCGACCGACCTCGATGTCTACGACCCGGCGGCGTTCGTCGGTGCCACGCACGTCACGACGCCGGAGCGCGAGCGCTTCCAAGCACTGCTCGACGCCGGCACGGTCGATGCCTTCCGCAAGCTGCACCCCGACGAGCCGGGCTTCACCTGGTGGGACTACCGCCAGGGCCACTTCCACCGCAAGATGGGCCTGCGCATCGACGCGCACTTGGTCTCGGCGCCGCTCGCCGGCAAGATCGAGAGCTGCGGGATCGACCGCGACTTCCGCAAGGGCACGAAGCCATCCGATCATGCGCCGCTACTGCTCGAGCTGCGCTAGCGCGAACGACGACCAAGGAGTGACCCATGCCCACCACCGCCTCACTGATCACCGGTGTCGACTTCGTGTCGATCCCGGCGAAGGATCTGCAGGAGTCGCGCGACTTCTATGCCGACGTGCTCGGCCTCGAGCCATCGAGCGTCTGGCAGGGGCCCGGCACCGAGGCCGTCGGCGCCGAGTTTGAGACCGGCACTGTGACGCTCGCTCTGCTCAACTGCGCCACGCTCGGGATCGAGTTCCAGGCCAGCAACAGCCCGATCGAGTTCCGCGTCGACAACGTCCCGGCCGCCCGCGCCGAGCTCGAATCGCGCGGCGTCGAGTTCAAGGGCGAGATCGTCGACAGCGGTGTCTGCCATCAGACCTTCTTCGAGGATCCGGCCGGCAACACGCTCGCCCTCCACCATCGCTACGCGCCGCGCGGCGGCTGACTACGGCTGCGCCGGCTCGGCCGTGGGCTCCGTGGCGACGGGCACGCCGGTATTGCGGCGGCTCATCGCCCAGGCGAACGTGCCGCCGGTGATGAACATGAAGGTGCTGTAGACGGCCGCGGGGACCGAGAGCTCGTGGGCGAGCGAGGCGCCGACGGCGATCGCCAGCGTCGAGTTGTGGACGCCCAGCTCGAGCGCGATCGCGGTTGATTGGCGACTGTCGAGCCGCGCCACGCGCGACATCGTGAAGCTGACCGTCATCGCCGCCACGTTCAGTGCCAGGGCGGCGCCGGCGACCGCCTCGATGTTGTCGACCACGACCTCGTACTCGCTGGCGATCGCGCCGACCACCACCAACAAGAACAGCGACAGCGAGATCGCCTGCACGCGCGGATAGGCGATCGCGACCCGATCCGGCCAGCGGCCGCGCAGCCACATGCCGAACGACACCGGCACGATCGTGATCGCGAAGACCTTGGCAACGACACCGAGCATCGACACGTCGCCGATGTCGTCCGCGCCGAAGTGGGCGGTCGAGAGTGCCAGGAACAGCGGCACCGTCATGACCGAGCAGACGCTGCTGATCGCCGTCATCGTCACCGACAGCGCGGTGTCGCCGCGCGCCAGGTGGGTGAGCATGTTCGCCGTCGTGCCGCCGGGAGAGGCGCCGAGCAGCACCAGCCCGACCGCCAGCTCGGGCGGCAGGTCGAAGACGGTCGCCATCGTGAATGCCAGCAGCGGCGAGATCAGCGCCAGGTTGAGCATCCCGATCGCCACGCCGCGCGGGGCGGTCAGCACGCGCCGGAAGTCGGCCGGCGTCAGCGCCAGGCCGAGGCTGGTCATGATCAGCGCCAGCGCGCCGGGCAGCAGTAGGTCGGTGAGCAGCGCGTTCTCCATCGAAGGCCGACCCTAACCGGGCCGGCTGGCGCGTGCGGAGGATCCTTGGGGCTGCAGCCCTAACGATGCTTCGGCCGTTAGTTAGGCGACTGCGCTCGCCGCGGCCCGGCCCGCGGTCCGTCCCGAGAACAGGCAGCCGCCGAGGAACGTTCCCTCGAGCGAGCGGTAGCCGTGCACGCCGCCGCCGCCGAAGCCGGCGACCTCGCCGGCGGCGTAGAGGCCGGGCAGCGGCTCGCCGTCAGGCCGCAGTGCGCGCGACTCGAGGTCGGTCTGCAAGCCGCCGAGCGATTTGCGCGTGAGGATCGACAGCCGCACGGCGATCAGCGGCCCTGCCTTCGGATCGAGGATCTCGTGCGGGGAGGCGACGCGCGTCACCTTGTCGGCGAAGTAGGCGCGCGCCCCGCGGATCGCGGTGACCTGGCCGTCCTTGGCGTAGGGGTTGGGGATCTCGCGGTCGCGCGCGACGATCTGGTCGCGCAGCTCGCCGAGGTCGATCAGATCGTCGCCGGTCAGCGCGTTCATCCGCCGGACGAGGCTCGCCAGGTCAGGCTCGACGATGAAGTCCTCGCCGTGGTCCATGAATGCCTGGACCGGGGTCGGCGGCCCGTGCGCGAGCCGCTCCTTGATCACCGCACGCACGCTCTTCGACGTCGTGTCGGGGTTCTGCTCCGAGCCCGACAGCGCGAACTCCTTCTCGATGATCTTCTGGGTCAGCACGAACCAGGTGTAGTCGTGGCCGGTCCGCTGGATGTGGTGCAGCGTGCCGAGCGTGTCGTAGCCGGGGTAGAGCGGCCCGGGCAGCCGCTTCCCGCGCGCGTCGAACCACAGCGACGACGGCCCGGGGATGATCCGGATCGCGTGCATAGGCCAGATCGGGTCCCAGTTGTGGATCCCCTCGACGTAGTGCCACATCCGGTCGCCGTTGATCTCGTTGGCGCCGGCGCTGCACGCGATCTCGAGCATCCTGCCGTCGACGTGGGCGGGGACGCCTGAGATCATGTGGTCCGGCGGCTCGCCGAGCCGGTCGCGTGGCCACTTTTCGCGGACGAGGTCGTGGTTGCCGCCGATGCCGCCTGAGGTGACGACCACCGCCTGCGCGTAGAGCTCGAACTCGCCGGCGGCGTCGCGGTTGGAGGCGACGCCACGCGCGGTGTCGCTCGGCGCCAGCACGGTGCCGCGCACCCCGTGGACCGTGCCTCCGCCGACGGCCAGCTCGTCGACGCGGTGACGGAAGCGCAGCTCGACCAGCCCCTTCGCGACCGCCTCGCGCACCCGCCGCTCGAACGGCGCCACCACGCCCGGTCCGGTCCCCCAGGTGATGTGGAAGCGCGGCACCGAGTTGCCGTGGCCGTCGGCGAGGTAGCCGCCGCGCTCGGGCCAGCCGGGGTTCGGCAGCCAGCGCATCCCCATCTTGTGCAGCCATGGCCGCTTCTCGCCGGCGCAGAACTGGACGTAGGCCTCGGCCCACTTGCGCGGCCACTCGTCCTCGGGACGGTCGAACGCCGCCGTGCCCAGCCAGTCCTGTAGCGCCAGCTCGTAGGAGTCCTTGACGCGCATCCGTCGCTGCTCGGGACTGTCGACGAACATCAGCCCGCCGAGCGACCAGAACGCCTGCCCGCCGAGGTTCACCTCGTTCTCCTGGTCGAGCAGGATCACCTTCTTGCCAGCGTCGGCAAGCTCCGCGGTCGCGACCAGCCCAGCCAGTCCGCCGCCCACCACGATCACGTCTGCATCTAGCGCCATGGGGCGAACGGTATGGCTTGGCGCGCGGACTAGGCGGTCCCGCTCGGCGCGCGCAGCGAGCCGGCGAGTAGCGCCGCGACCCCGAGCAGAGCCGCGACTAGCACCAGCGCGGCGCGCAACCCGACCGCCTCGCTCAGCCCGCCGACCACCGGCGGGCCGGTCAGCAGGCCGAGGTAGCCGAGCGCCGAGACGGCGGCGACCGAGGGCCCGGCGACGGGACTGCGCGCCGCCGCGGCGCGTAGCGCGAGCGGGAACAGTGCCGCGAGGCCCAGCCCCATCGCGGCGAAGCCGGGCACCGCGAGCAACGGGCTTGACGTGCTCAGGACGACCGCCATCCCCGCGAGCGAGAGCGTCGCCCCGCCGCGCGCCAGCGGCACCGGACCGAGCCGCTGCACCAGGCGGTCGCCGAACAGGCGGCCGAACCCCATAGTCAGCGAGAACGCCGCCAACCCCGACGCGGCCAGCGCCTCGCCGGTGCCGATCTCGTCATCGAGGTAGATCGCTGCCCAGTCGTTGACTGCGCCCTCGGCGAGCAGCAGGCAGAAGGCGAAGATCCCGATCGCCAGCAGGGCGCGGGTTGGCCGTGCGATCAACGGCCCGTCGGGCGTGGCGTCCGCGGAGGAGGGGAGGAGGAACGCGCCGGCGGTCAGCGCCGCGACGGCGCCCAGCACGGCCATGCCGGTGAGGTGTCCGACGACGCCCACCTCGGCGGCAGCGACCAGCGCCCCGACCGCCGCACCGGCGAGCGCGCCGAATGAGAAGGCGGCATGCAGCGTGCTGAGGATCGGCCGGCCGAGCCGCCGCTCGACAGTCAGCCCATGGATGTTCATCGAGACGTCGAGCACCCCATTGGCGACGCCGATGAACGCGAGCGACACCGCCAGCGCGGCAAACGAGCCCGACAGCGCCACCGGGATCAGCCCGGCCGCGTAGCCGAGCGCGCCGACCACGACGAGCCGGCGGCTGCCGGTCCGCGCGACCAGCGCGCCGGAGGCGAACTGCGACACCACCAGGCCGAGCATCGAACAGAGCAGCGCGAGTCCGAGCGCCCCATCACTCAGCTCGGTCCGATCCTGGATCGCCGGCAGCCGCGAGAAGATCGACGCGAACAGCGTCCCGTTGAGCGCAAAGACCGCTGTGATCGCGACTCGCGCGCGAAACCCCATGCGTGAGGATTACCCAGCCAGACTCTCCCACAGGCTCGCGTGGTGCGGCCGCCAGCCCAGCTCGCGTTTCGCCTTCGCGTTCGAGGCGCCGCGAATCTCGGTCATCATCACGACCGCCGCCTCGCCCGCCGCGAGCCGGCCGAGCCACTTCGGGACCCGTCGCGGCGGCTTGGCACCGAGCGCCCGCGCCGCCGCCGGTGCCCACTCACGCACCGGCGCGGGCGAGTCGTCGACGACGTTGTAGATGCCGGGCGCACCGCGCTCGATCGCCAGCGCAGTCGCCTCGGCCGCGTCCTCGACATGGACGAACGACCAGACCCCGCCGCCGTCGCCGACGATCGGCATCTTGCGCGCTCGCAGCATGGCGACCTGCTCGCCGTCTGGGTCGACTTCCATCGAGGTCCCCGGTCCGTAGAAGCCGCCGTAGCGGAGGACGACGCCCTCGATGTCGTTCGCCCCTGTCACCGCATCCTCGAGATGCTTGATCGCGGCGAGCAGCGTGCGCATCTGTCGCGGCGGATCGCCGTCGAGCGGGTCATCCTCCGTCTTGACCGGTCCGCCGATCCGCGCGAACGGCCAGCCGGCGAAGCTCTGGGCGACGAAGCGGCGCGTCCCGATCGCGCGCCCGGCGGCGAGCAGATGGTCGGTGCCCTCCGTGCGCAGCCGGTTCGTCAGCTCGAACGTCTTCTCGATCTTCCGCACATCGATCCCGTCCGACAATGCCGTGAGTTGATGCACGATCACCTCCGGCTCGGCATCCGCCACCGCTTGCGCCACGGCGCGCGGGTCGAGCGCGTGGGCTACGACCGGCTGCGCGCCGAGACCGCACACCAGTTCCCGCTTCTGCTCGCTTCGCGTCATGCCGGCGACCTCGTGACCACGCTCGACAAGCTTCGGAACTAGCACCCTTCCAAGTGCTCCCGTAGCGCCGGCTACCAGGATCCTCATGAGGCCCGTTCTAGCATCGTCGTTACGTCGGCGTTCTACGCGGCCCGACCAGGTGGTATGGCCGGGTGATGGCGCCCGCTCCGCAGGATGTGCGAATGCAGCATTGCAAACTGTGCACATGATGCATCAAGGTACGTGCAAACGCGGTATCGTGGCCCCTGTGCCCGGTTTGAGCTATCTCCCGCGCCTGCTCGATCCGCAGATTGAGGATCTGTTCGAGGCGTTTCCGGCTCTGATGCTGACTGGTGCACGCGCGACGGGCAAGACGACCACCGCGCGCCGACACGTGAAGACCGTCGTGCGTCTGGATCGTGAGGACGAGGCCGCCGCCTTCCGAGCGGATCCCGATGCCGCGCTGGCTGCTCTACCAGAGCCAATCTTGCTGGACGAGTGGCAGTCGGTTCCCGGTCTGCTGGGAGCGGTGAAGCGGGCGGTCGACGATGGGTCGGGCACAGGGCGCTTCTTGCTGACCGGCAGTGTGAACGCGGGTCTCGCCGGGCAGCCCTGGCCGGGCACGGGGCGGATCCTCACGCTCCACGTGGAGGGGCTGACCGAACGCGAGGTCGCGCGGCGAACCGCTGGGACGCCGTTCCTGACGCGGCTGGCCACCACCGCGCCTGAAGGGCCGGCCGCGTTCGACGTTCCACCGGATGCGCCTGACTTGCTCGGATACGTGGAGCTTGCCCTGCGTGGAGGTTTCCCTGAGCCGGCGCTCGCACTCGATCTCTCACAGACCGCTCGCTGGCTCGAGGGTTACCTGTCGCAGCTCCTCAGCCGGGATGCCGCCGGACTTGACCGGCCGCGCGACCCCGCGCTGCTGCGGCGCTACTTCGAGGCGGTCGCGCTGAACACGGCGGGCCTACCTTCTCGCGCGACGCTCGCTGAGGTAGCCGACATCGATGCGAGGACGGCGCAGGCTTACGACCGCCTGCTTACCAACCTGTTCGTGCTCGACTGGTTGCCTGCCTGGTCGGGTAATCGTCTGAAGCGCCTGACCCGGGGCGCCAAGCGCTACTTGGCAGATCCCTCGCTTGCCGCCGCCGCGCTCGGCCTCGACGGCACCGCTGTCCTACGCGACGGAAACCTGCTCGGCCGCCTGATCGAGACCTTCGCGATAGCCCAGTTGCGGCCGGAGGCTCAGCTTGGTCCGCATGCGCCCCGGCTCTACCATCTGCGTGACCGTAACGGCCGCTTCGAGATCGACCTGGTCGTGGAACTTGGCGGCCGGGATGTCATCGCGATCGAGGTCAAGGCGACCGCGACCCCCAAGCCCGCCGACGCGCGCCACATCGAGTGGCTGCGCGACCAGCTCGGCGATCGATTCCGTGCCGGGGTGGTGCTGCATACGGGGCCGCGCGCGTTCCAGCTCACCGAGCACGTGCTGGCGCTTCCGATCTGCTCGATCTGGTCACTCAGCGAGTAACGCTCAGCGGCTGCGTGCGCTACCCGCAGACTCGCCGGCCGGCTAACGCGTGGTGCTCAGCCCCAGCCGCCGCTTGAGCGCCAGCACACGCTGCGCGCTCTCCTGTACGCGGGCACGGAAGGTGGAGGAGTGGCGGGCGGCGCGCAGCAGGCGCGGGTAGACGAGGTTCCAGCTGCCGGAGCCGGTCATCAGGACGACGTCCGCGCCCGCGGCGATCGAGCGGACTGCCGCGGTGGCGACGTCGGAGCGGTCGAGGACGGCCTGGGCCTCGATCGAGTCGGTGATCGTGACGCCGCGGAAGTGGAGCTGGCCGCGGAGGACGTCGGTGAGGAGGGTGGGGGATTGGGAGGCGATTCGCCGAGCGTCGAACGCCGGGTAGACGGCATGACCTGCCATGACCAGCGGGACGTCGGCGTCGATCGCGGCGCGGAACGGCTCGAGGTCGGCGGCCTCGAGCTGGGTGCGCGTGGCGCCGATCGCCGCCGAGCCGTCGTCGGTGTTGACCGTGGCGCGACCGAGCCCGGGGAAGTGCTTGGCGGTGGCGGCGACACCCACGCGCGCGTGCGCGCGGACGGCGGCGGCCGTCAGGTACGCCACCTGGTCAGGCTGACCCGGGTAGAGGCGGCCGCCAAATGCGCCGCCGCCGGTCGGCGGATCGACGTCGGCGACCGGGGCCAGGTTCACGTTGACCCCAACCCGTCGCAGCCCCCGCGCGGCCTCGGCCGCCGCAGCGTCGGCCGCCTCGGGTGAGGCGAGCGCGCTCTGGGGCGCGACAGGCCCGGCGAACGGCACGTTGCGGATCTCGCCCCCCTCCTGGTCGGTGGCGATCAGCGCCCCGCCGTGGGCGGACCGCTGGATCGACCGTGTAAGCCGTCGAAGCTGCACCGGATCGGCCACGTTGCCGCCGAACAGGATCACCCCGCCGCCCTCGCCCTCACGCAGCCGGCGACGGATGTAGTCGGGCGCCGACGTCCCGTCGAAGCTCATTACGAGCAGCTGGCCTACCGCTTGTCTCAGCGGCAGTCGGGGCGTCGGCGACGAAGAGGTGGCGCGGCGTTCCCGCGGTCCGTCGTCATCGCCCGCTCTGACCGCCACGCCCATCGCCGCGGCCGCTACGGCAATAGTCGCGAGCGCCAACAGGCGTCGCCGACGCACAGCGTCTCGGGGCACCCGCATACCGCAACGGTACCTGGCTCGACGGCTCTACAAAGCCCAAACGAAGCCTCTCGACGGATGTCTCTTGACATCCAGATACCTCCGGGTTTACGTTAGCCATCTCAGAAACTTCAAGTTTCCAAGCATCGCAAAGCCGCCTTCCAAAGGCATCACGGCTGGAGATCGTCAGAGAACTCGGAGTTTCGCCGCACCGTCGAGCAACGAGGAGAGGAATTGCACAGATGAGGCGTGTTCGCAGCAGTGTTCTGCAGTCGGTTGCTTGCCGGCTGGGGTTTGCCGTTCGGGACGGTGGGGTTTCGGGTGGGGCTGCTGGGGCGCGTTCTGGGCGGGGGACTGGTGCGTCGACGGGCGTGTTGCGTTTGGCGCGGGTTTTGCTTGCTGGGTTGGTGGGCGTTGTCGTTGGGTGTTGCGTTGCCGGTCCGGCGTTTGCGACGCCGGGGGTTTTGGACTATTTCGGCAGCGAGCTCAATGCTGGCGACTCGACGTTGCCGCTTGGTGGCGAGTTCCCTTCTCCGAACGCCTCCGCGGCTGGTTTGGCTGTGAGTGGTGGTTCGGGTGATGTGTATGTGGCGGATCGTGGTGGGAATCGTGTGCAGCGGTTCACGGCTGAGGGTGTGTTTGTCAGCGCTTGGGGTTTCGATGTCGTTCAGGCAGGCCAGGTCGCCGCGGGGGATGTCGGGACCAACGTGTTCGAGGTCTGCACCGTCGCCGCGTTCTGCAAGGCCGGGTTGAACTCGATCAGTCCGGTGAATGGTCTTGGTGGCCAGTTGTCTGGTCCGATTGGGGTTGCTGTCGATCAGCAGAGCGGCCATGTGTATGTCAACGACGCGTCGTTTAATCGCATCCAGGAGTTCACCGCTGCGGGCGGGTTCGTGCGCGCGTTTGGCCAGGACGTCGTGGCGTCGGGGGCCGAGGAGGCGGATGAGTTGCAGACGTTGTCGGTCACAGCGACCGCTGGCCAGTACCGCTTGACGTTCGGTGCGGACACGACCGGCGATCTCGCGTTTGACGCGACCGCCGCCCAGGTCG
>Ga0190265_10000032_pt1 | contig 168847 bp, 158 predicted proteins | sample Popmic124T_FD_133135 | JGI IMG/M metagenome (GOLD analysis project Ga0190265, IMG submission 133135) | Populus adjacent soil microbial communities from riparian zone of Indian Creek, Utah, USA - 124 T | ecosystem: Environmental > Terrestrial > Soil > Riparian zone | place: USA: Utah...
ACGGCGACGGCACCGAGCTGTGGGTGCTCGAGCGCGCCGGGATCGAGCGCGCCGACCTCGTCGTGGCGGTCACCGGCGACGACGAGGACAACATCCTGATCTGTCAGATGGCGACCGAGAAGTACGGCGTCGATCGTGTCGTCGCGCGCTGCAACAACCCGCGCAACCTGCAGCACTTCGAGCTGCTCGGCATCAAGCCGGCGGTGTCGGCGACCGACCTGATCCTGCGCCTGATCGAGCACGAGGTGCCGAAGTACGGCCTCGTTCATCTGCTCGACCTCAAGGAGGAGCGGCTCGAGATCATCGAGATGGAGGTCGACGAGGGCTCGCCGGCCGACGGCGTCAAGGTAGCCGATCTCGGTCTGCCCGACGGCTCGCTGGTGATCTCGGTGCTGCGTGACGGCGGCGGCTTCGTGCCGGTCGGCGGCTCCGAGGTCAAGGCGGGCGACGAGGTGCTGGTCGTGCTCGATATCGGGCTCGAGGAGGCCGTCACGCAGCGTTTCCTCGGCCGTTCCGAGGCCACCGCCTGAGCGATGGCTGAGCGCGAGGGCGACCACCTGCTGATCGGCGGTGGCCTGGCCTCCGCGAACTGCGCCCGCTGGCTGCGTGAGGAGGGCGGGTCGGACAGCTCGATCATGCTCGTTGGGCGCGAGCTCGACCCGCCGTACAACCGCCCGCCGCTGACCAAGGGCTACCTGCGCGGCGAGGAGAGCAAGGAGGAGGTCCTGTTCCGGCCCGATGAGTGGTGGGGCGAGCAGGACATCGAGCTGCTGACGCGGACGACCGTGACGAAGCTCGATGTCGAGGCGCGTGTCGCGACGCTGTCGAACAAGGACACGGTGCGCTTCGAGAAGGCGCTGCTGGCGACCGGGGCGAACGTGCGGCGGCTGCCCGTCGAGGGAGGCGAGCTGGAGGGCATCCACTACATGCGCACCTTCCTGACCTCCGAGGAGATCCGCGCCGATGTTGAGAATGCCGAGCGCGTGGTGCTGGTCGGCGGCAGCTACATCGGCTGCGAGTGCGCGGCGTCGATCACTGCGGCCTACGGCGCGCAGTGCGTGATCGTGATGCAGGAGAGCGAGACGTTCGACCGCCAGTTCGGCTCGAAGGTCGGCGGCTACTTCCACCGCGTGCTCAATGAGCACGGGGTCGAGATCCACGGCAACGACGAGCTCGACCGCTTCGAGGGCTCCGACGGCAAGGTCACCCACGTTCACACCAAGGGCGGGCTGGAGATCGACTGCGACGCCGTGATCATTGGTGCTGGCGTGATGCCAGACGTGACACTCGCGCGCACCGCCGGGTTGGAGATCGGCGAGCGCGGGGGAGTGCTCTGCTCGTCGAAGCTCGAGACCTCCGTCTCCGGCATCTACGCCGCCGGCGACATCTGCGAGTACGACAGCGTCGTCCACGGCTACCCGCTGCGTGTCGAGCACTGGGACGTCGCTTTCAACCAGGGCAAGACCGCCGCCTTGAACATGCTCGGCCAGAACGTCGACCACGACGTCATCCCGTACTTCTTCTCCGACCTCGCCGACTGGACCTCGATGGAGTACGTCGGCCCTGGCCAGGGCGAAGCGGTCATCCGCGGCTCACTCGACGACGGGGACTTCACCGCCTTCTATGTCGGTGACGAGGGTGCTGTCACGGCGGCCCTAACTGTCGGCCGCTCTGACGACCTGGAGTACGCCAAGCGGTTCATCAGGGAAAGGGCCAAGCCGGACGCCGCTTCGCTCGCCGACGAGGCGATTGATCTGTCGGCTCTCTGACCGTCGGCCCCAGGGGGACCGATTGAACACGAGTCAGAGTTAGCTGGGGAGCAGGGACTCGAACCCCGATAACCACCTCCAGAGGGTGGCGTCTTGCCGATTAGACGACTCCCCAATGCGGGTAAGACGGTCACTCAGCATAGCGGCAATGGGGGTGGTTCCGTCCGCTGCACGACCTATTATATATGCAGTCATGGATCGTCGGAGGGCACATCACGACTGGGACGAGATCCGCAGCTTCTACGAGGCCGGCCATAGCCTCGCTGAGTGCCGGGAGCGCTTCGGGTTCGGCGGAAGCTCCTGGGATCGCGCGGTCAAGAGAGGCGACATCAGTCCGCGGCGCGGCGGTCAGGGCGTCGTCAACGAGGAGCGTCGGGAGGCTGTGCGCGCCCTCGTCGAGAGCGGGCTGTCGCGTGTGGAGACGGCACGTCGGCTCGGGGTGTCGATCAGTACCGTCGCCTACTACGCGCGCACGCTCGGATTGGAGATCGACGAGCGTTGCGCGAGGAGATACGACTGGCGAGAGGTCCAGCGCTACTACGACCGTGGGCACGGCGCGCGGGGTTGCATGCGGCACTTCGGTTTCACCTCCGAGACGTGGCATCGGGCGAAGCTCCGGGGCGACATCACGGTTAGGCCGCGTGCCGCCCCGATCGGTACGTATCTGGTGAAGGGCCGGTCCGTCTCACGCGCCCATCTCAAGGGCCGGTTGCTTAGCGAAGGACTGAAGGAGAATCGCTGCGAGGAGTGCGGGCTCGACGAGTGGCGGGGCGAGCCGCTGCCGTTAGCGCTGCATCACGTCAACGGCGACGGGGACGACAACCGGCTGGAGAACTTGCAGCTGCTGTGTGGGAACTGTCATAGCCAGACGCCGAACTTCTCGGCGAAGAACAAGGGCAAGCGGCCGAGGCTGCCGGCGGGGGCGATCTGGATCAAGAACGTGCCGCATCGGCGGCTGCCGGTTCGTGGCGTCGCGGTCTGAGCGAACCTGACGGTCAGGCCGCGGCCTGCTCGGCCCAGTCTCGATAGAGACGGGCGTAGGCGCCGTCGGCGGTGAGGAGCTCGTCGTGGGTGCCCTGCTCGGCGATGCGGCCGTGGTCAAGGACGACGATGCGGCCGGCGTCGCGGATCGTCGAGAGGCGGTGGGCGATGACGATCGCGGTGCGGCCGGCGAGCAGGCGGCGGAGTCCGCGCTCGATGCCGGCCTCGGTGTGGACGTCGACGTTCGAGGTCGCCTCGTCGAGGATCAGGATGCGCGGGTCGGCGGCGGCAGCGCGGGCGAAGGCGACTAGCTGGCGCTGGCCGGCGGAGAGCTGGGCGCCGCGCTCGCCGACCTCGGTGTCGTAGCCGTCGGGCAGCCGCTCGATGAACTCGTGGGCGCCGACCGCGCGAGCGGCCTCCTCGACGATCTCCGCGCGCGCCTCGTCGTCGGCGCCAAAGGCGATGTTGTCGCGGATCGTCCCGGAGAACAGGAAGCTCTCCTGCGGGACGATGCCGAGCTGCGAGCGCAGCGAGCGCTCGCGGACGTCGCGCAGGTCGTGGCCGTCGATCAGGACGCGGCCCTCGTTCGGGTCGTAGAAACGGGCGACGAGCTTCGCGAGCGTCGACTTGCCGGCGCCGGTCGAGCCGACGAGGGCGACGGTCTGGCCGGGCGGGATGTCGAGCGAGACTTGGTCGAGCGCGAGGGTGGGCCGAGGATGATCATCCCCCGTTCGCTTGGGAACCGCGCCCGGGGAACGATCCCCCTCGGCTCGAGCGTCGTCGGCGGGCTCGCCTGCGCCCGGAAAGCCGGGGGGTGCTGCGTAGGCGAAGGAGACGTCGTCGAAGGTGATCTGGCCGCGGATTGGCGGCAGGTCGATCGAGTGCTCGGCGTCGCGGACGTCGGGCTCCTCGTCGAGCAGGTCGAAGATCTTGTCGAGCGCAGCCATGCCGGACTGGTAGGTCGTGTAGAGCTGGGAGAGCTGCTGAATCGGGTCGAAGAAGCTCTGCAGGTAGAAGATGAACGAGGCGAGGACGCCGATCTGGATCGCGCCGTCGAGGACCTGGTTGCCGCCGTAGAGCAGGATTGCGGCGGTCGCGATCGCCGACAGCAGCTCGACCGAGGGGAAATAGGCCGCATTGAGGTAGACGGTCTTCATGTTCGCCTCGCGGTTCTCGTCGTTGAGGCCCGAGAACTGGCGCTGGTGGCGGGGCTCCTGGCCGAAGGCGCGCACGATCCGCACGCCCGAGAGCGTCTCCTGGAGGTAGGCGGTGACCAGCGCGATCTTCTCGCGCGTCAGCCGGTAGGCGTCGGCGGACGCGATTCGGAAGGCGATGCTGGCCGCGAACAGGACCGGGAAGACGAGGAAGGTCACCAGCGCGAGGCCAGGGTCGAGCCAGACGAGGATGCCCGCGGTGAGGGCGAGCGTCAGCGTCGACGCGAACAGCGTGACGATTCCGTCGGTGACGAGCGAGTCGAGTGCCTGGACATCGTTGGTCAGGCGCGAGATCAGCACGCCCGAGCGGTTGCGCGAGTAGAAGCCGATCGACAGCGTCTGGAGGTGGGCGAAGATCCGCCGCCGCAGGTCGGCGAGCGCGCGCTGGCCGACCCAGCCGGTGAGGTAGGTCTGGGCGTAGGTGCCGCCGAAGTTGATCGCCGCTGCGGCGACGAAGGCGATCGTGATCCAGGTCAGCGCGTTGAGGTCCTTGCCGTCGATGCCGACGTCGATCGCCCGCCCGAGCAGGTACGGCGGCGCTAGCGCGGCCGCCGTCGCGAGCGTCAGCGCGATGAACATCAGGATCACGCGGCCGCGGTAGGGGCGGAGCAGCACGAGCAGCTTGCGTAGCTTTCGCGTCCTTCCTCGCTCGCCACGAACGATCTTCCAGAGGTTGCGTACGCGCGTCACAGGCCCGCCACCTCCTGCTCCTCGTCGCGGCGCGTCAAGAAGACCTGGTCGGGCAGCCCGCGCTCGGCGATCTCCGCATAGAGCTCCGACGCGTCGAGCAGCTCGTCGTGGCCGCCGTGGGCGGCGATCCGGCCGCCCTCGAGCACGACGATCTCGTCGGCGAGCGCGAGCGTCGACAGGCGGTGGGCGATCACGAACGTCGTGCGGCCCTTCATCACCTCGCGCAGCGCCTCCTTGATCTTGCTCTCGGTCGTCGCGTCAACGCTCGAGGTGGCGTCGTCGAGGATCAGGATGCGCGGCTGGGCGAGCAGCGCGCGGGCGATCGCGACACGCTGGCGCTGACCGCCCGAGAGCGTCAGGCCGCGCTCGCCGACGCGCGTGTCGTAGCCATCCGGCAGCTCGGCGACGACCTCTGCGAGGCCGGCACGCCGCGCCGCGTCGACGACCTCGGAGTCGCTGGCGTCGGGTCGCGCGTAGGCGACGTTCTCGCGCAGCGAGGCTGAGAAGAGGAAGGCGTCGTCGGAGACCAGCGCGACCTCGTGGCGCAGCGAGGCCAGGTCGACCTCGCGCAGGTCGGCTCCGTCGACCAGCACCTGACCGGCGGTCGGGTCGTAGAGGCGCGGGATCAGGTTGACGAGCGTCGTCTTGCCGGCGCCGGTCGCGCCGACCAGCGCCACCGTCTGCCCGGCCTCGACCGTCAGGTCGATGTCGCGCAGCACCGGCGCGGCGCCCTCGTAGGCGAAGCCGACGCCGCGCAGCTCGACGCGACCCCCGCCGTCCGGCAGCGCCGGCGCGCCTACCGGCGAGGTCAGCCGCGGCTCACGGTCGAGGATCTCGAAGATCCGGTTGCCCGAGGCGACGGCGCGCTGCGCCATCCCGAGCGACACGCCGAGCATCCGCATCGGGCCGGTCAGCATCAGCACGTAGCCGTAGAAGGCGACGAAGTCGCCGAGGCTGATCGTGCCGTTCACCACCTGGCGCCCGCCGACGATCACGATCGCCGCCAGCCCGAGCTGCGGCAGGAAGCCGATGTAGGGGTTGTAGAAGGCGCGCAGCCGCGTCGAGACCATCGATTGGTCGAAGACGCGCCCCACCGAGTGGTGGAAGCGCTTCATCTGCCGGTGCTCCTGGGCGAAGCCCTTGACGACTCGCACGCCCGAGACGTTCTCCTCGGCGGCCGCGGTCAGCTCGGCGATCCGCTGCTGGACCTCTTGCGACGCCGGCCGGTTCAACCGTCCGTAACGGAAGGCGACCCAGATCACCCACGGCATAGGCGCCAGCGCGACCAGCGCCAGCAGCGGATTGACGAAGATCATCACCGCCGCGGCGATCACGATCGTCAGCGCCGCCTGCGCCATGAAGATCAAGCCGTAGCCAAGGAAGAAGCGGACCGACTGGAGGTCGACGGTCGCCCGCGACATCAGCTGGCCGGTCTGCTGGCCGTCGAAGAAGCCAAGCTCGAGCGACTGCAGGTGGCCGTAGAGCCGGTTGCGCAGGTCGAACTCGACGCCGAGCGACACGCGGCCGGCGACCAGCCGCCTGATCACGCTGAACAGCAGCCGCAGCAGGCCGGCGCCGACGATCGCCGCCGCGATCAGACCGAGCGACCCGCCGCCGTTGTCAATGTCATCGACGGCCCGGCCGATCAACGGCGGGATCAGGATGCCGACGCCCATCGCGCACGCCGCTAGCGCGAACGATGCGATCACCCCACTGCGGTAAGGACGGAGGAAGCCGAGCAGACGGCGGAAAACGGGCATCGCATTCCACTTTACTTAATGAAGCTATGCAGCCCGGAGATGGCTCAGAGCACTACGGGCAGCGACACTGCGGCGAGGAAGATCGCGAAGCCGAAGCAGACCGAGGCGTTGATCGCCTGGCTGTGGCGGGCGCTGAAGGCGCTGAGCGCGTCGAGCGCGGCACGGGCGCGCTCGCCGAGCAGGGTCACCGCGAGCGGCGGGGCGACGGCCGGGATCAGCGTGATTGCGATCACGACGAGGGCGGCAAGTCCGACGCCCGGCGCGCTCGCGCCGGCGTCGCCGACGTCATGCATCGCCGGCAGGTAGAGCGCCGCCGTGGTCAGGTTGGTTGCCATCAGCGCCAGGCCGATAGCGAAGAAGCGGCCGAGCTTGGGGTCGCCGCCCTCCGGCTCCTCCTTGCGCTGCTTGGGCGGCCTGCGCAGGGCGAGCACACCGAGGATGGCGAGTCCGACGGCGCACGCCAGTTTGAGCCAGGCCTCGGGTTTGGACTGCGACCCGCTGTCGGTGCTCGCCGCGAAGGCGAACGCGATCACCATCATCACGAGCAGCACGACGGTGTAGCCCGCAGCGATTGCCCAGGCTCGGGGAAGCGGCGCCGTCTTGCGTGACAGGACGAAGAGTTGCAGCGCGAGCGTCGTCGGACTGATTGCGGCGCCGAGGGCGAGCGGGACGACAATGCCGAAGTGCTCGCCCACGGCGGGCAGCGTATAGCCGCCCGTGGTCGGTCCCTTCAGCCGAAGTACTCGTCCGCGTCCGGCGGCTTCCAGCGGTTCAGCACGAGTAGCTGAAGCGGGACGCCGCCGAACCAGAAGAGCACGGCGAGTGTGGTGGCACGAACGCCAGGTAGATCATGTTGATCCAGATCAGCCCGTAGTCGAGCTTGCTCCGCTCCGGCACCGCGATCCCGACCACGAGCAGCGTCATCGCGATCGCGAACAGTCCATCGCTGAACGCCAACACCCGCGCAAACTCCTCGTCGCCGCGGGCGATCGGCTTCCGTAGCGGCGACTGTCGCTGCGGCTCGGAGGTCACTGACGCGATCCTGTCACGGCCTCCGGTCAGGTTCGCCTCCTCGACGATTGGCGACTTCGACAAGTCTGAGTTAGGGTCGCGCCGTTACACAGTTGTCACTTGGCTAGGTCTCGCGGGAGGGACGTCTTGAAGAGGAATTGGTGGAAGTGGGCGCTCGGCGCCTTCGGAGTGCTGATCGTCATCAGCATCTTCGTGGAGGACCCTGAGCAGGATGCCAAGGCGACTGCAAAGCCTGTGCCGAAAATCGTCCTTGACGTTTCCTCGCCGCCGGAGACCGTCAAAGCAGACAGCGTTGAGGTGTCGGGCACCGTCGTCCCGGCTCGCGCGGTCGTAGAGGTGGGACTGGACAACGCGGATGCCGAGTCGGCGGATGTTGGCCCCGACGGAACGTTCACCGCACGGGTCGATTTGGACGATCTCGGCGAGAACGGGATCACTACGAGCGCTCGTCTAGGCGGCCGACGGGCAGTGTCCGTGCGGATCGTCGTCGAGCGCCAGCTATCGCCAGCCGAGATTGCGGAGAAGCGTGAGCGGCTCCGAGAGCGTCGCGCGGCGGCTGCACGTGAGCGAGAGCGGCGTGAGGCGGCGCGGATCGCACGCGCCGAGCGACAAGCAGCGAAGCGGGCGGCTGCCGAGGAGCGCGCAGCGCGCGAGGCCGCTGAGGCGGAGGCTGTGCCCGAGCCTGCTTCGGACTGCGATCCGAACTACAGCGGCTGCGTTCCGATCGCCTCGGACGTGGACTGTGAGGGAGGCAGCGGAGACGGCCCCGCGTACACCGGCATCGTGACTGTCACCGGCTCGGACATCTACGACCTCGACAGCGACTCTGACGGGACGGCCTGCGAGTAGCTCGGGGTGGACTCGAACCACCGACCTCACGATTATGAGTCGTGCGCTCTAACCAGCTGAGCTACCGAGCCTTGAGGGGACGATTCTAGGGGCAGGGCGGCGATCGGCCCGCTGCGGGAAGATCGGGGTGTGAGCGAGATCGTCGCCCCCGAGCTGCTGATGGCCGTGCCGAACGTCAGCGACGGGCGGCACCGGCCACTGTTGGAGGCGATCGAGCGAGCGTTTGCGCCGGCTCGCTTCATCGACATCCATGCGGACGCCGACCACAACCGGTCGGTCTTCACGCTCGCCGCTCGTCAGGGCGAGTTGGCCGAGGGACTGGTGTCCGGGGCGCGGGCGATCGTCGAGAACCTCGACATCACCCTCCACGGCGGCGTCCATCCCTACGTCGGGGCGCTTGACGTGATGCCCGTCGTCTACCGCTCCGAGGACCAGCGCGGGGCGGCTTGCGCCGAGGTTCTGACGGCCGCCGCGCGAATCGGCGAGGAGCTCGAGTTGCCGGTCGTCCTGTACGGCGAGCTGGCGACCAGCCCGGAGCATCGCGAGCGTGCCGCGTTGCGCGAGGGTGGGGCCGAGGAGCTGGCGCGGCGAATCGAGACCGGTGAGGTGGTACCCGACTTCGGCCCAAGCCGAGCTCATCCGACGGCTGGCGTCGTCCTGGCGACCGCCCGCCCGCCACTGGTCGCTTTCAACGTCGATCTGGCGACGCCCGACCTCGATGCGGCACGGCGGATCGCGGCGGCGATCCGTGAGTCGGAAGGCGGACTGCCCGGGGTGCGTGCGATCGGCCTTTGGCTCGAGCATCGTGGCTGCGCGCAGGTGTCGACCAATGTCCACGACCACCTGGCAACGCCGCTGCGGGAGATCGTCGCCGCGGTTGCCGCCGAGGCGCCGATCGGTGAGGCCGAGCTCGTCGGACTGGCACCCGCGGCGGCATTCGAGGACTTTCCGCGCGAGGTTCCGCTGCGCGGCTTCACGCCGGAGCGGCACTTGCTCGAGAACGTGCTCGCGGCGATCGACTGAGCAGCACTTCGGCCGACACGCCGCCCGACTGACGCTCGGATACGCTGCTTGGGATGGCTCAGACGAAGAAGAAGCGCCGCAGCAAGCACCGCGGCACCGCCGCCGGGACGATCGAGCGTGCGGGTCGCACCGGCAAGCCGCAAACCCGCGCCGACGCCAAGCAGATCTCCCGCCAGCGGCGCGCCGAGCGGCTCGACAAGCCGCCTGAGTGGAAGAGCACGATCAACCGCGCGGGCATCGCCGCACTGGTGTTCGCTGTGCTGGTCGTGGTGCTGTTTGGCCGGCCGATTGCCTCCGGGCTGCTGCTTGGCGTGATCATGTTCGCCGTCTACGTCCCGCTCGGCTACGCGACCGACTCGGCGATCTACCGCTTCCGCAATAAGCGCAAGCAAGCCCAGGCAGTCGATCGACAAGCGCGGAAGAAGTAGTAGCCGAGCATGGACGTGCGCATGTTCAGCGTCGGGCCGATCCAGGAGAACTGCTTCTTGTTTCGCCGCGACGGCTCGGACCGCGCGCTGATCGTCGACCCCGGTGAGGAGGCTGACCGCCTGCTGGGCGCGATCGACGAGCTCGGCGCCACGCTCGACGCCATCCTGCTGACCCACACGCACTTCGACCACGTCGGAGCCGTCGCCCCGATCGCCAAGGCGACCGGGGCCGAGGTCTGGGTACCGGAGATCGAGAAGCCGGTGCTTGCCGACATCAACAGCTACGTGCCATGGCCGGAGTTCGGCCCCTTCGAGAGCTGGGATGCCGAGCACACGTTGACCGGCGGCGAGAAGCTCGAGCTGGCCGGCTTCGAGATCGACGTCCTGTTCACGCCCGGGCACAGCCCCGGCCACGTCACCTTCCACATCCCCGACGAGGCAGCGATCTTCTCTGGCGACGTGCTGTTCCAGGGTTCTGTCGGCCGCACCGACCTTCCGGGCGGCGACCCGCAAGTATTGATGGAGACGCTGAAGACGCTCGCCGAGACACTGCCCGACGAGACGACCGTCCATCCCGGCCACATGGGGATCACGACGATCGGCGCGGAGCGCGCGACCAATCCGTTCCTCGGCCAGTTCGCGCGCTGACGATGGCCGGCAAGAAGTTGCAGGCCCCACGGGGCACCTTCGACGTGCTGCCCGACGATGCGCAGCGCCGCCGCGAGCTCTACCGCCGCGCGGGTTCCACGCTTGGCCGCTACGGCTATCGGCCGTTCGAGACGCCGGTGTTCGAGGACACCGACCTGTTTGCGCGCGGGGTGGGGGAGTCGACCGACATCGTCCGCAAGGAGATGTTCACCTTCGAGGATCGCGGCGGCCGCTCGCTGACGCTGCGTCCGGAGGGCACGGCAGGCGTGGCGCGCGCCTACGTCGAGCACGGCATGCACAAGCTGCCGCAGCCAGTGAAGCTCTGGTACTGGGGCCCGTTCTTCCGCCACGAGCGCGCCCAGGCAGGGCGCTACCGCCAGTTCGCCCAGGTCGGAACCGAGGCGCTCGGCTCCGACGACCCGTCGCTCGACGCCGAGTCGATCCTGCTGCTCGCCGAGCTGCTCGAGGCGGCCGGCGTCCACGAAATACGGCTGCGGCTGGCGAGCCTCGGCTCGCTCGACGCGCGCGCCGTCTACCTCGACAAGTTGCGCGGCTACCTGCGCGAGCACGAGGGCGAGCTGTCAGAAGACGTACGCGGACGGATCGATGCCAACCCGCTGCGTGCCTTCGACGCCACCATCCTGGAACCCAGGCCGTGATGGCCGGGGCGCCACAACTACTCGACAACCTCTCGCCCGACGACGCCGAGCACTTCGCTGAGGTGCGCGCCCTACTCGACGGCGCCGGCGTCTCCTATGACGTCGACCCGACGCTGGTGCGCGGTCTCGACTACTACACGCGCACAGTGTTCGAGTTCGAGAGCTCGAAGCTCGGCGCGCAGAGCGGCGTCGGTGGTGGTGGCCGCTACGACGGGCTCGTCGAGCAGCTCGGCGGGCCGGCAACGCCCGGTGTCGGCTGGGCGGCTGGGATCGAGCGGATACTGCTGGCCTCAGAGGGCAACCTCGGCGGCTTCCCGCAGCCGGTGTTCGTGGCGATCGCCGACGGCGGCGACCGGCGCGCAGCGTTCGCGCTCGTGACCGCACTGCGCGAGGCGGGGATTCGCACCGAGCTGGAGCAGGCGGGCCGCTCGCTGAAGGGCCAGTTCAAGCACGCTGACCGGCTTGGCGCAAAAGCTGTCGCGATCGTTGGCGATGAGATTGAGTGGAAAGACATGGGAACGGGGGAGCAGCGACCGGTGACGAACATCCAGGAGGCGGTACGGATCGCCGTGGGGCTCGACGCGTGAGCACCGAGACGTTCAGCAACGCGTACCGCAATGAGTGGTGCGGGCTGGCACGGCCGGAGCAGATCGGCAAGGAGCTGCGCGTCGCCGGCTGGGTCCACCGCCGCCGCGACCACGGCGGGCTGATCTTCATCGACCTGCGCGATCGCGAGGGCCTGCTGCAGCTCGTCTTTCACCCGACGACGGCGCCCGAGGCGCACGAAACCGCCCACCGGCTGCGTTCCGAGGACGTCGTCACTGTCACCGGAACGCTCGTCGAGCGCGAGGCTGGCGCGGTCAACCCGGACCTGCCGACCGGCGCGGTCGAGCTCGAGGTCAAGTCGTTCGAACTGCTCGCCGACGCAGAGACCCCGCCGTTCCAGATTGACGAGGACGACAAGGTCGGCGAGGAGCTGCGGCTGCGCTACCGCTACCTCGACCTGCGCCGTGAGCAGATGGCCGAGGCTATGAAGCTGCGCCACGACGTGACCGCCGCGATCCGCCGCTACCTCGACGCCCGCGGCTTCCTCGACATCGAGACGCCGATTTTGACCCGCTCGACGCCCGAGGGCGCGCGCGACCACCTCGTCCCGAGCCGCAACCAGCCGGGGTCGTTCTTCGCGCTGCCGCAGTCGCCGCAGCTGTTCAAGCAGCTGCTGATGATCTCCGGCTTTGAGCGCTACTACCAAGTCGCCCGCTGCTTCCGTGACGAGGACACGCGTGCCGACCGTCAGCCTGAGTTCACCCAGCTCGACATCGAGCTGTCGTTCGTCGAGGAGGACGACGTGATCGCGCTCGTCGACGGGCTGATCCCGGAGCTGCTGAAGCTCGGCGGGATCGACGTCGTGGCGCCAATCGAGCGGCTGCCATATGACGAGGCGCTGCTGCGTTACGGCAGCGACCGCCCCGACCGCCGCATCCCGATCGAGATCGCCGACCTCGGCGACGTCTTCGCGGCGTCCGAGTTCAAGGTCTTCAGCGGCGCGCTGGCGTCGGGCGGGACGATCCGCGGCTTCAGCGCCAGCGGCGAGTTTCCGCGTCGCCGCTTCGACGAGCTGACCGAGCAGGCGCAGGCGCTCGGCGCCAAGGGCCTCGTCTGGGGAATGGTCGAGCAGGACGGCAGCTGGCGTTCGCCGGTCGCGAAGTTCCTCTCCGAGGCGGAGATCGCGGGCCTGGTCGCCACCACGGGCGCCAAACCGGGCGATGCAATCCTCGCTGTTGCCGACGAGCCGGCCGTCGCCGCGCGCGTGCTCGGCGAGTTGCGGCTCGCCGTCGGTGTTCCAGAGGACCGCCACGACCTCGTCTGGGTCGTCGACTTTCCGATGTTCGGCTGGAACGAGGACGAGGCGCGCTGGGATGCGCTCCACCACCCGTTCACCGCGCCGAGCGGCGACCTCGACGGCGATCCGGGCAGCTGGCGCAGCCGCGCCTATGACCTCGTCTGGAACGGCACCGAGATCGGCGGCGGCTCGATCCGCATCAATACGCCAGCCGTTCAGTCGCGTGTCTTCGAGGCGCTCGGACTTGACGCGGAGGAGGCTCAGGAGCGTTTCGGCTTCCTGCTCGACGCGCTCGCCTACGGCGCGCCGCCGCATGGCGGGATCGCTTTCGGCATCGATCGCATCGTCGCTCTGCTCGCGGACCGTGACTCGATCCGCGACGTGATCGCCTTCCCCAAGACGGCGAGCGGCGCCGACCCGTTGACCGGCGCACCGTCGCCAGTCGACCAGCGCCAGCTCGATGAGCTCGGCTTGAAGCTCAAGCCCGGCATCGTCACCGACTGAGGACGTTTCGGCCAATTGCCACACAGGTCGTCGCCAGAGTGCTAGGTTGGAATTAGCCCTAGCTTGTGCGCCAGCCGGCCCACATGTTGAGCCAACACCAACGGGATGGGTGTCCGGCTCGGGGCGTGACAGGCGCTCTGCCGCAAGTCACGTTCCGGAGGACGCCCGCGGTGCCAGAATCAGGCCCAACCCGGTCGCCGGCAGCGGCAAGCTGGGGTTAATTTCCTCAAGCTCGCTCCCGTCTCTCCGGCATCTCGTAGAGTGGGTTCGATGCGTAGTACGGAGTTGTCCCACTCGTTGATCGAGCAGCACCTGAGCCAGCCCTACGGGCGCGGCGCGCTGGCCGATGCGCCACATACGGGTGCGGCGGGGGGCGCCGCTTGTGGCGATCTCGTCCGAATGTCGGTTCGCGTCGATGGCGATCGGGTTGTCGAGACGGGGTTCGAGGCATCTGGATGCGCCGCCGTACGGGCCGCGGGCAGCGCGGCCGCCGAGTTGGTGGAGGGAATGCCGGCGCTTACAGCAGCGTTGGTCTCGCCCGAGGTTGTCGCCAAGGAATTGGGTGGCCTGGCAGCGAGTCACATGCACGCCGCGGAGTTGACCTGCGACGCGCTGCACCGCGCGCTCGGGTCGGCCGCACGCAACGGAGACATCGAAATCGCGCCGTCCGCTACCAAGACCCGCACCCTGGTCGCAATGAGCGGCGGGGTCGACAGCGCGGCGGCGGCGCAGCTCGCGCTCGACGCAGGCGATGACGTCGTTGCTGTGACGCTCGAGCTGTGGTCGGATCCGGCCGGCGATGGCGAGCAGAGCTGCTGCTCACCGCAGGCGGTACGCGGCGCGCGCGGCCTCGCCCAGCGGATGGGAATTCCGCACTTCACGCTCGACCTACGCGACCGTTTCCGCGGTGACGTCGTCGACGACTTCCTCGCCGGCTACGCCGGCGGTGCCACGCCCAATCCGTGCGTGCGCTGCAACGGGCTTGTCCGCTTCGACTCGATGGTCGAGCTCGCCGATCGGCTCGGCGCGACCAAGCTGACGACCGGCCACTACGCACGGATCGAGCAGGACGACGTCGGACCGGTGATCCGTGCGGCGGTCGATCCGCGCAAGGATCAGAGCTACGTGCTCGCTCGAGTGACCACCGACACCCTGCGCCGGATCGGCTTTCCGCTCGGCGGCTACGTTAAGCCCGAGGTTCGCGACCTGGCGCGTCGCGCTGGGCTGCCGGTCGCCGACAAGCCTGAGAGCCAGGATCTCTGCTTCCTTGCCGGTACTGGCCAACAGGCATTCGTCGAGCGCCACGGCGGTGCTGACATGCAAGACAGTGGCGGAGACATCGTCGACAGCGAGGGACACGTGTTGGGACATCACGACGGCCACCACCGCTTCACCGTCGGTCAACGGCGCGGCATCCGGGTCGCTGCCGATCAGCCGCTCTACGTGCTGGCCAAGGACGCGAGCCAGAACCGGATCGTCGTCGGCCCGCGCGAGCAGCTCGCGACGACAACCGTCGAGCTCGGACCCGGTCGGCTGCACCGGCCATCGGATCAGATCGATGCCGTTCGGTTGCGCTACCAGGGGGCCGTACTTGGTTGCGCGGTCGATAGCGACCTGCAGCCAGGCGATCACCAGGGCCTGACGATCGAGCTCGAGCGCGAGGTCGCGGCGCCGGCACCCGGCCAGGTTGCCTGCCTGATGCGCGGCGAGCATGTGATCGGCTGGGCGCTGATTGCTGAGCCAGAGGTTCCGCGTGAGCGCTGAGCCCGGTCGCGACTTCGACCGGGTCGAGATCGAGGCGCCACTCGATTTTGCCTTCCAGAGTGTCGTCCGACTGGTCGTCGGCGGCATCGCCGAGCAGGCGAACTTTGGCTTCGAGGCGATGGACGACCTCCAACTAGCGATTGAGCGGCTACTCGCCGAGACCGCTAGCGACGGTCGCGTCAAGTTCTCATTCGAGCTCAGCGACGGAGCAGTCCGCGCGCGGATCGGACCGCTGCGCGAGAGCGGCCTTACCGCGGCGCTCCAACAGTCCAACGGCGACACCGGCGCGCTGTCGTTGGCGCGGATCCTGTCGGCGGTCGTCGATTCGTTCGGCGTCGAGCCGGCCACAGATGGCCAAATCGTGGTGAGGCTGGAGAAACTGGGAACGCCACGCCCGTGAGCGACTACAGCCAGGCCGCGCGTGCCGCGCGACAACGCGAGGACCGCGAACTGCTGCGCCGCTACCACGCGGATGGCGACCCCTCGGCACGTGAGCAGCTGATCGCCCGTCACCTGCCGCTCGTCCGTTCACTCGCGCGCCGCTACGCCGGTCGCGGTGAGCCGCTCGAGGACATCGAACAGGTCGGCTCGATCGGTCTGATCAAGGCAATCGACCGTTTCGACATCGAGCGTGAAGTATCGCTTGCGACCTACGCGACGCCGAACATCCTCGGCGAGATCAAGCGCCACTTTCGCGACAAGGGCTGGGCGATCCGCGTGCCGCGTTCGCTGCAAGAGCTCAACGCGAAGATGTCAGGCGCGATCGACGACCTGACCGCCCGACTCGGCCACTCGCCGAGCGTCGGCGAGATTGCCGAGTCGCTCGGGACGACGAACGAGGAGGTGCTCGAGGCGCTCGAGGTCGGCTCGGCCTACACGGCCCTCTCGCTCGACGCTGGTCCCGCCGGCAGCGACGACGACACCGACCCGATGGAGACGATCGGCGGCGAGGATGCCGAGTTCGACCGCAGCGAGGATCGCGCGACGCTCGGCCCGGCACTCGCCCAGTTGCCCGCCCGCGAGCGCGAGATTCTGCGCATGCGTTTCGAGGAAGGACTGCCGCAGACCCAGATCGCGGAACGCGTCGGCTTGTCGCAGATGCACGTCTCGCGCCTGATCCGCCGCTCGTTAGCGACGATGCGCGCCGAGCTGGATGAGTAGCGCGCGGCTTGGCTACATCTCGGCGGTGGCGGTGCTGGCGCTCGGGGCTGGTGGTTGCAGCGACGACGCCGATCCACGCGTCGACGCCAGAGCGGGCGGCTCGGTCGTCATCGCCGAGGCGAACGCGCCCGGCTCGCTCGATCCGGCACTGGTAACGACGCCGGTTGCCCGCCGGGCGGCTTGGCTTGCCTACACACCGCCGCTGACCTACCGCCGCGCAGAGGGCGAGGACGGCACCGATCTCGTGCCGGGGCTCGTCGAGGAGATGCCCGAGACGTCCGACGACGGACGCAGCTACAGCTTCCGGCTGCAGCCCGGCCTGCGCTACTCGAATGCGATGGTCGTGCGCGCGAGTGACTTCGAGCGTGCCGTTGCCCGTTCGCTGCGGCTTTCGCCGCAGGGTCTCGCACTGTGGGGGGACATCGTCGGCGCACGCGCATACGCGCGCGGCAAGGGCGATTCGACCGATATCCGCGGCATCGCTGTCAACGACCGTACGGGCCTTGTACGGATTGAGCTCGAGAACCCGGACCGGCTGTTCCGCTACTCGTTGGCGTCGCTTGCCGCGGCGCCGGTGCCGCGCGGTACGCCGCTGCGCGACCTCTCGGAGCGACCTCCGCCCGGTGTCGGCCCCTACCGCGTCGCACAGGTGCGACGCGGGGGAGACGTCGTGCTCAAGCGCCGCCGTGATTGGCGCCTGCCCGGCATTCCGGCGGGCAACGCCCAGGAGATTGTTACGCGGACGATGCCCGATCAGAAGGCACGCGTCGATGCCGTGCTTGATGGGCGCGCGGACCTCGTCGAGGGCGAGTCGCCGGCACGCATGTTGCCTGACATCCGGTCGAGCTACAAGGCCCGCTACGCCGAGTACCCGACGTTGAGCACGCGCTACGTCGCGATCGACGCCAGTCGCGCGCCATTCCGCGATGGTGACGTCCGCCGCGCCCTCAGCTATGCGCTCGACACCCGCGTCTTGGCGCAGCTCCACGACGGTTTCATGCAGCCGACCTGCAACATGCTTCCACCGGCGATCGCGGGCCACCAGACGCTCGACCCCTGCCCGTTTGGAGAGCGCAACGGCGATGCCGATCTTGTCGAGGCAAGCCGGCTCGTCGAGGAGGCTGGAGCGGCTGGCGCCAACGTGCGCGTCGCCGACGGCATCGACGGGCGCGGACGCCGCCTCTCGGGCTATCTAGCCGCGACGCTGCGCAAGATCGGGCTGTCGGCGCGCGTAGTGCCCGTGCGCGGCGACGCACAGGTTGCCTTCGCCGCGTCAGCGGCGGCGATTCCCCATCCAGCGCGCTATCTCGATGGCGTCGACGATCCGGTGCTCTCCGCCCGTGTCGAGCTGCTCGAGCAGGAGAACGATCCCGAGGACGCGGAGCAGGAGTGGGCGAGCGTCGACGAGGACGTCGTCGGGCGGGCATACGACGCACCGTACGGAGTAGCTACGGCCGGAGTGCTGGCGTCGGAACGGCTCGACATGCAGCGTTGCGCTCGTTTCCATCCAGTCGTCGGGATGGACTACTCGAGCGTTTGCCTGCGCTAAGTCGTTGTCCAAAATGTCTAAATGTGGTCTGACCAAATGGCCACATTGGCAGGGAAAACTAAAGGTTTGGCCCGCTGTCGGTCGAAAAGCATCGAATGACAGCAATGAGGAGCTCTCTGACGGCGCTGGCCCTGGCCTTGGTAACCACCGTCGCGATCGGCTGCGGCAGCAGTTCTGACGGCGATCAGGCGCCCGCGGGCAAGCAGGGCGGATCGATGACGATCGCCCAAGGCTCGCAGCCGGACTCGCTCGATCCGGCAGTCGCCTACACGTCGAACTCGTGGGAGCCGCTCTGGCTCGTCTACACGCCGCCGCTGACCTACCGGCACGCCGAGGGAGCCGAGGGCGCTGAGCTGATCCCGGGCGTCGCTACTGCGTTGCCCAAGGTGTCAGCCGACGGCAAGACTTACAGCTTCAAGATCCGCAAGGGCCTGAAGTACTCGGACGGATCGCCGGTCGCCGCGAATGACTTCGAGCACGCGGTCAAGCGTGTGTTGAACCTCGAGTCCGGTGGTACCTACCTCTTCGAGGGGATCGAGGGCGCGACCGAGTACATCGAGGCCGGCACGGCCGATGGTGACATCGGCGGCATCACGGCCGACGACAAGAGCGGTGAGGTCACGATCGAGCTGGCCGCCGCCGATGGCAGCTTCAGCAACGTGCTCGCGACGACCTTCGCAGGCTTCGTTCCGGCGGACACACCCTTTGAGAACATGACCAAGGACCCGCCGCCCGGCGTCGGTCCGTACAAGATCACCAAGTCGGTGCCGAACCGTGAGTTCGTGATGGAGAAGGTCCCCGGCTTCGACATGCCGGACATCCCGAAGGGCAACGTCGACACGATCACCACGGAGATCGTCAAGTCGCCTGCGCGTCAGGCCCAGGACGTGATCGCCGGCGAGCTCGACTACATGCAGGACGCGCCGCCGACCGATCTCACGGCTGAGATCAAGGCGCGCTACTCCAACCGCTACAAGGAGTGGCCCACACTCTCGGTCAACTACTTCTTCCTCAACCAGACGCTGCCCCCGTTCGACGACGAGAAGGTTCGCGAGGCGGTCAATGTCGCGATCGACTCGACCGCGATCGCACGGCTCTTCGGCGGCCGTTTGACTGGAACTTGCAACCTGATCCCCGCCGGCATCCCCGGCCAGGCCGAACGCGACCCCTGCCCGTACGGCGATCCGAACGGGCCGGGCGACACGGCGAAGGCCAAGCAGATGATCGAGACGGCGGGCGCGACCGGCGAGAAGGTCACGGTCTACGCCAACAACGACACCAACCGGCCGCAGATCGGCGAGTACTACACCGCACTGCTCAACGACATCGGTCTTGACGCCGACCTGAAGGTGGTCGACGGCGCCGTCTACTTCAACACGATCGGCAACGCGAAGACCAAGGCTCAGACAGGACTCGCCAACTGGTACGCGGACTTCCCGCATCCGGCGACGTTCATGCAGCAGGTCGACGGGACGACGATCGCGCCGACGAACAACCCGAACCCGGGCAACGTCGACGACGCTGAGATCAACAAGGAGATCGCCGCGCTGCTACCCGAGACGGATCTCCCAGCGGCCGCTGATCGCTGGGGGGCGCTCGACGAGCGGGTCATCGACAAGTCCTACATCGCCCCTTATGGGTCCGAGGAGCTGACTACCTTCTTGTCCGACCGGATGGACTTCGAGAACTGCTCGATCGTCCATCCGCTGTACGGAAACGACTACTCGAGCTTCTGCCTGAAATAGCCGACACTGCGCGCGTAGGGCAGAGCCCGTGGCGGCTCGCCCTGCGTCGCCTACGGCGCGATCGGGTCTCGCTCGCGTTCGGTGTGCTGTTCGTGGTGCTGGTGCTCGGTGCGTTGGCGGCGCCGTTGTGGGCAAGTGCGGTTGCCGGCCGTGAGCCGAACCGGACCAACGAGACCGGCAAGATCGAGGTCGACGGCCGCCAGGTCGACGTCGTCTCGCTCGATGGCGTCCCGATCGGACCGCAGTGGCGTGGCGAGTACTTCCTCGGCGCCGACGCCAACGGCCGTGACGTCATGGTGCGCCTGCTCTACGGCGCGCGTAACTCGCTGCTGATCGGGCTCGCCGCGGCGTTGCTGACGACGATCCTCGCGACGATCGTCGGGCTTGTAGCTGGCTACTTCGGACGCTGGGTCGACGCCGTCGCCCGCTCGACGCTCGACGTCATCTGGGCGTTTCCGGTGATCCTGCTCGGCGTCGCGCTCGGTACGTCGCTGGCGGTCGGCGGCCTGCAGATCGGGCCGTTCGAGCTCGAGGCCGGCTCGATGGCGATCTCGATCCTCGTGATCGCCGTCGTCTACGTGCCGTACATGGCGCGGCCGATCCGCGGCGAGGTGCTGGCGCTGCGCGAGCGCGAGTTCGTCGAGGCCGCGCGCGCCCAGGGCGCCGGCCCGCTGCGCACGATGGTCGGCGAGCTGCTGCCGAACCTGACGTCGACGATCATCGTCTTCGCGCCGCTGATGGTCGCCAACGCGATCCTGCTCGAGGCGGCGCTGTCGTTCCTCGGCGTCGGCGTCGTGCCGCCCGACCCGTCGTGGGGCAACATGATCGACGCCGGCGTCGAGCGGCTGGTGACAGCGCCGCATTTGGCGATCGCGCCGGGGCTGATGCTCGTTCTGACAGTGCTGGCGCTGAACGTCTTCGGCGACGGCGTGCGCGACGCCTTCGATCCGCGCTCGAGCGCGGCATGGGGGACACGGCGGCCATGACCGGCTTCGTCGCGCGCAGGCTGGCTCAGATGGTCGTCGTGCTGTTCGCCGTCTCGGTGCTGACCTTCCTGATCTTCAACGTGATACCGAACGGCGATCCGGCATCGCGAATGGCCGGCAAGTCGCCGACCGAGAGCCAAGTCGAGGCGATCCGCGCCGAGTGGGGCTTCGACGAGCCGCTGCCGGTCCAGTACGTCAAGACGATGGAGCAGGTGCTCGGCGGCAGCTCGATCTCCTACTTCACGCAGCTCAACGTGCGCGAGGAGATCGTCAAGGGACTGCCGCGGACGCTGTCGCTGGCGGTCGGCGCCGCGATCCTCTGGATGACGATGGGCATCGCGCTCGGCCTGCTCGGCGCGCTGCGCGCGGGGCGGATCTCCGACCGCTTGCTGACCTTCCTCGCCCTCGCCGGCGTGTCGCTGCCGGTCTTCTGGCTCGGCGCGCTGATGAGCTACTACCTCGGTTTCAAGGCCGGTTGGTTCCCGAACGGCGGCTACGTCCCGCTGACCGAGGATCCGCTCGGCTGGGCCTACCACCTGGTCCTGCCGTGCACCGCACTGGCAATCCTCTTCATCGGCTTCTACTCGCGCGTCCTGCGCTCGAGCGTGCTCGACACGATGAGCGAGGACTACGTCCGGACGGCGCGTGCGAAGGGACTCAGCGAGCGCCAGGTGCTGTTGCGCCATGTGCTGCGCAACTCGCTGATCCCGATCGTCACGCTCTGGGGGCTCGACTTCGGCGCTGTCGTCGCCGGCGGCGCGATTCTCACTGAGACGGTCTTCGATCTCCAAGGAGTCGGCCAGTACGCGGCGGAGTCGGTCGGCCAGCTCGACGTCCCGCCGGTGCTCGCCGTGACGCTCTTCGGCGCCTTCTTCATCGTCGTGCTGAACACGATTGTCGACATCGTCTATGCGGTGCTCGATCCGCGGATCAGGGTCACCACGTGAGCGATCCGCTGCTCAGCGTGCGCGACCTCGCGGTTTCGTTCGAGGGTGAGGACGGCGTCACGCGCGCCGTTGACGGTGTCTCGCTAGAGCTCGCGGCGGGGGAGATCCTCGCGCTCGTCGGCGAGTCGGGCTGCGGCAAGTCGGTGACCGCGCTGAGCCTGATGGGACTGCTCAGCGCGCCAAACGCGGTCCCGTCGGGTAGCGCCCGCTACGGCGACAGCGAGCTGATCGGCGCCTCCGACGACGAGCTGCGCAAGCTGCGCGGCGAGGAGCTGGCGATGGTCTTCCAGGACCCGCTGTCCTCGTTGAATCCGGTGCTGCGCGTCGGCGACCAGATTGCCGAGCAGATCCTTGCTCACCGTTCGGTATCGCGCAGCGATGCCCGCACCCAGGTCGTCTCCCTGCTCGAACGGGTCGGCATACCGCAGCCCCAACAGCGCGTGGACAGCTATCCCCACGAGCTGTCAGGCGGCATGCGCCAGCGCGTGATGATCGCGATGGCGCTCTCCTGCGAGCCGCGGATTCTGATCGCAGACGAGCCGACGACGGCGCTCGACGTCACCGTTCAGGCGCAGATCCTCGATCTGATCCGCGAGCTGCGCGACGAGACCGGGGCGGGGGTGCTGCTGATTACCCACGACTTCGGCGTCGTCGCCGAGCTCGCAGACCGCGTCGCTGTGATGGACACGGGGCGGATCGTCGAGCAGGGGACCGTCGAGGATGTCTTCGAGCAGCCCCAAGATGCTCACACGCGACGGCTGCTCGCGGCAGTGCCGCGGCTCGACGGGCCGCTGCGCCAGCGACCCGCCGTGGCGCCCGGCGACGACGGGCCGATCCTGGCGCTCGAGAACCTCGAGGTCGCCTTTCCGGTCCGCGGCCGGCGGCTACGTCGCGGCGGCCCAGAGCCACTGCGCGCCGTCGACGGCGTCACCCTCTCGATCGATCCGGGGGAGACCGTCGGCCTGGTTGGCGAGTCGGGTTGCGGCAAGTCGACGCTGGCGCGTGCTGCGGTGCGGTTGCTCGATCCGACCGGCGGCAGCGTCAGCTTCGCCGGCCACGACATCACGCGCGCCAAGCGGCGCGAGCTCGACCCGCTGCGGGCAGAGCTCCAGATCGTCTTCCAGGACCCCTACGGATCGCTCAATCCGCGCAAGCAGGTGCGCGACATCATCGGGTTGCCGCTGCGGCTGAACGGCGTGTCGAAGGCCGAGACGGCTCAGCGCGTCGACGCACTGCTCGAGCGCGTCGGGCTCGAGCCGGCGCACGCCGACCGCTGGCCGCACGAGTTCTCGGGCGGGCAACGACAGCGGATCGGGATTGCCCGAGCGCTGGCGCTGAATCCGCGATTGGTGGTGCTCGACGAGCCGGTCTCGGCGCTCGACGTCTCGGTCCAGGCGCAGATCCTCGAGTTGCTCGACGACCTGCAGCGCGAGCTCGGTTTGTCCTACCTCTTCATCTCGCACGACCTCAGCGTCGTCCGTCAGGTCTCCGACCGCGTTGCCGTGATGCAGGCGGGCAAGCTGGTCGAGTTCGCTCCGGTCGCGGAGCTATACGCAAGTCCCGCACACCCGTACACGGCCGAGTTGCTGCAAGCCGTTCCGGTGCCGGACCCGCGCCGCCGCGCCGCATAGCGGCATAGGCCTACTGCCAGTAGGCGGTCTGGCCAATTCCCTGGCACATCGGCCGCAAACGCCGACGTCCTTCATACTGCACGGGTTCTTGCGCAAAAGCTGGCGTAATTCCCGTGCATGTGCCATGCTGCCCATGACAGGTTGCACGAACTTGCCTACCCAAGCCAGTGCAAGGACGAGGGATATCCCCACTCCAGGGAGGTACAGAGAATATGCCGTCACGCCGCTAGAGCAGTAGAAATCGCAGTGTGGGGCCGCGCCGAGTGCGCGGCCCTTTTCGTTCCCGGACGTCCTTGATCCGGCCCGGCTGACTAGGCTGGCCAGCCGGCATGCGAGAGACCTTCCACCTTCTTCGCCACGAGCGCCGCGCACGGATCTTCTTCGTGGCGCTGGCACAGTCGGCGCTCGGCACCGGCGCCGGCTACATCGCGCTGCTGCTGATTGCGGAGGCACGCTTCGAGTCGCCATGGGCGATCAGCCTCGTGTTGATCGCCGATCTGATCCCGGCGATGCTGCTGGGTCCGCTCTTCGGCGCCGCCGCCGACCGCTGGTCGCGCAAGCGCTGCGCCATCGTCGCTGACGTGGTTCGTGTCGTGGCCTTCGTTGGGATCGCGCTTGTCGACAGCTTCGCGGGGACGATCGCCTTCGCCGTAGTCGCGGGCATGGGAACCGGCCTGTTCACTCCCTCTGTGCTGGCTTCGCTGCCCAGCGTGCTCGATGACGACCGGCGGCTACCGGCGGCGACGTCGCTCTATGGCGCCGTCGCTGACCTTGGCTTCACGGTCGGCCCCGCATTCGCGGCGTTGGTTCTCCTGCTCGGCGGACCTGAGACGTTGATCTGGGTCAACGCCGTGACCTTTGCCCTGTCGGGACTCCTGCTGGCGCCGCTGCGCTACGGAGCGGCGCCGGAGCGGGCCGGCGGCGGCGTGCAGCCCTCGCTATTCGCCGAGGCACGGGAGGGCATGCGCGTGACCGCGGGCGCGGCTGCGATTCGCGTCGTCTTGCTGGCGTCCGCCTGCGCGCTGTTCGGCGCCGGCCTGTTCAACATCGCGGAGCTGTTCTTCGCGACCGACGAGCTGGGCAAGTCGGAGGCCGCGTTCTCGGTGCTGGTGACGTTCTTCGGCATCGGGTTCGTCTTCGGCTCGCTGGCGGGCTCGAGCGGCGGTAACGCACCCTTCCTCAAGCGGCGCTACCTGGCAAGCCTGGTCGTTCTCGGCATCGGTTTCACCGCCACGGGTCTGAGCGGCAGCTTCGTGGTGGCGCTCGCCACCTTTGCGGTCGCTGGATTCGGCAACGGGATGATGCTGGTCTACGAGCGGCTGCTGATCCAGCACTCATTCGCCGACCATCTCGTCGGACGGGTGTTCGGCGTCAAGGACGCCTTGACGGCCTGGGCATTCGCGATCGCGTTCGTCGCCGGAGGCGGCATCGTCACGGCCCTGGGACCGAGCGAGACGATTCTGATCGCCGGTGGGCTCAGCTTCGCTGTAGCCGGCGTCACGGCCATCGCCCTCCGCAACGAGTGGCGAGATCCGGAGCCAGACGCGCCGGCGAAGACGGCCGACGTCGCGTCTACCGCTGCGGTGCGTGGCTAGACAGCCGCGCTGGCGTGCTGGGCGACTGCGCCCTCCGCAAGCACCGCACGGATGTCGTCGGCGCTGCTGTACGCGTTGCCCGGCTCCCAGCGCTCGATGACGCGGGCGAGCGCCTCGACGGCACGTGGATCGAACTGGGTGCCGGCGTTCTCGGTCAGCTCGGCGAGCGCCGCGTCGCGCGACATCGCGGGGCGGTAGACGCGGTCGGTGGTCATCGCGTTGTAGGCGTCGCAGGTGAAGACGATGCGGGCAGCGAGCGGGATCTGCTCGCCCTCGAGGCCGTCGGGGTAGCCCTTGCCGTCCCAGCGCTCGTGGCACGAGCGAACGATCTCGCCGACCGAGCCGAGTAGGCCGCCGACACGGTCGAGCATGTACTGGCCCTCGATCGTATGCTTCTTCATCACCGCGAACTCCTCGTCGGTGAGTTTGGCGGGCTTGTTGAGGATCTCCTTGGGAATCGCGATCTTGCCGACGTCGTGCAGCATCGCGGCGAACTCAAGCGTCTGGCGGTCGCGCGGGTCGACCTTCATCTCCTCGGCGACGGCGTGCGCGAGGTCGACGACCGAGCGGCTGTGATCGGCGGTGTACTGGTCGTCGAACTCGACGACGTCGGAGAGCAGCATCACGGTGCCGCGGTATGCGCGCTGCAGCTCGAGCGCCTTGGCGTAGCGCTCGCCGCGCTCGCGTGCGAAGACCTCGAGCATCCAGATGAATGGAGCGATCGCAAGCAGCGCCCACGAGTGGCCGACGGCGACCAGCGATACCGCGATCGCGACGGGGGTCAGCATTGCGTCGAACTGCGCTACGCCGACATAGTCGCGCCAGATCTCGCGGAACGGGATGTGGTCGGTGAAGGGGAGGCTGTCGAGGATGCGGCCGCGCACCGTTGCCCAGGCGACATCACAGGCGATCTGCGCGGCGAAGGCAACAGCGTAGACGCCAATCGCGGCGATCTCGGGCTCACCCGGCGCCATGGCTGCCAGCACGAGCACGGGGCCGATGCAGAACCACGAGTCGGCGAAGCAGCTGACCCAGCGATCGCGGTGCCAGCTGCGCTCCAGGAAGTCCGGTAGTTGCGCGAGCAGTGCGGCGACGACAACGACGACCGGGACCATCGACAGCGGCAGCAGCAGCAGCGTTGGGATGAAGGCGAGCTGCTCCGGCGTGACGTAGGTGCTGCCGAACTCGAAACGGACGCGCGAGATGATCGCGTAGCCGGCGATCAGCCCAGCGACGAGCAGCGGGTCCACGCTGCGCTCGTTGGGCAGGAACAGAGCAATCGCGGCTACGACCGCCACGAAGGCGGTTGCGGACACGGCGTTGACGACCCGCTCACGGTGGGACATCTGGCGTCGGCGGCGCTCGCGCGCCTCGCCGACCAGCTGCTCGGCTAGCAACATCGTTCAATCATGTTCAGGGCCAGAGCGGTGGTCGGACCACTTTGGGAGGCGATTGCAGAGGTTTGGGGTGACAACCCTGCAGGACCTCTACAACGCTGATGCCGCCAAAGGGCCTATTTGCAGCAGGAATTGTCAAATGCTGAGCTATACGTCCCCGCGGGTCCCGCTCCTGCAAGAGCGCTGCTAAGAGGAGGCCAGTGCACCGGAAGCTGCACAAGCCATCGGTGCGGTGCTCGCAGGCTGCGCTCCTCCCGCCATAGACTCCGAAGCGGTGAAGGCAGCAGAGATACGCGAGCGCTACTTGTCGTTCTTCGAGGCGCGCGACCACCGGCGAATGTCGTCGGCATCGCTGGTGCCCGCGAGCTACGACCCGAGCGTGCTGCTCACGACTGCCGGCATGCAGCCGTTCAAGCCGTACTTCCGCGGCGACGAGCAGCCGTTCGCATCACGTCTGGCGTCGTGCCAGAAGTGCTTCCGGACGACCGACATCGAGAACGTTGGACTGACCGCGCGCCACCTGACGTTCTTCGAGATGCTCGGCAACTTCTCGATCGGCGACTACTTCAAGCGCGAGGCGATCGAGCTTGCCTGGGAGCTGGTCACGTCGAACGACGGTTATGGCTTCGATCCCGAGGCGGTCTGGGTCACGGTCTTCGGTGGCGACGACGAGCTCGGCCTCGGCGAGGACACCGAGGCGGTTGAGCACTGGCGTGCGATTGGTGTGGCCGATGAGCGGATCGTGCGGCTCGGCCGCGATGACAACTTCTGGCAGTCCGGTCCGACCGGTCCGTGCGGCCCGTGCTCGGAGCTCTACCTCGACCGCGGTGTCGACTTTGGCTCCGCCGAGGACCGGCCAGGCGACGACTCCGAGCGCTTCCTCGAGTTCTGGAACCTCGTCTTCATGCAGTACGAGCTGCACGAGAGCGGCAAGCTGACCGAGCTACCGCAGCAGAACATCGACACCGGTATGGGACTCGACCGGATGGCGGCGATTCTCCAGGACGTGCCGTCGGTTTATGAGACCGACCACTTCCGGCCGCTGATCGAGTTCGGCGAGCAGCGCTCTGGCTGCTCCTACGGCGACGATTTCGCGACGACGCGCGCGCTGCGCGTGCTCGCTGACCACGGTCGTGCCGCATCCTTCCTGATCGCTGACGGGGTCGTGCCGTCGAACGAGGACCGCGGCTACATCCTGCGCCGGATCCTGCGCCGCGCAATCCACCAGGGCCGCGTGCTCGGACTCGCGCAGGGCTTTCTGCCCGAGTTGTGCGATGTCGTCGTTGAGTCGATCGGCGACGTCTACGACGAGCTGCGCACCGAGCGCGACACGATCCGTCGCTGGGCGGCAGCCGAGGAGGAAGGCTTCGGCCGCACGCTCGCCAACGGTCAACGGTTGCTCGACGAGCTGATCGCTGCAGCACGCGAGCGGGGGTCCAGCGAAATCGCCGCCGCCGACGCCTTCAAGCTTCACGACACCTACGGCTTCCCGTTCGAGCTGACCCAGGAGCTGCTCGGCGAGCAGGAGCTGACTGTCGATGCTGCCGGCTTCGAGACCTTGATGGACGCGGCACGCGCGACCGCCCGTGCGGGCGCGCGCGAGACCGGCAGCGACGACGCCGACAGGCTCGCCGAGCTGGTCCGTGGCGCCGGCTTCGAGACCAACTTCGTCGGCTACGAGCGGACCGACGCCGAGACAGTGGCGCGCACGGTCGAGCGGGTCAACGGCACGCTGCTGATCAAGCTCGAGGAGAGCCCGTTCTATCCGCAGGGTGGTGGTCAGGTATCTGACAGCGGCTTCGTCGAGACGCCCACGGCGCGGGCGCGCGTAGTCGACGTGCTGCGCGTTGGTGGCGACCAGGCGCTCGCGATCGAGCCGGTCGAAGGCGAGATCGCGGCTGGCGACGCCGTCCGGGCGGTCGTCGAGCGCGGCGAGCGGCTGGCGACGATGCGCAATCACACCGCCACGCACCTGCTGCACGCGGCGCTGCGCGAGCGGCTCGGAACCCACGTCCGCCAGGCTGGCTCCTACGTCGGACCGGACAAGCTGCGCTTCGACTTCACCCACGGCGAGCGGCTGTCGGCCGATGACCTGCGCTTCGTCGAGCAGCGCGTCAACGGCTGGATCGCCGATGGGCTGGCTGTCCGCGCGATCGAGACGACGCTCGACGAAGCACGCTCGCTCGGCGCGATGGCGCTGTTCGGTGAGAAGTACGGCGACTGGGTGCGGATGGTCGAGGTCGCGGACGTCTCGCGCGAGCTCTGCGGCGGCACGCACGTCGCCAGTACCGCTGAGATCGGCCTCTTCCACGTAACGACCGAGACGTCGTCGGCGTCGAATGTGCGCCGGATCGAGGCTGTAACCGGTCCTGGCGCGACCGAGCTGTTCGAAGAGCGCACGGAGCGGCTGCGCGAACTGTCGGCTTTGTTGAAGGCGCCCGAGCAGGATCTGGTGCGCGCGGCCGAGCGGTTGGCGGAGCGGGCCAAGGAGGCGAAGCGCAAGCCGGCCGGCGGCGGTGACGTCGATGGCGAGCTGGAGACGTTGATGGCGACAGCCGAGGACATCGGCGGCGTAAACGTCGTAACGGCGGTGTCGGCGGCCACCGACGACTCCAAGGCGCTGCTCGCCCTGTCGGACCGTCTCGCGCAGAAGCTCGGTGTCGCCGCCGTCGTGCTCGGCGCGAGCTTCGACGGTCGGCCGCAGCTTGTCGCCCAGGTGACTCCGTCGGCGGTCGAGCGCGGCGTCAAGGCGGGCGACGTCGTTCGGGTCGCGGCGCCGGTGGTCGGCGGCGGTGGCGGTGGCCGGGACACGATGGCTCAGGCCGGCGGGCGCGATCCGGAGCGGCTCGACGATGCGCTCGCGGCGGCGCGCCAGGCGATCGCCGAAGCACTTGCGTAGACCGATGAAGGATCTATGGCGCTCCCACCCCAAAAAGGCTTCGCGGACCGCTCCGCGGGTCGAGTGATGCGGGTGCTGGCACTCGATCATGGCGAGGCGCGCTGCGGCTGCGCCGTCTCCGATCCGTCTGGGACGTTGGCGACACCACTGGCGGTCGTGGAGCGCCCGGACAGCCGCAAGGGTCTGGCGAAGATCGCCGCGCTGACCGAGGAGCTCGGCGCCGAGCGCGTGGTCGTCGGGCTCCCGCTGACGCTCGCGGGCGAGGAGGGCGAGCAGGCCGGTGAGGCGCGCGCATTCGCCGTGAACCTGCGCAGCCGGATCGATGTACCGGTCGACCTCTACGACGAGCGCCTGACGACGCGCATGGCCGCCGCGACAGGTGGGCAGGCCGATGAGGACTCGATCGCCGCCGCCCATCTACTTGAGGGCTATCTAGCGGCCCAGGCGGCTGGCGCATGAGCGACGGCGGCCGTTCGGCGGAGGAGCGCGAGCGCGCGCGGCTGGAGCGCGAGGTGCGGCGCGCCGCGAAGCGCGGTGAGGCGCCGCCAGCACCACCCGAGCAGCCCGTCGTGCGCGAGCAGCGGCCGGAGCCCGTCCCGCCGCGGCCCACGGCTCCGCGGACCTCGCCGCCCGTCGTTCCAGATCCTCCCGCCGCGCCGGTCGAGCGCGACGAGCCCACACCGGTCGCGACCGAAGCGCGGCCACCAGAGCCACCGCTGCCGTTCGACGAGGCCGTGCCGCGCCGGGCGCCCGGCGTTCCGGCACGTGGCGCGCGGTCGGCGTCGGAGCGGCGCGCCGCGGCGCGCGAGTTCCTGCATGGCCGCCGCGGTGGGGGCGGTGGAGCCAACGGGCCGGGGCGCGGCGGTACGCCGTCTGGGCCTTCTCGGCGCCCGCGCGTGGCGATCGTCGCGGTCGTGGGCGGACTGGTGGTGCTGGCCGCCGCTTGGTTCCTGCTTTCGCTGTTCCAGCCGCTGAAGGGCGACGGCTCGGCCGAGGTCTCGGTGACGATCCCGCGCGGGGCGAGCACGAGCCAGATCGCGGATTTGCTGGAGCGAGAGGGAGTGATCTCGTCGGCGTTCTTCTTCCGTCTGCGGACGACGCTCAGCGGCAACGGCGGCGATTTCAAGGCCGGCGAGATCCAAATGCGCGAGGACATGAGCTACGGCGCGGCGATCGACACGCTGACCGACCCACCGAAGTCGGACACGGTGACGATCGCCATCCCCGAGGGCCTGTCACGACCGGAGATCAAGCGGCTGGTCGGCGACTCGCTGCGCGGCGACTACATGGAGGCGTCGATCAGCTCGCGACGGCTGAAGCCGGCGGCCTACGGCGGCAAGAACGCCAAGAACCTCGAGGGCTTCCTGTTCCCAGCTACCTATGAGCTGAAGCCCGGCCAGCCGGTCAGCGCGTTGGTCGACCGCCAGCTCGACACCTTCAAGCGTGAGCTGGCGCGGGTCAATCTGAGCTATGCGAAGGGTAAGAACCTGACCGCCTACGACGTGCTGACGATCGCTTCGATGATCGATCGCGAGGCTCAGCTGCCGAAAGAGCGCGCGATCGTCGCCTCGGTGATCTACAACCGGCTCAGCCAGGGAATTCCACTCGGGATCGACGCGACGATCCGCTTCGCGACCGGCAACTGGAGCGAGCCGCTGAAGCAGTCCGAGCTGGCGATCGACTCCGGATACAACACGCGCACCAACCAAGGCCTCCCGCCGGGACCGATCGGTAACCCGGGCCTGGCCGCGATCGAGGCCGCGGCGCACCCGGCGAAGACCGACTACATCTACTACGTCGTCAAGCCGTGTGGCAACGGAGCGCACGCGTTCTCGTCCAGCGACGCCGAGTTCCAGCGCGACGTCGAGCGCTACAACGCCGAGCGCGCGCGCCAGGGCGGCAACTCGCCGACCGACTGCTGATGGGCCCGGCGATGCTCGGCGTGGCCGGCTGGCCGGTCGCGCACAGCCGCTCGCCGGCGATGTTCGCGCCCGCGCTCGCCAAGCTCGGGCTCGACTGGCGCTATGTCCGCCTACCGCTGCCACCCGAGCGGTTCGAGCAGACGGCGCGCGCACTGCCGGGGTCGGGCTATCGGGGAATCAACGTGACGATCCCGCACAAGCGGGCCGCGCACGACCTCGCAGACGAGCTGACGCCGGCGGCGCGTGCGATCGGCGCTGTCAACACGCTCACCTACGAGGAGGGCCGGATCGAGGGCGACAACACCGACGCCGGCGGCTTCCTCGACGCGCTTGACGCCGATCCAGCCGGGTGGCGCTGCCTGGTGCTCGGCGCGGGCGGATCGGCGCGCGCCGTCGTGTGGGCGCTGCGCGAGGCCGGCGCGGGGGAGGTATCGATCTGGAACAGGACCGCGGAGCGGGCGGCGGCGCTGGCCGGTGAGTTCGGCGTCCGTCACCTCCCGACGCCCGATGCGGCCGATCTGATCGTCAACTGCACCGCTGTCGGTCTCGACAAGGCCACTCCCGAGGCCGATGCCCTCGCGGCGGTCCGCCTCAACGGCGTCGAGCCGCCCGCCACCTTCTTCGATCTCAACTACGGCGCCGAGCTGACCCAACTCGGCCGTTGGGCACAGAGTGGGGGAGGTCGCGTCGTCGACGGTCTCGAGATGCTCGTCCGCCAGGGCGCGCGCAGCTTCGAGCGCTGGACCGGCCAGCCGGCCCCGCTCGAGGCGATGCGCAGCGGCGCGCGCGGCGCCTGACCTGGCGGCGCGATCCCGCTCTGCTGCACGCGTTCGCCCAACTTCGTAAGGGTCGAGGGCCTGTCTGCCGATACAGGCCGAGATGCCGATTTCACGCCCTTTACTGATTGTCCTCATCGGCGCCGTGGTTGCGCTAGCGGGTTTCTACGCGACGCAGGGTTCGCGCAACTCGACCGGCAGCGCGCCGGCCGAGGTGACACCGGCGCCGCAGGTCGAGCCCGCTGCCCAGCCCAAGGCGCAGAAGGCAACGGCAGACAAGCCAGTAGCCGAGAAGCCGGCTGAGAAGGCAGCCGACAAGGCAGCTCGCCGCCGCGATCGCGCCAAAGAGGCGGGTGTTCCGCCTTCCGTGGCCCGCGCCATCGAGGCGCGCAAGACGGTGGTCATCCTCTTCCGCGGCAGCGGCTCGGCCGACGATCGCGCCACCGGCCGCGCGGTCGCCGCCCTGCGGGGTCAGCGCGGCGTCGCCGTGTTCACCGATCGAATCGGGAGGCTTGGGCGTTACCGCGCCGTCGTCGGCGACCTCGGGATCTCCCAGGCTCCAGCCGTCGTGATCGTCGACCGCGGCCGTTCCGCGCGTGTGGTCGAGGGCTACATCGACCCGACCACGCTCGCCCAGGACGTAGCCGACACGCGATGACCGGCACCTTTGGCGGCGACGGGGGCTTCGGCGGAGGGACCGGGGGCGGCGGCGCGGGAGGTGGCCCTCCGCACCTGCGGCCGGTGCCGTCGGCGCCGGTCAGTCAAGCGGCTACCGCGCCGGCCAACCAGCCCGACCCCGGCACGGGTCTTACTCCACCACGGCAGGCGAGCGTCCGCGGCCGCTTCATCTCGGACGTCGTAGTCGAGCTCGGCTTCGCTCCCCGCGATCGTGTCGAGGCGGCGGTCGAGGAGGCGCGAGCTTCAGGACGAACCGCGGAGCAGGTGCTGCTGGAGAACGGGGCGCTCGCCCCAGATCAGCTGGCGCGCGCGACGGCAGAGCGGTTCGGACTTCACCACGTCGACCTCAACATCTACAAGGCCGATCTCGGCGCCGCCAACCTGATTCCGCCCCAGGCGGCACGGCGGTTCAGCGCGGTCCCGGTTGGCTTCGACGAGGGCCACCTGCTCGTTGCGATGGTCGATCCGTCGAACGTGCTCGCGCTCGACGACATGAAGCTGCTGACCGGCCACGAGCTGCGACCCGTCGTCGCGTCGCCGGATGACGTCGCGGCGCTGATCAGCCGCATGTCGCGCCTCGACGACGCCGTTGCCGAGGCGGTCCAGGAGGAGGACGACGAGGCCGAGGCGGCGGTCACAGACATCCGCGAGTCCGCCGAGGACGCGCCTGTCATCAAGCTCGTCAACTCGATCATCGCCCAGGGCGTCGAGGAGGGCGCCTCGGACATCCACTTCGAGCCGGACGGCCGCGACATGCGCGTCCGCTTCCGCATCGATGGCGTGCTCAGCGAGACGACGTCGATCCCACGGCGGATGGTCGCCGGCGTGATCTCGCGCGTCAAGATCATGGCCGACCTAGACATCTCGGAGCGGCGCGTCCCGCAAGACGGTCGCGTCGGCCTGAAGGTCGAGAACCACGCTGTCGACATCCGCGTCGTAACGATGCCGTCGGTTCACGGCGAGGGCGTCGTCATGCGCCTGCTCGACAAGGACCAGGCGCTGCTGACGCTCGACAAGCTCGGCATGTCGGGCGAGCCGCGCACGCGCTTTGAGGCGGCGTTCCACCAGGCCTACGGGGCGGTGCTCGTCACGGGTCCGACCGGCTCAGGCAAGTCGACGACGCTCTACGCGGCGCTCAACGCGATCAACTCCGTCGACAAGAACATCATCACGATCGAGGATCCGGTCGAGTACCAGATGGCGGGCATCAACCAGCTCCAGGTCAACCACAAGGCGGGGCTGACCTTCGCGCGCGGGCTGCGGTCGATGTTGCGGGCGGACCCCGACGTGATCATGGTCGGCGAGATCCGCGACGCCGAGACGGCGCGGATCGCCGTCGAGTCAGCGCTGACGGGCCACCTCGTCCTGTCCACTCTGCACACCAACGACGCCGCGTCGGCGATCACCCGTCTGACCGAGATGGGCATCGAGCCGTTCCTGACATCGTCGGCTGTCGACTGCGTGGTCGCACAACGTTTGACGCGGCGACTCTGCGCCAGTTGCAAGCGCCGGACGATCCTCGACGTCGGCGCGCTGCGGGAGGCTGGCTTCCACACGGCGTACGACGTGGAGGCCTACGAGCCGGTCGGCTGCCCGCGCTGTGGCGGTACCGGCTACAAGGGCCGCGTCGGCCTCTACGAGGTGATGGTGCTGACCGACGAGATCCGCGAGTTGGCGATCAAGCGCGCCTCGGCCGACGAGATCGCCAAGGTCGCGGTCCATCAGGGCATGCGTCCGCTGCGCGACGACGGGCTCGACAAGGTGCGTCAGGGCCTGACCTCGATCGCCGAGGTCGCGCGTGTCTCCTGACAACTCTCAGGTCTCCGGGCCCCGCTGCCGATAGGGCACCGACATGGACTTCGACTTCGCAGACGTGCTGATCGAGGTGATGGAGCGCAACGCCTCCGACCTCCACCTGACCACCGGATCGCCGCCGATGATTCGCTTGCGTGGGAAGCTGACCGCGCTCGACTATCCCAACCTCGACGCGAGCACGGTCCGCGAGGTCGTCTACTCGATCCTCACCAACGACCAGCGCCAGAAGCTGGAGACCGACTGGCAGATCGATCTCGCCTATTCGATCCCGGGACGGGCGCGCTTCCGCGTCAACGCCTACTTCCAGCGCGCGTCGCTCGGCGCCGCGCTGCGCCTGATCCCGCAGGAGATGCCGCGGCTCGCCGACCTTGGCCTGCCGAACACGCTGCGCGAGTTCACCAAGAAGCCGCGCGGCTTCGTGCTCGTGACGGGTCCGACCGGATCGGGCAAGTCGACGACGCTCGCCTCGATGATCGACCTGATCAACGAGGAGCGCGACGAGCACATCATGACCATCGAGGATCCGATCGAGTTCCTGCACAAGCACAAGCGCTGCATCGTCAACCAGCGTGAGATCGGCGCCGACGCGCAGACTTTCTCGCTTGCGCTGAAAGCAGCCCTGCGCCAGGACCCGGACGTGATCCTCGTCGGCGAGATGCGCGACCTCGACACGATCTCGACGGCGCTGACCGCCGCGGAGACCGGCCACCTCGTCTTCGCGACGCTGCACACCCAGGACACCGCGCAGACGATCGACCGCATCGTCGACGTCTTCCCACCCGCGCAGCAGCACCAGGTGCGGATGCAGCTGTCGGTCGCGTTGCAGGGGATCGTCACCCAGCAGCTGCTGCCGACCGCCGATGGCATGTCGCGCGTCGCCGCCACCGAGGTGCTCGTGCCGACCAACGCCGTGCGCAACCTGATTCGCGAGGGCAAGACACACCAGATCCACTCGGCGCTGCAGACCGGCGCTGCGCACGGCATGCAGACGATGGACGCCTCGCTCGTCGACCTCGTGCGCAAGGGCAAGATCACGCGCGAGCTGGCCGAGTCGCGCTCCACCTCCCCGGAGGAGCTGCGTCGTCTGATGGGAACGGTCCAGGCGGCATAACGTGGGAACTTTCGCCTTCAAGGCACTTGACGTCGCCGGCATCCCGACGCGCGGCGAGATCGACGCCGACGACAAGCAGATCGTCGTCTCGCAGCTGCGCTCGCGCGGGCTGACGGTGCTCGACATCGAGGAGCAGAAGCCGACCGACGTCGGTGACCTCTTCGCGCGCTTCAAGAAGGTCAAGGCCGAGGATCTGACGATCGCCACGCGCCAGCTCTCGACGATGGTCTCGTCGGGCATGACGCTGCTGCGCGCGTTCTACGTGCTCGAGGAGCAGACCGAGAACGACAAGCTGCGCGACACCTTCACCGCCGTGCGCAAGGACGTCGAGGCCGGGCTCTCGCTGTCGGCGGCGCTGGGGCGCCACCCCGACGTCTTCAACGACCTCTACGTCGCGATGGTCACGGCGGGCGAGAGTGGCGGCATCCTCGAGTCGACGCTGCTGCGAGTCGCCGACCAGCTCGAGAAAGACGACGCGCTGCGCCGCCAGATCAAGGCCGCAATGATCTATCCGGGCCTGATCGCGAGCTTCGCCGGCATCGTCCTGATAGCGCTCGTGACCTTCCTCGTCCCGGTGTTCGAGAAGATCTTTGCGGACTTCGGCGGCGACCTGCCCCCGATCACCAAGTTCACCGTCTGGCTGTCGCACATGTTCACCCAGCGCTGGTACGTGCTGATCGCGGTCTGCGTCGCGGTCGTGTGGAGCTTCCGCAAGTGGAAGAACTCAGAGCGCGGCCAGGTCCAGTGGGACAAGCTCAAGCTGAAGACGCCGATGAAGATCGGCGACATCGTCCAGAAGGTCGCGCTGGCGCGCTTCTCGCGGACGTTCTCGGGTCTCGTCGCCGCTGGTGTCCCGATGCTCGAGGCGATCGAGATCACCGGTCGCACCTCGGGCAACAAGGTCGTCGAGATGGCGATGGAGGACGTCGAGAAGTCGGTCAAGAAGGGCGGCACCCTCAGCGCCCCGATGCGCGCCGCGCCGGCGGCTTTCCCCGTGATGGTCGTGCAGATGATCGGAGTCGGTGAGGAGACCGGCGCGCTCGAGCAGATGCTGTCGAAGATCGCCGACTTCTACGAGGATCAGGTAGCCGCGTCGCTGAAGGCGCTGACCTCGATCCTCGAGCCGATCATGATCATGATGGTCGGGGGGATCGTCGGATTCATCGTGATCGCGATGTACCTGCCGATGTTCCAGGTCTACGACCAGATCAAGTAGTTCTCAAGGCATCCGACGGCGGAGCCGATATCTCTTGCGATGTCGGCAATCCTCAGCAGGCTGCGCAGCGAGAGCGGCTCGATCATGGTCGAGGTGCTCGTCGGCTGCGTCCTGCTCGCGCTGACGACGGCGGCGGTGCTGGATGGCGTCGACGGGGCGCAGGAGACCGGCCGCAAGAACAGGGATCGCTCCGCGGCGGCGACGCTCGCCCAACAGGACCTCGAGCGGATGCGCTCGATGCCGCCAACGGTCCTCAACGGGCTCGACCAGACACGCACGGTGACGGTCGCGAACGTTCCCTACACCGTTGTCTCAAGCACCGAGTGGGTAAGCGACGCAAGCGGCCTGGCGAGTTGCACGAGCTCCAACACCCAAGCGGAGTACCTCAAGCTGACTTCCACCGTCAACTCGCCGGCAAGCGCCGACTCCCCGGTTTCGGCGGCCAGCTTGCTGACGCCGCCGCCCGGCGCGCTCGGCGTCAACCAGGGCACGGCTGCCGTCAAGCTCACCGATCGCGACGGGCAGCCGCTCGAGGGGGTTGCCGTAGAGCTCGACGGCCCCGGCTCGGAGATCGGCACGACCAATGACGTCGGCTGCGCGATCTTCGCCTACATCACGGCCGGCAACTGGACCGCGGAGGTCGACGCCGGGCTCGTGAGTTGGACCGGGACCTCGCCGGCGACGTCGTCGGTCACCGTCGCGGCCGACAAGACGAGCCTGACCCAGATCGAGCTCGACACGCCGGCATCGCTGCGCGCGAGCTTCGTCACGTCGAGCGGTATAGCGACGCAGTCGAGGTCGATGAGCGTTGCCAATTCGAAGCTGCCGAACGGCTACAAGGAGTACGGCTGGTCGCCGGCGAGCGGCGTCCGGGACGTCGAGAATCTCTTCCCGTTCCATGACGGCTACGGGGTCTTCGCCGGCACCTGCGAGGCGAACAATCCCGCGGCGTGGGACAGCGACTACTTCCAGACCGCCGGGTTCGGGTTCGTCGCTCTCGATCCCGGCGAGTTACTGGGATCGGTTCAGGTGGTGATGCCGGAGCTGCATGTGACCGTGCGACGGATGGACGGCTCGACCCCGACGGTCTTCCAGGAGGCACGGATCTACGTCAAGGAGCGCGACAGCGCCTTCGACTGCACCGCGGTCATGAGCAATCTCCAGGTCACGGGCGGATCGAGCACGAGCTACACCTTCGACCTCGTGCTGCCATTCGGCAACTACGAGGTCTGTGCGGCCGCCAGAGGCACGTCGACCGGCACATGGCGGCGCAAGTTCACCGGCAACAGCGGTCTACCCGCCCACCGCAACCTGACGCCGCTGGCGCCCCTGGGCTTGAACCAGAGCATCGCGATGGACGTGCCGTCGAGCGGTGGCACGAGCGAGGGCCAATGCAGCAGCATGCCGCCGACATGAGCAGGCGCATGCTCGACAGGCTGCGCCGGGATCAGGCCGGCATGACACTGATCGAGCTGACGGTCGGCATGGCGATCGGACTGGTCGTGACGTTCGCGAGCCTGGCGATCCTGCAGCGGGCGACGACTGCGTCGAATGAGATCGCGGACCGCCAGGACGCGATCCAGCGCGGCCGTTTGGCGATGGAGCTGATGACCCGGCAGCTGCGTTCCCAGGTCTGTCTTGGTGAGAGCGCCGAGCCGATCTCCTATGGCAACGGCACGACGATCACCTTCTTCGCCGATCTCAGCGACGGCACGCAGAACGTCGCCAAGCGGGCTTTGACCTACGTGGCGCCATCGGGCACGACGCCGGGCCGTATCCGCGAGGACGTCTATCCGGGCAGCGGCAGCTATCCCAACCTGACCTTCAGCGAGACGCCGACGACCTCGAAGGTGCTGCTCAACCGCGCCAAGCCGACCGTGGCCGGCGGGGTCGACCAGCCGGTTTTTAGCTACTACGCGTTCCAGCCTGGAAGCCCAACCGGAGACCTCCAGCAGCTGACCACACCGCTCAGCGCGACCGACGCATCGCGGACCGTGATGGTCCGGATCGCCTTCGTCGCGATGCCGGAGCGCACCAAGCCGCGCGACCTCGATGCCACCACGCTCCAGAACGACGTCTACGTTCGCCTGGCCGATCCCACACGACCCTTGGAGGGCCCGCGATGTCTTTGATACGGCGTCTCCGCCTGCAGCAAGGCTTCACGACGGTCACCGTGATGGGCGTGATGGCGCTCGGCGGAATGCTGGTCGCCGGCGGCTTTGCCGCGGTCGATCCCGACATCGGCCTGTCGCGCGACGATCAGGACTACAAGCAGGCTTACGGTGCCGCTGAGGCCGGCGTCCAGTGGTACCTCAGCAGCCTGGCGCGCGACAACGGCTACTACACACAGTGCACCAACGTCGTCAACCCGAGCCCGACCGAGGACGCCCCCGTCAACAACCGCTGGAGTGGCAGTGGCAACGATCCACGCGTCTGGCGACAGCTGACCAACACTCCCGACGCCGAGTACACCGTCGAGCTGCTACCCGCGCCGGGCTACTCGGCGTGCGTCGTTGGCGACCAGTACTCGATGGTCGACCCGACCGGCAACATGCGCCTGCGCATCAGCGGGCGATCGCGTGACGAGACGCGCAGCATCATCGTGACGCTGCGTCGGCGCAACTTCATCGACTTCATCTACTTCACGCACTTTGAGACCCTTGACCCGCTTGCCTACTCAACTTCATCGATGCGTAGCTGGGCGCAGACCAACTGCGCGAAGTTCCGCGCCCAGCGCGGCAGCTCATGCACCGAGATCCAGTTCGCCACCGACGACTTCATCAGGGGCCCGCTGCACACCAACGACAGCATCCTGGTCTGTGGCTCGCCGACGTTCGGCCGCTTCGGCAAGGACGCGATCGAGATCAACGGCACGTCGCCCGGGTACGACAACGCCGACGGTTGCAGCCTCAACCCCGAATTCCTGGGCACGGTGATCTATCCGGCCGGCCAGATGGAGCTTCCTCCGTCGAACCTCGCACTACAGGGCCTGGCTCAGAGCGGCTACCTCTTCCAGGGCAAGACGCAGATCGTCATCGACGACAACTCGATGCAGGTCAAGGTCAAGAACGGCTCGTGGCAGACGAAGGCGCTGCCGGCCAACGGCGTCATCTACGTCAAGAACGAGTCCGGTTGCAGCGTCGGCTATTCGCGCAACCAGACCTACAACAACCCGAGCGCCTGTGGCGATGCGTGGGTCCAGGGCGACTACTCGTCGAATCTGACGATCGCCGCCGACAACGACGTGATCGTCAACGGCAATGTGACGCGCAACTCCGACAGCTTGTTGCTGGGGCTGATCGCGAACAACTTCGTTCGGCTCTACCACCCGGTCTCCTATGACGAGGATGATGACTGTCACAACGCGAGCGGCTCGCTGTCGGACCCGCGCATCGACGCGGCGATCCTCGCGCTGAACCACTCCTTCATCGTCGACAACTGGTACTGCGGCAACGATCTCGGCGATCTCGAGGTCAACGGCGCGATTGCCCAGCGCTTCCGCGGGCCGGTCGGCACGTCCGGCGGGACGGGCTACATCAAGGACTACAACTACAACGACCGGCTCCGATTCCGCGAGCCCCCGTTCTTTCTCGATCCGGTCCAGTCGGCCTGGCGCGTGGCGCGTCAGAACGAGCAGGTTCCGGCGACCCAGTAACCGTCCAACCTTTGGTCGGGCTGCGCGTTGTAGGGGTAGATGCGCGCGACGACGATCAGATTTACCCCGGAGCTGTGGGCCCTCTTGCAACGCGAGGCCGAACGCGAGCAGGTTAGCGTCGCCCAGTATGTGCGTGACGCCGCGCTGTTCCGAGTGGCATATGGCGCCGGCGTGAGGCGCGAGCAGGGTGTACCGGGCGAGGAAGTGGACGCTCCCCAGGCCACCGCGCTGCGGTAGCGGTCACGACGGCGGTCGCGCCGTCGTGAGGTGGATAATGGGCCGATGGCCCTGTCTCGCAATGCCAGTCTCGTCGACCGGTTGCGGCGCGGCGACGATGCGGCATTCGAGCGGCTCCATACCCGCCACCAACCGGCGATTCTCGCCTTCTGTCGCCATCTGACGGGGAATCGCGAGGACGCCGAGGACGCGGTCCAGCACACGTTCCTGGCGGCGTATCGCCGGATCGCGAACTCGGCAGAGACACTCGAGTGGCGGCCCTGGCTGTTCACCGTGGCGCGCAACCGCTGCCTGACGCTGCTGCGTGCCCGTCGGGGTGAGCACTCGCTCACCGATCCAGATGTCGCCACGTCCTTGGACGGACTGGCGATCGAGGTCGAGCGACGGCAGGAGCTGCGTGACCTCCTCCGGGACATGGGACGGCTACCCGAGCCGCAGCGCGCGGCGCTCGTGCTCTCGCAGCTCGACGCCCTCAGCTACCGCGAGATCGGCACGGTCCTCGGCGTCGCACCGGAGAAGGTCAAGGCGCTCGTTTTCCAGGCGCGTAGCTCGCTGGCGTCGGCGCGTGAGGCACGCGAGGCGCCGTGCTTTGAGATCAGGCGGGAGATAGCGACGGCTCGCGGTCCCGCATTGCGACGCCGGCTGCTGCGTCGCCACGTCGGTCAGTGCGACGGCTGTCGCGACTTCGAGGTCGCGATCATGCGCCAGCGCAGCGACCTCGGGCTCCTGCTACCGGTCGCGCCATCCGCCGGTCTCGGCCAGTCGATCCTCGGAGGCACGCTCGGTCGCGAGGGCGCTACTGCGGCATCGGCCGGTGGGGCCGATGTGGCGAGCGGAAGCGCGGGGGCTGGCCTGGCGGGCACTTTGGCGGCACTTGGGGCCAGCGGTGCGCTGAAGCTGGCGATCGTGGTCACGATCGCCGGGACGAGCGCCGGCGGGGCGTTCGCAACCGACCTGCCGGCGAAGATCGAGCACGCGAGCCCGTGGCGCGCCGACGGTGGTCGTGAAGGCGCTTCGGACGGGCCGGAGGTGGTGCCCGGCGGATCGCTCGACGGCGAGCGCTCGCCTGACGGCGGCGCCCGATCGCTGTCGCCGCCGGCACGCGGTGAGGAGAGCGACGGCCGTGACGGGCCGGCGCCGTCGAACGCGGGAGCGAAGGGGCCCGGCGCGGCTGAGGCCGATGTCGGTGAAACGGACGCGGGTGGCGGCTCAGGTGGGAGCGACGAACAGGCGGCGAGCGGCGACGGGCCGAGCGGGCTGCCCCCGGGCTTGGCCAAGAAGGATGAGCTGCCACCCGGCTTGGCCAAGCGCGAGGAGCTGCCCCCGGGCCTCGCGAAGCGCGATGGCGCGGCCCCGGGCCAGTCCGGAAAAGCACCGAAGGGACCGCCGAGCGGCGGCGGGCCCGCGAAGGGGGACAACGGCGGTGGAGCCGGGAACAGCGGCGGCGGGCAGGGGCAGGGGCCACCCGCGGCGGGAGACCCTGGCGGCGGGAACCAGGGCAACGGCAACGGTGGCGGCGGGGGTCAGGGCAACAGCGGCGGCCAAGGGAACAGCGGCGGCCAAGGGAACAGCGGCGGCCAAGGGAACGGGGGAGGACAGGGCAATGGCGGAGGGCAGGGGAACGGCGGCGGCAACCCCCACTGACGCGCTAACGCCGAACGAGTCGCCCGACGGCAGCCATCAGCTCGTCGGTGAGCTCGTCGGCACTACCCGAAGCGCGACCGCCGACGACGCAGTGACGCGCGTGGTCGTCGAGCAGACCGAGCGCAACCTTGTCGAGCGCCGCCTGGATCGCTGAGATCTGGGTGACGACGTCAATGCAGTAGCGGTCCTCGTCGACCATCTTCTCAACACCACGCACCTGTCCCTCGATGCGGCGCAGGCGGCCGGTGAGCTTGTCCTTATCAGCGCTATATCCGTGTGCCATGAGACCAGTCTATCAATACCCCTAGGGGGTATGCTACGGTGGATCGCATGGACCACGATCACCACTGTCATGAGCCGCTGCCGACTTCCGGTCGCGCGCTCGACCGCGTCTCGTTCAGTGCCACGCTGCACTGCCTGACCGGCTGCGCGATCGGCGAGGTCGTCGGCATGGTCGTCGGCACCGCGCTCGGCTTCTCACAGTGGGGAACCGTCGGCCTGGCGGTTGCGCTGGCCTTCCTGTTCGGCTACACGCTGACCAGCCTGCCGCTGCTGCGTGCCGGTTTCGCGCTTGCGACCGTCATCCCGATCGCCCTTGCGACCGACACCTTCAGCATCGCGACGATGGAGATCGTCGACAACGCGATCATGGTCGCCGTCCCGGGCGCCATGGACGCCGGTGTCGGCAACGTCCTCTTCTGGGGCGCGCTCTCGGTTGCGCTCGTGATCGCCGGGGTCGTCGCCTTCCCGGTCAACCGCTGGCTGATCCAGCGTGGGAAGGGCCACGCCGTCCTGCACGAGACGGGCATCCATGGCGGCGCTCCGACCTGGCTCGTCGCGACGATCGCCGCGATCGCGGCGGTCTTCGGGACTACGGTGCTGGTTGCGGAAGCGCTCGACGAGGACGAGCCGGCGAGCCACGATTCTGGTGGCCACGGCGCGATCTACGCGCCGCGCGACGAGGCTTGAGGATGGCTGCCTTCGCGCTGGGCGCCTACGCCCTCTACATGGCGCTCGCCTTCGGGTTGCGTACGGTCATTCAGCTGCGACGGACGGGCTCCTCCGGCTTCGAGGGCGTCAGTGGTCGTCCGGGCTCGGCAGAGTGGGCAGCCGGCGTCCTGTTCGTCGTCGCGGTTGCCGTCGGCCTTGCCGCCCCGCTGCTCGCGGTGACGTCCGTCGTCGAGCCGATCGACGCGCTCGACACGGCAACCGTTCATGTAGTGGGCATCGTCCTGTTCGTGGCAGGCCTCGCCGGAACCCTGGCTGCCCAGGTCGAGATGGGCGAGTCCTGGCGGATCGGTGTCGACGAGCACGTCACGACGGAGATGGTCACCGACGGCGCGTTCGCGATCGTGCGCAATCCGATCTTCGCGGCGATGCTGCCGGCTTCGGCTGGGCTCGTCTTGATGGTCCCGAGCGTCGTCGCGCTCGCTGGGCTGGTCGCGCTGTTCGTAGCACTCGAGCTCCAAGTCCGGGTAGTCGAGGAGCCGTACTTACGCCGAGCCCACGGTGCCGCCTACGCTGCCTATGCAGCGCGCGTTGGCCGCTTTCTGCCTGGCGTCGGCAGGTTGAGCGCCCGCTGACGGCGAGTAGCCTGCGCCGTGGTGACGGCGTCGATCGATTCAGCGACCAGCGTCGGGCGCGTGGCGCTCACGGTCCGCAATCTCGCGGGCGTGCGTGACTTCTACGAGCGGGTCGTGGGCCTGCGGGCGATCGACGTGGGGGAGGAGCAAGTGTCGCTCGGAGCCGGCGACACCCCGCTGGTCGATCTCGTCGAGGACCTTGCCGCGCCACCACGGCCGCCGCGCACTACCGGCCTCTTCCACCTGGCTATCCTCGTACCGGATCGCGCCGAGCTGGGGCACTCGCTGCAACGCCTCGTCGAGACGCGCTGGCCGCTTGCAGGAGCCTCCGACCACCTCGTCAGCGAGGCGCTCTACCTCAGCGACCCCGAGGGCAACGGAATCGAGATCTACCGCGACCGGCGACGTGACGAGTGGCAGCGTGACGGCGACGAGCTGCGGATGGCCACGCTGCCGCTCGACCTCAACGACCTGCTCGGCGAGCTGAACGGCGAGCCGGTGGCAGGCAGCGCCGTCCCGGCGGAGACCTGCATGGGCCACGTTCACCTCAACGTCGGCGACCTCGATGTCGGTGAGCGCTTCTACGCAACCCTGCTTGGTCTCGACGTGACCGCCCGGGGCTACCCCGGCGCACTCTTCCTCTCAGCCGGCGGCTACCACCACCACGTCGGACTCAACACCTGGCGTGGCGTGGGTATTCCCTCGCCGCCGGCGGGAGCGCTTGGCCTGCGCTTCTACGAGCTCACGCTGCCGGAGCCCGCTGCGCTTGACGAAATCGTCACACGGCTGCGGGCGGGCGGGGAGGAGGTCGATTCCGCAAACGGGGCGGCGCTGACTCGCGACCCCGCTGGGAATGCAGTGCGGCTAGCCGTCGCGGTGAGCTGAGACACACCCGACGCCGCAGGGGGCCACAGCGCCGGGTGCTCCTTCGAGGTTAGCGACCGTTTCTCGCTATGCCGACGGTTCGGTCAGACCGCTTGTGGCTGGCTCAGGAGGGTGGATCAGCGGGCACGATCTTCAGCGTGCCGACCTTCGAGGGCAGCGTCTCCGACGCCGCCGGCTGGACCATGATCGGGTGGCGGCCGGGCTTGGTCTCGAGGATCTCGAACATCGCCGGGGTCAGGGGCTCGCCAGTATCGGTCAGGCCCAGGCTGGGGATATCGACCTGGCCGGGCGTCTCGACGTCGACTAAGACCGTTGCCGGCTGGCCTTGCTCGAGCGTCTGCGTCTGAGGCTTCGCTCCGTTGCGGAACTCGATCGTCGTCGGCTGGAGCGTCTTGGCGGCGGGTGACGTTGCTGATGGATCGACCTTGACTTTGGGGGTACTCGCGGTGGTGTCGGTCGTTGCGTCGCCGCCGCGATCAGGCGAGTTCGCGATCGTGCTGGCGATCGCCGCCAAGCCGAGGACGATCGCGAACAGCAGCAGGGCGCGTCGGAGTTCCACGGCGCCGATGGTATTGACGCAGCACGTCGGGCCGGTACAGGGTCACCGCCAGCAGCGCCGCGAGCGGCACGGCCCAGGCCACGTAGATACCGAACAGCAGCGGGGCATCGGCGAGAGAAACGGCGAAGATTCGCGTCTGGTCGGGCCAGAAGCTGAGGCCGAGCAGGACCGCCACGGCGAGCGAGAGTCGGGGGACTCCAGGCCGGCGAACCGTCTCCCAAGCGAGCAGCGAGACGAAGAACGGCGCGTGGTAGTAGTCGTTGTTCCAGGTGTCGAGCAGGCAGCGCAGCAGGAACAGCAGCGCGAGCAACAGCAAAGCGTCGTCGGGACGGCGGTCGCGGCGGCGCCAGAGCAGGGCCGCGAGCGGGATCGGCAGCAGGACGATCAACGGGTGCGAGAGCGCGCCGACCCACGCCGGCGCCATGTAGCGCTCGCCGAACGGCGAGTCGTCGATACCGGCGAGCGGCCACCAGAGGCTCCACGGCGTCGTCGAGGCGCCGCCGGCGGCTTGGCCGGCCGCCGCCTGCGTCGCGGTACCGAAGCGATCGGCGTTGACGAACAGACCGGGAAGGTAGAAAGCCGCCGTGATCGCGCCGGCAATGGCGAGCATGGTCAGTTGTCGCCGTGGCGCAGCGAGCAGTGTCGGCAGGATGGCGATCAGCGCCCACTGCTTGGTCGCGATCGCCAGCCCGAGCAGGACTCCCGCGAGCAACTCGCGCTCGCGCAGCGCCGCCAGGACCGCGCCGACGCAGAGCGCCGCGCAGAGCAACTCCTCGGGGTGGCCCCAATGGAGCGCGCGGAAGGTGATCGGATTGATCACGGCGAGACCGGCGATCAACCCCTGGATGGCCGAGGACTCGCCGCGCTCGGCTGCGAGGCGGGCAAGAGCGAGGCCGAGCACGAGGGTCGCGAGCATGCATGGCAGCGCGCCGGCGAAGTAGACGGTCTCGATGCTCGAGTGGAAGACGGGCGCGACGAACGGTGCGCGTAGCAGCAGCGAGAAACTGCCCATCAGCGGCTGGCCGGCGAAGAAGCCGGCCAGATCGCCTCGTACGAGCGCGTCGATCGAGTCGCTGGCGTCGCCGAAGTAGTCGAGGCCCGGCTCCATGGTGACACCGGCCCGCAGCGCGAGCCCGGCCGCCGCCAGCACGGCAAGGAAAGCGATCGGCCGCTGCATGACATGGCCATCGGCAGCGCGGGAAGCCCGCTTGAGACCTGGACGAATATCCGACGCCCAGGATGTTTCAAACGCTAAAGGAACTTGACGTCCGCACCGATGAAAGGACCTAGCCGGACCACCACGGGCCTTCCGCGGTGACTGGCAACCCAGACAAAACCCAGTCACCCCTCAACAGGAGGAAGACTCACATGCTGCGGAAGCTTCAGAACCGGATGCACAACGAGGAGAAGGGCTTTACGCTCATCGAGCTCCTCGTCGTGATCCTCATCATCGGCATCCTGGCCGCGATCGCCCTGCCGGCGTTCCTCGGTCAGCGCGCCAAGGGCCAGGACGGCGAGGCGAAGTCGAACGCTCGTAACGTCGTCTCCCAGGTCGAGTCCTGCTACGCCCAGAAGCAGGACTACGGCGAGTGCGACACGATCGCAACGCTCGGAAACACGGGCCTGCCGCTCGTCGACAGCTCTCCGGCTTCGAAGTCCGGCAACGTCGCCGTGACCGCGGCGGACGAGGACTCCTACACCGTCGTCGCTGCGTCCAAGAGCGGTAACACGTTCAACATCGTCAAGAACGACGACGGGACGAGCGATCGCACGTGTAGCGTTACCGGCGGGACCAGCAACGGCGGTTGCGACGGCAGCAGCTGGTAGCACCCGAACATGACTGATGGAAAGGGCGGGCAAGTATTGCCCGCCCTTTTTCGTTGGGGGGATCGCTACCGAAGGAGGAGCGACATGTTGCAAGCACCCAGGCGACGCCTCGCCGAGGAGCGCGGGTTCACGCTCATCGAGCTGCTCGTCGTCATCCTGATCATTGGGATCCTGGCGGCGATCGCGCTGCCGGCCTTCCTCGGCCAGCGCGCCAAGGGCCAAGACGGATCCGCAAAGTCGGACGCCCGCAACCTCGTATCGCACGTCGAGTCATGCTTCGCGCAGAAGCAGAGTTACACGAACTGTGTGACGCCGGCGGCGTTGAATCCCACCGGTCTCGCCATCGGCACGAGCGAGGGGCAGGTCGAGGCGGCCGCCACGGACGGCGGTCAGGCTTATCTGATCACGGCTCATTCGAAGTCGGGGAATACATTCCGGATCGTCAAGGCCCTGGACGGGACGAGCACGCGAGAGTGCGATGCGGTGGTCGGCAACGGCGGCTGCGACGGTTCGAGCTGGTAGTAGCCGTACCTATCGAGAGTCGAGAAAGGGCGGGTCCTCGGACCCGCCCTTTTTCATGCTCAGATGCACGAATCTGGCCAAAAGGCGGATGGCGATATCGGAGGCGGTATCGGTTCAGCTGTCCGTATCAAGAGCCGCGTGGGGCGGTCGATGGCGTACCGATGGCTCGCGTTCGAACCGGCTCCCAGAGCGGCTTCACCTTGGTCGAGGTGATGGTCGCGATCTCGCTGCTCCTGGTGGGCGTGCTCGGGACGGTCACGATGATCGACTCCGGCAACGCGACGACGACACGCACGAAGGCGCGCCAGGGCGCCACGGCGCTTGCGCGGTCGGTGCTCGAGATCTCGCGCGGAGTTCCGTACCGCGAGCTGACCTCGGAGCGGGTCCTCGAGGAGCTCAACGACCGCGTCGGGCTTGCCGACGCGCTGCCCGGGGTATCGGGCCATCAGGTCGAGAGCGGTGGCTTCACCTACACCGTTATCCCGCAGGTCTGCCTGACTGACGATCCGATCGACGGTCTCGGCGAGCACGACGAGGGAGCATTCTGCGCCAACTCCGACGCGCTCGCGGGTGGGCAGAGCCCGACCGACCGCAACGCCGACGACTACCGTCGCGCCGCTGTGGTGCTCCAGTGGGGGGCGGCAGCTCCCACGGAGTCGATCAGGCAGACCGCTGTGGTCACCAACCCGGTCGGCGGCCTCGGCCCGTCGGTCACGACCCTGACGCCGGATATCCCGTCGGTCACAGAGATCTTCAGCGACGCGGTCGACGTCGCCAGCTATGACGTAACGACATCGGCTGTTCCCGCAAGCGTCAGCTGGTCGGTGGACGGTGCACGTCTCGGCACAGCCACCGGGTCGGGCACGGCGTGGAACTTCGAGTGGGATCTCGGCGACGTCGACACGCCGAAGTTCGTCGACTGCGTCTACGTGGTCCAGGCGGAGGCGTTCGACGAGAAGGGCCGCGCCGGCGCGGCCAAGGCGCTAACGGTCACGCTCAACCGCCGCCAGCCGTTCGCGCCGCCGCACTTCGCCGGCGGGCGCAACCTCAACGGCTCGCGCGTTGACCTTCAATGGGACCCCAACCGCGAGTGCGACGTCAATGAGTACCGCGTCTACCGCGGAACCGATCCCGGAGCGATCTCGACCGAGGTCTGCAGCGTCGACAAGTCCGCCCCGACGGCCTGTGTCGACGAGACGGCGCCCAGCGGGGTGACGCTCTATTACCAGGTGCTCGCCGTCGACACGCCAGCCGGTGGCGGCGACCGGGAGGGCGACCGCAGCGCTGTCCTCACGGTTCCCCCGGAGAGCGTCAACGCCGGTCCGCCCGACGTGCCCCCCGGGCTGACCCTCTGCATCGGCGGAGCCCCCGACTGCAACGACATCGAGGGAGAACCGGCGCCGACCGGCTTGGCCGTCCTGTCCTGGAACGAGTCCAGCGATCCGAACGGCATCGCCTTCTATCGCGTCTATCGCGACGGCGCCACCTACGCCCACCGGCTCGACGTCCTGTTCAAGGTGCCGGACAAGCCGCTCGTCTTCATCGACGCCGATGGGCAGGGCCCGCACACCTACAGGGTCAGCGCGGTCGACAGCCTGTTCGGCGAGTCGGCGTTGACGGGAGAGGTCGCTTCCCAATGAGACAGCTCTCCGCAGAGGACGGGGTGACGCTCGTCGAGATGCTGGTCGTGCTGATGCTCAGCCTGATCGTCATGGGCGCGACGCTGACGACGTTCTCGCAGTTCGAGCAGACGACAGGCACCAACCAGCGCCAGAACGACGCCCAGGATCAGGTGCGCGTTGGCATCGCCGGACTCGCTCGCGAGCTGCGTAACCTCGCGAGCCCGACCGACGCGCTGCCCGAGGCCGTCGTCCGCGCCGACCCCGACGACCTCGTCTTCCAGTCGGTCAGCAGCTCAGCCACGCGGCGCGTGCGCTACTGCCTCGACGCCCCGACGCGGCGGGTCTGGCGCCAGGTGCAGTTCGCCCCGTTCGGCAACCCCTCCGCGAGCCTCTGTCCGGACACGTCCTGGGGATCGCAACGCGCTTCGATCGAGCACGTCGTCAACGGAGCGCGGCCGGTCTTCTCCTACAACGCGGGCACATTGACGGCGATCACCGAGATCGGCGCCTCGCTGTGGATCGACGTGGACACCAACGCAAAGCCCGCCGAGACGGCGCTCCAGACTTCCGTCTTCCTGCGCAACCAGAACCGTACGCCGAGCGCGGCGTTCACTGCGGCGGTGGCTGGCCCGAGCGTGGTGCTCAACGGGTCGGACTCGGCGGACCCGGAGGGCAAGGCGCTCGAGTACTTCTGGTATGACGGCAGCCAGACCGGGAACCTCTGTGACCCGCTGCCCGACGAGGTTCCGCAGACCGGCTGCGTCGGCGCTGGGATCGTCTTCAGCTACACACCACCGGCGGCCGGCTCGCGGTCGCTCTCGCTGGTCGTCCGCGATCCCGCGGGCCTGACCGATCAGGCTGGGTCGCAGACAGTCTGTGTCCCCGGCGTGGGGGTCACCTGCTGATGCGGGCGCGGCTGCGACAGGAGGACGGCAACGTGCTGGTCATCGCCGTCACGATGATGGCCCTGATGATGGGGCTGGGGTCGGCCGCGCTGTCGACAGTCGATACCCAGACCGACACCGTGCTCAAGGAGCGTCGCCACGAGTCGAGCTTCAACCTCGCCGAGGGCGTGCTGAACGCCCAAACGTTCGTCCTGGCACGGCTGGGGACCGGCAGCGCGACATCCCAGTTCCCCACCTCCTGCACGAACGACTCGGCGGCCACGCTTTGCCCGGACGACGAGCAGATAGCGCGCAGCTACGACCCGACCACCCAGGCGGACTACTCGGGAGCGGTCTGGCGGACTGAGGTCCGCGACAACCCGAGTGGTGCTTTCTACTCCGAGGCGGCGGTCTCCAACGCGGCGCGCTATGACGCCAACGGCGACCAGCAGCTTTGGGTCAGGGCGCACGCCGAGGCGCGCGAACGCGAGCGCGACATCGTCGCCTTGGTCAGCGTCGAGTTTCGTCCTGTCAATTTCCCGCGTTATGCGCTAACGGGAGGTTGGTTCAAAACTTCGAACAACGGACGCAAGGTGATCATCCAGGCTGGCGTCTCGCTGGGAATCGGCGTCCGCTGCAGCCTTCCGCCGCCGTCGGCGACTTGTCTCGACTACCAGCCGTCGAAGGGCCAGCTCGATCCTCCGGACAAGTACCAGCTCAACTATCCGAACACGCCCGGGATACTGGCCGACGAGCTGCTGGCGCTCGTCGACCACGCCAAGGCGAGCGGCACCTACTACACCAGCTGCCCGAGCAATCCCAACGGCCAGGTAGTGGTGATCGAGACCGGCAACTGTTCCTACAACAACAGCGCACCAGCGGCGCCCGGCGCGTCGAAGTGCTGCAACACGGCCGCCAAGCCGGGGCTCCTGATCATGAAATGTGGCTCGCTGTCCTTCGGCGGCAACATTGAGTTCCACGGACTCGTCTATGTGCCCAACGTCAACACCAGCGGTGGCTGGTGCTCGAGCGGCGCCGTCGTCACCACCCAGGGCACCTCGCTGATCAAGGGCGGTGTGATCGTCGACGGACCGGGCGGCGTCGTCTCGGGGTCGAGTGGCCTGAACATCGAGTTCAACCCGAACGCCTTTGACAACGTCCGCACCGCTGGCACGGCCGGCGTCGTCCAGAACACCTGGCGCGAGGTGCCCGACGACAACTGAGCGCTGACGGCCGATGTGCTGGCTAGCGTCCCGCCCGATGTCCACCGCCGTCGCCGCTCCCATCTATGGCCTGCTCGGCCTGCTCGTCGGCAGCTTTCTGAACGTCGTGGCATACCGCGTTCCGCGCGGCGAGTCGGTTGTCAGCCCGCGTTCGCGCTGCCCCTCGTGCGAGGCGCCGATCGCCCCGCGCGACAACGTGCCTGTTCTTTCGTGGCTGGTGCTGCGCGGTCGCTGCCGGCATTGCGGCACGAGCATCTCGGCCCGCTACCCGCTGATTGAGGCGTCGACCGGGGTCGCCTTCGCAGCCGTCGTCGTGGCGGTGGGCGTGGAGAGCGAGCTCGCGCTCTATCTCCCCTTCACGGCACTGCTCGTCGTGGTCACGGTGATCGATCTCGAACACCGGATCGTTCCGAACAAGCTGCTTCTGCCGGCGGCCATATGGGCCCTCGCCGGATGGGTCGTCGTCGACCCGAGCTTCCTGCCGGAGGCGCTGCTCGCGGGGGTAGGGGCGTTCGCCTTCCTGCTGATTGCAGCGCTTGCCTATCCGGCCGGGATGGGGATGGGAGACGTCAAGCTCGCGGGGGTAATTGGCCTCTATCTCGGCCTGGAGGTCGTTCCGGCCATGCTCGTCGCCTTCCTGGCCGGCTCGATCGTGGGAGTGGCGATCGTCGTTCGCAGCGGTCGTGACGCGCGCAAGCAAGGCGTTCCGTTCGCGCCCTTCCTGGCGCTCGGCGCCTTCGTGGGTCTGCTTGCGGGTGACGAGATGATTGCGCTTTACAGCGACCGCTTCCTGTAGCGGTCGCCCACAGCTCAAGCCGTCGCCGCACCTGCCGATAGAGGGAGGGACTCGGACCTCATTTTCCTGTGGCTCTCTCTCTACGCAAGAACTCTGACGGCGGTACCTTCGGCCTCGACATCGACGGACGCTTCCTGGCGGCCGCGCAGGTGCGCGATGGCCGGCTGACCTCCGTCGCGAGCGCTGAGCTTCCGGCGGGAGTGCTCGTCGACGGCGAGGTCGCGGACCGCGAGGCGCTGACTACCGCGCTGAAGGAGTTCGTCAGCGACAACAAGCTTCCGCGTCGGGTTCAGCTCGGTGTGTCGAACCAGCAGATCGTCGTACGCGTGCTCGACCTGCCGCGGATCGACAACGACGGCGAGCGCGACGCGGCGCTGCGTTTCCAGGCGGCCGAGGCGATCGCGATGCCGCTCGACGAGGCCGTGCTCGATCATCAGATCGCGGGCTACACGAACGGCGACGACGGCACCGAGCGGATGCAGGTCGTTGTCGTCGCGGCGCGTCGCACGATGATCGAGGCGTATCTCGAGGCGGTCAAGGACGCCGGCCTGAAGGCCGACGGGATCGATCTCGACGCATTCGCGCTCGTCCGCATGCTTTCCGGCTCGGATGCCGGCGCCGGTCCGGATGCGCTGGCCGCGGGCGCCGACTCGATCGGCGGCGAGCTGTCGATGCCCCAGTCGGCCCGCGTGTTCTGCCATCTAGGCGGCGTCTCCAACCTTGCGATCGCTCTCGGATCCTCCTGCTTCTTCTGCCGCACCTTGTCGACGCCGTTCGACGCCGAGGGCGCGGGCGCCCGGCTCGCCGACGAGATCCGGATGTCGATCGACTACTACATGGCTCAGCCGGCGGCGCTGGCGGTCGGCGACGTCGTGATCTCCGGGCAGGGCGCTCGTGACGCAGAGCTGATCGCCGAGATCGGCGCTCAGCTGGGCATCCCGGTCACGGTGTCGAATCCGCTCGGCGCGCTCGACGCCTCGTCGCTCGCCGACGATGAGGATCCACATTGTTACACCGTCGCGGCGGGCTTGGCGCTTGGAGCGACGGCATGAAGCCCGTCAATCTGCTTCCCGAGTCGCAGCGCCGCCGTGCGCCGTCCGCGGACGGCAAGAGCTCTTACGTCGTGCTCGGAGTTCTCGGGGTGCTGCTGCTGATGACCGGCCTCTACGTGGTCACCGCCAATCAGGCGACATCACGCCTGGACGAGGCGGCCGTCGCCTCCGCCGAGGCCGATCGGCTCGAGGCCCAGGTCGCGAGCCTGGGCGCCTTCGGGAGTTTCGCGCAGGTCAAGGAGACTCGCGTCGCGTCCGTCAAGCAGATGGCTACGGACAGGTTCGACTGGGAGCGCCTGATGCTCGAGCTGGCGCGTGTGCTGCCCGCCAAGGGCTGGCTGCAGACTGTCGAGGCTTCGACGAGCGGCGAGACCGACGCGACCGCTGCAGCAAGTACGACGACAACCGCAGGTAGCGGCCCTTCGGCGGCGCTCACTGGCTGCCTGCCGCACCAGCCCGACGTCGCCGACCTGATGCTCCGCCTACGACGGATGCACCGCGCCGAGGACGTCTCGCTGGGTGAGTCGGTGCTCGAGGACCAGAACAACGCGCCCTCGATCGACACCTGCGGCAGCTACTACAAGTTCGACATCGCCGTGACCTTCGCTCCGGCGCTGGTCGAGGAGGCTCCGGACGGGCAAGTCCGGGTTCCGGCCGCGCTCGGAGGTGGGTCATGAGCATGACCGACAGAGATCGCAAGATCCTCTTGTTGATCCTGCCCGCGGTGATCCTCGCCGCCTACTGGTTCATGCTGATGTCGCCGAAGCGCGACGAGGCGGCCACGGCGGGCCAGGAGCTGACCGCTCAGGAGCAGCGACGCGACGACGCCCAGGCGCGCGCGGCCAGCCTCAACGGTGCAAGGACCGACTTCGCGGCCGACTATGCGGAGCTCGTCCGCCTCGGCAAGGCCGTGCCGACGAGCGTCGACATGCCGACCGTCCTGGTCCAGCTCGACGACGCCGCACGCGGTACCGACATCAAATTCATCCGGATCACAGCCCAGGAGCGTGAGGCTGCCGCCGCGACAACCGCGGCCCCGCCAGGCTCCGACACAAGCGGATCCGATCCCGCCACGGCGGGGGGCGCACCGGCCCAGAGCGCGCCGGGGGCAGCGGGAGAGAGCGCCGGCAACGCTGTCTCTACAGCGAACTCGTCGAGCGCCGGCTCCGCCGAGCAGTCGGGCCTCGCTCCCGGGGATGCGCAGACTTCACAGCCGGCCAACGACGGGTCCCTGCCAGTCGGAGGCGGAACCGTCGCGCCCGACGGCACGCCGATCGCCGGCTCAGCGGTGCCAGGCCTCGACACCGTCGGTCTCGAGCTCGAGTTCACCGGCAACTTCCTCGACCTCTCCGACTTCTTCCACCGCATCAAGCGCTATGTCGAGGTCGACGGTCAGAACATCAACGTGCGCGGACGGCTGTTGACGATCGACGGCGTCGAGTTCAAGAGCGAGCCGGATCTCTTCCCGCGGATCACCGCAACTCTCAACGCGACCGTCTATCTCGCACCCGAGATCGAGGGCGCGACGGCAGGTGCCACCCCGGGTGGGCCTGCCGTGACTCCCGCCGCGACCAGCACCACCTCGGTGCCGATGGCCTCTTCGACCCCGACCGATTCGGCGCGCTGACATGAGCGACCTCTTCAACAACGTCTGGCAGGACCTTCGCGAGCGCCGCCTTTGGCCGATCGCGCTGGGACTGGTGATCGCGATCGTTGCGATTCCCGTCGCCCTGACCAAGTCGGCCGCGCAGCCGTCGGCGAGCACCCCGGTGGCCGACACGGCGGACGATGGCAACCGAGTGACGGTGAAGCTGGACGGCGCCGACGCCGCCTCCAGCGGCGCCGGCTCGGCCCTCGGCGAGTTCACCGAGGGCGATCCCTTCACGCCGCCCAGCGAGATCGCCAAGCGCGCTGGCGCCGGCGCGACCGCAAGCGCCAGCCTCGCTGGCCCAAGCGATGGCGGCGAGAGCACGGCGCCTGGCGGCGGTGGCGGATTATCGCCCTCGCCGTCCCCCGATAGCCCGACCGACGTCGTGCCGCCGGTGACGCGCACCGAGACCTCTCAGTACGAGTACGTCGCCGACGTGACCTTCTGGGCTGGCGACAAGCGCCGCGAGATTCGCGGCCTGCGCAAGCTCGACATGCTGCCGAACCAGACTGCACCCGTCTTGATCTTCATGGGGACCGCGGGGGACGGCGGCAATGCCGTCTTCCTCGTCGACTCCACGCTGAAGGCCGCTGGCGAGGGACGCTGCATCCCGAGCCGCTCCAACTGCGCCTACGTCCACGTCGGGCCGGGCTCGGAGGAGGAGTTCACGACCGAGCAGGGAGACTCCTACCGGCTGCGTGTCGACGAGATCCGCCGCGTCAAGCTGAAGGCGTCGGCGTCGGACCGGCCAAGTGCTCACACGGCGGTTGGCGACGACACGGCGATCAGGCGCTTCCAACTGCCGTCACTCGCCGACATCGTCGCGGTGACCAGCACCGAGACGGCCGCGGCCGCGAAGACGCAGTCGGACAGGGCCTCAAGTCCCACGGTGGGCGGTCGATAGAGATGGCAATGCGTTTCGCAAAGGCATTGATGCCCGTGGCGGTCGCGGTGGCGGCGGTTGCTCCAGCTGCCTCGTCGGCGGCGCCTGCAAGTAGCGCTCAGGCGGCCAAGCCCAAAATCACCCGCGTAACTCCGATGCGGCTCGAGGTCGGTCAGACGCTGACGATCCGCGGCCAGCGCTTCAAGGCCAAGAAGGGCCAGAACACCGTCGTGTTCAAGGGCTCGGGCGGTCGCACCGCATTCGCGAAGCCGACCCGCGCCAGCCGCCGCAAGCTCGTGGTGAAGATTCCAGCCAGTGTGGCCCGGCTGCTAGTGGTGCGTGACGGCGAGCAGCGGCCGACGCGACTGAAGCTGCGCATCCTGGCGGGCAAATTCAGCCCTTTCACGCCCCGGCGTCTGTCGCCGGTGGTGCTTGCGGTCGGGTCGAGCGGCCCCGGCGGCGGAGAGCCGCAGGTCGTCTGCAAGAACGATTTTGACCATGACAACGACTTGCTTAGCAATTCCGGCGAGATCGAGATCGGGACCGATCCCTGCCTCGCCGACACCGACGGAGATGGGATGACCGACGGCTGGGAGTACTTCTCGGCGAAGGACATCAACATCAAGGCGGTTCCATACCCCGGCAAGCGCCCCTACCCGAACGCGCTCGATCCGTCTGACCGCAACACCGACTTCGACGGCGACTCGCTGCAGGCGCGCATCGAGTACCGCCTCTGGCGCTACTCGGGCGGCGCCTACGACGCGAGCCTGGCGGGCGACCACAGCGCGGGATCGCCGCTCGGCTACAGCGACGGCACCCAGGCCAGCCGACCGGCCGAGGCCCCGTCCTCGCCGGCCTTCCGCACGGCTTCCTACGGGCTTCCGTTCGCACCGCCGGCCTACCCGGCGCGCTACGTGATGCCGCATCCAGGCGCGTACCACGCGGCGACGTGGACCGACGACGAGCGCGACGCCGACGCCGACGGGCTCAACAACTACGTCGAGGCCGCCGGCCCCGGTCGCTTCTCGTGGTGGGAGGCGTACATGACCAAGGCGAACGTCGATCCCTGGCCCGACTCCTACTTCGGGACCTTCACCGAGCGGCCCTTCGCCGACCTCGAGGCTGACGACCCCGACGCCGATGGCGACACGCTGCTCGACGGCGAGGACGACCAGGACAACGACGACATCCTCAACTTCGACGAGATGTACGACATCGAGGCGCTCTACGGCCCCGACTCGCGGCGCAAGAACGCCTTCAACCCCTGCGCGCCTGACGGCGAGTCGCGCACCTGCCCGATCTACCAGCCGTTCTGAGCCGCCGAGCGGGTGCCTGCCACCGGTAGGGTGTCGGGCCGCATGTCGATCCGCTTCACCACCGCCGGTGAGTCCCACGGGCCGGGCCTCACCGCTGTGGTGGAGGGGCTGCCGGCTGGGATCGAGCTGACGCCGGAGGACATCGACAATGACCTCGCGCGACGCCAGCTGGGCCATGGCCGCGGCGGGCGGATGAAGATCGAGAAGGACCGCGCGGAGGTCACGTCGGGAATCCGTCACGGCCGGACGCTCGGTAGCCCGGTCTCGCTGCGGATTGCTAACCGGGACTACAAGAACTGGGAAGAGCGGATGAACCCGTGGCCCGTCGACGCCGAGGTCGCGGAGGTCCATCTGCCGCGGCCCGGCCACGCCGACCTCGCCGGAGTCCAGAAGTACGGCTTCAGCGACGTCCGCAACGTGCTTGAGCGCGCCAGCGCACGTGAGACGACGGCGCGGGTCGCGGCGGGGGCGCTCGCGAAGGTCTACCTGCGCGCCTTCGGTGTCGAGATTCGCAGCCACGTGCTGCAGATCGGCTCCGTCACGGCGCCGCCGCGCGACGACCTGACGGCCGAGTCGTTCGCGGCCGTCGACGAGTCGCCGGTCCGCTGCCTCGACGACGGAGCGACCGCTGCGATGGTCGAGGAGATCAACGTGGCGCGCAAGGCGAACGAGTCGCTCGGTGGGATCTACGACGTAGTCGCCTTCGGCGTCACACCCGGCATCGGCTCCTACGTCTCCTGGGAGACACGGCTCGACGGCCGGCTCGCCCAGGCGATCATGTCGATCCAGGCGATGAAGGGCGTCGGCATCGGCGACGGCTTCGACCTCGCCGGCCGCGTCGGCTCGAAGGCGCACGACGAGATCTTCTACGCCGAGCAGCGCGGCTTCGAGCGCGAGACCAACCGCGCCGGCGGCATCGAGGGCGGGATGACCAATGGCGACACGGTTGTCGTGCGCGGCGCGATGAAGCCGCTGCCGACGCTGACCAAGCCGCTGCGCTCGGTCGACATTGAGACCAAGGAGCCCGCCGCGGCGCTGCGCGAGCGGACCGACTCCTGCACCGTGCCGGCCGCCGCGGTCGTCGCCGAGGCGATGGTCGCGCTCGTGCTTGCCGACGCCTACAAGGACAAGTTCGGCGGCGATCACGTCGACGACGCCGTCGCCGCCCTGCGCGCCTACGAGGAGCGCATCGGGTGGAGGCGCTGAGCACACAGGGGGGAGGCCGGCGCCGCCCCGGCGGCGCATTCGTGCTCGTCGGCTTCATGGGCGCCGGCAAGTCGAGCGGTGCGCGCAAGCTGGCGGCTGAGCTGGGCTGCGAGGCGCTCGACTCCGACAAGCAGCTCGAGGCCGCGCTGGGCGAGCCGATCGAGGAGTTCTTCGACCGTCAGGGCGAGGCCGCCTTCCGCGAGCGTGAGGAGCAGACGATTCTCGAGCTGCTCGCCCGCGACGACGCCGAAGTCGTAGCGCTCGGCGGTGGCGCGCTCGGCTCAGAGCGTGTGCGCGATGCGCTGCGCGACCACACCGTGATCCATCTCGACGTGCGCGCCGAGGACGCCTGGCGCCGCGCGGCCGGCAAGGGCCGCCCACTGGCGCGCGACCGCGCCCGCTTCGAGCAGCTCCACGCCGAGCGCGGCGCCCTCTACGAATCCGTCGCCGACGCTCTGCTGCCGCCGAACGGCCGCGACGTCGCGCGCCGTGCCCTGCCGGCGCTGAACGCCCTACGCGAGGCCGGCGCCGACGGCATCGCCGACATCCGCCTGATCTGGGCCGAGACGGCGTCCGGCAACTACCCGGTCTTCTTCGGCCGCGGACTGATCGCCAGCGGGTTCACCTACCCGACGGACGGACGCCCGTTCGTGGTTACCGACGACCAGGTGGCAAACCACCACACGGTCCCTGCCGACCACACCGTCACGATCCCCGCGGGGGAGCGCCACAAGACGCTTTCGACAGCCGAGATCGTGCTGCGCGACCTCGCCACCGCCGGCGCCGAGCGCGGCGATCTCGTCGTCGCTGTGGGCGGGGGCGTCGTCGGTGACCTCGCCGGCTTCTGCGCCGCCGTCTACCAGCGCGGCGCCCGCCACGTCCAGGTGCCGACGACGCTCGTCGCCCAAGTCGACTCCGCCTACGGCGGCAAGACCGGCGTCGACCTTCCCGAGGGCAAGAACTACGCCGGTGTCTACCTCCAGCCAGCCGCCGTCATCTGCGATCCGGCAGTTCTCGAGACATTGCCTTTTGAAGAGCTCTCGGCCGGCTACGCCGAGGTCGTCAAGACCGCGCTGATCGCCGGAAGCCCGCTTTGGGCACGCGTCCGGCGCGGGGGAGACGTCGATGACGAGACGATCCTCGGCTGCCTGCGCACGAAGCTCGCCGTTGTCGCCGAGGACGAGCGCGACGGCGGGCGGCGACAAGTCCTCAATCTCGGTCACACGGTCGCCCACGCGATCGAGTCCGCGACGTCCTACGCTCGCTACCGCCACGGCGAGGCAGTAGCGATCGGCTTGCTGGCGGCGCTGCGGCTGTCCGGCCAGGATGCGCTCCGCGATGAGGTCGCCGCTCTGCTCACGGGACACGGGCTGCCCTCGACCTTTGATGGCGCCACTGTTGACGAAGTCGTCACCTTGACCGAGCGCGACAAGAAGCGCGAGGGCGGTCGCGTCCCCTTCGTCCTCCTACAGGCACCCGGTGACGTCACACCCGGCCACGACATCGCGCCGGCCGCCTTACGCGCCGCCGTCGAGGAGATCCATGTCTGACGCTAGGTTCAAGGCGTGAAGAAGCACCGCGTCACCGTCCTCCACGGCGTCAATCTCGACCAGCTCGGCAAGCGCGACCCGGCGATCTACGGGACGTTCAATCTGCCTCAGCTCGAGGGCAAGATCAAAGGCTTCGCCGAGGAGCTCGGCTTCGACCTCACCTTCTGGCAGACCAACCACGAGGGCGAGTACTGCGAGCAGCTCCACGCTGCGCGCGATCGCGCCGACGGCCTGCTGCTCAACCCGGGCGCCTGGACCCACTACTCGTACGCGATTCGCGACGCGCTCGATGTCTGCGGCCTGCCCGCGGTCGAGATCCACATCTCCGAGGTCGACAGCCGCGACGACTGGCGCGCCATCTCGGTGATCCGCGACCTCTGCGCCGGGCGCGTGCAGGGCAAGGGCGCCGACGGCTATCGCGAGGCGCTCGAGATCCTGCGTCGCGAGCTGGGCGAGTGAGTACGACGCGAGCGGATCGCGTCGTCGAGCGGCTACGTGAGCGCGAACTGGCCGCGCTGCTCATCACCGATCTCGTCGGGGTCCGTTGGCTGAGCGGCTTCACCGGCACCAACGGTGCCTGCCTCGTAACCGCCGACGAGCGCCTGTTCCTGACCGACTTCCGTTACACCGAGCAGGCCGCCGAGCAGGTCGGGGATGGCTTCGAGATCGTCCGCGCCGGCCGCGATCTGCTTGGCGATCTGGCTAGCCGGCTGCCGCGCGGTCGCGCCGGCTTTGCCGAGGGGCACATCACTGTCAAGGCGCACGCGCGGCTGGTCGAGAAGGCGGCCGATGGGGCCGAGCTGGTCGAGGCCGGCGGTCTTGTCGAGGAGCTGCGTGAGGTCAAGGACAATGGCGAGCTGAAGCGGATCGCCGCTGCCTCGGAGTTGGCCACCGCCGCTTTTGAGGAGACGATCGGGCGCGGTCTAGCCGGCCGTACCGAGCGGGCGCTTGCGCTCGAGCTCGAGCAGGCAATGCGGATCGCGGGAGCGGAGGAGCCGTCGTTTCCGTCGATCGTCGCCGCCGGCCCGCACGGCGCATTGCCGCACGCCGAGCCGCGCGACGTCGATATTCCCGCAGGGGTCCTGGTCACGATCGACTGGGGCGCGCGACTCGACGGCTACTGCTCCGACTGCACGCGGACGCTCGCGAGCGGTCCCGTTGGCGATCGTGAGCGTGAGGTCTACGAGCTGGTGCTGCGCGCTCAGGAGGCGGCGCTTGCCACGGTCTCCCCTGGAATTGGCTGCGCCGCCGTCGACGGTATCGCGCGTGAGATCATCGCCGCGGCCGGTCACGGCGACCACTTCGGTCATGGACTCGGCCACGGCGTCGGGCTCGAGGTCCATGAGGGCCCGCGCCTGGCGAAAGGGGCCGAGGGCACGCTGGCGGCCAACAGCGTGGTGACGGTTGAGCCTGGCGTCTATCTGCCGGGCGAGCTCGGCGTGCGGATCGAGGATCTCGCCGTCGTCACCGACGACGGCCCGCGTGTGCTGACGAGCTTCACGAAGGCGCTGACTGAGATCTAGGCGAGTCCGCCAGCAGGTCGCTGAGCATCCCGCGTAGGCGGTCCTCGATCTGCTGTGCATTAGTGCTCAGCACCGAAGCCGTGTCGGCGATCGACGTGCCGCTCATCAGCATCCCGAAGACTGAGACGTCGTCGGGGGCGAGCCGCGCGGTGCAGCGCGTGATCATCTCTGGCTCGAGCGGCGGCAGTGCCTGCTCGCCGCGGCCGACGGCGCGGATAGCGTCGAAGAGGTCGTCGACCTCGACACCCTTGTCGACCAGTCCGTCGGCACCAGCCAGCGTCGCCGCGACAGCGAGCGCCGGCCGCGCGAACGCCGAGTAGATCACGACTCGTGGCGGCTTTGGCAACAGCTTCAGCTCGCGGCAGAGCGTCAGCCCGTCGCCGTCGGGGAGCTGGAAGTCGATCAGCGCGACCTGAGGCTCGAGGCTGCGCGCCTCGCGCAGCGCCTCACCGACGCTGCCGCAGGCGGCGAGCGGCACTAGACCCGGCTCACGACGCAGCAGGCCGAACAGGCCGGCGCGGACAGCGGCGTGGTCATCGACCACGAGCAGGCGGATCATCGGGGTGGGGTCCCGGTCATCTCGGTTCCAGTATTCACAACCGGACGAGCGGTCCACGGCCGGCCGTCGACGCGCAGCCGCACGACAGCGCCGGACTCCTCGCCCGGGTCGATCCGGAAGCGCGCGCCGATCAGCAGCGCCCGCTCGCGCATCCCCTGGATCCCGGCGCCGGGATCGGCGTCACCGAGGCCGCGGCCGTCGTCGGCGACAGTCAGCAGCACGTCCTCGCCGTCGTGCTCGAGCGTCACCGCGGCGCGCTGGGCGCCGGAGTGGCGCAGCGTGTTGGTCAGCGCCTCCTGGGCGACGCGGTAGGTGACCAGCTCGGCCTCGGGCGCAAGTTGCGGCAGCTCCGGGTCGATGTCGCAGCCGATCGCGATCCCGCTCTGCTCGCCGAGCCGTTCGCAGAGCGCCGAGATCGCCTTGCCGAGGCCGAGATCGTCGAGCACCTCGGGGCGCAACCGCTGGGCGACGCCGCGGACCTGGTTGAGCGTGTCGCGCGTCGCCTGGCGCAGCTCGGCCAGCTCCTCGCGCTCCTCGCCGGCGGCCGAACGCTCGAGCCCCTCGATCTGCAGCAGCAGCGCCGTCAGGCTCTGGCCGATCTCGTCGTGCAGCTCCTGCGCGACGCGCTGGCGCTCGCGCTCCTGGGCGGCCAGTGAGCGCTGGACGCTCTCGCGCCGCTCGCGCTCGATCCGGTCGAGCATGTCGTTGAACGCCTTCGTGAGCTGGACGATCTCGCGCTCGTTGCCGTAGACCGGCACGCGGTAGTCGGCGTTCAGTGGCTCGAACCGCTCCATCGCCTCGATCAGCCGGCTCAGCGGGGCGAACGTGCGGCCGACGACCAGGAGATTCAGCAGCACTGTGGCGGTCAGTCCGACCGCGAGCACGAGCGTCTCGCTGAGATCGCTCGGGACGCTGATCGTTGCCGGAGTCAGTGCCAGCAGCGTGCCGGCGATGACGAAGACGAAGGCGTTGACGAGGAAGACGCGGGTGCGCAGGGAGGTGCCGGAGCGTGTGCGCTGTGTCATCCGGCGTTGATCCTAAGGGATGGTGTCTTGAACGTATGCGAACATCTGTTCGTATGGTCGTCTGTGTCCTAATCCCTCGCTTTTCGCTGCTTGCGGCGTTGGGGGATCGGCGGGTGCTGGCGGAAGAGGCCGTCGTACTGGGCCCGGAGCCAGGGCGCGAGCAGGCGATCGGCGAGGTCTCTCCGCGGGCCGAGACGTTCGGTGTCGCCGCTGGGATGCGTGTTGGAGAGGCGCTGTCGCGCTGCCCCGAGCTGCGGCTCGTGCCGCCCGATCCGGAAGGGGTACGCGGGCTATGGGAGGTCGTGCTGGAGCGGATCGAGGCGATCGGTGGAGCACCGGAGTCTGCGCGGGCTGGGGTCGCGTTCTTCGATGCCGGTGGTCTGCGCGGTATCCACGGGGGCAGTCTCGACGGCGTGCTAGATGCGGCGCGGGGGAGGCTCGGCCGGGCGCGGCTTGGCGTCGCTCCTAGCCGCTTCGCCGCCTGGTGTGCGGCTAGCGAGGCGTCGCAGCGGCGCTCGACGTTGAAGGTTGACGCTCGGCGACTGGAGCGCTTCCTCGGTCCATTGTCGGTTGGTCTGCTGCGTGAGCGATCGGAGCTCGAGGGAATTCCGGAGATACTCGAGCGGCTCGGGATACGGACGCTTGGCGAGCTTGCTGCGTTGCCGGCACCGGCGCTAGTCGAGCGGTTCGGTCATCCCGGTCTGCTGGCACGCGAGCTTGCGCATGGTCGCGATCTGCCGCTACGGCCACGGCGCCCGCCAGAGCCGGTCACCGAGCGTGTCGATCTGCCCGACGGGGTCTCCGGGCAACAGCTCGAGCGGACGCTGGAGCTGCTGATCGCGCGGATGCTGGCGCGTCGTGAGCGGCGCGGCCGAGCACTGCGCGCGGTGGCACTGTCGGCGCGCTTCGTAGCGGGTGGAACCTGGCGGACCGAGGTCACCTTGCGCCACGCCAGCGCCGAGCCCGAGCGGCTGCGGATCGTCTTGACGCCGCGGCTCGGCGAGCTGCCGGCGCCGGCCGAGTCGCTGGCGCTCGAGGTCGAGGCGTTCGGCCCGCCCGCACGCGAGCAGACGCGGATGCTCGACAGCGGTGAGGCGGAGCGCCGTGGGCGGCTCGCCGAGGCGGTGCATCAGGCACGCCAGGCGGCAGGGGAGGGTGCCACTCTGCGCGTGCTCGACGTCGATCCGGGATCGCGGATACCCGAGCGCCGCGCGGTATTGGCTCCGTTCCCTGACCCATGAGCCGGTCGACGACCGCCAAGGCGCGCCGACTCGGAGCACCCCGGCCGGCACGCGTCGAGGTTGGTCTCGACGGCCGGCCGATCACCGTCGGCCGCCTACGCGTCGAGGCCGCCCGCGAGGACTGGGTCGTCGAGGACCGCTGGTGGACCTCCAAGCCGCTCCAGCGCCGCTACTTCGAGCTCGTCCTCGAGAACGGCCGCAACACCGTCGTCTTCCGCGACCTGAAGACCCGCGCCTGGCACACCCAGCGCGGCTGATCTGCTCAGCGGTGGCGCGCTGGGCTGTCGACTGATGAATTTTGCCGCTCTGGACCCCACAATTCATCACTCGGTGGCCTGTCTTCGGGCGTAGACCCCGAGCTGGCTGATCCATCAGGCGCTGGCTCTGACGCAGGACTGATGCGAACATGTGTTCGTGTCGGTCTATGTGGAGCTGCATTGTCACTCGGCGTATTCGTTCCTCGACGGGGCGTCGCTGCCAGACGAGCTGGCGGTAGCGGCAGAGGAGCTTGGATACGACGCGCTTGCGCTGACCGACCACGACGGGCTGCACGGCGCCATGGAGCTCGCCGAGACGACCCGCTTCAAAGGACCGCTCGAGGATCTGCGGCCGATCGTCGGCGCTGAGCTGACGCTGGAGGATGGCGCTCACCTGACGCTGCTCTGCGCGACGCGCGCGGGCTACTCCAACCTCTGCCGGTTGATCACTAAGGCGCACGCCGACACGCGACCGCATCCCGGCCGCGAGCCACTGCCGCCATCGACCGCCTACGCCGATCTCGAACGGCATGCCGACGGGCTGATCTGCCTCGCCGGCTGCGCCACGCGCGGCGCTGCGGCCCATGCCATAGAGGAGGGCCGCCACGCCGACGCCGCCCGCGCCGCGCGGCGGCTGCTGGCGATTTTCAGCCCTGATCGGCTGCGGATCGAGTTGCAGCGGCCGTTCGCCCGCCACGACCGCCGCCGCAACCGCCTGCTCTCAGAGCTCGCCGAGCGGATCGGCGTGCCGTGCGTCGCGACCGGCAACGTCCACGCCCACGACAAGACGCGCGCCGCGCTCCAGGACGCGCTCGTCGCGGTCCGGCTCGGCCGCACGCTCGACGAGTGCGAGGCGCAGCGGCGAGGCAACCGCTCACACGTGCTTGCCGGCCCAAATGCGATGGCCGAGCGCTTCCACGATCACCCCGACGCGGTCACCGAGACGCTGCGGATCGCCGAGCGGATCGAGTTCGACCTCCGCCGCGACCTCGGCTACGCCTATCCGCGTCAGGGCGATCCCGAGGCCGACCGTGAGTTGGCCGCCGTCTGCCGGGCGCGGATGGACGAGCGCTACCCGAAGCGCGACGAGCGCGCCACCGCCGACCCGCGCCTCGACGAGGAGCTGAACGTGATCCGCAAGCTCGGCCTGTCCGGCTTCTTCCTGCTCCACCGCGACATGCTCGAGCTGGCGCGCGAAGTCGCCGCCGAGGTCCGCGGCCCCGACACCGCAAGGGCGCTGCTGCCGCCGGGCCGCGGGCGGGGCTCCAGCGTCTCGTCGCTCGTCTGCTACTTGACCGGCCTCTCGCACATAGACCCGGTCCAGCAGGACCTCCACCTCGGCCGCTTCCTCAACGACGACCTCCAGGCGATGCCCGACATCGATCTCGACTTCCCGCGCGACATCCGCGAAAAGCTGATCCCGCGCGTTCACGAGCGCTACGGCCACGACCACTCGGCGCTCGTCGCCTCGTTCCCGACCTACCAGGCACCGTCGGCGGTGCGTGACTTCGCCAAGACGCTCGGCCTGCCGCCCGCCGAGGTGGAGCGGATCGCCCGCACCGTCGATCCCTGGCGGTCCGGCAACGACATCGCGCCCGACGTAGCCGAAGCACGCGCGATCGATGCCGGCAACCCCCGCTGGCAGGCGCTGATCGGGCTTGTCCGCGACGCCCGCCGGCTGCCGCGCCACATGTCCCAGCACCCGGGCGGAATGGTCATCTCGACCGAGCCGCTGATCGATCTCTGCCCGATTCAGCCGGCCGCGATGGAGGGACGCCAGATGGTCCAGTGGGACAAGGACTCCTGCAACGACGCCGGCTTCCTGAAGATCGACCTGCTCGGCCTCGGGATGCTGTCGGCCGTCGAGCGCTGCGTCGAGATGATCGCCCGCACACGCGACGAGCTGATCGATCTCTCGCGGATCAACCTGGCCGACAAGCGCGTCTATGCCGAGATCCAAGCGGCCGACACGATGGGCGTCTTTCAGATCGAGAGCCGCGCCCAGATGCAGATGCTCAAGCGGACGCGGCCCGAGAACCTCGACGACCTGACCGTCCAAGTCGCGATCGTGCGGCCCGGGCCGATCCTCGGCGGCGCCGTCCACCCCTACATAGAGCGGCGGCGGGCACTGCGCGAGGACCCCGACTACGAGGTGCCGTACGAGCACCCGTCGCTCGAGCCGGTGCTGCGCGACACGCTCGGCGCGATCGTCTTCCAGGACCAGGTGATCGAGGTGGCGATGGCGTTCGCGGGGTTCTCGGCTGGAGAAGCGGAGGGGTTGCGGCGGGCGATGAGCCGGCGGCGGTCGGAGGAGGCGATGCGGGTCTACGAGCGGCAGTTCGTCGAGGGGGCGGTGGCGAAGGGGGTTGAGCGGGTCGTGGCCGAGCGGGTGTACTCGCAGATCGTGGGGTTCTCGGGGTTCGGGTTTCCGAAGGCGCACTCGGCGGCGTTTGGGCTGTTGGCGTATCAGTCGACTTGGTTGCGGGTGCACTATGGGGCGGAGTTCTTGTGTGCGTTGCTGAATGAGCAGCCGATGGGGTTCTATCCGCCGGATGCTTTGGTGCATGAGGCGCAGCGGCGGGGGCTTGTTGTGCTGCCTCCGTGTGTGGAGAGAAGCGAGGTCGAGTGCTCTGTGGAGTGGCTGCCCGCGGGGCTTGCGGCCGCGGGTCCTGTCACGGGAAAAAATCCCCCGTGCTCGGAACTGCGCGCGGGGAATTCTTTTCCCGCGCCACCCGCGGAAGAGGCGTCGGCATCTTCTGGAACTGCCTTGGCGGTGCGGATCGGGTTGGGCTACGTCAACGGAGTGGTGGAGCGGGAGGTTCGGGCGTTGGTGGGGGAGCGGGAGCGTGGGGGTGAGTGGCAGTCGGTGGGCGATCTCGCGGGTCGTTCCGGTGCCGGAATGGAGACGCTTGGGCGGTTGGCGTGGGCTGGGGCCTGTGACGTTCTAGTTGAGGGGCCTGAAGAGGAGCGGCGCAGGATGGCGCTGTGGAATCTCGGGGTAGCCGCGCCTGCTGTCTCACTTGGAGCGATAGGCGATCAGCTGGCGCTGCCGTTGGAGTCGCATGGGGGGCCGGAGTTGAGGGCTTTGACGGCGTGGGAGCGGTTGTTGGCTGACTATGGGTCGACGGGGGTGACGTTGCGGGAGCATCCGATGGAGTTGATGCGGCCGGCGTTGCCGGAGGCGACGATCTCGAGTGGGGAGCTGGAGCGGGCTGGGCATGGGGCGCAGGTGCGGGTGGCTGGGCTGGTGGTGGCGCGGCAGCGGCCGGAGACGGCGAAGGGGGTGACGTTCATGTTGTTGGAGGACGAGCTGGGGACGATCAACCTGATCGTGCCGCCGGTGGTGCATGACGAGTGCCGGATGGTGGTGCGGGGAGAGCCGTTGGTCGTCGCCGACGGGAGGGTGGAGCACCGGGAGGGCGTGACCAATGTGCTGGTGCATGACATCCGGCGGCTGGAGCGCGGCGACTTGCCGAAGGCCGAGGTGCTCAGCCTCGACGATCGCCGTCCGCGTCCGCGTCAGCCTCAGGTGGATGAGAACGTCGAGAGCGAGCTGCGGGCCGTGGCTCCAGCAGGACACCGTTGGGGACGGCGCGGGTAGCTTGCGGTTATGGCCGGTCGGATAGTCGTCGGAACGTCGAGCTGGGCCGATCCAGGGTTCATCAAGGATTGGTATCCGCCGAAGATGCCAGCTGGGCAGCGGCTGGGTTGGTACGCGGAGCGGTTCGAGGCGGTCGAGCTGAACGCGAGCTTCTACGCGGTGCCGGAGCGCGACACAGTGCGGCGCTGGGTCGACGTGACGCCCGACGGGTTCACCTTCGACGTCAAGCTGCACCGGCTGCTCTCACGGCACAGCGCCAGCCTCGACTCGCTGCCGCCGAGTTTGCGCGAGCGGGCGCGGACGACGCCACGCGGCCGGGTCGTTCTCGAGGAAGGCCTGGAGCTGGCGCTGATTGAGGAGCTGCTCGACGCGATTGAGCCGCTGGAGACGGCCGGCAAGCTAGGAGCGCTGCTCCTGCAGACAACGCCGGCCTTCAAGCCGCGGCGCCGCGACGAGGCTGACGCGAGGGGTCGATCTCAGGCCGACCGATCCGATTCGGACGACGAGTCGCCCGGGCCGAACCGCCTGGTCGAGCTGGAGCCCCTGGTCGCCGCCGTCGCGCCGCGCAAGCTGGCGCTCGAGCTGCGCAACCGCCACTGGGTCGAGGGAGAACAGCTGTCGGAGACGCTCGCCTGGTGCTCCGAGCACGGCGTCGCCTTCGTCTGCGTCGACGCTCCGCCCGGCGACCACTTCTCGATCATGCCGGCCGTCGACGCCGTCACCCGTGACGACCTCGCCTACGTCCGCCTCCACGGCCGTGACACGCATGGCTACCTGACCGGCAAGACCGTCGCCGAGCGCTTCGGCTGGGTCTACGGCGACGAGGAGCTCGAAGAGGTCGCCGGCCGCGCCCACAGCCTCGCCGACCAGGCCGCCGAGGTCCACGTCCTCTTCAACAACAACCGCGACGACGACGCCCCCAGCGCCGCCCGCCGCTTCCGCGCCCTCCTCGGCCAGGACCCCGGCCCACCGCCTGACGACGGTCAGCTCCGACTCGCCTGACAACGCTGTCACGCGGCCGTCACAGACTCGTCGCACAAAGCACATCCGCCGTCTGAATTCGCCGCCTAGCTTCGCCCGCCTATGGCGGGAGGTGACGAGGCAACCCACGCGGAGCGGCGACTGCTTGCAAGAGCATCTGGCCCTCGCGATCCGGAGCGGTCGTCTGCCTTTCCCGCTGCGTGTGTTCCGTGGCCTGCGAGACAGCGAGGCAAGTCTGGGCTTCTCGCATCCCTCCCGAGTGGTGGGCCTACGAACGGATCTCCTCGGCTTCTGTGCCACCACAGTCTTTCGCGGCGTTGCTGTCGGTGAGTTCACAGCGCGGCGCGGCGTTCTGCTTGATCTCGAGGCGCCAGTTGGGATACCGGCTCTCTGGGTAGCTGGCGTAGGCGATCGCGCCTTGCGACGTCAGGGCGAGCTATTGCTCGGAAGCCGGACGATGATCGATGTATATAGTCATGTTCAGTCGGTCGATGCGGTAGCTGTGCTGCGAGGAAGAGTGGTGCTCGATGAGTAGGTTCAACGACGACATGCATGGGATCAGCGACTCTCCCGATTGGCGTCCGTATACGTCCGTTCAGCTGATCGGGAAGCTGGACAGGATCGGCAAGTTGGATCTGCAGCGCAGCTCGTTGGCTGACAAACGGGCGGCGGTAGCGGACTGGCTTGCGGACAACGACGCCCCTCCAAAGCTCCTGGCGTCGCTCGAAGCCGAGCGGCTGATCGACCCGCCAAATTACTCTGCGGCTTGAGCGGTCAGCCGCTGCTCTGATCACGCAAATCGGCCGGGTCCCCGCCGTTGCGTGACTGCCGCTCGCGCTCGGCGTTGGCGATCTGCTCCATCCGCTCGAGGCGGTCGGCGCCGAGGGCGGAGCGGGGGGTGGCACCGACGCGGGCGAGCGTGAAGCGCTTGACGCCGTCGGGCTTCGCGCCCACGGGTGAGCGCGGAACGAGCGTGTAGCGCTTGATCCGGTCGGGGTCTCGCACCCCCACGATGGTGGCCCGTGAGGGACCGAAAGCCATTCGCCCGGCGTCCAAAGATCGCCCCGGAGGATTGTGCGCGCTGTCGCCTGGGAGGATTGGCCGATGGACGCCGAGCGCCATCCCGACGGGGTCGTTCGCGTCCGCGCGCCGAACCCGTCGCCGATGACGCTCGACGGGACGAACACCTACGTCGCCGCCGGCTGGGCGATCGATCCCGGTCCGGCCGATCAGAGCCACCTCGAGGCGGTGCTCGCCGCCGCGGGCGGTGCGATCGAGGGCGTCCTGCTGACCCACACGCACCCCGACCACTCCGACGGCGCCCAGCCGCTGGCGGACCTCGCGGGCGACGTCCCGGTCGTGCTCCCCGATGTCGACGGCCCGGTCGGCCCGTTCGAGGCGGTCCTGACTCCCGGCCACGCGCCCGACCACGTCTGCCTGCTGCTCAACGGCGCTTGCTTCGCCGGCGACCTCGTGATGGGCACAGGCAGCGTCTTCATCATGCCCGGCGAAGGCTCGCTCTCCGCCTATCTCGACTCGCTGCGCCGCATCCGCGCGCTCGACCTCGACGTCCTCTGTCCCGGCCATGGCCCCTACGTCTGGGACCCAACCGCCAAGCTCGACGAGTACATCGCCCACCGCCTCGAACGCGAGCGCCTGCTGCTCGAAGCCCTCGACGCGGGCGCCCGCGACACCGACGAACTACTCGACCGCGCCTGGTCCGACGCCCCGACCGAGCTGCGACCGGTCGCGGCGCTCAGCCTTCAGGCGCATCTCGAGAAGCTCCGCGACGAGGACCGGCTGCCCGCCGATCTCCAGTAGCGCGGCCGGGCGTCGCGGGGGTCCGGGGGCGTGAGCCCCCGGTGGCGATCACGATATCTTGGCTGGCCGTGATCAGCACCAACCAATTCAAGAACGGCACCCACATCGAGGTCGACGGTGTCGTCTTCAAGGTCGTCGACTTCCAGCACGTCAAACCCGGCAAGGGCGGGGCGTTCGTTCGCACGAAGCTGAAGCGACTCAGCGATGGGGCCGCGATCGACCGCACGTTCCGCGCTGGCGAGAAGTTCCGGCCGATCCGGACCGAGACGCGCAAGATGCAGTACCTCTACTCGGACGGCACCGACGCCCACTTCATGGACTCGCAGACCTACGAGCAGCTGCCGATCCCCGAGGATCAGCTCAAGGACTCGCTCAAGTGGGTCGTCGACAACCAGGAGGTCGACGTGCTCTACGTCGACGAGCAGCCGTCCGACGTCCAGGTTGCGAGTGCCGTCGAGCTAGAGGTCACCGAGACCGAGCCGGGTTTGAAGGGCGACACCGTGTCCGGCGGCGGTGACAAGCCGGCGACGCTCGAGTCGGGCGCGACGATTCGCGTACCGCTGTTCGTCAACGTCGGCGACCGCGTGCGCGTCGACACCCGCTCCGGCGACTACGTCTCGCGCGCCTAGAGACCGGGATGCGGCGGACCGATCAGCGTCGCGCGGCAACCGTCGCTCTCTACCAAGCCGATCTCACCGGCCGGCCGCTCGACACCCTTCTTCCACGCGAGGCGACGGCCTTCAGTCGTGAGCTCGTCGCCGGCGTCGACGGGGAACGCGAGCAGCTCGACGCCTTGATCGAGCGCCACGCCACTGGCTGGACGCTCGACCGGATCGCGCCGCTCGAGCGCTCGATTCTGCGGGTCGCGCTCTACGAGCTGCTGCACCGCTCGGACATTCCTGCCGAGGTCGCGATCGACGAGGCGGTCGAAACGGCCAAGGAGCTGTGTGGGGCCGATGCGCCCGGATTCGTCAACGGCATCCTCGGCGCCGTCCAGCGTGAGGAGGTGGCGTCGAAGTGAGCGCGGAGCTGGAGACCGCCGTGCGCGAGCTCGAAGAGGCGGCACGCGAGTTGCGTGGCCCTCAGATTGATACCGAGCGCGCAGCCGAGCTGGTCGACCGCTGCGCCGAGATCGCCGCAGAGATCGGCAAGGAGCTCGATCGCATCGGTCGCGAGGCGGAGCGCGATGCGCCGTCAAGCGGCCAAGAGCGCCTGTTGTGACGGTCGCCTACCCGACCGATCTCCAGCAGCGCGTCGACGCCTATCTCGAGGCGCTCGACCTCAGCGACGTACCCGGCACCGACCGGCTCGCCGAGGCGATGCGCTACTCGCTGCTCGCCGGCGGCAAGCGTATCCGCCCGGTGCTCGCGCTCGCGACTGCCGAGACGCTCGGACGCGATCCGGAGCAGTTGCTGCCGCTCGCTGCCGCGCTCGAGATGATCCATACCTATTCGCTGATCCATGACGACTTGCCGGCGATGGACGACGACGACCTCCGCCGAGGCAAGCCGACCTGTCACAAAGCGTTCGGCGAAGACGTCGCGATCCTCGCCGGTGACGGTCTCTTCGCCGAGGCACTCCACCTCGCGCTCGCCCGCCAGGAGGGTCCGCCCGTGAACGTTCTCGCCGCGCTGCGCGAGATCACCGCCGCGGCCGGTGTTGACGGCATGGTTGGGGGCCAGTTCCTAGACATCACTGCGCCTGATGACCTCGACGCAGCCTCGCTGCGTCGCCTCCACGAACTAAAGACGGGCCGCCTGATCGCCGCGTCCGTCAACTCGGTTCTGCTGCTGGAGGGGACAGGGGAACCTGCCACAATTCACTACGGCCGTTTTGCCGCGGAGCTCGGCGTGTTATTTCAGATCGTCGACGACATACTCGACGTGACCGGCGACGAGGCTTCGCTTGGGAAGCCGCAGGGGTCCGACGAGCGCCACGGCAAGCGGACATATGTGAGCGTGTTCGGTCTCGAGCGTGCTCGCGAGCTGGCAAATGAGTCTCACGCAGAGGCGCGTGCGGCGCTCGAAATGGCTGGTGGAAGCGGCGGCCGGCTAGAGCAGATCGCCGACTACATCCTGACCCGGCAGACTTAGAGACCCTCCCGATGCCCTCCGACCCAAACAAGCGCCTGCTCGACAACGTCGACGGTCCTGCCGATCTACACGACTTCGACGACGATCAGCTCCAGCAGGTCGCCCAGGAGGTTCGCGAGCAGATCATCGAAACGATCGGCGAGATCGGCGGCCACTTCGGCGCCAACCTCGGCGCGTGCGAGCTGGCCGTCGCGATCCACAGCCTGCTCGACTCGCCGCGCGACAAGGTCCTCTGGGACGTGGGTCATCAGGCATACCCGCACAAGGTGCTGACCGGTCGCCGCGGCGAGCTGCACACGATCCGCAAGTACGGCGGGCTGACGCCGTTCTGCTCGATCGAGGAGTCCGAGCACGACATCATGGGCGCCGGCCACGCCTCGACCTCGGTCAGCTACGCGGTCGGCCTCAAGGAGGCGATGCGCGGTGGCATTGGTGAGGACGGCAAGGTCGTAGCGGTGATCGGCGACGGCGCGCTGACCGGCGGCGTTTCGTTCGAGGCGCTGCACCACGCCGGTGGTCTTGGCCTGCCGGTCGTGATCGTCGTCAACGACAACGGCATGTCGATCGCGCCGAACGTCGGCGCGATGTCGCGCTACTTCCACCGCATCCGGATGAACCCGCGCCTGCACAAGGCGCGCGAGGACGTCGAGAGCAGCCTGACCAAGCTGCCGGCGGGCATCGGCGAGCGCTTCGAGCGGCTCGGACCGATCTTCAAGGAGTCGCTGAAGGCCTACTGGGCGCCCGGGCTCTTCTGGGAGGAGCTCGACATCGCCTACATCGGCGTGATCGACGGCCACGACGTCGGCGCGCTGCGCGAGGCAATCGGCGAGGCGCTCGCCGCCGAGCGCCCGGTAGTCGTCCACTGCGCGACCGTCAAGGGCAAGGGCTTCGCGCCTGCGGAGGACGGCGGCCTCGAGGGGATGGAGCGTTGGCACGCCGCCAAGCCGGCGTCGATCGTCAACGGCGCGCCGGCCCCAAAGCCGGCGGCCACACCGAAACCCGCCAACGGCAAGACCGCGCCGCCTCAGTACACGAAGGTCTTCGGCGACGCCCTGGTGGCCGAGGCGCGCCGCGACGAGCGCGTGCTCGGCATCACCGCCGCGATGAACACCGGCACCGGCCTCGACATCCTCCAGCGCGAGCTGCCCGACCGCTACTACGACGTCGGCATTGCCGAGCAGCACGCCGTCCTGTTCGCCGCCGGGCTGGCGCTGCAAGGCGCGAAGCCAGTCACCGCGATCTACTCGACCTTCCTCCAGCGCGGCTTCGACCAGATCGTCCACGACATCTGCCTGCAGGAGCTCGACGTCGTCTTCGCGATGGACCGCGCCGGCCTCGTCGGCGACGACGGCCCGACTCACCACGGCGTCTTCGACATCTCCTACCTGCGCTGCCTGCCCCACATGACGCTGATGGCGCCGCGCAACGAGGCTCAGCTCGTGCACATGCTGCACACCGCGATCGCCCATCCCGGACCGGTGGGTCTGCGCTACCCGCGCGGCGAGGGCGAGGGAGTCGCGCTGCCGGCGGGACCCGAAGCGCTCGAGATCGGCCGTGGCGAGCTGCTGCGCGAGGGCGAGCGGGTTGCGTTGCTCGGCTACGGCTACGGCGTGCCGGTCGCGCTCGGCGCCGCCGACGAGCTCGCAGCAGTGCACGGAGTCTTGCCGACCGTTGCCGACGCGCGCTTCGCAAAGCCGCTCGACGCTGAGCTGATCGAGCGTCTGGCGGCCGACCACGAGGTGCTCGTGACCGTCGAGGAGAACGTGCTTGCCGGCGGCTTCGGTGCCGGCGTGCTCGAGCATCTCGCCGACCGCGACCTGCTCGGCGACGTGCGCGTGCTGCGGATTGGCCTGCCGGACCGCTACGTCACACACGGCAAGCCGGCGCTGCTGCGCGAGGAGGTCGGCCTGACCTCGAGCGACGTCGCCGCGAAGGTCGCCGCTGCGCTGCTGTCACCGCGCGGCGCGCTCGCCTAAGCAAGCACCGATCGTCACTTTCCCCTAGGCTTTGCTTCCTCGGCCGCGTCCTGGGGAGGAGCGAGTTCCGAGTCGCCCGCCCGGTCTACCGGGCGGGCGGTTCTCCTTCTAGGGTCGGTTATGTGATCAGCCTCACAGTGAACCCACTGTTCAGCCCGTACCTTGATCACTACAGACGTGAGAGCAGCTGACTAAGCGCCTCTCGTCAACAGACTTCTCGTTCCAGATCCACATACGCATCACTCCTCCCTCGGAAGCGGCCCGCCTCGGCGGGTCGTTTCTTTTCTAGGCTCGGGTAGGACGCCTTCATGGCCCTGGATCTGACCGTCACCTTTCTACTCGTCTTCGCGAACGGGTTTTTCGTCGCGACGGAGTTCGCGATAACGCGCTTGCGGCCGACCCAGGTCGCCGACTTCGAGCGCGACGGTCGTCCCGGCGCTAAGTCGGTCCGCCACGCCGTCGACCGCATCGACTCCTACCTCTCCGCCTGCCAGCTCGGCATCACGCTGGCGAGCATCGGCCTCGGCGTCGTCGGCAAGCCGGTCTTCGAGGAGCTGCTGGAGCCGATCCTGGGCGAGAACGCTGAGATCGGCAGCGTGGCGCTCGCGGCGGCGCTCGCATTCGGCATTGTCACGTTGCTGCATGTCGTAGTTGGCGAGCTGGCACCGAAGAGCTTCGCGATCGCGCGCACCGCACGGGCGTCGCTGTTCCTCGCGCCGCCGATGCGCGTCTTCTACCTGCTGACGCGACCGGTCGTGGACCTCTTCAACGCAATGGGCAACCTGCTGTTGCGGCCGTTCGGGATCCCACCGGCGCGCGACGTCGGTCACTCGCCACACAGCGAGGATGAGTTGCGCGTGCTGCTGCGTCAGAGCGCGGCCGAGGGGCTGATCGACCTCGAGGAGGGCCGTTTCTCGGAGAACGTGCTGCTGTTCGGAGATCTGCGCGCCCGCGAGGTGATGGTGCCGCGGCCCGACGTCGACTGGGTTGCCGCCGACGACTCGATCGGTGACGTCGCGCGCCGGTCGATCGAGACCGGCCACACGCGGCTGCCGCTCTGCGAGGCCGATGGCGGTCTCGACGCGGCGGTCGGTGTCATTCACGCCAAGGATCTCTTGCCGGCGCTTGTGGAGCCGGGCGAGCCCGGCCTGCGCGAGCTGGCCCGTCCGCTGGTCCGGGTGTCAGAGTCGATCCTGCTTGACGAGCTGTTGCGCGACCTCCGTCGCGAGCACTCCCATATCGCGCTGGTCGTCGACGAGCACGGCACGGTGATCGGACTGGTGACGCTCGAGGACATCATCGAGGAGATCGTTGGCGAGATCGAGGACGAGTTCGACGCCGACCACGCCGAGCTGATCGAGCAACGCGACGGCCGCGCGGTGGTTTCCGGCGCCGCCCCAATCCGGCTCGTTGCCGAGCGGCTTGGCATCGAGGTCGAGGATCCGCATGAGGCGACGATCGGTGGTCACGTCGTCGAGCTGCTCGGACGCGTTCCCGACGTCGGTGAGCTGGTCGAGGTTGATGGTCACGTGATGGAGGTGACCGCCGTCGACGAGACGCGCGTTGCGGAGCTGGTGCTCGTGGGCCCGGCGCGCGGCGAGGACGACGGCGACAAGTCGCGCGACCACGAGGCCGACTGACCCCGGATACGCTCTGCGGATGGGCAAGCGCCGGCTTGACACCCTGTTGGCCGAGCGCGGGCTCTACGAGTCGCGTACACGCGCGGCTGCGGCCGTGATGGCCGGGGAGGTCGCGATCGGCGGTGACGGGCGGCGGGCCGACAAGCCCGGTCAGCTTGTCCCCGAGGACGCCGAGCTGGTCGTCGCGGAGGGGCCGCGCTACGTATCGCGCGGCGGGGTCAAGCTGGCTAATGCGCTTGAGGGTTTCGCAATCGACCCCGCGGGGCGTCGCTGCATGGACGTCGGCGCGTCGACCGGCGGTTTCACCGACTGCCTCCTGCAGCACGGTGCTGCGGAGGTGGTGACACTCGACGTTGCTTACGGCGAGCTGAGCTGGAAGCTACGTGAGGATTCGCGCGTGACCGTGATCGAGCGTGTCAACGCGCGGTCGGTCGAGCCCGGACAGCTGCCGTTTAGACCTGAGCTGATCGCGATCGATGTCTCTTTCATCTCGCTGCGCAAGGTTCTGCCGGCTGTTTTGGCCTCTGCCGCCGACCAGTTCGACTGCCTGGCGATGGTCAAGCCGCAGTTCGAGGTCGGGCGCGAGCTCGTCGGGAGTGGGGGAGTTGTCCACGAGGCTGCCGACCGCCGCGCGGCGTTGGTCGCTGTGGGCGAGTGCGCACACGACGAGCTCGGCGTAGCGGTGCTCGGCTACACGTCGTCGGACCTGCCCGGCCCGGCGGGTAACCGTGAGACGTTTGTCTGGATCGCGGAGGCGGGGAGGACGGGAGCGGTGGAGGACCTAGAGGCAGCGGCGAGAACGGTGGAGCCGTGAGCGCACCGAAGTCGATCACCGTCTATACGCGCCATGCCCCAGGTGGTGAGCCCGGCCGTGGTCTGCGACGGCTAGCCGAGCTCGCGCACGAGGCTGGGATCACGCTGCGCGTGCCGCCCGAGGAGGTCGAGAAGCACGGTCTCGAGCCGCTGCCCGGCGTCGAGCTCGGCGCCGATCCGGACGGACCCACCGATCTCGCGGTGGCGCTCGGCGGCGACGGCACGATTCTTGCGACCCTGCGCCGCTACGCTGGCTGCCAGGTTCCGGTCTTCGCGATCAACTTCGGCGAGATCGGCTTCCTCTCGACAGTCGAGCGCGACGGGCTCGACGACGCGATCGCGCCGGCGCTGCGTGGCGAGTTCGAGGTGCTACCGCTGCCCGCACTCCAGGTGGGGACATCGTCTGGCCCGTGGCTCGGCGTCAACGACATCTCGTTCCATCGCCGGCCCGATATGCGCGTCGCCGAGCTGAGCTATGGCGTGCGTGGCGAGCAGGTCGGCCGGGTGCGCTGCGACGGGCTTGTGATCTCCACGCCCGCCGGGTCGACTGGCTACAACCTGGCAAATGGGGGGCCGGTGATGGCCTGGGGCGTTGAGGGCTACGTCGTCTCGTTCATTGCGCCGCACACCCTGTCGGCGCGGGCGCTCGTAGTCGCTCCCGACGACGTACTACAAGTCACGAATCGCTCGCCCGATGAGCCTGTCGACGTTACGACGGACGGGCGGACGGTCTGCACGCTCGCGCCACAAGAGCAGGTCGAGGTTCGGTTCAGGCACGACATGGCGTTGTTGGCGCAGGTTGCGGGGGCGAGCTTCTACCACCGGTTGCGGGACAAGTTTGGGCGTTTGACGCGCTAGGGCTCGGGCGCTGTCGCCCGCGGGTCCTGTCTCCGCCACCCGCGGAGGCTGAGCGCAAAGTGGCGATCTGTCCGTGCGTGGCGGTACACCAGTCGGCGTGCTGCTGGAGCTGCGAATCGAGAACTTGCTGCTGATCGAGCGGGCCGAGGTGCGGCCTGGCGAGGGATTGAACGCGATCACGGGGGAGACGGGCGCGGGGAAGACGGTGCTGGCGCATGCTCTGGATCTGCTGTTGGGGGGTAAGCCGCGGTCGGGGATCGTGCGGCCGGGGGCTGAGGAGGCGTATGTAGAGGGGGTTTTCGAGCTGCCTGATGGGCTGCTGGATGGCGACGAGCTGGCCGATCTGCGCGAGCGCGTTGCCGAGAGCGAGGGTGAGGTTGTTCTTGCCCGCCGTGTCTCGGCCGAGGGACGCACGCGGGCTTATGTTCAGGGGCGGTCGGCGACGGCGGCGGATCTGCGTGAGTTAGGCGGGCGGTTGGTGTCGTTCTTTGGGCAGCATGAGCATCGGAAGCTGACTGTCGCTTCCGCGCAGCTCGACTTGCTCGACGGTTTCTGCGGCGACGCGCACATGGCGTTGCGCGCTCAGGTTGCGGAGGCCCATGGCCGTGTGCGCGGTCTGCGTTCGGAGTTGGAGGAGCTGCGCGGCCGCGCGGGCACGCGCGATCGCGATCTGGACTTGCTGCGCTTCGAGTTGGCCGAGATCGAGGAGGTCGGTCCGAAGGTCGAGGAGGAAGCAGCGCTGACGGCGGAGCGGGCGCGTTTGCGCGAGGTTGATGGTCTGCGAGCCGCGGCTGCGGGCGGCGCTGAGGCTTTGGCGCCGGCGGATGGCGAGGGCGGCGCTGTGCAGACGATGGCGGCCGCGGAGCGGCTGGCTGACGCCGTCGACGGGGCCGACCCCGCTCTCGATGCGCTTGCCGAGCGACTGCGTGGGTTGCGGTTCGAGGCGGAGGACCTGGGTGGCGAGCTGCGCCGCTACCTGGATGGGATCGATGCCGATCCCGAGCGACTGGAGCAGGTGGAGGCGCGGCTGTCGGAGTACGACCGCCTGACGCGCAAGCACGGCGGGACTGTCGAGGCCGTGCTGGCGCATGCGCAGCGCTGCCGTGAGGAGCGCGACCGGCTTGAGAACGCCGAGGTGGCGGTCGAGCAGGCCGAGGCGAATTTCGCGGCGGCTGAGCAGCAGCGGGCGAAGCTGGCGGGCAAGCTGACGAAGGGACGCCGTGAGGCTGCGCCGCGGCTTGCCGAAGGGGTTGTCGCCGAGTTGGCTGTGTTGGCGATGGACGGCGCCTCGTTCGAGGTCCTGCTCGAGCCGCGCGAGGAGATCGCGGCGACCGGCGCCGAGCGGGTCGAGCTGATGCTGGCGCCGAATCCCGGCGTGCCTGCGGCGCCGGTGCGTGAGAGCGCTTCTGGTGGCGAGCTTTCGCGTGTGATGCTCGCGTTGATGGCCGTCGCCGGCGTTGGCGGCTCGCCGACGCTGGTCTTCGATGAGGTCGACTCGGGCGTCGGTGGGCAGACGGCGCGCGCGGTGGGAGAGCGACTGCGGGCGCTTGGTGCGGGCCGTCAGGTGCTCTGCATCACCCACTTACCGCAGATCGCCGCGATGGCCGACCGCCACTTCCGAATCGAGAAGTCGTCGGGCGAAGAGGTGGCGCTGACGCGGGTCGAGCGGTTGGAGGATGCGTCGGTGGTAGAGGAGCTTTGCCGGATGCTCGGCGCCGACGCTTCGGACGCTGGAGCCAGGCGCCATGTGAAGGAGTTGTTGGCTGCATGAGCTTCGTCTTGTGCGCGCGCTAAGGTCGTCGCGTGGCAGCAACTCGGTTCATCTTCGTGACAGGCGGCGTCGTTTCGTCGCTCGGCAAGGGCATCGCTGCCGCATCGATCGGCCAGCTGCTGGTCGCCCGGGGCCTCTCAGTCTCGCTGCAGAAGTTCGACCCGTACATCAACGTCGATCCGGGCACGATGAGCCCGTTTCAGCACGGCGAGGTCTTCGTCACCGAGGACGGCGCCGAGACCGATCTCGACCTCGGCCACTACGAGCGCTTCACCGACGTCAACGCGTCACGCAGCTCGAACGTGACCACCGGCGCGGTCTACGACTCCGTCATCCGCCGCGAGCGCCGCGGCGACTACCTCGGCGGCACCGTCCAGGTGATCCCGCACATCACCGACGAGATCAAGAACCGCATCAAGCGCGTCGCCGACATGGAGGACGTCGACATCGTGATCACCGAGATCGGCGGCACCGTCGGCGACATCGAGTCGCTGCCGTTCCTGGAGGCGCTGCGCCAGTTCCAGGTCGACGAGGGCCGCGACCGCTGCATGTTCCTCCACCTGACGCTGGTCCCGTACCTCGGCCACGCCGGCGAGCTGAAGACCAAGCCGACCCAGCACTCCGTCCAGGAGCTGCGCCGGATCGGCATCCAGCCGGACATGGTGATGTGCCGCAGCGAGGAACCGCTGTCGCGCGACATCCGCGAGAAGATCGCGCTGTTCGTCAACCTGCCGATCGACTCGGTCGTCTCGGCGCGCGACGTCGACTCGATCTACAAAGTGCCGCTCTACTTCCGTGCCGAGGGCGTCGACGACCAGATCCTCGACCGCTTCGGGATCGAGACCGAGACGCCCGACCTGTCGGCCTGGGAGTCGATCGTCAAGCGCTACGAGGAGGCGACCGACGTCGTCAAGATCGGCCTCGTCGGCAAGTACACCAAGCTCGAGGACGCCTACCTGTCGGTGATCGAGGCGCTTGGCCACGGCGGCGCCCACCACGGCGGCAAGGTCGAGGTCTGCTGGATCGACTCCGAGAAGCTGACCGACGACGAGGAGCTTGCCCAGCTCGAGGAGTGCGACGGCATCCTGATCCCGGGCGGCTTTGGCGTGCGCGGCGTCGAGGGCAAGATCCGCGCCGCGCGCTGGGCGCGCGAGAACGGCGTGCCCTATCTCGGCATCTGCCTCGGCATGCAGATCGCAGTCGCAGATTTCGCCCGCCACGTGGTCGGCATGGACGGCGCCAACTCGACCGAGTTCGACCCAGAGACACCCTTCCCCGTCGTCGATCTCCTGCCAGAGCAGAAGGAGGTCCGCGACATGGGTGGCACGATGCGCCTCGGCGCCGACCCGGTGAAGCTCCACGAGGGAACGCGCGCCCGCGAGATCTACGGCGAGGCGGTCATCTACGAGCGCCACCGTCACCGCTACGAGGTCAACAACCACCTCCGTCGCAAGCTCGAGGCCGAGGGCCTGGTCTGCTCCGGAACTTCGCCCGACGACCGCCTCGTCGAGATCGTCGAGCTGCCCGACCACCCGTTTTTTGTCGCCTCGCAGTTCCACCCGGAGTTCAAGTCGCGTCCGCTGCGCCCGCAGCCCCTGTTCCGCGAGTTCGTTGGCGCGGCGCTCGAGCGTGTCCGTGCCCGGGCTGGTGAGACCGGCGACGTGGGGGAGGGCGAGATCCGCGCCTCCGCCACTGAGCGCGCGGACTCTGAGTCCCGCGTCTAGCCGCGCGGTGCCGGATCGCGCCACGTCGGTGGAGCGCGAGCGCTTGGCGGACGACTTCGTTCGTCTGTGTGAGATCGAGAGCCCATCACGCAAGGAGCGCGCGGTCGCCGAGTTGGTGGCCGCTGAGTTGCGCGCCGTTGGGCTGGAAGTCCAGGAGGACGCCAGCGCCGCACAGACTGGCTCCGACAGCGGCAACCTGCTCGCGCGTATTGCCGCCCCCCTTGGCGCGCCGACGGTCCTGCTCGCTGCGCACCTCGACACGGTCCCGCTCGCCGCGCCGGTCGAGGTCCTGCGTGAGAACGGCCGCTTTACCAACCGCAACGAGGGCATTCTCGGCGCTGACAACAAAGCCGCCGTTGCAGTCCTGCTCGCGGTAGCCCGCCGCTACGCGGCCGGAGGGGCGCCGGTCGGCATCGAGCTGCTGTTCACGACATGCGAGGAGATCGCGCTACTCGGCGCCAAGGAGCTCACCCACGAGCTCCAGGCGGACTTTGGCTTCGTCTTCGACCACGCGACGCCGCTCGGCGAGCTGATCGTTGCTGCGCCGAGCTACTACCGCGTCGAGGCCCATGTCCATGGTGCTGCTGCCCACGCTGGGATCCGCCCCGAGGCTGGCCACAACGCGATCTCGGCCGCCGCCGAGGCGATCGCTTCGATGTCGCTTGGTCGCCTCGACGACGAGACGACAGCCAACGTCGGCACGATCCGCGGCGGTACCGCCGCCAACGTCGTCGCCGAGCGTTGCGACGTCACGCTCGAGGCGCGCAGCCTCGACGACGCCAAGGCCGGCGAGGCCGTCAGCGGGATCGTTGACGCCTTCACCGAAGCCGCCGCCGATCTCGAGTGCGACGTCGAGACGACCGTCGAGCGGCTCTTTCGCGCCTACCGGTTACCCAGCTCGTCTCCACTGGTCGTGGCCGCCTCAGCCGCCCTCGAAGCGCTTGGCATCGAGCCCCAGCCGATCCCCACCGGCGGCGGCAGCGACGCCAGCGTCTTCGTCGCCAACGGCCTACCCGTCCTCAACGTCGCCAACGGCACCGAGCGCAACCATCAGCCCGACGAGTTCGTCACCATCGCCGCGCTCGAGACGTCGCTCGACATCGCTCTGGGCCTGCTCGCCGAGTCCGCGGACGCCGCCTAGGTACCCTTCGAGCGTGCCCTCCAAGCGCCAGATAGACGTCGGCGGGGTCAAGATCGGCGGCGGAGCCCCGGTCGCGATCCAGTCGATGACCAAGACGGAGACCGCCGACTACGACGCCACGATGCGTCAGATTCGCGCGATCGCCGACGCCGGCGGCGACATCGTCCGTTGCGCGGTTCCGCGCGAGAAGGACGTCGACGCACTCAAGAAGATCGTCGTCGAGTCGCCGATCCCGGTGATCGCCGACATCCACTTCAACCACACGCTGGCGCTCAAGGCGATTGAGGCCGGCGCCCACTGCGTGCGGCTCAACCCGGGCAACATCGGCGGACCGGACAAGGTCGCCGAGGTCGTCGCGAAGGCGACCGAGTACGGCACTCCGATGCGGATCGGCGTCAACTCCGGCTCGCTGCCCAAGCACCTGCACGCGCTCGAGCGCGAGAACTCCGTCGAGGCGCTCGTCCAGGCGGCCGTCGAGTTCGTCGACCTGATGGAGCGGCTCGACTTCCAGAACTTCAAGGTGTCGATCAAGTCGACGAGCGTCCCGAACACGATCGCCTCGAACCGGCTGTTGTCGGAGAAGATCGACTACCCGCTGCACCTCGGCATCACCGAGGCCGGCACCAAGTGGTCGGGCTCGCTGAAGTCGGCCGTCGGCCTCGGCACGCTGCTCGCCGACGGGGTGGGGGACACGGTCCGCATCTCGCTGTCGACCTTTCACGCCGAGGAGGAGGTCAAGGTCGCCTGGGAGATCCTCAAGGCGCTCAAGCTGCGCGAGCGCGGCCCGGTGCTGATCGCCTGCCCGACCTGCGGCCGGCTCCAGTTCGATATGGACACCGTCGTCACCGACATCGAGCAGCGGCTCGAGAACTACCTCGAGCCGATCGAGGTCGCGGTTCTCGGCTGCGCCGTCAACGGCCTCGGCGAGGCCGCTCACGCGGACTTCGGCATCACCGGCGCCAAGAACGAGGGCCTGATCTTTGCCCACGGCAAGCCGCTACGGAAGGTGCCACAGGAGCGGCTCGTCGACGAGCTGTTCGCCGAGATCGACCGTTCGCTCGCGGTCGGCCAGACCGTCTTCGACAGCGAGGAGTCCGCCGCCGGTGCGCAGTGGCTCGAGCGGATCGAGGAGGAGAACGCTGGCGAGTTGACCCCCGAGCGGCTCGCCGCGCTGGAGGCGAAGGCTGCCAGCGCCGAGGCGATGGCGAACGCCACCGAGCTCCCGATGGCGCCGTCGTCGGGCGCGGAGCGCAAGGAGGTCATCACGCTCGACGAGGACGCCAGCCCTACCGCCGGCCGCCGCTTTACCCGCGCCTGACGTCCGATAGGCGTCGCCTGGCGGCGTCATCGCGGCCCTCGCGGGGCGGGCCCCGCCACGGCCGCTGCTTCCTTGCCAGGCTCGCCTCTCGAACGTCAGAGAGTGGTCAGCGGCTCGGGTATTCGCTCGCCGAGCGCGGCGCCGAAGACCTGGACGACCTTGGGGTCGAACTGGGTGCCGGCGTTGGTGAACAGCTCCTCGACCGCCAGCTCGGGCGACAGGGCGGGGCGGTAGGGGCGGTCGTTGACCATCGCCTCGTAGGCGTCGCAGACGGCGACGATGCGCGAGCCGAGCGGGATGTCGTCGCCGGCGATGCCGTCCGGGTAGCCGCCGCCGTCCCAGCGCTCGTGGGACGAGCGAACGAGCCGCGCGACCGGCCGCAATGCTGGAGCGGCCCCCAGGATGCGCTCACCGATCACGGTATGGCGGCGGACGAAAGCCCACTCGTCCGGGTCGAGCGGACCCGGCTTGTGGAGGATCTCCTCGGGGATCGCGATCTTGCCGATGTCATGCAGTTCCGCGGCACGGGCGAGCTCGTCGAGCTCCTCGCCGGCCATTCCGAGCTCGCGCGCGACCGCCAGGGCGAGCTCCGCAACACCGACGAGGTGTGCGTGCATCGCCGGCTCGCGCTCGCGCAGGATGCGCAGCAGCACGGCACGCGACTGATGGCCAGCGGATGAGCTGCGACGACCCTTGTCGGCGTACATCCGTCGGTCGGCCACCTGCAGCACCTCCGACGGTGCGGCGGCGTCGGCGGGAATCACGACCATGCCGGCCGAGCTGGTGACTGCGAACGCCTCACCGGTCTCGGTGAGCGATGCCCGCACGGCGTCCGCGAGCCTGCGCGCGCCGGCCATGTCGCGGCGCGCAAGGACGCAGAACTCGTCGCCGCCGAGTCGATAGGCCTTACCTTGCTCGCCGACGGCTTCCTGGAGCCGCTGGCCGAGCCGGCTCAGCAGCTTGTCGCCGGCTGGGTGGCCGAACGCGTCGTTGTATGCCTTGAAGCCGTCGAGGTCGAGCACGATGCAGACACGCGGGTCGCCGATCGTCGCGCGGGCAACGGCGCGCTCGAGGTCGGCGAGCAACGATCGGCGGTTGGCGAGACCCGTGAGACCGTCGGTCAACGCCTCACGGCGGTTCTCGTCCATGGCTTGCTGTCCCTCGATGAAGGCGATCGCCATCCGGCCCGTTACGAGCAGCAGCGTCAACAGCGCGGGCAGCGCCGCCGCGTCGGGAACCACGTCAAATACCGCGAGTGTGACCAGTACGAGTGCGACGAGGCCACAAACGAACGGCACCAACACCAGGCGCCGATCGCTGTCACGTGGCGCGGCCGGCGAGCCGACCGGCTGCCAGGCCGCGAGAGCGACCAGCAGCGCAGCGGCCGGCCAGCCGGCATCGAGTATGCCGCCAGTCACATAGGTCCCGCGCGCGGTCTCGACAAGGTAGATCCCGTCGGAGATCGCCATCGCCGTCAGACCGACGCCGATCAGCGTCCAGCGCCGCCCTGGACGCCAGCCCGATAGTCCGAAGACAAGGATCACAAAGCCCAGCAGGACGACGTCGAGCACCGGGTAGGCAAGCGTGATGGCAAGCTCGACCGTGTCGTTGGATGAGACGTCGAAGGCCGGGAAGGCGATCACGAACGCGATCGCGGTCGCGCACGACGCTCCGATGATTCCGTCGACCCAGAGATCCCGCGACGCCAGGCCAGCCTGGTTGCGGATCAGCAGCACGAGCGTCGCATAGGCCAGCGGGTAGAAGCTGAGGTAGAGCGAGTCGGCGACCGACGGTGCCCCGCCACCGGCGAGCGTCGCAAGGTCGGTGTTCCAGTAGACGTCACCGAGCGTCCAGGAGACGATCGCGGCGGTCATCAGCGACCAGGCGAGCCGCTCGGCAGGCGCCGTCAGCGCGCGCCAGAGGCACGCGATCGCCGCGGCGGCGAGCAGCGCCACATAGAGCCAGTCGTCGAAGGCGGAGTTCGCCCAGTCGCCGAAGAGGCCGAGGGTGTGCAGGGCGAACAGGCCCCAGACGATGCCCACTAGGCCGATGATCGCCTTGCGCTTGTGGGGTCCGAGAAGTGTCCGCATCGTGTTTGGGGGAGCACGGGGACCAGCCCATCCTCTCTCATCAGGCCTATCGGCAGTCTGCGATCAGCGGTTGAGCGGTGAGCGCGCTGGCCCATGACAGCTGTCCACGACTAGACTCGCCGCCGATGACGCGCCAGAGCGGCTATCTGCTGCCCACCGAGAAGGAGGCGCCCGCTGACGCGGAGGCGATCTCACACAAGCTGATGGTCCGCGCGGGCCTGATCCGACAGCTCGGAGCGGGCATGTGGACGTACCTGCCGGCCGGCTGGCGTGCCCACCGTCGCGTCGAGCAGATCATCCGCGAGGAGCAGGATGCGATCGGCGCCCAGGAGATGTTGATGCCGGTCATCCAGCCGGCCGATCTTTGGCGGCGGACTGGTCGCTACGGCATCGACGAGCTGTTCAAGCTGCAAGACCGCAAAGGCGCCGATCTGGTGTTGGCGATGACGCACGAGGAGGCGCTGACCTTCCACGTAGCGCGCGAGGTCCGCTCCTATCGCGACCTGCCGCTGATGCTCTACCACTTCCAGACCAAGGAGCGCGACGAGCCGCGACCGCGCGCCGGGGTGCTGCGCACACGCGAGTTCATCATGAAGGACGCCTACTCTTTCGATCGTGACGCCGAGGGGCTCGACCGCTCTTACGAGCGCCAGATCGATGCCTACGACCGGATCTTCGAGCGCTCCGGTCTCGAGTGGTACCGCGTCGAGTCTGACGTCGGCATGATGGGCGGCGTCGGCGCCCACGAGTACATGGCGCCGTGCGCGGCGGGCGAGAACGAGGTCGCGCTGTCCGACGCCGGCTATGCGGCGAACATCGAGATTGCCAGCGCCGAGGCGCAAGCCGTCGAGGGGCTACCGGAGGCGCTCGACAAGCCCGAGCCCGTCGAGACCCCTGGTGCGAGCTCAATCGAGGATGTATCGCGTCTGCTTGGCGTTCCGCCGGGCGCGCTGATCAAGGCGATGCCGGTGATCCGTGACGATGGGCGTCCCTTACTTGTTCTGGTTCGTGGAGATCATCGGCTCAACGAGATCAAGCTGCAGAACCGCCTTGGCGCACCGGCGCGCCAGGCAACCGAGGAGGAGATCCACTCGGTGTTCGCGGCTCCACCCGGCTTCCTCGGGCCTGTCGCGGCGCGCGTCCCAGTGCTTGCCGACGAGGCGCTGCGCGGGTTGCACGGCCTAGTCGCGGGTGCCAACGAGCCCGACCGCCACCTGCGCGGCGTCGATCCCGGCCGCGACTTCGAGGTCAACTGGGGCGACGTACGCGACGTCGTAGCCGGCGACCGCTGCCCGAACGGCGGCACGATTCGGATCGAGCCGGCGATCGAGGTCGGCAACATCTTCAAGCTCGGCACGCGCTACACGGAGCCGCTGAGCGCCCGCTTCCTCGACGAGAACGGCAAGGAGCACGACATCTGGATGGGGTCCTATGGAATCGGCCCGGCGCGGATCGCCGCGGCCGCTGTCGAGCAGTACGCCGACGAGCAGGGCATCGCCTGGCCGCGCGCGCTCGCGCCATTTGACGTCCATCTCGTCACGCTCGGCAAGGAGGGCGAGGAGGCACGCACCGTTGCCGACCGCCTCTACGACGAGCTGCGTGAGACCGGCCTCGACGTCCTCTACGACGACCGCACCGCCAGCGCAGGGGAGAAGTTCGCCGACGCCGAGTTGCTCGGCGCGCCGCTGCGCCTGACCGTCGGCCGCAAGGGGATCGAAGCCGGCGAGATCGAGGCCCAGGTGCGGCGCGGCCAGGAGAAGCGGACGCTGCCGCTCGAGGGCGGCGTCGACGCGGCCGCGGAGCTGTGGCGCGCGCTCCCCTGAAACGCCTCTCGGGCATCGACCGCTCCGGCGGTCCGCCGCCCGAGACGCAGAAGGGCCAGCCGCTGCGGCCCTGGACGATCCCCAACGCGATCTCCTACGTGCGGATCGCGCTGCTGCCGGTCTTCCTCGTCGTGGCGCTCGGGTCCGGCGACGGCCGCGGCTTCGCCGTCGCCGGTCTCTTCTGGCTGATCGCCTGGGGCGACCAGCTCGACGGGCTGGCGGCACGCCTCACCGGCCAGTACAGCCGCCTCGGAGCCCTGTTGGACCCATTGACCGACCGCGCGCTGGTGATCTCCGGCGTGATCGTCTGCTGGCACTTCGAGCTGCTGCCGCGCTGGGCACTCGCGGTGCTCGTCGCGCGCGAGCTCGCGATGCTCGTGCTCGCCCAGTTCGGCCTGCGTGTCGGGATGGACCTGAAGATCAACATGGTCGGCCGCTGGGCGGTCTGGCCGGTGATGTTCGCGATCTTCCTGACGATGATCGTCGACACGTGGATCGCGACGGCCTCGCTCTACATCGGCCTGGCGCTGACGCTCTGGGCGACGGCGATCTACTTCGCTGACGGCTACCGCTTCATGCAAGCGCGCAACCGACCCTCAAGCTCGACTTGATGGTGGGTCTATACTCGTCCTCCTAGCCACGAAAGGAATGGGCGAGTAGATGGACGACACCACCTTCCCTGATCTCGGCGCACTGTCCGATCAGGAGCTCAAGGAGCTGATCGACGGTCTGACCGTGGAGGAGCAGGAGGTCTCGTACCGCCGCCGCATCCTGCATGGCAAGATCGACATCCTGCGCGCCGAGCTCGTAAACCGGCTGCGCAAGAAGCACGAGGCCGGCGAGTCCGCGATCAGCGGGGCCGACGTGCAGCAGCTGACCGACATCCTGTCGGGCAAGGCGATCCCCAACAGCGACGTCTAGACCGGAGGCCGCGATGCACTGCCCCGAGTGCGGCTTCGTCAACGTCGAGGGCGCCAACTACTGCCAGAAGTGCGGAGCCTTCCTGCCCGACGTTGAGGAAGAGGGCGGCAACACCACGGCGGCGTACCAGTTGGACGAATCAGGCGATCTGCGGCCGGTAGACATCGACGAGGTGGCGGCCGATGGTGCCACGCTCGCGATCCGCTCGGGCGGGGGGCGTGCCGGGGAGGTCTTCGAGGTCAAGGGCGATCGCACTCAGATCGGCCGCAGTCCCGACGCTGAGGTCTTCCTCGATGACGTCACGGTCTCACGCAACCACGCTCTGCTCGTTCGGCGTCGCGACGGCCTCTACGTCGACGACCTCGGCTCGCTCAACGGGACGTACGTGAACCGGCGGCGAATCGAGTCGCACAAGCTTGCCAACGGCGACGAGCTGCAAGTTGGCAAGTACAAGCTCACCTACCTGGAGCGCTGACATGGCGCAAGCCGAGATCGACACCACCGATATCCCCCCGATTCAGGGCAAGGCCCTGACGATCGGCGCCGTCTGCAAGCAACTGGAGCGTGAGTTCCCCGACATCTCGATCTCGAAGATCCGTTATCTCGAGGATCAGAAGCTGCTCACCCCGCGCCGTACGGCGGGTGGCTACCGGCTGTTCACGGCAGCTGACGTGACACGGCTGCGGACGATCCTGCGCCTCCAGCGCGACGAGTTCCTGCCGCTGCGAGTGATCCGCCAGGAGCTCGCGTCAGGACGCGCGGACAGCGGCGACGACGTCTCGAAGCCGAGCGGACCTGATCCAAAGTCGTTGCGCCGCGCGACGGTCGCGGGTGCCGCCGAGTCGCTCTACCGGCTCGACGAGGTGCTCGACGAGACCGGCGCCGAGGCGAGCCTGGTCAAGGAGCTCGAGGAGTACGGCGTGATCCGCGGCGAGCGCCGCGACGGCGAGATGCTCTATGACGAGACCGACCGCGAGATCGTGCGTGCGGTGACTGAGCTCAAGCGCTACGGCGTCGGCGGGCGCAACCTGCGCGTCTTTCGCACCTCCGCCGATCGCGAGGCCGCGTTGCTCGAGCAGATCCTCGCCCCGGCGCTGCGCTCACGTAATCCCGAGCGGCGCAAGGAGGCAGTCGAGACGCTCGAGAACCTCGCCGCGATCGCGTCGCATCTCAAGCACCTACTGCTGATCCGCGATCTGCGCAAGATCGCAAAATAGGCTGACGGCATGCCGACGGTCAGCCGCAGCCGCGTCGTCGCGGCGATTCCCGAGCACGTCTGGGACGTCGTGGCCAACCCGGAGCGACTGACCGAATGGTGGCCGAATGTCCAGCGCGTCGAGGAGTCCGACGGGAAGGCGTGGACGACGGTGCTCGCCTCACCGAAAGGCGGCAAGCTGCTGCGTGCCGACTTCAGCCTCGTCGCCTCTGAGCACCCGCGCCTGCGTAGTTGGCGCCACGAGGTGGCAGCGTCGCCGTTCGAGCACGTGCTGACCGATTCCGTGACCGACATCCGGCTGGAGCCGGTCGAAGGAGGGAGGACCGAGGTGAAGATCAGCGAGCAGATGGGCCTGCGCGGCTTCTCGCGCCTCGGCGGCGGTCAGGTCAAGCGAGCAGCCCAGCGCAAGATCGACCGCGCCCTCGACGGTCTGGAGCGGCTGTTCTCATGATGCGCTGGTGGGGGTGGGGGCGCGATGAGGAGGCGATCGAGCTGCCCGATGCGGCGGCCGAGCTGCTGCGTGGCGAGCTGGGGCTGAGTGGGGACGAGCGCGGTGCGCGCGTCGAGCTCGACGCGGTCGGCGTAGCGCCGACGCGGTTGAGCGGCGGCGCTCGGCAGGCGCTGAGCGCTGTCGTGGGCGTCGAGGCGGTCGCCAACGGCCACGACGTCCGTGTCGCTCACGCGGCCGGCCGCAGCTATCCCGATCTCATCCGGCTGCGCGCGGGCGATGCCTCAGGCGCACCCGACGCCGTCGTCTTCCCGTCCGAGTCTTCCCAGCTCGCGCCGCTGCTCACCGCCTGTGCGCAGCACGGCGTCGCGGTGATCCCGTTCGGCGGCGGGACCAGCGTCGTCGGGGGTGTCGAGGCGCTACCGGGTAGCCACCACGCGGCGATCACGCTCGACCTCTCGCGCCTGCAGTCAGTCATCGACGTCGACACGACCTCCCTGACCGCGACCGTCGAGCCCGGCATCTTTGGCCCCGAGCTCGAGCGTCAGCTCGGCAGTGCGGGCTTGACGCTCGGCCACTTTCCGCAGTCGTTCGAGTACTCGACGGTCGGTGGCTGGGTTGCGACCCGGTCTGCGGGTCAGGCCTCGACGGGCTATGGCCGGATCGATGAGCTCGTAGAGGCGGTTCGTTGCGTAACGCCAGCAGGAGAGCTAGCGACGCTCGACGCGCCCGCCAGCGCGGCGGGCCCGTCACTGCGTGAGCTGGTTGTCGGCTCGGAGGGCGTGCTTGGCGTGATCTCCGCCACGACTTTACGTATCCGCCCGGCGCCGGCGCAGCAGCGCTACGAGGCGTGGTCGTTTTCGTCGTTTGAGGCCGGCGCCGCAGCCTTCCGGGCGATGGAGCAAGCAGGAGCCTCGCCGGACGTTGCCCGTCTCGCCGACGAAGAGGAGACGCGACTGACGATGGCACTTGGGTCGACCGGCGGCCTCTCTGAGAAGCTCGGCAAGGCCTACCTCCGCGCTCGCGGCCAGGAGGGGGGCTGCATCGCGTTCACCGGTTTCGACGGCACGCCCGACGACATCGCCCGCCGTCGTGGCCGCACCGCCGAGATCTTGCGCGCGCATGGCGCTGTCGGGTTGGGGACAAAGCCAGGCCGCTCCTGGCTGCGCGGCCGCTTCGCCGCGCCCTATCTGCGCGACGCGCTGCTCGACCGCGGCGTGATGGTCGAGACGCTCGAGACGGCCACTACCTGGAGCAATCTGTCAAACCTCTACAAGGCTGTAGGCGACGCGCTGCGTAGCACGCTCAGCGAGCGTGGAACGCCACCGGCCGTCATGTGCCACATCTCCCATCTCTACCCGTCCGGCGCGTCGCTCTATTTCACCTTCATCGTCCGCCAGCAGCAGGGCCGAGAGCTGGACCAGTGGCGCGCCGCCAAGACCGCCGCCTGCGACGCGATCGTCGCCGCTGGCGGCACCCTGACCCACCATCACGCGATCGGAACCGACCACCGCGCCTGGATGCCCCAAGAGATCGGCGCGCTCGGCACCGACATCCTCCGCACCGTCAAAGACCGCGTCGACCCCGCCGGGATCATGAACCCCGGCAAGTTGTTGCCTCACAGCTAGGACCGATCGCGGGCGGCATCTGTCGCAGATCCGTAGCGTGCGTGTCTTGTTCTGTATCTGGTGACCTACGCCGTCATAGGGGGTGCGGTAAGCGCCCACTACATTTGGCTGGCGATCAGAGAGGAAGGACGCTTCGAGCTGAAGTCGCAGAGGCGACGCCGTAGGGCGCGAGCGGCGACTAAGGGGTCGTAGTCGTTCCGGTGCCCTGGCTGGAGCTGGCGCCGCCGGCGCCCTGCTGCTGGCGGATGGCGGAGGTTTGGGCGCGGACGATCGGGTTGCCGGAGTTGGAGGTATCGCGGTCGACCTTCTCGCGGGTGATCTCGAGGTAGCGGTAGCTCTTGTAGTTGGCCGGGAAGGGAGCGGCGCCGGCGAAGTTGCCGTTCTTGTCGGTGACCTGGGCGCCGAGCGAGCGGGCATCCTCGGGCGAGTTGGCGAGCCAGACCTCGTATGCCTGGCCGTCTTGGGTGCGCGGCAGCTTGGCGACGATGCGAACCTCGCATCGGCCACCGGTATTGGTCACCTGGGCGACAGCGGCGGCATTGGCACCGCGCTTGACGGGCTCGAGGACGACCTGTCCAACACTGCCCGACTTCGAATCCTCGCCGCACCGTCCGCCGACCGCGTCAGCGCTGTCGTCACCGCCTCCGGTCAGCAGGCCAACGGGCCAGATCAGCAAGACAAAGAGCAGGACGACCGCACCGGCAGCGATCCCGGCGATGCGGCGTCGTTTGACGATCGCGGCGGCCTCCGGCGTCAGCGGAGCCCGGGGCGCGGAGGGCTTGTGCTGCTTCTCGGCCTTCGCCTTCGGCTCGGGCGCGCTGTCACCTGACGGGATCGTCGGTAGCTCGCCCTTCGGGTATAGGTGCTCGAGCGAGTCGAGCACCGAGCCGGACCAAGCACGGGCCGCCTCGGAGCGGCGTAGATGGCCGCGGGTCGAAACGGCCTCGGGGGCGGCCTGCTGGCCGAGCAGGTAGTCGGCGATCTGTGCGCGCCAGCCATCGTCGACGGCGGCGGCGCTGACCGGCGCGAGACTGGTGAGTGCGTCGCGCGCCAGCTCGCGCACGCGGTTCTCGGGCATGCCGAGTGTGTCGGCGAGCTGGTCGTAGCTCTGACCGCGCTTCAGGATCAGGTCGACGATCGCCCGCTGCTGCGCCGACAGCTGGTCGTAGGAGGCCATGCGGGCGGGAACGATAGCCTGCCGGCCGTGTCCGAAGATGCACCAGCGGCGAACGCCGCTCAAACGCAGTCCCTCAACGACGTGCTCGGCTTCGAGGTCGGCGAGTTCGACGAGGAGCAGATCAGCGGCAGCTTCCAGGTCGAGGATCGCGTCCGCCAGCCGTTCGGGATCGTCCACGGTGGCGCGTACGCGGCGTTCGCGGAGACGCTCGCGTCGGTTGGGACCTACTTCGCCGTCGAGGGCAACGGTGAGATTGCCGTCGGCCAGAACAACGACACGAGCTTCATGCGCCCGGTCTCGTCGGGAACGGTGCACGCGAAGGGCACGCGCCGCCACCGTGGCCGCACGAGCTGGATCTGGGACGTCGAGTTCAGCGACGACCAGGGTCGCATCTGCGCGATCTCGCGTGTGACTATTGCGGTGCGGCCGGCGCCGGCGAGCTAGTTGTTCGCGTATTCCGGCCGTAGCGGTTCGTGATCGGTAGCCGCCGGTCGCGGCCGAAGGCGCGCGTCGAGATCCGAACGCCGGGCGGGGCCTGGCGGCGCTTGTGCTCGGCGGCGTCGACCAGGGCGATCACGCGCGCAACCTCGTCGGCCGGATAGCCGCGCGCGGTGAGCCCAGCGGCGTCGAGATCCTGCTCGACGTAGCCCTCGAGAATCGCGTCCAGCAGGTCGTAGGGGGGGAGCGAGTCGTCGTCGCGCTGGTCGGCGCGCAGCTCGGCCGACGGCGGCCGATCGATCACGCTGACCGGGATCAGCTCATTGTCGGCCTGTTCGTTGCGCCAGCGGACGAGCCGGTAGACCCAACCCTTGAACACGTCTTTGAGTACCGCGAAGCCGCCGGCCATGTCGCCGTAGAGCGTCGAGTAACCAACTGAGAGCTCAGACTTGTTGCCGGTCGTCAGGACCAACCAGCCGAACTTGTTCGACAGTGCCATCAGCAAGTTGCCACGGATCCTCGCCTGAAGGTTCTCCTCGGTGAGGTCGGGATCGCGGCCGGCAAAGGTCTCAGACAGCAGATCCTCATAAACCGTCATCGCGTCACCGATTGGCAGCTCGTGAATGTCGGTACCGAGATTCGCGGCGATCGCGCGCGCGTCCGCCTGAGTCGCGTCGGAAGAGTGGGGGGACGGCATCACAACGGTATGGACGCGCTCGGGGCCAAGCGCGTCGACGGCGACCAGAGCTACCAGCGCGGAGTCGATGCCGCCCGACAGCCCGAGCACCACGCCGCCGAACCCGTTCTTATCGACGTAGTCGCGCACGCCCGTCACGAGCGCGGTGTAGAGCTCGTCCTCGGGCTCGAGCAGCGCTGCCCTGAAGGCGGGCAGCGTGTCGGAGCCGGGAATCGTCGCGCGGCTCGAGGCACGCAACGAGCCGAGCCGGTCGACGGCCTGACTATGGCCTGAGCGGGCGAGACGGGCCGCCTCGCGGTGGCGTGGGTCGCGCAGGCGGCCACCGGCGATCGCGCCCAGATCGAGTGAGCACACGGTGATCGACTCCTCGAACTGCGGCGCTCGGGCGACGATCTCGCCCGTGTGGTCGATCGCGACGCTGTGCCCATCGAAGACCAACTCGTCCTGCCCTCCGACGGCGTTGCAGAACAGCACCGAGACGAGGCTGTCGCGTGCGCGCTGGGCAAGCATCCGCTCGCGCTCCAGCCCCTTGCCGTGGTGGTAGGGCGACGCCGACAAGTTGACGACGACTTGCGCGCCAGCGAGCGCCTCGGCGGTCGCCGGCGGACCCGGCTCCCAGATGTCCTCGCAGACGGTGATTCCAACCGTCGCGCCGTTGATCTCGACGGTGGCGGGCGTCGTCCCGGCCTGGAAGTAACGCTGCTCGTCGAAGACACCGTAGTTCGGCAGCCGCAGCTTTCGATAGATGCCAGCGACGCGCCCGTCGGCGAGCACGGCCGCCGAGTTGTAGACGTCGTCGTCGCGCTCGGGGAAGCCAACCACCGCGACGACATCCACTGCCTGGGTGGTCAGCTGCTCAAGCGCCGCGGCCGCGTCGTCGAGGAAGTGCGGTTTCAGCAGCAGGTCCTCAGGTGGATAGCCGGTTAGCGCCAGCTCCGGAAAGACGACCAGCGCCGCGCCACGCTCACGCGCCTGTACGGTCGCGGCCGCGATCCGATCGGCGTTGCCGGCGATGTCGCCGACCGTCGAATTGATCTGCGCAAGCGCGCAGCGCAGCGGCTCAGGGCGCTGAGACATGGCTGAAGTATGGCCTAGCGGAGGCGCGCAGCCGGACCGGTCCCAGATCGGCGTGGAGCGGCTTGGTGGGAGCGAGGTCCGGCGAGCACCGCAGCAATGCTTACGCCGCTGCGGTCACGGCCGCGACGGTCGCTGCCGTGCAGCTGGCAAGCCGCTCTGGCTCGAGCTCGACGAGCGTGTAGCCGTCACCGCCGGCGGCCCAAACCGTCGAATAGCTCAGCAGCAGCTCGTCTACCACGACCGGCAGGCCGTGCCCGAAGGGCGGAACGCCGGCGGCCGTGAATCCAGTCGCGGCGCGGGTCTCGCCGCTGCTCGCCAGCCTGATCTCGGCGACGTCGAGCGCGTCGGCGAGCAGGTCCAGGTCGACGAGACAGTCGGCCGAGGCGACGCAGACGATCGGGTCGCCGTCAGCGACGTAGACGGTGCAGCTCGCGATCCGCGCAGCGCCACAGCCGACTGCGGCGGCTGTGGCGGCGACCGATGCACGTGTGTCTGGCAGGCGCTGGACGTTGACGTCCAGGCCGAGGTCGCGCGCGCTATCGATGACTTTGGATCGCATGGTTGGCGTCTCCCGCGACGCCTTCCTCAGTTGATACCAGTGTTAACGCCAAATCGCCATTGTTCGGTCTGACCAAAAGGCAGACGCGCGTTATACCGATTGGCAGGGAAGTCAGGTCGAGCGGGCGACTGCATCGGAAGCGAGCAGATCTTCTGCTGGAGCATCCGGCGGGGGTGAGGTGAGCTTGCGCCCAGCGGCCTCGGCTAGCTCGGCGAGCGAGTCATGGAGATCGACCGCGAGGTCGTCGAGGTCGTACATCACGTCGAAGTCCCCGACGAGACCGAAGTCCATCCGTCCGTCGTAACTCAAGATTGCGATGCCGACGCCCTGATTCTTCGCCAGCGGAACGAGCGGAAATGGGTCGATCACACGGCGGCCGAGCAGGTAGAGCGGGATCTGCGGCCCGGGGACGTTGGTGATGACGAGGTTGAAGAACCGCTGCCTGCTCATCAAGCGCGCGGCCTGGCCCATGATCGTCGGCGGCGCGAAGCCGCTCATCTCGGTCAGTGCCTGCGCGCCGATCGCCTGCCCGCCCTCCTTGAGGTGGCCCATCGACTCACGCACGATCTGCTGGCGGGCGACCGGATCCTGGCACCAGACCGGTAGCGGCGCCATCATCGCGGCGATCTGGTTACCAAGATCGCTCGCCTGCTCGGCGGTGCGCACGCTGACCGGGACCATCGCCTTCAGCTCGAGCCCGTCCGTCGAGACCCCGCGGCGACGCAGGTGGCGACCGAGCGCGCCGGCGACCACCGTCAGGACGACGTCGTTGACGGTCCCGCCGAGCTCGTTCTTGATCGCCTTGACATCGACGAGGTTGGCCCGCACCCACGTAAAGCGGCGGTGCGGGCCGATCGGGCGGTTGTAGGGGCTGCTGGGAGCCGGGCTGAGGCCAGCCCAGGCCATCGCGCCCAGGCCCGTTGCGGTGGTGACGGCCTCGCGGGCGATGCGGCGCGGCGCGCGGAAGATGGCGCGTACGGAGCGGGCGGCCTCGGCAGGGATCGTCGCACGCTCAACAAGCGCCTCGCCGAGCAGCTGCGCCTGCGTCGGCAGCGGGCGGGGGAGCCACTGATTGCCGGGGTCGGCGGGCGCCACCGGATCGGGCTGGGTATCGAACAGGACGGTGACGATGTCGACGCCGGAGATCCCGTCGACGAGCGCATGGTGGGTCTTCGACAGCAGTGCGAAACGGTCGCCCTCGAGCCCATCGACCAGCGAGATCTCCCAGAGCGGCTTGTCGCGGTCGAGTGGCTGCGCGAAGACTCGTCCGGCGAGGTCGCGCAGCTGCTCCTCGGTGCCAGGCGCAGGCAGGCCACTGTGGCGGAGGTGGTAGCGCAGGTTGAGGTGCGGGTCGTCAACCCAGCGCGGCCGTCCCTGGCCGAACGGCACGAAAGCAAGCCGCTGACGGAAGCGCGGCACCAGGTGCAGCCGGCGGTCGATGTGCTCGAGCAGCTCGTCGTAGTGCGGCGCTTTGCCCTCGAAGACGATCACCGACGCGACGTGCATGTGGGCCGAGTCGTCCTCCAGGTGGAGGAAGGACGCATCTAGTCCGCTGAGTCGGTCGCCCTGCATGGACTCGACACTCTAGAGCGAAAGTGCGAGCTGTCCCGGGGGCGGGGCGGCGGCGTGCGACTCACGCCGTTCCTCCATCCCCGCGATGCGCACACCGAGCAGCCGGACCGGTCGCTCGGGGTCGAGCGCGCGCAACAGCTCGAGCGCGACGCCGTGAACCGTCGCGTAGTCGTTCGTTGGCCCGTCGACCGTCCGGGCGCGCGTCAGCGTCGTCCAGTCGTCGAGCCGCAGCTTGATCCCGATCGTGCGCCCGCTGCGACCGTGCTGGACGAGCTCGTCGCAGAGCTGGCGCGCCAGCCGCTCCAGTGCGGGCTCGAGCTCGCCGAGGCCGTTGAGGTCTACGTCGAAGGTTGTCTCGCGCGACTCCGACTTGCGCACGCGCTCGGTCTCCAGCGGGCGATCGTCCTCGAAGCGCGCGAGCCGCGCTAGCTGCGGACCGAGCCGCCCTCCAAACCATTCGGCGAGCAGAGCGTCGGAAGTCGCGGCCAGCTTGTCAAGGCGATCGATTCCCTGTCCCGCCAGCCGTTCGACGGTCTTCGGCCCGATGCCGGGGATCAGCGCGGGGGAGGCGCCTGCGAAGCGCTCACGAGCCTCGGCCAGCGTCAATGCGAGGAACCCATTCGGCTTGTCAGCGTCGGAGGCGACCTTCGCCACCAACTTGTTCGGTCCGATGCCGATCGAGCAGGCAAGGCCGGTCTTGTCAGTCACAGCGCCCTTTAGCCGCCGCGCCGCTGCGCGCCAGCGTTCGATCCCCGTGAAGTCGAGATAGGCCTCGTCGAGCCCCATCTGCTCGACGCGCTCGACGTGATCGCGCAGCACCTCCATCACCACCCGCGAACGCGATCGGTAGAAATCGAACTCCGGCGGGACGAAGATCGCGTCGGGACACAGCCGCCGCGCCCGTGCCGCCGGCGTCGCCGAGAAGATGCCGAACTTCCGTGCCTCGTAGCTCGCCGTGGTAACGACTGCTCGCGGGCCAGTGCCGGCGATCACAACCGGCTTGCCGCGCAGCTCCGGTCGCCGCTGCAGCTCGCACGCGTAGTAGAACGCGTCCATATCGAGGTGCGCGATGCGGCGATCGTCGGCTACGGGCATCACCCGTCCACGATACGCCCGCGCCACGACGGTCTCCGGCACCTGCCGGCCGAGATATCGTGACCTCTGCGATGGGGGAGCCAAAGTTCAGCCAGGCCCGCTTTCCGAGCCTCCAGATCTCAGCAGGCCACTACGAGAGCTTCTACCTCAAGGCCAGTCACCCGACGGAGCCGGTGTCGATCTGGATCCGTTACACGGTCCACAAGCGGCCTGGGCACACAGCGCTTGGATCGCTTTGGTTCACGTTGTTCGATAGCCGTGAGGACGGGCCGTGGGCCGTCAAGGTCACGACAGACGACGTCGGCACTGGACCTAGCGAGTACATCCACGTCGGCGAGGCGCGCTTTGAGCCCGGGCGGGTCACGGGATCAGCCGACGAGGCGTCCTGGGATCTCAGCTTCGAGCCACCGGAGGAGCCGTTTCATCATCTGCCGCGCGACTTCATGTACCGCGCGCCGCTGCCGCGAACGAAGCTGCTCAGCCCATACCCGGATGCCCGCTTCAGCGGCCGGATACAGGCCGCCGGGCGCAGTGTTGACCTCGACGGTTGGCGTGGCATGGTCGGGCACAACTGCGGTGCCCAGCACGCCGAGCGCTGGATCTGGCTGCATGGCGCCGGCTTCGACGGCCATGAGGACGCTTGGATCGACGCCGCGCTTGGCCGGATCAAGATCGGGCCGTGGACGACGCCGTGGATCGCCAACGGCGTGCTGTCGCTCGCGGGGGTCCGTCACCGACTTGGTGGTCTCGGCGCCACGCGCCGAACCGAGCTGGCCGAGCGGCCTGACGGCGCGACTTTCACGCTGCCGGGCAAGGAGATAACGGTTCAGGGCCAGGTAGGCGCCGACCGCAAGGACTTCGTCGGCTGGGTCTACGCGGATCCCGACGGCTCCGAGCACAACACCGTCAACTGCTCGATCGCCAACCTCGTCTTGACCGTTTCGCGGCCTGCACAGCCGCCTTTGACCCTCCAACTCGCCTCCGGAGCCGTCTACGAGCTCGGAATGCGCGAGAAAGACCACGGAATGGTCATTTAGCCCTTTCCAGACGGCTGAAAACTCAATGCCCGATAATGGGGATTATGTGAAGTCAGATAAGAAATGATCGCTGCCTCCGCCGCCGAGCACATCGAGCTGGTCGTGTTCGGGCTGCTCGTCGCCGTGGCCGCCCTGGCCGTTGTTGCGCGACTGGTGCGCGTGCCGTATCCGATCCTGCTGGTGATCGGCGGCCTGGCGATCGGATTCATCCCGGGCTTCCCGGACATCGAGCTCGATCCGGACCTCGTTCTGCTGGTCTTTCTGCCGCCGCTGCTCTACGCGGCGGCGTTCTTCTCGAATCTGCGCGAGCTGCGCGCCAACGCGCGGCCGATCAGCTTGCTGGCGATCGGGCTGGTCGTCGTGACGACGCTGGCGGTCGCGACTGTCGCCCACTACGCGATCGGCCTCGATTGGCCGGTCGCGTTCGTGCTCGGGGCGATCGTCTCGCCGACCGATGCAGTTGCGCCCGCAACCATTCTCCGGCGGCTGGGCGTACCGCGCCGCGTAGTGACGATCGTCGAGGGCGAGAATCTGACCAACGACTGGACCGCGCTGGTCACCTACAAGTTCGCTGTCGCCGCGGTAGTCACCGGCAGCTTCTCGCTGATCGAGGCTGGCCCTGAGTTCATCCTGACGGGCGTCGGCGGCGCCGCGATCGGCGTGATCGGCGGCCTGGCAATCGCGGCGGTCCGCAAGCGGCTCGACGACCCGCCGACCGAGATCACGATCTCGCTGCTGACGCCGTACGCCGTCTACCTACCCGCCGAGGAGCTGGGGCTTTCCGGCGTAATCGCCGCGGTGACGGTCGGCGTCGTGCTCGGCTGGCGTGCTTCGGAGCTGACGACGCACACCACCCGCCTGCAGACGTACGCGGTTTGGGAGATCCTCCAGTTCCTGCTCAACGCGCTGCTGTTCATCCTGATCGGGCTGCAGTTGCATACCGCCCTCGATGCCCTCGAGGGTCGCGACAGCGCCGAGCTGCTCGGCTATGCCGTGCTGGTGTCGGCCGTGGTGATCACTGTGCGGATCGCCTGGGTTTTCGGCCTAAGCGTGCTCGACCGCGGTGTGCGGCGCGAGATCGCGGGCCCGGAGGATGGCACGGGCTGGAAGGAGGTGACGCTGGTCGCATGGTCGAGCATGCGCGGCGCGGTCTCGCTCGCCGCCGCGCTCGCGATTCCGCTCCAGACCGACGCCGGCGCCGCCTTCCCCGAGCGCGACCTGATCCTCTTCCTCACTTTCTCGGTGATCATCGCGACGCTCGTCCTGCAGGGCCTCGCCTTCCCGCTGCTCATCCGCGCGCTGAATCTCGATGACGACACCTCCGACGCCGACGAGGAGCTCGACGCGCGGATCGAGACCGCCTACGCGGCGCTCGACCGGATCGAGCAGCTGTCCGAGGAGGGCTGGGTGCCCGAGGACACGATCGAGCGCGTGCGCGCGATGTACGACTACCGCCGCCGGCGGTTCAGCTCACGGCTCGACGACCACAGCCCTGAGGGCGAGTTCGACTTCGAGCAGCGCGCCGAGCTCTACCGGCGCGTGATGAACGAGGTGATCGACGCCCAACGTGCCACGCTGCGCCGGCTGCGCGACAGCGGCCAGATCACCGACGAGGTGCGGCGCAACGTCGAGCATGAGCTCGACCTCGAGCAGGCACGGCTCGAGCGCAGCGACCTGCCGGCTCAGCCGCGCTCGGCAACCAGCAGCGCCTGAGTCGCGCGGCCGATCATGCCGCGCTCGTCGTGGAGCGAGGTGTCGGAAAGTCCGATTCCGCTGCGCTCCGGGTAGGTGACCGCGTCGAGGCAGACCCACTCCCCCTCCGGGAGCCGCCGCAGGTTGACCGTGAGGTCGGTGTTTATGAAGATGTAGCGGCGGTAGTCGAGCGGGGCGCTGACGCCGTTGCCGGAGTCGGCGGCCGCCAGCACGCGGTCGAGCGGCACCGTCTTCTCCCCCTCGACCAGCGGCACGCTCATCCGCATCCAGGCGCGCGCCGGGCCCGGATCGACGAACCCTCCCTCGACGAACCTGACCTCCATCGCCGTGTGGTAGCCGACGTCCCATGGAACCGGGAAGAAGCTCTGTACGGCAGCGGTGTCGGGACCGCGGATCGGATCCGGCTCAGGTGGCTCCCGATCGATCTCGACCTCGGCCGTGCGGATCCGCCAGGCACGGGCTCGGATAACCGGCTCCCCCTCATGCAGCAGCTCGCCCTCGATCAGCTCGACGTTGCGCCCTGGCCGGACGATTTCGGTGCGCGTCTGCAGCCGCGCGATCGGTACCGGCCGCACGATCTCGTAGGTGATGCGCACGACTTGCGCGCCTTCGATCGTGCCCGCCCGGTCCAGCGCGCGGCCAAGCAGCGCGCACGGCGGGCCCGCGTGCTGGCTCTGCTCGTCCCAGGGGCCGCGCGTCAGCTCCGTAGCGGCGAAGCCATCGTCATCGGGTATGTAGAACGCCTCCGACACGGCGGCGATCCTATGGCGCGGCGAGGGGACGCAGTTGGCTGGCCGAATAGACTCCGCGGCCGTGGCCAAGCAGAGGCAACAGAAGATGCAGCAGATCCAGGTCGGCTCGCTCGCGGCGATCCAGCTTCTGGAGGACCGGACTGACGAGCAGCTCGTCAGCGAGTCCAAGCACCGTGTTGCCGCCAAAGCACTGCTAGCTGCGCGTGCTGCCGAGCGCTACGACGCCGACACGGCACGCAAGTACTTCAACGAGGCGCTGTCGGGCTGCCATCCGCAGGAGCGTCCTGCGTTGCGCCAGATGATGAACGCCTCGATGGCGCTTGCCGAGCGCCGCCCCGATGACCTCAAGGCCGCCGTCGAGAAGCTCGGTCAGGCGCCGCCGTCGGGCCGTCAGCTGTTCATGCTGCGGCTCATGGGCCTGATCGCGCCGGCGGCGAGCGCCGGCGCGATGGCGCGCGTGCGCGGCATCCTGATCCTCGTCCTGCTTGTGGTCGCGATCCTCGCGATTGGCTTCGGGCTCGCCAAGCTGATCGCGCTGCCGTTCGGTGGCGTAGGCACGATCGGCGGCCTGCTGCTCGGCTTGATCATCGTTGCCGCCGTGCTCGGCGGCCTGGCGTTCTTCGGCCGTCGCCGCCAGGCGAAAGCCGCCGCGGCGCGCGCCAGCGGCTAGTTCGCGTTCACTTTCGCCGTCACCTGCTCGATCACGACCGGCCGCGACGGCTGCTCGCTGGGAGTGCCAAGCGCCTCGATCCGCATGACGGTATCCATTCCGGACGTGACCTTGCCGACGATCGCGTACTCGGGCGGCAGGCCGGCGTCTTGCGCTGTGACGACGTAGAACTGGCTGCCTGAGGTTCCGGGCTTCTCAGCGCCGGTCTTCGCCATCGAGACGACGCCCTGCGTGTAGGTCGCGGTGCTCGGCGGCTTATCGACGGTTTTGTAGCCGGGACCGCCCATTCCGGTGCCGGTCGGGTCACCGCCCTGAATCACGAAGCCCGGGACGATGCGGTGGAAGATCGTGTCGTCGTAGAAGCCGCTGCGCGCCAGCGACGCGAACGACGCCGACGTGTTCGGCGCGCCCTTGGCGTCAAGCGTGACGGTGAAGTCGCCGCAGCTCGTCTGGAACGTGACGGTGCTGGTTCTCGCCGGGTCTAGCTTGAGGTGAGGCTTCTCCGCCCCGCCGTCGGGCTTCGCCGGCGGCGCCTTGACCTTCGCGCACTGCTGGCCGCCCTCGGCAGCCGTCTTTGTCGTATCGGCTCCGCCGCTCGAACCACTTGTGTCGGAGTCGTCGTCGCCACAACCGGCGAAGACGAGAACGGTGAGCAGGGCTATGAGTGCTGTCAGTGCGCGGATCACGGGAGGCAGCCTAATCCACTGCTGCGGTACTCGCCGGACCTCGCTCCCTCTAGCTCCAACCGTAGGCGGAGGACCGGTCCGGCTGCGCCCTACGCACTCGGCAATAGAGTTCCCGCGACGGTGACCCTCTCTCCCCTCCTCCAGCGCTACGACCAGGTCATCCTCGATCTCGATGGCTGTGTTTGGATCGGTGACGAAGCCGTGCCGGGCTCGCCGGAGGCGATCGCGGCGCTGCGCGAGGCCGGCAAACGGGTTGCGTTTGCCACCAACAACTCCTGGCATCCCGGTGAGGACCAGGTCGCGCGGCTCTGGGGCCACGGCATCCAGGCGTCGCTCAGCGACCTCGTCACCGTTGGCGGCGCGATGCAGCACCTGCTCAACGAGACGCGCCAGGGACGCAGCGCGTTCGTGATCGGCGGCGAGTCGCTGCACGCCAACGTCGCCGACGCGGGGCTCACCGTGCTCAACGGGACCGAACGGGCTGAGCATGCGGAGGTCGTGGTCATGGGCGGCACCGACCAGGTGACTTACGACGACCTGCGCGTCGCGACACTCGCGGCGCGACGCAGCGGCGACCTGCTTGCCACTGCCCGAGACCCTACGCTGCCGATGCCAGACGGCCACTGGCCAGGAACTGGCGCGCTGCTCGCCGCCGTCGAGACTGCCTCCGGGGTCACCGGCCAGATCGTCGGCAAACCGCAGCCACAGCTCTTCTACACGGCGCTCGACCGGCTCGGCGAGGGCCGCACGCTTGCGGTCGGCGACCGCCTCGACACCGACATCGCGGCTGCGACCTCTGCCGGCCTCGACGCCGCCCTCGTCCTCAGTGGCGGCATGACCCAGGACGAGGCTCAAACCGCCATTGCAACCGACGGCGCACCTCAGCCGATCGCGGTCGCCCCCGATCTCAGCACACTCGTCCTCGGCGCCTAAGGCGCGCCGCCACCCGGCCCAAGCAGTGGTGGACGATGGATGTCCCAGCAGCGGTTCCCAAGCGGATGGGACATCCATCGTCCACCGCGTACCTCCCCGACCGCGCCCATAGACTGGCGCCCGTGAGTCGCCGCTACGCAGTCATCTGCAACCCCGTCGCGGGCGGGGGTCGCGGCAGCAAGCGGCTTCCGCTAGCGGTCGCCGAGCTCGAGCGGCTGGGCGTGGAGCATCGGGTCGTGCAGACGCGCGACATCGACCACGCACGGAATGAGGCGCGAGTCGCAGTCGCCGCGAGCGAGACGGTCATCGCGATCGGCGGCGACGGACTGCTGCGCCCGATAGCTGCGGAGCTACGCGGCAGCGAGTCGGCGCTGGCGATCGTGCCCGGCGGCCGCGGCAACGACCTGGCGCGCGTGCTCGAGATCCCGACCGATACCGCCGCCGCGACGCGGATTGCCGTCGAGGGACGCGAGTGGCTGATGGATATGGCCACCGTCGACGGCGAGCCCTACCTCGGCATCGCCAGCTTCGGCTTCGACTCCGAGGCCAACCGGATCGCCAACGATGTTCGTCTGGTCCGCGGCAACATCGTCTATCTGTACGCGGCGGTGCGGGCGCTGATCGCCTGGAAGCCGGCGCGCTTCATGCTGACCATCGACGGCAAGCGCCACGAGCTGACTGGCTTCTCGGCCGGCGTTCCGAACTCGCGCGCCTACGGTGGTGGCATGCTCGTCGCCCCGCAAGCGGAGCTCGACGATGGCCTGCTCGACGTCATGGCGCTCGGCGACGTATCGAAGCTGTACTTCCTGTTTCGCCTGATGCCAAAGATCTTCAAGGGCACCCACCTCTCCGATCCGGGCTTCCACTACTGGCGTGGGACATCGATCGAGGTCGCCGCCGACCGCGACTTCACGATCTACGCCGACGGCGACCCGATCGGCCAGGTGCCCGCGTGCGTGGAGGTCGAGCCGCGCTGCCTGCGCGTGATCGTCCCGCGCTGATGTTCGGCCTCTGGCGCCTGCTCGCTCGTGGCGTGCGCGCGCTCAGTCGTCGTCTCGGTCGTGGCGGCGGAACGACGCTCCCCGGCCGGCTGCTGCTGCGCATCAGCCCCGGCGCGCTCGACCGGATGGGCAAGGAGCTCGACGACGGCGCCGCGGTGGTCTCCGCCACCAACGGCAAGACGACGATCTCGGCGATGATTGCCGCGATTCTCGAGCGCTCCGGCGAGCAGGTCGTCCACAACAGCGCCGGCTCGAACATGGGCTGGGGCGTCGCGACGGCACTGCTTGACGCGCGCCACGGCCGCGGCCAGCTCGGCCTGTTCGAGGTCGACGAGGCGTGGCTGCCCCAGGTCGCGCGCGCCCTGCATCCGGGGACCTACCTGCTCGCGAACCTCTTCCGCGACCAGCTCGACCGCTACGGCGAGCTCGAGACGCTCGCCGACGGCTGGGCCGGCTTGGTAGCCGAGCAGGACGGCAAGGCGCGCTTCGTGCTCAATGCCGACGACCCGCTTGTCGCCGATCTCGGTCGTGGCCGCGAGGGCGTCGTCTACTTTGGTGTCGAGGACGATTTGCAGGCGCTGCCCGAGCTGCAGCACGCCGCCGACTCCAAACACTGCCGTAACTGCGGCACGGCCTACGTCTACGACGCGATCTACCTCGGCCACCTCGGCCGTTACCACTGTCCTGGCTGTGGACGGTCGCGGCCTGAGCCGACGGTGGTCGCGACCCGCATCGTGCTCGACGGGATGAACTCGGCCGACGTCACGCTGCGCACCCCCATCGGAACCATTGATTTCCGGCTTCCCCTCCCCGGTCTTTACAACGTCTACAACGCGGTCGCGGCTGCTGCACTGGCGCTTGACCTTGGGGCATCGCTCGACGACGTAAAGCAGGCACTCGCCAGTTTTGGCGGGGCGTTCGGCCGCGTCGAGACGATCGCCGTCCCCCGTCCCGCCGGCAACGAGCGTCCCGTATCGATCCTGTTGATCAAGAACCCCGCCGGCGCTAACGAGGTCCTGCGGACCCTCACGCTAGCCGGCGAGCCGATCGACCTCTGGATCGCGCTCAACGACAACATCGCCGACGGCCGCGACGTCTCCTGGATCTGGGACGCCGACTTCGAGCTGCTTGTCGGCCACGTCCGGCGCGTCACGTGCACTGGCACGCGCGCCGAGGAGCTGGCGCTGCGGCTGAAGTACGCCGGGATCGAAGCCGAGACAGCGGTCGACCGCGATCTGGCCAGCGCGCTCGACGCGGCCGTCGCCGCCGGTGAATCGGGCCGCCCGCTCTACGCGCTGCCCACATACACGGCGCTGCTCGAGCTACGCGACCTGCTCAGCCAGCGCGGCCTCGCGGACCGATGGGCCGGCTGAGCGACTTCATCTTTGGCTACGGGTCGCTCGCCAGCGACCTGCTTGCCAACGTCGAGATCACCCGCCTGCGCGGCTACCGGCGCGTCTTCGGGGTCGCCGCCGACAACTCAGAGGAGATCGCCGGGTACAAGCGGTATCGCCTCTCCGGTGACAGCGTCTACCCGGGCGTCTACGTCGCCTTTCTCGACATCGTCGAAGACCCTGACAGCGTCATCAACGGGATCCTGGCCCCGGTTGACCCCGGCTCGCTCGCCGATCTTGATCGGCGTGAGCGCAACTACGATCGAATCGATGTGACGGCCACGCTCGAAAATCCACCCGACGGCCACGTCTGGGCATACCGCGGTTCACCCGACGGCCGTGCCCGCCTACAAGCCGGCATCGCTGCGGGGACGGCCGTCGTCCAGCGCAGCTATCTCGATCACGTTCACGACGGCTTTCGTCGCCTCGGCCACGCGGAGCACGACCACTTCATCGCAACCACAGAGCTCGACAGCCTGCCGCGGGTCGACCTCGAGCGCGTCGACATTCCCGCCGAACGGCCCGACAGGTGAGCGCGGCGGTCGTAGCCACCGACGCCGCGTGGCACGACGTCGAGTGCGGCTCATACAGAGCCGACTTCGAGCTCTGGCGCGAGCTGGCACGCGACCGCGGTGGCCCGGTCCTCGACATCGGCTGCGGCACCGGCCGCGTCGCGCTCGAGCTCGCGGCGGCGGGGCACGAAGTCATCGGTCTCGACGCTGACCAGCCACTGGTCACAGCACTCAACGTGCGAGCGGCAAAGGCCGGCGTACCAGCGAGTGCGCTCAGAGCGGACGCGCGCAGCTTCACGCTCAAACGTCGCTTCCCGCTGGCGATCGTGCCGATGCAGGTTGCCCAACTCGTTGGAGGGGCGACAGGACGGGCGACGATGCTCGCTACGTTGGCGCGCCACCTGGAGCCGGGAGGCCTGATCGCGTTAGCCCTCGCCGATCCGTTCGATGCGGTCGAGCCGGGCGATTCCCGTCCGCCGCTCCCAGACGTGCTCGAGATCGACGGCTGGGTTCTCTCGTCAACGCCGGTGGCCGTCCGCGACGAGGGTGACGCCGTCGCGATCGACCGCATCCGCCAAGCTGTCTCCCCGGCCGGCGACCTGACCGAGGAGCTCTCCTCGATCACACTCGACGACTGTGCCCCCGCGACGCTCGAGGACGAGGGCCGCGCCGCCGGCCTAACCGTTCTCCCCGCGCGCCACGTCCCGCCCACCGTCGAGTACGTCGGCAGCACCGTCGTCATGCTGGAGGCTCCGCGATGACCTCCCCCACGCTGCGCGTCTGCGCGCTCTATCCCGAGCTGATGAACATCTACGCCGATCGCGGCAACATCGCGATCCTGCGCGCCCGCTGCGAGTGGCGCGGGATCGGCTTCGCGCTCGCCTCCTCCACCCTCCGCGAGTCGCTCCAGGCCGGCGACCACGACCTCTTCTACATCGGCGGCGGCCAGGACCGCGACCAGGTCGCCGTCGCCGCCGACATGGTCGCCACCAAACGCGACGCCCTCCACGCGGCGCGCGACAACGGAGCCGTGGTACTCGCCGTCTGCGGCGGCTACCAACTGCTCGGCCACAGCTACCAGCTCGGCGACGACGAGCTGCCCGGTGTCGGCCTCGTCGACCTCAAGACCGTCCGCGAGGACGGCCCCCGCCTGATCGGCAACTGCGCCATCGAAGCCGACCTCGGCAACGGCCCCCAAACGATCGCCGGCTTCGAGAACCACGGCGGCCGCACCTACCTCGGCCCCAACGAGCGACCACTCGGCCGCGTCCTCTCAGGCCATGGCAACAACGGCAAGGACGGCCACGAGGGAGTCCACTCCCACAACGTCATCGGCACCTACCTCCACGGCCCCCTCCTCCCCAAGAACGTCTGGCTAGCCGACCGCCTAATCGAGCTCGCCCTCGGCATCGAGCTCTCCCCCCTCCCCGGCGACTCCGTCGAGGACGCCGCCCACGCCTCAGCCCGCCGCGCCGCCGGCGTCTGACGTTCCGACCTTCGAGGCCGCTGCGCTCCTACCACGCTCCATCCAGTGGTACAGGAACCGACGTTGTGCCCCCGCGGGTGGCGACGATTTTGCGTTCGCGGCGCAGGAACGAGCACGTGAACCAAAATCGGAGACAGGACCCGCGGGCAGCGCGCCCCGATCCCTAAGCCGTAGTCCCCAACACCCGCAACAGCTCGGATATCGAGGTCTTGCCGGCGCGGACTTTGGAGAGGCCGTCGTCGCGGAGGCGGCGCATGCCTTGCTTGACGGCGGCGGCGGCGATTGCCTCGGCGGATTGCTTCTCGACGATCAGCTCGCGGATCTCGTCGGTGATCTCCATCACCTGGTAGAGGCCGACGCGGCCGCGGTAGCCGGTCTGGGCGCAGCGGACACAACCGGGACCGGCGTCGTACCCGGTGAACGGCTCGCTGGCGTCGATGAAGCCGCTACCGGCCAGCGCTTCGGCGGTGATCTCGGTCTCGACGCGGCAGTCCTCGCAGAGCCGTCGCGCGAGGCGCTGAGCGACGACGCAGCTGATTCCGGAGGCGACGAGGAAGGGCTCGATGCCCATCTCGATCAGCCGCGCGACGCTCAGCGGAGCGTCAGTGGTGTGCAGCGTAGAGAGGATGAGGTGGCCGGTGAGTGCGGACTGGATCGCGATCTGGGCGGTCTCGCGGTCGCGGATCTCGCCGACCATCATCACATCGGGGTCGGCGCGCATCATGGAGCGCAGGCTGGTGGCGAAGTCGAGCCCGATCTTCGGGTTGACCTGGATCTGCTTGATGCCTTCGAGCTCGTACTCGACCGGGTCCTCGATCGTGATTAGCGTCCGCTCGGGAACGTTTATCTCACTCAGCGCGGCGTAGAGCGTCGTCGACTTGCCGGATCCGGTCGGCCCGACTGCGAGTACGCAGCCGTGCATCTGCGAGATCGCGGAGCGGAGTCGCGCGAGGTCGTCGGGCTCGAAGCCGAGATGGTCAAAGTCGAGCAGGCCGCGGCCCTTGTCGAGCACGCGCATGACGACAGCCTCGCCGTGGACGGTCGGCAGCGTCGCGACACGGATGTCGACGTAGTGGTCGTCGACGGTCAGGCCGATGCGGCCGTCCTGCGGCATCCGGCGCTCGGATATGTCGAGGTTGGCCATGATCTTGATCCGCGATACGAGGCCGGAGACCATGGTCTTTGGGACGGTCGTCGACTCGCTGACGACGCCGTCGACGCGCAGCCGCACGCGCATCGCGCCGGCCTCGCTGTCGAAGTGGATGTCGGAGGCGCCGCGCTCGACGGCCTCGGCGACGATCGAGTGGACGAGCTTGACGACGGGCGCCTCGTCGGCTGAGTCGCGCAGGTCGATGACCTCAGCCTCGGCCTGCTCCTCGACCTCGGCGACCGCGCTGTCGAGCCGCGTCAGGCGCCCGAGCAGCAGCTCGACATCGTCGTCGGTCGCTACGACGAGCCGGACCTCGTAGCCGGTCATCATCGCCAGGTCATCTGCGGTAAGGATGTTCGAAGGATCGGAGGTGGCGACGATCAGCGTCCGCTCGTCGGCGAAGGCGACAGGTACGGCACGGTGGCGACGCAGCACGGACGGGTCGATCAGCGAGGTGGCGGTCGGGTCGATCGACGCCACGTTCAGGTCGACGTGGTCGACGCCGTAGCGCTCGCCGACGGCGCGGGCGAGTTGGTCTGCGGTGACGACGTCGCTGGCGAGCAGTGTCTGGCCGGTCGTCGAGCCGGTATTGCGCGCCTCCTCGACGGCGCGCTCGACGGCCTCGCGGTTGGCATAGCCGAGCTCGACGATCACGTCGCCGATTCGCTTAGCGCCACCGCCACGCTGCGTCGGCGGCGTAAATCCGGCTAGGACAGGACTGGATTGATCGGCTGTGGCACCTGACACCCTTCGGGTATCGGCAGCCGTTGAAGAAGGTTGAGCTCTGGGATCAGCGACCAGTGGAGCCGAAGCCCCCGTCGCCACGCACGGTCTCATCGAGGCTGTCGACCTCCACGAGCTCCGGAGCCTCGTGGCGGACGATCACGAGCTGGGCGATACGGTCGCCCGGCGCGACATCGAAGACAGCTTCGCGATCAGTGTTCAAAAGCAGGACGCGGACCTCGCCGCGGTAGCCAGCGTCGATCAGTCCAGGCGCGTTGACGAGCGATATGCCGTGGCGGGCCGCAAGGCCTGAGCGCGGCAGCACGAGTCCCGCATGGCCCTCGGGAATCGCGACGGCGACTCCGGTACCGACACTTGCCCGTCCTCCCGGAGCCAGCGTGGCAGTCTCCGACGCCCGCAGGTCGTAGCCGGCGTCGTCGTCGTGGGCGCGGGTCGGGGCGGCGGCGGTCTCAGTCAGCCGCGCGAAGCGCAGCCTCATCCGGCGCCGTTCGAGGACGCGGCGCCTGCGCCGTTGGATTCGAAGCGCTCGAATCGCGACGCGGCGCTGACCGGCACGCGCGCGCGCACCCGGACACCGTCGGCCGTGTCCTCGCGCTCCATCTCGCCAGCGAGGTCGTGCAGCTCAGAAAGCCGTCCGCCCTCCTCATAGGGCACCAGCAGGTCCATCCGCCGCAGGCTCGACAGGAAGCGCGCCTCGACAGCCTCACGCAGGTCCTCAAGCCCCTCCCCCGTCTCGGCTGAGACCTGCACGGCCTGCGGAAAGCGGAAACTCAGCTCGCGGCGTCGCTCCTCGTCGAGCAGGTCCACCTTGTTCAGAGCGAACAGCCGTGGTCGCTCGCCCGCGCCAATCGCGGCGAGCACGTCCTCGACTGCCTCGAGCATCTCGGCCAGCTCCTCCTCAGGCGCCGACGCATCGGCGACGTGGAGTAGCAGATCGGCCTCGAGCGCCTCCTGGAGCGTCGCCCCAAAGGCGTCAACGAGCTGATGTGGCAGCTTGCGGATGAAGCCGACAGTGTCGGTCAGCAGATAGGTCCGCCCGGCGATCTCGAATGAGCGCGTCGTCGGGTCGAGCGTGTGGAAGAGCCGGTCGCGGACGCCCACCTCGGCGCCGGTCAGCGCGTTCAGCAACGTCGACTTGCCGGCGTTGGTGTAGCCGGCGAGCGCGACGGTCGGCAGCGCGGCGCGGTCGCGCTCGCGGCGCATCACCTGACGGGTGCCGTGCTGGTGGTCGAGCCGCCGCTTCAGCGCCGCGATCCGGTCGCGCGCCAGGCGGCGGTCGGTCTCGATCTGGCTCTCACCCGGGCCCCTGGTACCGATTCCCGCGCCCAGGCGCTCCAAGTGCGTCCAGAGCCCGCGCATCCGCGCGAGGTTGTACTCGAGCTGCGCCAGCTCGACTTGGAGCATGCCCTCGGCGCTGTGCGCGTGGTCGGCGAAGATGTCGAGGATGATCGCCGTGCGGTCGATCACCGGTACGCCGACGGCCTGCTCGAGATTGCGCTCCTGGCGCGGCAGCAGCTCGTCGTCGCAGGCGACGAGGTTGGCGTCGGCGTCCTTGACCGCCTGCTTCAGCTCCGCGAGCTTGCCTTTGCCGAAGTAACGGTCAGGATCCGGCTCGGGCCGTTTCTGGGTCATCTCCCCTACGACGGCGGCGCCGGCCGTTCGCAGCAGCTCGCGCAGCTCGCCGAGATCGGCCTCCTCTGGCCCGGCAGCGATGCAGAGCGCACGCTGGCGAGCACGCGGCGTCCGCTGGCCCTCGCCATAGCGGCTCTGGCCCGTGCGTCCGTTGCGTCCTCGATCCATCCATCGACCAGTCTAGGCGGTGGTTAGGATCGCCGGATGAAGATCTTTGTTACAGGAGCAACCGGGTTCATCGGCGGCCATGTGGTGCGCCAGCTGCGGAAGCGCGGCGACGACGTCGTGGCGCTGGTGCGCTCGCCGGAGAAGGGGACCGCGCTGCGCGAGCTGGGCTGCGAGCTGGTCGAGGGGGACCTGTCCGACGATGCAGCGATCGCGAAGGGCATGCAGGGCGCTGAGGCGGCGATCCACGCCGGCGCGGTCTACAAGGTCGGCGTCCCAAAGTCCGAGCACGCCGCAATGTTCGAGTCCAACGTCGCCGGTACCGAGCGCGTGCTCGACGCGGCGGTCGCGGCTGGCGTCTCGAAGATCGTTTACGTCTCGACGTGTGCAGTCTTCGGCGACACCCGCGGCCAGGTCGTCGACGAGGGCTTCCGCCGCGACAGCGACTTCCCGAGCGAGTACGAGCGCACCAAGACGCTTGCCCACGAGCTCGCCGAGGACCGCATCGCGAGCGGAGCACCGATCGTGATCGTCCAGCCGGGCGGCGTCTACGGCCCGAATGACCACTCAGAGGTCGGCAACATGATCGAGCAGGCGCGCACCGGCAAGCTGCCGGCGAAGATGTTCCCCGAGGCTGGCTTCATGTTCTGCCACGTCGAGGACATCGCCGCCGGGATCGTGCTGGCGCTCGACAAGGGCAAGGTCGGTGAGTCCTACGTCCTCTCAGCAGAGAAGTCGACGATCGGTGACCTGATCGACCGCGTCTGCGCGATCGCCGGCCGCAAGCCGCCGCGCTTCACGATGCCGGGCTTCGTCCTCAAGGCCTCCGCCCCGCTCGGTCCCGTCATCGGGCCGCTAATGGGATTCCCGCCGAACCTCCGCGAGCTGATCGCCAGCTCCGACGGCGTCACCTACTGGGCCACTGATGCCAAGGCCCGCCGCGAGCTCGGCTTCGCCCCGCGCGACCTCGACACCGGTCTGCGCGACACACTGGCCGTCAGCTGACTGTCGAGCGAGAGCGCGAGGTGGCGATCGCCACACCGCCTGGCCCACTCCCAGTCGCGCTCGAGGCGCCGATCGGGGCCGCAGCGCGGAAACCGCCTGGTCAGCATTCCAAGCACGGCATCGCGGTTCTGCGCTCGCGGCGGCTTGCGCCCGTCGGCGACGTGAAGTAGCGTCGATCCGGTACTCGCGCATGGCGCCTGGCAATAGCGCCACATGACTTGGGGGGATGAGATGACTGGCTCCATCGGTCCGGTGAGACCGTCCGGCCGCACGCCGCCGGACTACGGGAAGGTCGTCGAGCGGGTCGGTCAGGCGATCGGTCTCTTCGCTGGCGTCGCGACGCTCGTCTACATCACGGGTGGGGCGATCCTGGCGCTGCGGCTCGCGCTGGCGGGCCTGCCCTGGCAGCCGGTGGTCGGACAGCTTCCGCGCGAGTTCCTGATCAGCATCGGGGTCAGCCAGGTCCTGCTGCCGGCGGCTGTCGTCGGGGCGGCCTATGCGTGGCTGCGACTCACCGTCCGCCAGTCGCCGCCGGGCATCCGCCCGTGGCGCGAACGCGCCAACCGCGAGGAAAACCGCCGCCGCTTCCTGCGCCAAACCGTCGGCTGGACGGCGGTCCTCTTCCTTCCGGCGGCGATCGTCATCGGCTGGCAGCTGTACCGGGACACCGGCACGGATTGGCTCGAGTTGATGTTCTTCCTGTTGGGCGGAGCCGGAATAGGAGGCGCCATCGGCGACACCGTGTTCGATCTGGCCCGGTCCCGGCTGAGGCGGGGCCCGCCAGGCCAGCGTGAGACGTGGGCGATCGGAGGGATCATCGTCGGAGTCGCACTGGTGCTCGCCGGCCAGTTGCTCCTCTACAGCTCCGACGACCCTAAGCTCCTGTGGCTCATCGCTCTCTTCGTCGTGACCTTCCTCACCGCGGCGACGATCGTCGAGGTTCGCGGTCGCCTGGCCCGCCGTGGCGAGAGGTCCTGGCGCTCGCTGTCCAGCGCCGCGCTGATGACCGGCGTCTACGCGGCGGCGGTGATCCCCACCGCGGTGGGGATCTTCGGTGTTGCGCCGTTCAACGACGCGAACCTCTGCAGCGTCGACGGCTTTTCCGAGCGCGGCGACCTGATCGGCCAGACGTCGGACCGCGTCTACCTCGGCGAGGAGGTGCGGTCGCCGCGGCGCATCGCGGTCTTCCCGACCGCCCAGGTCGAGGAGCTGTTCATCGGCGACGAGGCGGCCAACACGCAGTGCGACCCGCGCCTGCCGCAGGGCGCGGTCACCGCCGACCTTCGCGCCGACGAGGTCGAGCGCGCGGCGCTCGACACCGAGCGCGCCTACCAGGAGTTCGTCGACGCGGCGACCATGGAGGCTGCGCTCGCCGCCGCACGCTCCGCCGGCGACGGCGCACTGGCTGCCGCCGGCATGGGACGCGACACCGGCGACATCGTCGACCGGTCGCTCCACCACCAGGCGGCCCTGATCTGGCGCGCCGCGGACCGAGCGGGCGATTCCGGCCTGCGATTGCTCGAGAACCACGAGCGGATCGTGCGGCGCTCCCCGGGAAACCGCCCCGAACACCGGGACGGCCTTGAGCAGCTCGTCGCGAACGCGCGGCGCGACACCCAGGCCGCGGCGCAGAGCGCCCGCGAGGGCTCGCGCGAGCTGTTCCGCGAGGCGAAACGCGCCGCGGGCGGCTGACCAGCGTGATCACATGCCCCCCGGATTCCAGCGTGCGGCAGCGGTCGATCCCGAGCTTCCACTCGACGTCTTGCTCAACCGGACCGGCGAGCTGGTCGACGCGGTCGCGCTGCGGCCGCTCGATCGCGCGCTGCTGGCCGGGGCGGGGTCGCTGACCGAGCCTGCCCTGCGAGCGCTAGACGCGATCCACGTCGCAACAGCAGTCGACCTTCACCCGATTGACGCGTTCGTGACCTACGACGAGCGCCAGGCCGCTGTGGCCCGCCTTGCCGGGCTGCGGACGATCGCGCCCGGCGCCTGACCTAGCGGTTCGCGCCGGGGCACTGAGCCCCTCTACCCCACGAGACGAACGGGAGACACGCGGGTTCGCCGCTAGCCGCTGAGGCTCTCGCGTAGGCGCTCCATCGCCTCGGCGAGGCGATCGTCGGGGACGGTCAGCGAAATCCTGAAGAAGCCCTCGCCGTTAGGTCCGTAGGCGCCGCCGGGCGACACGACGACGGCCGATTCCTCGAGCACGAGCTCGCAGTAGGAGGCCGAGGTGTGGCCGTCGGGGACCGGCGCCCAGACGTAGATCGTGCCTTGCGGCGAGCGGACGTCGACGCCGATCGCCCGCAGCGCGTCGACGACGAGGTCGCGGCGGCGGGCGTAGACGGCGCTCATGTCGCGCACGATCTGGTCACCCTGCTCGGACAGCGCCTCGACAGCGGCAAGCTGGATCGACTCGAACATGCCCGAGTCGATGTTGGTCTTCAGCTTCCAGTAGGCCGCGACGGCCTCGGGATTGCCGACGATCGCCGCCGTCCGCCACCCGGTCATGTTGTAGCCCTTGGAGAGCGAGAAGATCTCGATGCCGACCTCCTTGGCGCCCGGCGTCTCGAGGAAGCTCGGGGCTACGTAGCCGTCGAACGTCGTCTCGGTGTAGGAGGCGTCATGGACGACGAGGATGTCGTGCGCCCGCGCGAACTCGACGACCTTCTCGAAGAAGCCCTCGGGCGCCACGGCGCCGGTCGGGTTGTTCGGGTAGTTGAGGTACATCAGCCGCGCTGCCTCGCGCGCATCGAGCGGGATCGCGTCGAGGTCGGGAACGAAGCCCAGCTCCGGCACGAGCGGCATCAGCACACTCTCCGCGCCGGCGATCAGCGGGCCGCCGGTGTAGACCGGGTAGCCAGGATCGGCCGCAAGCGCGACGCTGCCGGGGTCGAGGAAGGCAAGGTTGAGGTTGAAGACGCACTCCTTGGCGCCGAGCGCGGGAATGATCTCCGTCTCGGGGTCGAGCGTCACTCCGAAGCGGCGGGCGTAGAAGTCGGCGATCGCCTGGCGGAATTCGGCGCGGCCACGGTTCGACGGGTACTGGTGGGTCCCAGGATCGGCGGCCGCTTTGGCGAGCGCGTCGACGACCAGCCCGGGCGTCGGCGTATCCGGGTCGCCGATGCCGAGACTGATCACGTCGATGCCGGCCGCCTTCTTGTCGGCGATCTTGCGCTCCAGCTCAGCGAACAGGTACGGGGGCAGACGGTCCAGCCGCGCGCTCGTCTTCATGCCTCTTTCAATGCCTCCAGGAATTCAGGGCTCAGCTCACCCACGTAGACGGGTACTGCCCAGCCGGTCAAGTCGACGTGCAGGTCCTCCCCCACCTCGACCTCGAGATCGCCACCGTCGAGATGAACGGTGATGGGGCTGTCGAGACCGCGCAGAACAGCAGCCACAGCAGCACCAGTCGCGCCAGTGCCGGACGACATCGTCTCGCCGACGCCGCGCTCGAAGATCCGCGCCGTGATCTCGTTGTCGGAGTCCCGGCGCCAGAAGGAGACGTTGGTGCGGTTTGGGAACAGCTCGTGGTTCTCGAGTCTCGGACCCACTCTCTGCAGGTCGAGCTCCTCCAAGCCTTGTGGCCATTCGATTGCCAACTGCGGGTTGCCGATCGATACGAACTGGAAGTCGTAGTCGCGGTCGTTGACGGTCAGGGTGGCGTGGCCATCATTTGGACCAGACGGAAAGTCCTTCGCGGTCAGCTTCGCTCGCCCCATGTCGACCGTGCAGGTCGTCGGGCCGGTGATTCGCGGCCGGATCTCGCCGGCGGCGGTCTGGATGCCAAAGCTGTCGCTGTCCGTCCAGCCGGAGCGGCGCAGGTACATCACGGCCTCGCGCACGCCGTTGCCCGACAGCTCGGCTTCCGAGCCATCTGGGTTGAAGATCCTTAGCGAGGCGATGAAGCCGGGCTCGGTCGGCTGGTCGAGCAGCAGAACGCCGTCGGCGCCGACGCCGCTGTGCGGCGCGCAGAGCGCCCGCACTCGCGCCGGCGTCAGCTCGAACGGCAACGCCCGCGCCTCGACGATGGCGTAGTCGTTCCCGAGCGCGTTCCACTTCTCGAACTTCACGGCGCGGGACTCTATGGCTATGGCCGGCGCCGGTGCCCCGCGAACGAGATCACCTGCTGGAAGGTCGGCCGGTTGGTCCAGCGCATCGTGTTGCTCGGGCCGAGCAGGCCCGGCAGGAAGACGATCCGCTCCGCGTTGGCATTCGAACGCCAGGCCGCCGGATTGGCACCCTGGGTCGCGGCTAGGCCATCAGCCGCCTGCTTGATAGCGGCCCACAGCGACGTACGGCAGGCGACGAGGTTGCCACCGCCGCAGTAGCGACGACTGAAGCGGCCCTCGACCTTGCGCCCGAGCAGGTTGCGCAGGTCCTTGTCGACGTAGCCGTACCAGCCCGAGCCATAGGCGCTGCCACGCGGGCCGGGCGCGTTGTCGCGCCCAATGATTCGCGCGAGATCGGCGGTCAGCGGGCCGAGCACGGGAGTCAGGACGGCGTCCGCGATGCCCGTCCAGGCGCGGTCGAGCACCACCGCGCCGGGGTCGTCGATCGTCCCGTCCAGATTGCGATCGAGCCGGCTGCCGCCCCGGCGGGCCCAGGTCGTAACGAGGTCGGCCGCCTGCTGGGTCCGTGCGTCAGGCGCTGGCCCGCCGCGCAAGACAGCCGCTACCTGTGGCCACGCCTCAACCGCGCGCAGATCCTGCGTTGCCGCGCGGTTCATCACCCCGATCAGCTGGTTCAGCCGCAGCTTGCGCTTGAAGCCCTTGAACAGGTCGACGCGGTGCACCGAGCCGTAGCTGAACTCGTCATCGGCGGCTCCGAACCCGGCTGCCGGCTTGTTGTTCCAGTTGCGAATTACGCCGCTGCGCGGGTTGATCGCCTGCGGATGGGCAGCGCGTCGGAGGAAGCCCTGCCACTCGTGATTGCCGGTACCGAGTGTCGGCAGGCTCGGATCGGTTCCGCGAGCGCGGATCGGCAGCCGCCCCGACGAGAAGAACGCGATGTCGCGGTTGTCGGCGTAGTGCCAGTTGAAGCTGTACTCGACCTGGTTCATCACGCGCGAGAAGTCGCGCGCCGAGCGGACCCGGTTGGTGTTGAGATCCGCGAAGCCGATCGCGCTCATCGGCTCGCGGCCGCGCGTCGAGCGCTTCGAGGTGACCGCATAGGGCCGTCCGCCGACAGTCACCGTTCCGCTCACCGGGCCATGCACCGTCTGGCGGAACGTGATCTGCCGCGCCGGCTCGCCCCCGCCGGCGCCGAGCGTGCCGGCGTTGAAGCTGCCCATCGGCCGGCAGCGACCCTTGTAGACGTAGCTGGTCGACGCGCGCGTCGCGGGACTGCCGTCGGTATTGCAGAGCTGCTCGACGTACTGATCGATGTTGTCCGAACCGGACGAGGTCGCACTCCACGCGTAGTCGCGTGCGCGACCGAGCAGTACGTAGAGCGAAACGCCTGGGAACGCCGCCCCACGCGCGTCGATGCCGCCGCCGTGGAGGTCGAGCTCCATCAGGAACTGCGGGTAGAAGTAGCCGACCTGCGGACCCATCACCGCTAGTGGACGACCATTCGCGGAGCGGTTGCGCCCAACCAGCAGTGCGTTCGACATCTGCTTGCGTTGCCGGGTCTCGACTGTTGCGGCGCGTGCCGCCGAAGCGCTGACCGAGCCGGCGTCGACGGCACGCGAGCCGGGCGCGCTGCCGCTACCGCCAGACGGGTATGGGAACCGCTTCGAGATCGTGACCGGTGTCTCCGGGTCCTGCGCCTCACGCAGATCGCGCCAGACGCTAGTTCCGCCGCCCACCCCCAGCCGCGCCCGCAGCGCTGACAGCAGCTGCGAGCTGCGCACCTCGTTGCCACCGCCCTTGCCGAAGACCGCCCCGATCAGCGACGTCACCGCGAACAGGTCGGCCCGCTTCCACGGCCGCGCCGAGTTGCCGGTCGAGCGGTAGTAGGCGTTGATGCCGGCGAGATAGGAGTCGATGTCACGCAATACCTGGCGGCCCTTGCGCCCCGCGCGGCGTAGCGGCGCCGCCTGCTTGTTGAGAAAGCGCTCCGTTGCCGCGCTCGGCGTGAACGGTCGCAGCGAAGTCGCCAGTGCGAAGGCGTCGAGTCCCGGAACGTCGAGCGCCGCGATCCGCGCCGGTCCGCGCACCGTCTCGATGAGCAGTCCGCGGTCCTGGGCGGTCACCCAGCCGGCACCGAACGTAACGAGCGCTCGCGACCGGCCGTTCACGTGCGGCACGCCGTAACGATCACGTCTGATGCTCAGCCCTTTGCGTGGCCGCACCGTCCGACCCCCGCGCGGCATGTTGAACGCAGCGGACTTGAAGTAGCGCGTGATCGCTCGTGGCCCGACGTTGCCCTGCAGCGGCGTCAGTCCGTCATAGAGCCCGATCTGATCAGTGCTGTTCGGCACTGCCGGCACCGCGCCCGACTGTCCTGGCGGAAGTACGTTTCGAACCGTCCCGCCGAAGTCCAGCGGCACGGCGTTCGCGACCCCCGGCGCGGCGGCAAGCGCCGTCAGCAGGCTGATCAAGAACAGGGGCAGGCAGGACTTATGCAACGTGACGGTCTCCTCAACTCATTCACGACGCCTCTCCGCCGTAGCGAGTATAGGAGCGTCCCCGTCTACCGCCTAAGCGCTGCCTGGATCTCCTCTGCGGCGTCGCCCGGTGTCCGCTCCGTCATGTCGATCCGCTGCACGTTCGGCATCTTGCGCATCCACGTCATCTGCCGCCGCGCGTAGTTGCGCGACCGCTGCTTCATCCGGTCAACGTCGCCCGCGAGGAGCTCCGAGAACCCCAGCGCCTTGCGTGCGGTGTGCGAGGGCCCGAGCACTTCGACGCGCCGCACCTCCTCCTCCGCCCCAGCCGCGACGATCGCATCTACCCGCGCGTTGATCCGTCGGTAGAGCTGCTCTCGCTCCCTCGTCAGCCCAAAGATCGTCGCCGGATGGCGCGTCTCCGGGGACCACAGCTCCGAGGTATCGGTGTTCGGCGGCACCTTCTCCAGCGACAGATCGGCCAACGCCGCACGCAGGTAGAGCCCAGTACCGCCGAGCACAATCGGCCGCCGGCCTGCCGCCAGGGCGCCGTCGATCTCCGCATGTGCCAGCGGCATGTAGTCGCCGAGCGAGAACGGCTCGGTGACGGGAACAATCCCGACCATGCGGTGCTCGAGCCGCTCTTGCTCTTCGGCGCTCGCCGTGCCTGTGAGGACCGACAGCCCTTCGTACACCTGCAGGGCATCACACGAGATCGCGACGGGATGCTCCCCGCCCGCCCGCAACCGATCCGCCAGCTCTAGCGCGACTGCCGTCTTCCCGACTCCCGTCGGCCCGAAGAGCGCGACTACCTGCGTCAAGCGCCCACGCGGGCGAGTAGCGACTCGTGCCCAGCCAGCGTCGTGCTCGTTGCCGACGTCACCTCGACATGGGTCATCTCGCCTGGTCGCGCAAGCCCCTCGAAGTTGATCGTCTTGCCATGTGCCGTGCGGCCACGAATCTTCGACGGATCGGTCCGCGACAGCCCCTCGACAAGAACCTCGACCGTCCGGCCCACGAATCGCTGTGCGCGCTCGGTGGCCAGCCGCTGCACCGCCTCAATCAGCCGCTCCATCCGCTCGCGCTTGACGGCGTGCGACAGCTGCCCATCGAGCTCGGCGGCCGCCGTCCCACGCCGCGGCGAGAAGATGAAGGTGAACGCCGAGTCGTACTTGACTGCCTCGACGACCTCCATCGTCTCCTCGAACTCGGTCTCGGTCTCACCAGGGAAGCCGACGATGATGTCGGTCGTGATCGAGCAGTCGGGGACGATGTCGCGGATCAGCGCGACGCGGTCCATGTAGCGCTCGCGGTTGTAGGTGCGGCGCATCGCCTTCAGGACGCGACTGGAGCCGGACTGCAACGGCAGGTGGATGTGCGGGCAGACGCTCGGCAGGTCGGCGTGCGCGCGAATGACGTCCTCGCGCATGTCCTTCGGGTGCGGGCTGGTGTAGCGGACGCGGTCGATGCCGTCGATTGCGTCGACCCTCCCCAGCAGCTCGGCAAAGCTCGCCTTCGCGCCAACCGGCAGGTCGCGCCCGTAGGAGTTGACGTTCTGGCCGAGCAGCGTCACCTCACGCACGCCGTCGGCGGCAAGCCGCTCGATCTCCGCGACGAGCTCGTCGGCGGGCCGCGACACCTCGCGCCCGCGCGTCGATGGGACGATGCAGTACGAGCAGACGCAGTTGCAGCCGACCGAGATCTGGACCCAGCCCTGGAAATCGCGCTCGCGCTTCATCGGCAGATGGCCGGTGAAGCCCTCGAACTCGAAGTAGCCCTGCGCGGTCAGCTGGTCGCTGTTGAGAAACTCGGCGAGCCGGTGCACCTGGCCAGGGCCAAACGCGACGTCGACAAACGGGAACTGCTCAAAGACCTTCTCCTTCATCGACTGCGACCAGCAACCGCCCACTCCAACGATCCGCGTCGGGTCTTCGGTCTTGAGTCGCTTCGCCTCGCCGAGATGGCCGATGAAGCGCGTGTCGGCGGACTCACGGATCGAGCACGTGTTGAACAGGATCAGGTCAGCGTCGGCCCGCTCCTCTGACTGCTCGTAGCCGAGCGAGTCGAGCATCCCCTTCATCCGCTCGGAGTCGTGCTCGTTCATCTGGCACCCGAAGGTGGTCAGGTGGTAGCGCGGCATCGCGCCAAAAGCTACTGACTAACGGCGGTTAATGGGCGATCTCGGTGGCCCGGCTCTCGCGGATCACCGTGACCTTGATCTGCCCCGGGTACTCGAGCTCGCGCTCAACCTCGCGAGCGATCTCGCGTGAGAGGATCGTCGCGCCATCGTCGTCGATCTCGTCCGGCTTGACGATCACGCGCAGCTCACGGCCGGCGTGCATTGCGTAAACCTTCTCAACGCCCCGATGGCGCGCCGCGACACCCTCGAGGTTGTGCAAGCGCGCGACGTAGTCCTCGAGCGAATTGCCGCGGGCACCGCGCCGCGCACCCGAAAGCGCGTCGGCGATTTGGACGATCACTGCCTCGACGGTCTGTGGCTCGACCTCGTTGTGGTGGGCCTCGATTGCGTGGGCGACGGCGTCCGACTCCTTGTAGCGGCGTGCCAGCTCTGCTCCAACGACCGCGTGCGGGCCGTCGACTTCGTGCGAGACCGCTTTGCCGACGTCGTGCAACAGCGCGGCGCGGGCGGCGATCTTCGGGTTGGCCCCGAGCTCGGCCGCCGTCAGCGTGGCAAGTCGTGCGCACTCAATCGAGTGCTCGAGCACGTTCTGACCGTAGCTGGTGCGGAAGCGCAACCGACCGAGCAGTCGCGTCAGCTCAGGATGAACGGTGCCGACGCCAGCATCGAGCTCGGCCTGTTCTCCGAGCTCGACGATGCGGCGATCGAGCTCGGACTTCGCCTGGCCATACGCCTCCTCGATGCGGGCCGGATGGATCCGCCCGTCGGCGAGCAGCTTTTCGAGCGTCAGCCGTGCAACCTCGCGGCGCACGCCGTCGAAGGCTGAGAGGACAACCGTTCCCGGCGTGTCGTCGATGATCACGTCGACGCCGGTCAACGTCTCGAACGCGCGGATATTGCGCCCCTCGCGCCCGATGATGCGGCCCTTCAGCTCGTCTGAGTCGAGCTGGATGGAAGTAACGGTCGTCTCAGCGGCATGCCCGCTTGCGAGCCGCTGCATGCAGGTCGCGAGGATGCTCCGCGCGCGGCGGTCGGCATCGTGGCGGGTCTCATCCTCGACCTGACGGATCAGGCGTGCGCGCTCGTGGCGGAGCTCGTCCTCGAGCTCGGCGATCAACGCCTGGCGCGCCTCGGGAACGGTGAGGCCGGATACGCGCTCCAACTCACGCAGATGGCGCTGACGGGTGTGCTCGAATGCCGCCTGGTCGGCTGGCGTCTTGTGTGGCTTGCCATGGCCCGGCCGACGCTTGGTCTGGGGTCCTACTGCCGGCGCGCCGTGGGCGAGCGCCGGCCGCCGGCGAAGCCGTGGGGCGGCAAGTACGACCACCCCCGAAACAGTAGCTGCGACCAGTGCCGCCAGCAGGATCTCCATCTAGCAACCTCCTTAGCGTCGGCCAGCTTTCGGCCGCTTGGAGACTCAGGGTAGTGACGATTCTGATGCGCCGCAAACATAGGCTTACCGGATGGATAAGCCCGTGACCTTTGCTACGCCCACTTGTCTATCTCGCTGAATGAGCCCAAACTGCAGCGTAAGCCAACTCCGGGGCGTAGCCCTTGCGAACCAGCATGCGCCAGGCCCGATCACGGTCCCGGTCGTCGGCCGGGGGCTCGCGAACCTTGTCGGCGAGTAGCGCCAACGCGGTGTCGAGCTCGTCCTCGTGATCCAGCGTTGCCAACGTCTCTTCGGCTAGATCGGGCGCAATGCCACGGCGCAGGAGCTCGCGTTCGATCCGCTCAGAACCCCAGAACGCGAGTGTCCGCTTGTCCTCGGTAAAGCGCTGTGCAAACCGCGCATCGTTGAGAAAGCCACCCTGCTCAAGCGCTGCGATCGCGGCATCGATCGCAGCGGGCTCGACCAGCTTGCCTTCGAGATGGATGCGCAGCTCGCCGACCGTCCTCTCGCGGCGATTCAGCGCCTTGTACGAAAGGTCGAGTGCCCGCTGTTCCTCGGTCATCAGAGACTTCTCAAGCGGCCTCGCGAACCTCGCCGGTCTCCGGATCGATTCCTGCGGGCGGCTCGACGGTAGAGATCGCCTCTTGCCCAATTCCAACGGCGGCGTAGATCTTCTGCTCGATTTCCTCCATCAGCTCAGGGTTCTCACGCAGATAGCCCTTGGCGTTATTGCGTCCCTGACCGAGCCGCTGATCGCCATAGGAGAAGAACGATCCCGACTTCTGGACGATCTCATGCTCGATCCCCAAATCCAGGATGCAGCCAGCGGACGAGATCCCCTCGCCGTACTCGATATCGAACTCGGCCTGGCGGAACGGCGCCGCGACCTTGTTCTTGACGACCTTGACACGGACTCGGTTGCCGACCGCCTCAGTGCCCTCCTTGAGCGTCTCGATCCGTCGGATGTCGAGTCGCTGCGACGCATAGAACTTCAGTGCGCGGCCACCCGGCTGGGTCTCCGGCGAGCCGAACATCACGCCGATCTTCTCGCGAATCTGATTTGTCAGCAGACACAGCGTGTTGGCGCGGTTTAGGTCACCGGCCAGGCGGCGAAGCGCCTGACTCATCATGCGTGCCTGGAGTCCCATCGTCTGCTGCTCGCCCATTTGACCCTCCAACTCCGCCTTCGGCGTGAGTGCGGCAACGGAGTCGATAGCGACCACGTCAAACGCTCCGGATCGGATCAGGACGTCCGCGATATCGAGGGCTTGCTCGCCATGATCGGGTTGTGAGACCAACAACTCGTCGACATCGACGCCGATCTGCTTTGCATAGATCGGATCCATCGAATGCTCAGCATCGATGAATGCGCAGATCCCGCCGCGCTTCTGGGCCTCGGCGAGTACGTGGTAGACGAGTGTCGTCTTACCGGAGGACTCCGGGCCAAAGATCTCGACGATCCGACCCTGTGGCAGGCCACCTACTCCGAGTGCCAGGTCAAGCGAGAGCGCACCGGTTGGGATCGCCTTGACCCGAACGGCTGCGCGCTCATCCCCCATCTTCATGATCGCGCCGTCGCCGTGATCCTTATGGATCTGCTTTATGGCGGTCGTCACCGCAGCGTCGCGGGCCTTCGCGGCCTTCTCCTGGTCCTTGTCCATGACGATCTCCTCTGGTCTCCACGAATTCCCGATATTCCGGAGACCAGAGGCTAGGCAGGCGATCGGACGACGAACATGCGTTCGTGCAACAGCCCTGTCACGGGAGGGTTACAACAGAACCCTCGAGGAGGCGGCGGAGCAGGTGCAGCGCCACCGTCGTCGAGCGATCGCGGACCTCGGCGCGGTCGCCAGGAAGCCGAAAGCCACGCACGATCGCCTCCCCGCCGGCCGCTTTGACGCACCAGAAGACGGTTCCGACCGGCTTTTCCTCGCTTCCGCCGTCGGGTCCCGCGATGCCCGTCACGGAGATCGCGAAGTCGGACCCGAAGCGATCCAGCGCGCCGTCGGCCATCGCCTCGGCAACCTCGCCCGAGACCGCGCCGTGGCGTTCGATCAGCTCCGGATCGACGCCGAGCAGCTCGGACTTCGCCCCGTTCGAGTACGAGACCACCCCACCGAGGAACCGCCCCGAGGAGCCGGGCCGCTCGGTCAGCCGCGCAGCCAGTAGCCCACTAGTGCACGACTCGGCGACGGCGAGCTTGCGCTCGCCGAGCAGATCGTCGACCCGCTCCTCGATCGAGGAGCCGTCGGTCGAGAAGAGCGCGTCGGCATGGCGCTCCGCGACCAGCGCCGCTAGCGACTCCCAAGCGCCGGCGGCGCCGAGCTCATAGCGCGTTACGACCTCGACCTCACCGCGGCGCAGGCAGGTTGTGATCTCTAGCGCATCGAACTGCTCGATATCGCGCTCAGCGACGCGCAACGTCTCGGCGATCTCGGACTCTGGAATACCGAACAGCCGCAGCATCGTCTGCTCGTAATCGGTCGCGCGCGTGAGCACGGCCCGGAACGGCTCTGAAGCCAGGACCGCCGGCCACATCGCATGCAGCTCACGCGGCGGCCCAGGCAGCACGACGACCGCAGGCAGCCCGTCGGCGGCCGGAACGACCATGCCCGGCGCGGTACCAGCAGGCTCGATCACCGTTGCCCCCTCGGGCACCTGGGCCTGCTTGCGATTCGCCGCACGGACCGCCTCGGGGTCCACGTTCGGCCAACGCTTCATCAGCGGCGCCACGATCGCCGCTATCCGCTCGGAGAGCGCCTCGTCGAGCGACAGCTGACGCCCGCTAAAGCGGGCAACGATCTCGAGCGTCAGGTCGTCGGCGGTCGGGCCAAGACCGCCACTCGTAAAGATCACGTCGACGCCCTGGTCGGCCATGAAGTGCAGTTGTGCCTCCATGTCCTCTGGCCGGTCGCCGCAGATCGTGATGTGCGCGAGGTCGACGCCGACATCACGTAGGCGGTCAGACAGCCACGGCCCGTTGCGGTCGCGCACGCGACCGGTCAGAACCTCAGTACCCGTCACTACGACGCCGGCGCGGGCGCTCATGCGCAGGGCGCCTCGGCGGCGTCGAGCTCAGTCGATCCGTCACGGTTCAGATCGAGCGCAATCGGCTCAGCGCTCTCTTGGACCGTCACTGGCTTGCCGTTGAGCGTGACCGTCGCCGAACGCTTGCCGAGATTGATCCGTACCTGCTGTCGGTTGCGGAAGGTTCGCGCCGCGTCGAGCGTGTCCTCGAAGACGACCGATGTACCGGGCCCGTTGTCGACGCAGACGTAGGTCGGCTCGATCGGAGCGATTTTGACGTTGACGCCGGTCAGGGCCGGCCGGGCTTGCTGCTTGTTTGGCCGCGGCTGCTTCTGCTTGGCGGTGGTCGTTTGCGTTGTCGCCGCCGGCTGGCCGTCACCACCCCCACCGGAATCGTCCTCGCCGCCGGTCAGGCCGAGCACCAGCAAGAAGCCGACTACAACGACAACGACGGCGGCCGCGATCAACCCTCCGCGCCGCGGCGGACGCTGCGGTGGCCGTCGCCCGCTCCGCGGGCGGTCACGGCCGCGATCGCGTGCTGGCATCGGCGTCAGCGCCTGGAACTCTGGTGGCTCGTTGCGCTCCTCGGTGAGCCGGTACTCCTCGACGAGCAGATACGGATCGACGCCGACGACCTCGGCATAGGTGCGCAGGAAGGTCTTGACGAAGGTCGGCCCCGGAAGCAGACCCCACTCCTCGTTCTCCAGCGCGCGCAGATACTTCGCACGGATTTTCGTGCGCTCCTCGACATCCGCGATGTCCAGGCGCTGGCGCATGCGCGCCTCGCGCAGGGTTTCCCCGATCGGAGGCATAGCAGCGGTCTATTCTGACCGACCGGAGGACGCGCGGTTATTGCGGGGCGCCGTCGTGCAGTGAGATGACCGGCTCAGCGCCTGCCGCCTCGCCAAGTGCGTCGAGGATGCGCGGCAACTCAGCCTCCGTGATCAGCACCTTGCGCGCCTTCGAACCCTCATAGCCGGAGATCACACCACGCCGCTCGAGCATGTCGATCAACCGTCCGGCGCGGGTGTAGCCGACACGGAGCCGGCGCTGCAGCATCGACGTCGAAGCGGTGTCCATCTGGACAACAGTGCGAATGGCCTCGGCCAACAGCTCGTCCTGATCAGGGTCGTAGTCGCCCCGGTCGCTTTCGTCCTCTTCGCTCTCGACGGCCTCGAGCAGCTCCTCATGCAGCTCGGGCTCGCCCTGACGCCGCCAGTGCGCGGTCAGCTTCTCGATCTCGTCCTCGTCGACGAACGCGCCCTGGATGCGGTTGAGCTTCGAGCCGTTGCCGGGCTTGAACAGCATGTCGCCCTTGCCGAGCAGCGACTCGGCGCCATTCTGGTCGAGGATCACGCGCGAATCGGTCTGCGACGAGACGGCGAACGCGATGCGGGCCGGTACGTTGGCCTTGATCATGCCGGTGATGATGTCCGCGCTCGGCCGCTGCGTCGCGAGCAGCAGGTGGATGCCAACGGCGCGCGACTTCTGGGCCAGGCGGATGATCGCGTCCTCGACCTCGCCGGGAGCCACCATCATCAGGTCGGCGAGCTCGTCGATCACGCAGAGGACGTAGGGCAGTGGGCGCTCGCCGTTACGGACGCGCATCCGGTTGAGCTCCTCGAGCTTGCGCGTGCGCGACTTCGACATCAGCGAGTAGCGCTGCTCCATCTCGCCGATCAGGTTCTGCAGCACGTTCGCGGCCAGGCGCGGGCTAGTGACGACCGGCGTCAGCAGGTGCGGGATCTGCTCGTAGAGGTTGAGCTCGACCTGCTTTGGATCGACCAGAACCAGCCGCACGTCGTTCGGCGACGAGCGCATCAGGATCGAGGCGAGCATCGCGTTGACCGCGCCCGACTTGCCGGCACCAGTCGTGCCCGCAACGAGCACGTGGGGCTGCTGCGCGAGATCGATGCCGATCGCCCGTCCATCGATGTCCTTGCCAAGCCAGACGGCAAGTGGTGACCAACCCTCGGGCGGGTCCTGCGACACGTCGCCAAGGTGGACCATATGGCGGACGGTGTTCGGTACCTCGACGCCGACCGCGCGCTTGCCCGGGATCGGGGCGAGGATGCGGACGTCGTCGGCCGCGAGCGCGTAGGCAAGGTCGTCGCGCATGTTCGAGACCTTCGACATCTTGATCCCGGGCGCCAGGCGCAGCTCATAACGGGTGACGTGCGGGCCGCTGACCGAGCCGACGACCTTCGCCTCGACGCCGAAGTGGCCGAGCGCCTCGACCAGCTGGACGCCGACCTTGTCGATCGCCACGGTATCGGCCTTGCGCCCCGCGGGCGAACGCTTGAGGAACTTGTCGGTGGGCAGTATGTAATTGACGTCGTCAGCCTCGGTGACACCGCCGGTACGGCGGTTGCCCATCGGCGTCAGCGGCTCCTGAACGGGCTCGAGAGCCGGAATGTCGGCCGTCTCCCCGTCGCCTTTGTCCTCGGCGACAGCCTCGACGCCCTCGGCGGCCTCGAACGGCTCATCGTCGGCCCACTCCGCGTTTGCGTCCTCCGCGGCATCGACCTGCTGCTCGTGATCCTCGTCGTCGCCAAAGAGATCGGCGAAGCGCTCCTCCGCGTCGAGCGCAGGCGCCTCGACGTGTGTCGCGTGAACTACCGGCTCGACTCCCGGAGGCTCCGGCGGCCCCTCCAGCGGAACTGCGACCTGCGCCGGGACATCGTCCGGTCCCGCCCGTCGCGCCGCGTAGCTCAGCGGCCCGCGCTCACCCGACAGCACAGCGGTCAGATCCGATGTCGACTGGCGAACCACACGGCCAGTGGTGGCAACTCCCGCACCGGTCGTGCGCAGGATGGTCGCCAGCGACGCTCCGGTGAGCAGCAGCACGCCGCCGACCATTAGGAAGAGAAAGAGGATGTGTGAGCCGATCTCAGAGAACAACGTGCTCGAGCCCCAGAAGAGAAACTCGCCGAGCACCCCGCCGCGATCGGAGACGTACGACGCCTCGAAGAGCGGATCGTGCGGCGCGGCGCCTGGGCCAAGACCAAGCGATCCCGCCGAGAGACCAAGCGCGAGACCGAGCGTCAGGCAGATCGCGCCCGCTCGGAACGGCCTCAACGACGGCAGCAGATCGTCAACCACTAGGAGCACGCCGCCGGCCACGAATCCGATCGGCGCTAGATAGGCAACGCCCCCGAGTAGGAAGTGCAGCGCATCGCTGGTCGCCTCCCCCACGCGGCCGCCGGTCTCGCCGCCATACAGCACGACCGCGAGGAAGCAACCGAACGCGACCAGCCCGAGCCCAAGTAGATCGCGGTGATGCTGCTCGAGGACAGGCAGGCCAAGGCCGCCGCGCCGCCGCGCCGCGGGGCGCTTGCGGGCGGGCTTGCGCTTACCGCTCTTGCGTGTGCTGCTGGCGCGTGCCATGACTGAGTTCCATCCTTCGACGGAGCCGGCCCGGCCCCTCCCTACTATCAGGCCCATGGAGCGCTCGCCGAGGGTCCTCGTCGTCGAGGACGACCGCGATATCGCGGACGTGCTGCGCCGCTCGCTGGACCTCGACGGCTACGAGGTCCGGCTAGCCGGCGACGGCGAGGCTGCGCTGTCGCAAGCCGCCGTATTCGAGCCCGACGCGGTGATCCTCGACCTCGGACTGCCGAAGCTCGACGGCGTCGAGGTCTGCAAGCGGCTGCGCGCCGACGGCGACGTACCGATCCTGATGCTGACCGCCCGCGACGGCGTCGACGCGCGTGTCGACGGCCTCGACTCCGGTGCCGACGACTACCTCGTCAAGCCCTTCGAGCGACGCGAGCTACTCGCCCGGCTGCGCGCGCTGCTGCGCCGCAGACCGCCGCGCGGCAGCGCGTCGCTGGTGGTTGGCGACCTGAAGCTCAACCCCGAGGCCCATGAGGCGTTCCGCGGCGAGCGCGAGCTCGAGCTGACCACGCGCGAGTTCGAGCTGCTCGAGTACTTCATGCGCAACGAGCGACTGGTCGTCTCGCGTCAGCGGTTGCTCGACGAGGTCTGGGGCTACCACCCATTCGCCGAGACCAACACCGTTGACGTCTTCATCTCCAATCTGCGCCGCAAGCTCGAGTCCGGCGACGAAGAGCGCGTCCTGCACACGGTGCGCGGCGCTGGCTACGTCCTCAAGGCGGGCGCATGAGGGGCCCAATCGCCGGTGCCCGGCTACGACTGCCGATCAGGCTCAAGCTGGCGGCGGTTTCCGGCGGGCTGACCTTCGTGATCCTGCTGGCGTTCGCGATCGTCGTCGGCGCCTTCACCGAGCAGAAGCTGCAATCGAGCTTTGACAGCGAGCTGCGGGCGACGGCAGCTGATCTGCAGAGCCAGTTCCAGGTCAATGGCTTCGGCTCGCGGATCGACACCGAGCTGTTCCGACTGGCCGCTGCCGGCGGCGCCGTCCTGCGCGTTCATGACCGCGTCAACAACGATGTCTATGCGATCAAGGGCAGCCCGCGTCTAGGACCGCTCTACGAGGGAATCCGCGACTTCGGCCGCTACCGCGTCGTCTCGCGACCGCTTTTCGGTCGTTCGCTCGACACGGGCAACACGTTCCGATCGACCCCTGGGGCACTCGATGGGACCGTCGCCGCGATCCAGTACGGCAAACCGACAGACAATCTTCACGCGACGATCGACCGTGTCCGCTTCTTCCTGCTGCTCGGCATCCTGATTGGCACGCTTTTCGCCTTCCTGGCGGGCTTCTGGGTCGCGCGACGGGCGATGCGACCGATTTCCGGGCTGACCAAGGCCGCGCGTGAGGTGGCGCGCACGCGCGACCCCGCGCACACCGAGCTCCCGCGTCCGGTCGCCAACGACGAGGTGGCCGAGCTGTCGACGACGCTCAGCGAGATGCTCGCCGAGCTCGCGGCGGCGCGCAGCGAGACCGAGGCGAGTCTGGAACGCCAGCGCGAGTTCGTAGCCGATGCGTCGCACGAGCTGCGCACGCCGCTGACCAGCATTCTCGCCAACCTCGAGCTGCTACAGGACGAGCTCGGTCAACCTGGCGGATCGGGCTACAACGCCGCCACGGCCGAGATCGCGGACTCGGCGCTGCGCTCCTCGCAGCGGATGCGGCGGCTGGTCGGGGATCTCCTGCTGCTCGCGCGCGCCGACGCCGGACGCCGCGAGCAACCACGGCCGCTCGACCTCGCTGAAGTCGTCCGCGAGGCAGCACGCGAGGCGACGGCGGTCGGCGGCGAGCATCCGCTGACGCTCGACCTGCCCGACGGCAGTGACGGCGTGATCGTCGAGGGCTCCCGCGACGATCTGCACCGTCTAGTCCTCAATCTCGTCGAGAACGCGTTCCTGCATACGCCGTCGGGAACACCGGTCGTGGTCTCAGTGCGCGGCGATACCCCCTCCGGGGGCACAGGTGGGGACGTGACACTCGAAGTCGCCGACCGCGGCCCTGGCGTCCCAGCCGACAGGCGCGAGCGGGTCTTCGAGCGCTTCGCGCGCAGCGCGGGCGACCGCTCGTCGGTCAGCGGGACCGGTCTCGGCCTCGCGATCGTGCGTGCCGTCGCCGAGGCCCACGGCGGCACGGCGACTGTCAGCGACGCCGACGGCGGTGGCGCGCTATTCGAAATTCGCTTGCCAGCGGCGCTCCAATCGGCGCCGGAGCGTGTTCAGAACGACGACAGCAATCAGTCCACCGTCGTCAAGGGAGCCGCCCAGCCGTGAAGCGAATCGCCGCCCTCCGTCCTTCACCCGCCCTCGTGATCGCCTGCATCGCCCTCTTCGTGGCAATGGGCGGTGTCTCCTATGGCCTCGCTACAGGTTCGATCGACAGCCGCGAGATCTCTGACAACACGATCCGCAGCAAGGACGTCCGCAACAACAGCGTCTACACCCGCGATATCCGCAACAACGACGTCCGTGACATCGACATCCGCAACGGCACGGTCAAGGGCCGCGACCTCGCCAAGAGCACCATCACCGACGACAACATCAACATGGCCAAGCTCGGCCAGGTGCCGGACGCAGCGGCGCTCGGCGGCGTGCCGGCAGCGCAGTACGCCCGGCCGGCCGAGGCGGTCCACCTGGTGGGCACGACCGGTGAGCCGGCGTACGAGTCGGGTTACAGCGCGGCGGGCGGTACCGACCTCGCACCCGGTTTCTGGAAGCTGGCCGGAATGGTCTGGCTACAGGGCAGCGCCGACGGGCCGGGCGGCACCGTCGTCTCCTTGCCGGAGGGCTACCGGCCAGCCGGCGACGCCCATTTCGGCACGACGACAGTCCAGGCTGATGGCGACGTGATCGCGACGGGCGACGTCTCGCTCGATGGAATCGCGTTCAGGACACCCTGACAGCGGCGCGAGAGCCAAGCCTGGCAAGGAAGCAGGGGCCGTGGCGTGCTCCGCACGTGAGGCCCCGATGACGCCGCCAGGCGCCGGCTATCGCGCCGCTGCTAGACCTCTACGACGACCGGCAGCACCATCGGGCGGCGCTTGCGCTTCTTGTAGACGAACGCGGCAACGTCGTCGTGCAGACGGGACTGGATCAGGTCGATCTCACGGATGTCGTCCTGGGCGCTGCGTGCGAGCGAGCCAATGACGGCGCCACGCAGATCGACCATGAACTGGTCCTCCTCGTCAACGAACGGCACGCCGCGGAAGATGATCTCCGGCTCGGCGACGGAGCGACCGCTCTGCTCGGACACCGTCGCAACGACAATGAAGATGCCGTCGGCCGAGAGCATCCGACGGTCGCGCAGCGCAACGTCCTCAATGTCGCCGACGTCGAGGCCGTCGACGAAGATCATCCCCGCCTGCTCCGGCTCGCCTAACGACGCTCCGTCTGCGTCGATCTCGAGCGGCAGTCCGTTGTCGCCGCTGAAGATCGCCTCCGACTCGATGCCGACCGCTTCCGCCAGCTTGCCGTGCAGCTTGATCCGCTTGTAGTCGCCGTGGACGGGCATCACATAGCGCGGGTTGGTGAGATTGAGCATCATCTTGATCTCCTCCGCGTAGCCGTGCCCGGAGGCGTGGATCGGCGCGTCGCGTGGGGTCACGACATCGGCGCCGATGTGGAACAGGCGGTCGATCGTGTCGTTGACCGCACGCTCGTTGCCCGGCACCGGAGTCGCCGAGAAGACGACAGTGTCGCCCTCGTGGAGCTTGACGTGCTGATGGTCGCCGTGGGCCATCCTGCGCAGCGCCGATAGCGGCTCGCCCTGGCTGCCGGTCGAGAGGATGATCAGCTTGTGATCGGGGAAGTCCTCGATCTCACGCGGCTCAACGAGCATCCCCTCGGGAATGTGGATGTGGCCGAGCTGGCTGCCGATGTTGACGTTCTTGCGCATCGAGCGACCGACCAGCGCGACCTTGCGGCCGAGCACCTCAGCCGCGTCGACGACCTGCTGGACGCGGTGGATGTTCGAGGCGAACGACGTGACCACGATCCGCCCGTCGCAGCGCGCGAAGGTCTCCTCCAACTTCGGTCCGACGAGCGACTCCGACAGCGACCAGCCGCTGCGATCGGCGTTGGTCGAGTCGCCGCAGAGCAGCAGGATCCCCTCGCTGCCGAGCTCAGCCAGGCGCGCGATGTCGGCCGGCACGCCGTCGACCGGGGTCTGGTCGAACTTGTAGTCGCCGGTGAGCAGAACCGTGCCCAGGTCGCAGGTCAGCGCGTAGGCGTACATGTCGGGGATCGAGTGGGCGAGCTTGACCGCCTCGACCTCAAACGGCCCGGCTTTGCGTACGTCTCCCGGACGCATGTACTCGACGTTCACGTCCTTCAGCTTGTGCTCGTCGAGCTTCGAGCGGGCCATCGCCATCGTCAGCGGGCCGCCGTAGATCGGCGGCGTGATGTCGAGCTCGCGCAGCACATAGGGCAGCGCGCCGATGTGGTCCTCGTGGCCGTGCGTGATGAAGATCGCCTCGATGTCGTCGACGCGATCGCGCAGGTAGGCGAAGTCAGGCAGCACCAGATCGATGCCTAGCTGGTCTGGGGCCGGGAAACGCAGCCCGACGTCGACGACCACGATCTTGCCCTCGTACTCGAGGACAGTCATGTTCTTCCCGATCTCCCCCAGCCCACCGAGCGGGAGGACGCGCAGCTTCCCCGACAAGTGCCTAGACCCTCTCCACGAGGCCGTGCGCCTCGAGGGCGCCGCGGATCGCCGCGAGCTCGTCGGAAGATGCCTCGACCATCGGCAAACGTACGCCCCCGACATCATGGCCGAGCAGGTTCAAGGCCGCCTTGACTGAGATGCAGGCCGGCGCCACAGCAAGCGCGTCATAGAGCGGCGCCAATTCCGCCTCGATCGCGTGGCGCTCCGCCGGCTCGTCAATCATCTGGCGCAGCTCGGTGCCAACCAGATGTGAGGCGACGAGGATGCCCCCGGTCCCCCCCATGTCGAGCACCGCGCCGAGCATGTCGTCGTTCCCAGCCAGCAGATCGAGCCCGTCTATCGGGGCCAGATCGTCGGCGCGCGCCTGCTTGACAGCCACGATGTTCTCGATCTGGCCGAGCTCGGCGAGCAAATCGTTGGGCATGTCCACGCCCGTGCGCGTCGGGATGTTGTACGCGACGATCGGCAAGTCGGTCGAGTTCGCGATCGCCCTGTAGTGCGCCAGCAGCCCACGACGGTTAGGGCGGTTGTAATACGGGGCCACGACAAGCACCCCGTCGACTCCGGCGACTGCCGCGCGCGCCGTCAGTTCGACAGCATGGCTGGTGTTGTTGGAGCCAGATCCCGCGATTACCGGCGCACCGGGACGCTCGGCGAGCGAGACTTCGACGCCGATGTCCCAGACACGCGCCTTCTCGTCGTCGCTGAGCGTTGAAGCCTCACCGGTCGTGCCGGTCAGGACAACGCCATCGGAACCGTTCGCCAGCAGATGGCGGACAAGCGCCGCAGTTTGTTCTTCCGCCAACCCGCCGTCAGCGTCAAACGGCGTCACCATCGCGGTGAGGATGCCCGAGAACGTCACGCAGGCCACCTTACCGTGCCCGCCTTTGAACGGCATGCCGCTTGCAGACTGGTCAGACCGTCTGTCGGAAATGTCACAATGGACGGTCGAAAATGCCTGAGCGCGACTACAGCCACCGCACCACCGTCCAGAAGCTCGGCGTCAAGGAGGGCGAGCGGATCGAGGTCATCGGCGACGTCGGTCCTGGGCTACGCGATGGCGTCAAGGCCGCTATCGGCCGCGGACTGGTCCGCGCCGGCGAACTCGACGGAGCAATCGTCCTCGTCGAGACGCTCGACGAGGCCAAGGAGACGCTCGTTCGCTACCGCACGCGGATCAAGGAGTCGGGCTACCTCTGGGTGATCACCCGCAAGCGCGGCCACGACCGCTACGTCAACCAGATGCAGATCGTTCCCGTCGCCAAGCGGATCGGGATGATCGACAACAAGACCTGCTCGATCGACGACGAGCGCTCAGGAATCCGCTTCGTCGTCCCCCGCGCCTTGCGCAAAGACACAGCCGACGCGGCCTAAGCAGCAAGACGCTCCGACCTTCGCGGCCGAGCCCTAGAAGAGGAACTGCTCGAGCCCGAAAACGGGAGAGTGGTCCAGGTCCCCCACTCGCCGGACCGCGAGCAACACGCCCGGCATGAAGGACTCGCGGGATATGGAGTCGTGGCGGACGGTGAGCGTCTGGCCTAAGCCGCCGAAGACGATCTCCTGGTGGGCTACGAGGCCTGGTAGGCGGATCGAGTGGATCGGCTGGTGGACGTTGCCGCCGGCTTCGGCGATCAGATCGGCGGTGCGCGCTGCGGTGCCGGAGGGGGCGTCGAGCTTGCGGTCGTGGTGGAGCTCGACGATCTCGCACTCGGGCATGTGGGGTGCGATCAGCTTTGCGGCCTCCATCATGAGGACGGCGCCGATCGCGAAGTTAGGCGCGACGAAGAGGTTGGCGCTGCCGACGCCGGCGAGCTGGGTGAAGTCGGCGCCGGTGGTTCCCATCACGCAGTGGATGCCGGCCTCGAGGCATTGGCGGGCGTTGTCGAGCGCGGTGTCGGGACGGGTGAAGTCGACGACGACGTCAGCGTTCGGGAGGACGTCCGCGAGCGTGGTGTCGAGCGCCGGGTCGGCGCGGCCGGTCAGCTCCATGCCGTCTGCGCCCTCGACCGCGCGGCAGACCTCCTCCCCCATCTTCCCGGCGGCGCCGGAGACGGCGACCCGAATCACGCCGCCAGAGCCTCGCTGACCGGCGCCAGGGCGGCGCGGAAGGCATCCTCGCTGGCCCCCACTCCAGCGGCGGATAGCCGCTCCGGGACGTACAGCTCGGCGGAGAGTGCAGCGACATCGTCGAGCGTCACGGCGTCGAGCGCGGCGAGGATCTCGTCGAGTGTCAGCACCGGCAGGCCCATCAGGACCGAGCTACCGAGCCTGTTCATCCGCGCGAGCGTCGACTCCATCGACAGCGTCGTGCGGCCCTTGACGTTCTCACGCGCCCGCTCGAGCTCTTCGGCGGTGATGCCGTCGGCTGCGACGCGGGTCAGCTCGCGGCCGATGATCTCCATCGCCTCGCCAACGTTGTCGGGACGGGTGCCAACGTAGATGCCGATCTGGCCGCTGTCGACGAACTGGCTGGCGTAGGAGTAGACGGCATAGGCCAGGCCGCGCTTCTCGCGCACCTCCTGGAACAGCCGTGACGAGGTCGACCCGCCAAGAACCGTGTCAAGGATCCGCAGCGCAAAGCGGCGATCGTCGCCGCGGGCGATCCCGGGACCGCCAACGCAGAGGTGGTACTGCTCAGTCTCTTTGGTGTGGAAGCGGCGCCGCGGGTTGATCTCGGCGGGCGCCGCCTCCGCCGGCCCGTCCACGCCAGGCTCGGCGCGACAGTCGAGCTTCTCTTGAGCGAGCTCGACGATCCGCTCGTGGTCGACGTTGCCGGCAGCAGCCAGCACGAGGTTGCCGCCGACGTAGCGCTCGTTGTGGAAGGCCGCGATCTCGGGGACTGGTACCGACGAGACGACGTCGGCGCGGCCGATGATCGGCCGCCCGAGCGGATGGTCGCCGAAGACCGCCGTCGAGAGAATGTCGTGAACCTTGTCCCCCGGCTCGTCCTCGTACATCGCGATCTCCTCGATCACGACGTCGCGCTCGGAGTCAATGTCTGGATAGGTCGGGTGGAGCACCATGTCGGACAGCACGTCGAACGCCTGGTCTAGATGGCGGTCGAGGAAGCGCGAGTAGACCGACGTCGTCTCCTTGCCGGTGCCGGCGTTGACCTCGGCGCCGAGCGAGTCGAAGGTCTCGTCGATCTCGCGCGAGCTGAAGCGGTCGGTTCCCTTGAACAGCAGGTGCTCAAGGAAGTGCGAGAGCCCCGCCTGTGCGGGGCTCTCGTCACGTGATCCGGTGCGGATCCACAGCCCGAGGGCTATGGAGCGCACCGAACCAACGCCCTCCGTCACGACGCGAACGCCGGACGGGAGCGTGGTCAGCTGGGCGTCGTCGACGCTCAGCGCGAATCCCTTCGGTGGTCGCCACCGCCGTTGTCACCGCGACGTCCGCCACGGTCACCACCGCGGCCGCGGCCTCCGCCGCCTCCGCTCGGGCGTCCGCCCTTGTCGCCGGTGCCGACGCCAGCCAGCTCCTCGGCGCTCTTGCCCGCGATGTCCGGATCGTCGGCGCGACGCAGACCGACGCGGCCGCGCTCGCGGTCGACCTCGACCACGCGGACCTCGAGCTCCTGGCCACGCTCGAGCACGTCCTCGACCGCGTCGACCCGCTCGCCGGGCTTGACGTTGCTGATGTGCAGCAGACCGTCGTTGCCCTTCGTCAGCTCGATGAAGGCGCCGAACGTCGTCGTCTTGACAACCTTGCCGGTGAACTCGTCGCCGACCTCGACGTCCTTGGTCATCGAGCGGATCCGCTCGACCAGGGCATCGCCCTGCTCGCCGTTCGAAGCGAAGACACGCACCGTGCCGTCATCGTCGATGTCGATCTGCGCATCGAACTCCTCGGACAGCGAGCGAATCGTCTCGCCGCCCTTGCCGATGACCATGCCGATCTTCTCGGTGTCGATCTGGATCTGGCCGATCGACGGTGCGTGCTTGGACAGCTCCTCGCGCGGACCCTGGATCGCCTCGGACATCTTGCCGAGGATGTGCGTCCTTCCGACCTTGGCCTGGGCGAGCGCGTCGCGCAGGATGTCGAAGGTCACGCCCGTGATCTTGATGTCCATCTGGAGCGCGGTGATGCCCTCCGACGTTCCGGCGACCTTGAAGTCCATATCGCCGAGATGGTCCTCAACGCCCGCGATGTCGGAGAGCACGATGTAGTCGTCGCCCTCCTTGATCAAGCCCATCGCGATGCCGGCCACCGGTGCCTTGATCTGCACGCCGGCATCCATCAGCGCCAGCGACGATCCGCAGACCGACGCCATCGAGGACGAGCCGTTGGACTCGAAGATGTCCGACACGACGCGAATCGTGTACGGGAAGTCCTCGGGGTCCGGCACGACCGGCACCAACGCACGCTCGGCGAGCGCGCCGTGACCGATGTCACGACGCTTCGGACCGCGCATGAAGCCGGCCTCCCCGACCGAGAACGGCGGGAAGTTGTAGTGGTGGAAGTAGCGCTTGGTCGTCTCGAGACCGAGCGTGTCGAGACGCATCTCGTCACGCGTCGTGCCGAGCGCGGCAACCGAGAACGCCTGCGTCTGACCGCGCGTGAACACGGCCGAGCCGTGGGTCCGCGGGGCGACACCGACGTCGATCGAGATCTCGCGGATCTCGTCGGCGGCACGGCCGTCGGGGCGCTTCTTGTCGATTGCGATCCGGCGACGGATCGTCTCCTTCTCGAGCTTGTCGAACGCCATCTGCGCCGCCGCGAGGCGGGCGCTGTACTCGGGGTCCGACGGCTCGCCGGAGAGCTCCTCGAGCGCCTCGGTCTCGACAGCCTTGGTCGCGTCCTGGCGATCGAGCTTGTCGGTGACCTGAGTGGCCTCCGACAGCGCGCCGCCAAACCGCTCGACCAGCTGGGCAAAGATGCTCTCGTCGACCTGCGGGACCTCGACGGCCGACTTCGGCTTGCCGGCCTTCTCAGCCAGCTCGCGCTGCGCGGCACAGATCTTCTTGATCTCGCCGTGAGCGATGTCGAGCGCGTCGAGGATCGCTGCCTCGGAGATCTCGTTGGCACCGGCCTCGACCATCAGGATCGCGTCCTCGGTACCCGAGACGACGAGGTCGAGTGGCGTCTCGAGCAGCCACTCCTCCTCGGGGTTGACGACGAAGTTGCCGTCCTCGTCCTGACCGATCCGCACCGCGCCGACCGGCTGCGGGAACGGGATGTCGGACACCATCAGAGCGGCACTGGCGCCGTTCATCGCGAGGATGTCGTACGGGTGGACGTGGTCGATCGACATCGGGATCGAGACGAGCTGCGTCTCGCGCCGCCAACCCTTCGGGAAGAGCGGGCGGATCGGTCGGTCGATCATCCGCGCGGTCAAGGTGCCCTTCTCACCAGAGCGACCCTCGCGCTTGAAGAAGCTGCCGGGGATCTTGCCCGCGGCGTACATCCGCTCCTCGACATCCACCGTCAGCGGTAGGAAGTCGACGTCACGGAGATTTCCTGCGGTCGCCGTGCCGAGGACCATCGTGTCCCCACTGCGCACTACGACAGAACCGCTTGCCTGCTTGGCAAGCTTGCCGGTCTCGAAGCTGATCTCGGCACCGCCGACCTCAACTGAGACCCGGGTTACATCACTCATATGTTCCTTTCAATGCCGCCTCCGGTTGGCGGCTCGCTTCTTATGACTTCTCGATAGGAGTCCCGGGCAGCGTAGCAGCGTGCTCCTTCATCCCCCGAGGCGGGTGAGCAGGCTCTGCTCCGGCACGCCCGGGTGAGCGACGCCGTCGACGAACAGCGTCGGCGTGGTCATCACACCCGCTCGGACACCGGAGCGGAAGTCGCGCGCGACGCGCTCGGCGACCGCATCGGAGCGCCGGTCGGCGTCGAAGCGCGCCACGTCGATGCCAAGCCGCTCGCAGCGCTCCCAGAGGTGCGGGTCGTCGAGATGGCCCTGGTCGGCGAGCAGCGAGCCGTGCATCTCCCAGAACCTGCCCTGCATGCCAGCCGCCTCGAGCGCATGAGATAGCACCCGCGCCCGCGGATGCTTGGAGACGATTGGGAAATGGCGGAAGACCCGGCGGACGGGAAGATCGGTCAGCAGCAAATTCGCCTTGGCGCAGTACGGGCACTCGAGGTCGGCGTACTCGACGACGACGGTCCCATCGCCAAGGACGTGATCGTCCTCGCCTACCGGCGGGACCGGGCTGGACTTCAGGCCGTCAGGCTGCGACGGCGTCAAGCGCGTCGAAGATCAGATTCGCGCCCGGGATCTCGAGCGGGCTCGGCGGCTGGTGCGTCCAGCGGATCTGCAGATCGGGTCCGACCATTACCAACGCCCGGGTCGCAACGCCCATATCGGGGACCCAGACTCCATAGGCCTGGGCCATCTCGCCCTTGGGATGGAAGTCGGACAACAGCGGGATCGTGGTTCCAATGCTCGCCTGGAACGCCTTGAGAGCGAACGCGCCGTCGACGGAGACGCCGTAGAGCGCAACGTTGCGGGCGCACAAGTCAGGCGAGACCTCCTCGTAGACGCTCAGCTGATCCGTGCAGACCGGGCTGAACGCTGCCGGGAAGAAGACGAGGACGCTGTACTGCCCCTCCAGGTCCTTCAACGAGACGGTGTCGCCGTCCTGGTTGGGCAGCGAGAAGTCGGGAGCAGGCGCCCCGGCCTCGATCATCGGCGGAGGCCGAGCTCCTTGATCAGCGCGCGGTAGCGATCAAGATCGGTGCGCTGGAGATAGTTGAGCAGGCGACGACGCTTACCGACCAGCATCAGCAGCCCACGGCGACTGTGGTGGTCCTTCTTATGCGTACGCAGGTGCTCGGTCAGCTCGTTGACGCGTGCGGTCAGCAGCGCGATCTGGACCTCGGCCGAGCCGGTGTCGGTCGCGTCCTTGCCGTGCTTGGAGACGATCTCCTGTTTCTGCTCAACGGTCAGCGTCATGCGGCGGAGGAAGATAGCAGCCGGGCGGGTTGTTCGGGCTTGGGCTGGGGCGTTCCTGCCCGCGGGGCCTGTCTCCGATTTTGGTCTGGGTGCTCGCAAGCTCCGCCCCAGACGCAAAATACGTCGCCACCCGCGGCGGCCAACGCTGAGTCCCGTACCACGCCCTCGGCGGGGTTGGCGCAGAGAGCGCCTCGAAGGTCGGAACGCTTTTGCTGTGTAGCGCGAGCGGCGTTGCGACCCTCGAGGCCGCTGCGCTCCCAACCCCGCTCCATCTCGTTGTACGGGACTGATGTGGTGCCTCCGCGGGTGGCGACGATTTTGCGTTCGCGGCGCAGGAACGAGCACGGGAACCAAAATCGGAGACAGGACCCGCGGGAAGCGCGCCCCGATCCCTAGGCCGTCCTCAGTAACTCGTCGCCGCGCAAATCTGCTCGGCTTGGCGGACATCGGCTTGCATCTGCTCGATGAGGGTGTCGACCGACTCGAAGCGCTTCTCGCCGCGCATCCGGTCGATGAAGGCGATGCGCAGCGTCTCGCCGTAGAGGTCGCCGTCGAAGCCGATTAGGTATGCCTCGATAAGGAGCCCCCGCCCTGTGTCGAAGGTGGGACGGACGCCGACGTTGACGGCGGCGGGATGGCCGTGTGCCCAGGCGGCGTAGACGCCATTGCTGGGGCAGACGAGCGCGTCGTCGGGGACGAGGTTGGCGGTCGGCATCCCGAGCTCGCGGCCGCGCTGATCGCCGGAGACGACCTCGCCCTCGACTAGGAACGGGCCGCCGAGGAACTCGGAGGCGGTGCGCACATCGCCGGCGGCGACGAGGCCGCGGATGTGGCTCGAGGAGGCTGTCTCCCCCGCCGCCTCGACGAGCGGCACGACACGCGTCTCGAAACGATCGTCCGCCGCGAGGAACTCTGGCGTGCCTTTGGCTCCGCGTCCGAAGCGGAAGTTCTCGCCGACCGAAATGCTCGCGGCGCCGAGTTGACCAACGAGCACGTCGTCGACGAACTGCTCGGCGCTGCGCGACGCGAACTCCTTGTCGAAGGGGATCACGACTAGCTCCTCGACACCAAGGCCAGCGATCAGGTCGCGCTTGATCGAGAACGGTGCCAGTAGCTTCGGCGCTGCCTCTGGGTGGATGACTGAGACCGGATGCGGGTCGAACGTCAGGACGGTGTCGGCGCCGCGAATCACCTCGCGGTGGCCGACGTGGACACCATCGAAAGTGCCGATCGCGACTTTGCGGCCGCCGCCCTCGCCCAGCGCTAGGTGCGGCATGTCCGCCAGCGAGGTGACCTTCATGACCCGAACACTACGACGGGTTGCAGCTCGTCACCACGCCGCTCGGCGATTGCGACGACCTCACCGGCGTGGGTCAGCCTCAGAGCCGCCACGTCGTTGTTGTTCCGTGCGGCGACGCGGATGCCGTTGGCGATCGCGTTGGCCTCAGCCTCGTCGAGCGGTCGCTCCGGTATGAACGCGAGCGCATCGTTGGGCGCAACGATCTGCTCGGGGTCCGCATCGGCGAGCTTGAAGTCGCCAATTGCCGATCGTTCGAGCTCCTGGCAGTAGGCGTCGCCAAGGTCGGCGACGAGTTGGCGGACATAAGTCCCCGACGAGCACTCGATCTCGAACGCCGCGCGGTCGCCCTCGTGCCAGAGACGCTCGGCGCGGTAGACGGTCACCGGGCGCGGCGCGCCCTCGACCGCTTCGCCACGGCGGGCCTTCTCGTAGAGCCGCTCACCGTCGACGCGGACCGCGCTGTAAGCCGGAGGGCGCTGCATCAGCTCGCCGGTCGCGATCTGAGGATCGGCGGGCACACGGCCTGTCTCCTCCAGCGCACCGTCACGGTCGCCGGTATCGGAGCGCCAGCCGAGCTTTGCGGTGGCGACGTAAGTCTTCGGCAGCGGCAGCAGCCAGCGCTGGGCGCGCGTCATTTTTCCGACCAGTACGAGCAGGAGCCCGGTGGCGAACGGGTCGAGCGTGCCGGCGTGACCAACTTTCGTCTTGCGCGGCAGCGTGCGGCGAACGCGGGCGACGCAGTCATGCGAGGTAATCCCAGCCGGCTTGGGATAGAGAATCACCCCGCTAGGAGATGTCATCGCAGCGCGGTCAGCTGGCGAGCTGGACACGGACGCGCTCGCGGATCGCCTCGGTGACCGCACCGATGTCGAGCTCGGTCGTTGCACCAGCCGCCTGGCGGTGTCCCCCGCCGCCGAAGCTACGGGCGATCTCCGAGACGTCGACGCGACCGTCGGTGGCGCGCAGCGAGACCTTGCGCTTGCCGGCACGCTCGCCGGTCAGCTCACGCACTAGCACCGCGACGGCGGTCCCCTCGACGGCGCGCGCGTGGTCAATGATGCCCTCGGAGTCGTTCTCGACGGCGCCGGTCTGCTCGAAGTCCTCGGCGGTCAGGTGAAGCATCGTCACCGTGCCGCTGTCGAAGCGGCGGATCGTCGACAGCGCGCGGCTCAGCAGCGTGATCCGCTCGAGCGGCAGCGACTCGTAAATCCGGCTGTAGAGAACGTGCGGCTGGACGCCAGCCTCGATCAGCTCGGCGGCCATCATGTGCGCGTCGGCCGTCGTGTTCTCGTACATGAAGCGGCCGGTGTCTGTGATCAGGCCGACGTAGAGCGCACGGGCGATCTCCGTCGTTAGCTCGGCGCCGAGCTCCTTGGCGAGTCGCCAAACGATCTCAGCAGTGCACGACGCGCGCGGGTCGACGAGATTCGCCGTGCCGAAGCGCGTGTTGTCGTGGTGGTGATCGATGTTGAGGATGTGAATTCCCTCGCGCTGCAGGAAGTCGACCGGCATCCGGTCGATGTTGCCGCAGTCGAGGAAGACCGCCACGCGCTCGTCCATGTCCGCCGGCGGAGCGCCGACGATGTCGCGGTTCTCCATGTCGCGGTACTCGTGCGGCAGCGGGAACTCATCGGGCGACAGGTACATCAGCGCGTCTTTGCCGAGCTGCGTCAGCACGCCGTGCATGCCGAGCAGCGAGCCGAGCGCGTCGCCGTCGGGGTTCTCGTGCGTCGTCAACAGGAACTTGTCCGCCGCGCGCAGCTCCTCGACCACCTGGTCGAGCTCGGTCCCCACCCCGCTCACGATTCCCGTCTCTCCCCGTCGACCTCGTCCAGCAGCTCTGAGATCCGCATTCCGCGCTCGAGCGCTTCGTCGCGCGCGAACACGAGCGCCGGAGTGTGCTTGATCCGCAGCTCGCGCGCGATGCCCGCCTGCAGGAAGCCGCGCGAGGACTCCAGGCCCTCCATCGTCTCCGCACGCTCCTGCTCGTCACCGAGCACGCTGACGTAGACACGCGCGTGGCGAAGATCAGGGCTCGTGTCTACGGCTGTCACAGTGACGAATCCAACGCGGGGGTCTTTGAGTCCCCCTGCGATTCGGGCGGAAAGGACCTCCCTCAAGGCCTCGTTCACGCGCCGCATGCGGTCCGCGGGCATCCTATCGGCCCCAACGCCTACTGGAGGGTCTTCTCGACCTGCCGGGTCTCGTAGACCTCGAGCAGGTCCCCCTCTTTGACGTCCGCGAAGTTCTCGAGCACGATGCCGCACTCCATACCGGTCGTGACCTCACGGACATCCTCCTTGAAGCGACGCAGCGAACCGATCCGGCCGTCGTAGACGATCGTGCCGTCGCGGACCAGGCGGACCGTCGCGCCACGGCGCACCGAGCCGTCGGTGACCATCGAGCCGGCGATCGTGCCGACCTTCGATGCCTTGAAGGTCTCGCGGATCTCGACGGTGCCGACGGTCTCCTCGACGTCCTCGGGCTCGAGCAGGCCCTCCATCGCGGCACGCAGCTCCTCAACCACCTTGTAGATGACCGAGTAGCCGCGGATCTCGACGCCCTCGCGCGATGCGACCGCGCGGGCGTCTCCGACCGGGCGGACGTTGAAGCCGATCACCACCGCGTTCGAGGCCGAGGCCAACATCACGTCGGACTCGTTGATGCCGCCGACGCCGGTGTGAATCAGGTTGACGGTGACCTCCTCCTGCGGCAGCTTCGCGATCTCGTCCGCGAGCGCCTCGAGCGAACCGGCGACATCGGCCTTGACTATCAGCGCCAGCTCCTTGAGCTCGCCCTTCTGGGCGCGTGCGAGGACGTCCTCGAGCGACACCTTGACGCCGGCGCGACGGGCCAGCGCCTCGGTCTTGAGACGGTTGGCGCGCTCGCCGGCGATCCGCCGCGCCTCGCGCTCGTTGCCGACGACGCGGAACTGCTCGCCCGCCTCGGGTACGCCATCGAAGCCGAGGATCTCGACCGGGGTGCCCGGCGTCGCCGCCTTCATCCGCTCGCCGAGGTAGTCGTGCATCGCGCGGGCGCGGCCAGGATGCTCGCCGGCGACGATCGCGTCGCCGACCTTGAGCGTGCCGCGCGAGATCAGTACCGAGACCACCGGGCCGCGGCCCGGGTCGAGGCGCGACTCGATCACCACGCCCGAGGCCTCGGTGTTCGGGTTGGCCTTCAGCTCCTGGATGTCGGAGAGCGTCGTCAGCGTCTCGAGCAGCTCGTCGAGATTCGTGCGTGCCTTCGCGGAGACGTCGACGAACTCGGTATCGCCGCCCCAGTCGGCCGGGGTCAGCTCGTGCTGGGCGAGCTCGCCACGTACGCGCTGTGGGTCCGCACCCTCTTTGTCGATCTTGTTGACTGCCACGACGATCGGCACCTTGGCCGCCTTTGAGTGGTCGATCGCCTCGACCGTCTGCGGCATCACGCCGTCGTCGGCCGCGACAACCACGACGGCGATGTCGGTGACGCTCGCGCCACGGGCACGCATCGCCGTGAAGGCCTCGTGACCCGGGGTATCCAGGAAGGTGATCGTGTGATCGCCGTGATGTACCTGGTAAGCGCCGATGTGCTGGGTGATGCCACCGGCCTCGCCCGCGGCGACCTCCGCCTGGCGGATCGCGTCGAGCAGCGACGTCTTACCGTGGTCGACATGGCCCATCACGGTCACGACCGGTGGGCGCTCGATCAGGTCTGCGTCGTCGTCCTCGAAGACGACGTCGTCGGTGATCGCGTCGGCCGCGCGAACGATCTGGATCTTCTTCTCGAAGCTGTCGGCGAGGATCTCGATCGCCTCGTCGGAAAGTGTCTGAGTCAGCGTGGCCATCTCGCCGAGCTCCATCAACTTCTTGATCACGTCAGGAGCGGAGAGCCCGAGCGACTCAGAGACTGCCTTGACGGTCGCGCCCGACTTGATCTCGGTGACGACGTCCTCCTGCGGCTTCTCCTCCTGCTGACTGAAGTCGGGCTCGACCCATGGTGTGCGGCGACGGCGACCACGGCGGCGCGGCGGCGTCTGCTGCTGCGGCGGCGGGCCCGGCGCGCGGCGCGACGCCTGGGAGTCGATGACGACACGGCGACGACGTCCACCGGCGGCGGCGCCTCCGCCACCGTCACGGGTCGGACGAGCGGGCTGCTGAGCCGCGGCACCACCTGACTGGCCGGCGGCCTGGGCCGGCGGGCTCGACGGGGTTTGTGGCTTTGCCGCGGGAGGCGGCGCCGACGCTGCGGGCTTGCCGTTGCCCGGCCGGGCGGTGCCCGAGGGGCGGCCACCGCGGCCCTTGCCGCGTCCATCCTCGGTAGGGGCCTTCTTGCCGCCACTGAAGGCGAGCTCGATGTCGGCCTCGTCGACGCTGGAGGCAGCCGCCTTGACGTTCAGCCCGGCGGCTTGAAGCTTGGCGATCACCTCCTTAGAGGGGATCCCCTTCTCCTTGGCTATTTCATGGACGCGTTTCTTAGCCATCCACTGGAGCCTCCTCGACAACGTCAACGTCGCCGACCGGCGGCTCGCCAGTCACGAAGTCGTTGTCGGTATCGGTGAGCGCCTGGTGCGCGGGCAGGCCGCAGTAGCGCGAGGCCGGAATCGAGGCGTTCGGACAGCGCTTGCCGTTCGACAGGATCGCGGCGCAGCGGCCTGCGGTCTCCTCCTCGTCGAGGCCGAGCGTGTCCTCCTCGTTGGCGAACTCCGTCTCCGAGCGAATGTCGACACGCCAGCCGGTCAGCCGGGCGGCGAGCCGCGCATTGAGACCGTCCTTGCCGATTGCCAGCGAGAGCTGGTCGTCGGGGACGATCACCGTCGCCTGCTTGCCGTCGTCGTCGACGAGTACCTCACGAACGCGCGCGGGCGACAGCGCCTTGGCCACGAAACGGGCGGGCTCCTCGTTGAACGGGATGATGTCGATCTTCTCGCCGCGCAGCTCAGACACGACCATCCGCACGCGTGAACCGCGCGGGCCGACGCAGGCGCCAACGGGATCGACGCCATTGGTGTGCGAGACGACGGCGATCTTCGAGCGGTAGCCAGGCTCACGCGCGACGTTCTGGATCTCGACCAGTCCGTCGGCAATCTCCGGCACCTCGAGCTCGAACAGCGCCCGGATCAGCTCCGGCGAGCGGCGCGAGACGATGATGCTCGGGCCCTTCGACTGAGCTGAGACGTCGGTGATGATCGCTTTGACACGCGCGCCGTGGTCGTAACGCTCGCCGGGCACCTGCTCGGAGCGCGGCAGCAGCGCCTCGACGCGCTCACGCAGCTGGACCAGCGTGTAGCGCGAGTCGGACTGCTGGACAAGACCGGTGATCAGCTCGCCGACGCGGTCCTGATACTCGTCGAACATCATGTCGCGCTCGGCCTCGCGGACACGCTGCAGGATCACCTGCTTGGCGGTCTGGGCGGCGATGCGGCCGAAGTCCTTCGGCGTGACGTCGCGCTCCTCGATCTGGTCGCTGTACTCAGCCAGCACGTCCGGATCGAGCTCCGGCTCCTCGGGCTCGCGCAGCTCGCCGGTCTCCGGATCGATCTCGGGCTCCTCCTGGGCCTCCTCGGCCTCGGCAAGCAGCCGCTCCTCCAGTTCGGGAGGCAAGATCAGCTCATACACCGTGAAGTCGCCACTGTCGTGGTCGATGTCAACGCGTGCGTACTTGGCGGAGCCGGGGCTCTTCTTGTAGGCCGAGAGGAGCGCATCGGCGAGCGCGTCCATCAGCGTGTCCGTGGCGATGCCCTTCTCCTGGCCTAGCGCCCCGATCGCCTCAACGATCTCCTTGCTCATCTCAGTTGCCTCCATTCCCCGTGTCGTCGATTCGATCGCTTTCCGCGCCGGCGCCGGCCACGAGGTGGCTGCGCGCGATCTCGGCGTACGGGATCGTCACTACTCCCGTTCCAGCGGCGACGGTCACCTCGTCATCCGAGGCGCCGACGAGCTCGCCGGTGAAGTTGCGGTGGCCGTCACGCGGCTCGCGAGTACGAACGCGCGCCCGGCGGCCGAGGAAACGGCGGAAGTGGTCGGGCTTGACCAACGGACGCTCCGGACCGGGCGAGGAGACCTCGAGCCCGTAGTCGGAGAGCAGCTCGGTCAACTCGTGGGTGACGCGCTCGCAGAGATCGAGCGTCACGCCGTCCGGATGATCGATCGTCAACCGCAGCCGGTCAGTGCCGATCTTCTCGCACGCGAGCAACTCGACAAGCGGCATCGGACCAGCCAGACGGGCCTCGATATCGCTGTGGAGTTGGTCTGTGTTTGTCGGCATGAGGTCGAAAAAAAGGTGGGCTGCGAAGCCCACCTCCAGGCGCGACCGAGGTCGCGGTACGTCTGAAAGTCCAAGCAGCGGACCAGTATAGACGGGCTTCTCACACGGCAGGGGCGCCTGCGAGCCCCGGCCCGTACTGTCCCGGATCATGCCCGCTGCAGTCGACGCCATTGACGCCTACATCCAAGCCCTGCCCGGCGAACGCAGGCGAATCGCTCACGGCGAGTGGGGTCTGACCCTCTCCTCCGAGCAGGCCGGCGGCTGGCCGCTCGATGTCGGATTGCGGATCGCCGACGGCCTGTTGACCGTCAAGGCCCATGCGCTAACCGACCCGGAGCAGATCGACCCGTGGATGCTGCTCTGGTGGAACCGTTCGACGCGGATGGTCCGGTTCGGTGTGACCCAGGCGCGCGAGGTGTGGGTTCACGCCGACCTGCCGGTCGCAGCGGTTGACGAGACCAGCCTCGACCGCCTGCTTGGACTGGTCGTGGAGGGCGCAGTCGCAGTGCGCGACTTCCAGCGCGCCCAGCGCGAGCCGGCACCCGAGCACGGCGGCGGATGGCTGGACCCACGGGGCTGATCGCGGCGCTGAGGCTCTACGGCGCTGGGATGTAGCGGTAAGCCGAGTTTGCCGAGTAGGTCTTCGTTCGGACACGGCCAGTGGCCTTGCTGGCGCTGCCGTCGTAGTTCATCTCCGTGATGCTGAGCGACACCGCTCCGGAGCTGCTCACGCTGACGCTGTTGACCCAGCCCACGTGGCCGGCTCCAGAGGTGCTCATGACGACCATTCCCTTGGGCATTGGGACCGAAGTCACGGTCCAACCGTGGCTCTTGGCCTTAGCGGGCCAAGCCGACGCGTTGCCCGTGATGGTCGGGTAGTAACCCGTGTACTTCCTCCACTGGTCGTATGCGCCCCATGTGCAGTACTTGGGAATTCCCAGGTTGCCCGATGCCTTCGTGCCCGTGGCCGGCCAGTTGCATTTCCCCTTGGCGTCGCAGAAGGCGTTCAGGGTCGCGGAGCCGCTGATCGAGCGAGACTGCGGTGAGTAGCTCGTCGAACCCCACTTCGAAGGCTTGCCCCCACAACCGACGCGCAGCTGCAGCTTCGTCGGAACGTTGGTGATCAACGAGGTGGAGTAGCTCGCGTAGCGGGCACTCGTCTTCATCTTCTGCCAAGAGGCGAACTTTGAGCCGCCCTTGGACGACTGGATCCAGACGCCCTGGACGTCACCGCTGGCACACGTAACCACCCCGTTGACGGAGATGCTGGCGGCCGACGAGGCGGCCGGAGCGAGCAACCCGAATGCGCTCGCCGTCATCAGCGCCGCAAGACAAACTCCGCGAAGGCGTCGTAGCGCCTGGTGCCCCTGAATCATCCGATCCCTCCCAAGACTTGTTGCGAGCCGGCGCCAGCATACATAGAGCACGTCGACCCGGCTTACGCCGCATCGCTGAGGCGATCGCGGAGATTGCAGTAGTCGGCGCGATCAGGCCGCATGCCGGCCGCCAGTACGGCGTGGCGACGGGCCTCGCGGAGACGGCCGGTCTTGACTAATGCCTTGCCCAGGCAGAAGTGGGCGAAGTCGTTGACCGGCGCCCGCTCTACGACCGCCTCGAACTCTTCGGCCGCGGGCCCGAAGCGGCCCGAGCGAAAGTAGGCGCGGCCGAGTGCCTCGCGGATCGACGTCTTGTCGGGCTCGAGCTGACGGGCGCGCTCGAGCGGGATCGCAGCCGCCGCGAAGTCGCCACGGTCGAGCAACTCGCTTCCGCGCTTGTACAGGTCGTATACGCGCTCGCCGCGCTCCTCCGGCGTCTCGCTCACGGGTTCACCTCGCTTGCCGTCTTCCTGAGCGACTCGACGCAATCGAGTATGGCGGACGCCACGGCAGCCTTCGACGCCCGTGGAACGGGCTGCTCTCCGGCCGCGGTGATGACCGTAACCTCGTTGTCAGTCGAGTCGAAGCCGATCCCCGGCTGTGAGATGTCGTTGAGCACCACGGCATCGAGCTGCTTGCGATCGAGCTTGCCACGCGCGTGGTCGAGCGCACCGGCGCCATGCTCAGCCGCAAAGCCGACCAGGGTCTGCCCGTCGCGCCGCTCGGCGGTGAGGCTCGCCAGGACGTCCGTCGTCGGTTCGAGACGGACGGTCAGGTCGTCGCGCTCCCCCTTTTTGATCTTGCCGTCTTTTGCGTCGGCTGGCCGGAAATCAGCGACAGCAGCGGCCATCAGCAGAACATCGGCAGTCGCGAACGCGGCGCGCGTCGCCTGCTCAAGCTCGGCGGCCGTCGAGACCTCGACAAGCTGCACCCCGTCAGGCGCCTCAACGGCGAGGTTGGCGCCGACCAACGTCACCTCCGCCCCACGCTGCGCGGCCTCTGCAGCAAGTGCCACACCCATCCGCCCCGACGAGCGGTTGCCGACATAGCGAACCGCATCGATCGGCTCACGCGTACCGCCGGCGGTGACCAACACGCGCGCGCCGCTCAGCGTGCTGGCGGGTGGCTCGGACAGCAGGTGCTCGACCGCGGCCAAGATGTCCGGCGGCTCTGCGAGTCGCCCGGTCCCCCACTCCCCCTTCGAAGCGAGCTGTCCGGTCGTCGGCTCCACGACGTGCGCGCCGCGGTCGCGCAGCGTCTCTATGTTGGCGACCGTCGCGGGGTTCACCCACATCGCACTGTTCATCGCGGGCGCCAGGACCAGCGGTGCCGTGCAGGCAAGCGCGGCGCTGGTAAGCAAGTTGTCGGCCTGCCCGCCCGCGAGCTTGGCGAGCGTGTTCGCCGAAGCCGGCGCGATCACGTAGGCGTCGCAGTTGCGCACCAGTTCTAGGTGCGAGATCGGCTCGTGGGCCGGGGAGGCGTCCCCAGGGAACGCGCCGCGCGCAGGGTCCGCCTCAAACTCGTCGACCAAGACGGGCGCGCCGGTTACGCCCTCGAACGTCGCGGCGCCGACGAACTGGAGGCTCGTTGGCGTCTGGACCACGCGGACCGAGTGACCCGCCTTGGTCGCCAGCCGCACTAATTCGACGGCCTTGTAGGCGGCGATCCCACCTGAAACTCCTATGAGCAAACGGGCCATGGGATCGCCCTTACGTCGGTACCGCGACTAGTCGCGGTAGGTGTACTTGATCTTGCCCTGCGCGATCTCCTCGAGCGCGATGCCGAGGTAGTTCTTCGAGCCAGTCTCGACCATCGGCGGCGGGTACTCGTCGAATGTTCCCTCACCGAGGTTGTGGTAGTAGCTGTTGATCTGGCGGGCACGCTTTGCGGCCACGAGAACACAGGCGTAATGCGAGTCGACGTTCTCGAGCAGCGTGTCGAGGCGAGGGTTGATCAAGGTTCGTTCCTGACTTCGGGGACACACATGGTAGCGGCGAGGTCGATCAGCTCCTGTGCCGCCTCTTCGGCGTCGGCGTTGACGATCCTGTGGCGGAACTCGCCTTGGGCCGCCAGCTCCTCCCGCGCGACGGCCAGCCGGCGCTCGATCTGGTCGGCACTCTCGGCCCCTCGCGCGACCAGCCGACGCTCGAGTTCGCCGAGATCGTTGCCTGGCGGGGCAATGAAGACCTGCTCGGCCTCGGGCATCGTCGCGCGGACCTGGCGTGCTCCTTGGAGATCGATCTCGAGCACGATCAGCCGGGCGGGTCGCTGCAGCTCACTGCGCAGGGTCCCGTAGTGGTTGCCGGCATATTCGGCGTGCTCGACGAACTCTCCCTGGCGCACCCGCTGCTCGAACTCAGGGCCGGAAAGGAAGTGGTAGTCGCGACCGTTGACCTCCCCATCACGCGGCTCACGGGTCGTGGCGGACACCGACAGCTCCGCGCCGGGAAAATCACCCAACAAGCGGCGGATCAGCGTGCCCTTGCCCACGCCCGAAGGACCGGTGATCACCAAGACCGGCGGATTCACGACGGTCGTCGCGTTAGCGCCTGAGGTAGGAGACCAGCTCATTGCGCTGGCGCTCCGAGAGCCCGCCGATCGTCTTGCTCGGCGAGATGCGGCAGTGCGTGAGGATTCGATTCACCTTGACGCGACCGTACTTCGGCACGGCGAGCAGCAGGTCGAACACCTTGGCTGTCGCCACGTACTCGGGTGGGTCGAGCAGCAGACCGTGGATCTGGCAACGACCAGCCTTCAGATCGCGCTTCAAACGGGCCCGCTGGGTTCGGATCTCGTTCGCTCGCTTGAGCGCATCCATGCGCTGTGTCAGCGAACGCTCGGGCGTAATTCCGGCCTGCGCGCCTCTGGAGTCGCCGCCTGTCTGGGTTTGGGTTTTGGCAAGCGATTCGGGCGCGACCGGCATGGGCGGCGACTATACACACGGATCGCGGCCGTGGCGGTCCAAGCGGGCGTTTTTTTGGTGAATTCACCTTGACCTCAACCTGAGGTTTAGGAAGCTTGGCGCTGCTTGACCCTTTGACCTGGCTTTGCAGGCACTTTGTCTCCGTTCTGGAGAACGTCCTGCGTCTGGGGCGGATGCAGCTCTTGAAGCGGGATCGGTTCGTCCTCTCCGGCGAGCTTCGCGCGGATAGCGCGCTGTGCCGCGGAGGCGCCGCTCATGGTCGTGATGCAGGGAATGCCGCGCCCGACCGCCGCACGACGGATCTCGTAGCCGTCGGCGCGTGCACCCGACCCAGTCGGCGTATTGATCACCAGGTCGACCTCGCCAGCCTCGATCCGCTCGACCACGTTCGGCGAGCCTTCGCTGAGCTTCCTGATCCGCTCGACGGGAACGCCCATGCGGCGGATCGCCTGCGCGGTACCGCCGGTCGCGAGCACCTCAAAGCCGAGGTCGTGCAGCGACGCCGCGAGCTGGGTTGCCGTCGACTTGTCGCCATCGGTGACGCTGATGAAGACCGTCCCACCACTTGGCAGCTGGGCGCCAGCAGCGGCCTGCGCCTTGCCGAACGCGGTCGGATAGTCGGCCGCTATCCCCATCACCTCGCCGGTCGACTTCATCTCGGGGCCGAGCCGTGCATCGGCGAGCGGGAAGCGACCGAACGGCAGCACCGCCTCCTTGACCGCGACGTGTCCCGGGTGAGCCGGCAGTGGCAGGTCCAGGTCCGCCAGCCGCTCGCCGAGCATCAGGCGGCACGCGATCTTCGCCAGCGGCACACCGATCGCCTTCGAGACGAACGGGACCGTTCGCGAGGCGCGCGGGTTGGCCTCGATGACGTAGAGCTCGTCGTTGCCGAAGACCGCGAACTGGATGTTGATCAGGCCGATGACCCCGAGGCTGAGGGCGATCCGGCGCGTTGCGTCCTCGACCTGGGTGAGCATGTCGGGGCCGAGCGACATCGCCGGGATCACGCAGGCGGAGTCGCCAGAGTGCACGCCTGCCTCCTCGACGTGCTGCATGATCGCGCCGATCTGGGCCGTCTCGCCATCGCAGAGCGCGTCGACATCGACCTCGATCGCGTCCTCCAGGAATCTGTCGAGGAAGATGTCGCCCTCCGGCCGCTCGCCGTCGGCCGTCCGCTCGAGGTAGCTCGCCAGCCCGTCGCGGGAGTAGCAGATCTCCATCGCCCGGCCGCCAAGCACATAGCTCGGGCGAACGAGCAGCGGGTAGCCGACCTCGTCGGCGGCGACCAGGGCCTGCTCCGGGGAGCTGGCGGTCGCGTAGGGCGGGCTCTTAAGCTCGAGCTCTTCGAGCAGTGCGCCGAAACTCGGCCGGTCCTCAGCACGGTGGATCGACTCAACTGGCGTGCCCAACAGCTTCACGCCGGCGTCGGTCAGGCCCTGCGCGAGCTTCAGCGGCGTCTGGCCACCGAATTGGACGATCACGCCCTCCGGCTGCTCGATCTCGATCACGCCGAGCACGTCCTCGAGCGTCAGCGGCTCGAAGTAGAGCCGGTCGGAGGTGTCGTAGTCGGTCGAGACGGTCTCGGGATTGCAGTTGACCATCACCGCGTCACGGCCTAACTGCCGCACAGTCATCGCCGCGTGGACGCAGCAGTAGTCGAACTCGATCCCCTGGCCGATCCGGTTCGGACCGGAGCCGAGGATCACAACCGACGCGTTGTCGCCACGGCGGACCTCGTGGCGTGGGCCGTCCGGTCCGGGCCGCTCCCAGCCGGAGTAGTAGTACGGAGTCGCGGCCTCGAACTCGGCCGCGCACGTGTCGACCGACTTGAACGTCCGCGCTAGGCCAGCCTCAGGGTCCTCCCCACGCGCGATCGCGGTCATCTCCGCCACGTACCAGGGGTTGATGTTCGTGCGCGCGCAAAGCACCTCGTCGGAGACACCGCGGCGGACGGCCTCGAACAGCAGCTCGTAGCGGTCGTGGCCAGGGATCTCGAGGGCTGACAGCAGCGCCTCGGTGTCGTCCGGCACCGACGGAACGACGTCGATCTCGCGCGAGCGCATCGCCTTGACGAACGCCTGCTTGAAGGTACGGCCGATCGCCATCGCCTCGCCAACCGACTGCATGTAGGTCGACAGCTTGCCGTCGGCGCCGGGGAACTTCTCAAACGCGAAGCGGGGCCACTTGACGACGACGTAGTCGATCGTCGGCTCGAAGCTGGCCGGAGTGACGCGCGTGATGTCGTTGTCGATCTCCTCGAGCGCGTAGCCGACGGCGAGCCGAGCGGCGATCTTGGCGATCGGAAAGCCGGTCGCCTTCGACGCCAAAGCCGACGAGCGCGAGACGCGCGGGTTCATCTCGATCACGACGATCTCGTCGGTCTCGGGATTGACGGCGAACTGGATATTCGACCCGCCGGTCTCGACGCCGACGGCGCGGATCACGGCGATTGCCTGGTCGCGCAGCAGCTGGTACTGGCGGTCGGACAGCGTCTGTTGTGGCGCGACAGTGACCGAATCACCGGTGTGGACGCCCATCGGGTCGATGTTCTCGATCGAGCAGACGATCACGACGTTGTCGTTGTGGTCGCGCATCACCTCGAGCTCGAACTCACCCCAGCCGATCACGGACTCCTCGACCAGCACCTGGCCGATTGGGCTCGCTGCGAGGCCCTCAGAGACGATCTGATGGAACTCGGCCTCGCTGTAGGCGATGCCTCCCCCCTCACCGCCCATCGTGAAGCCTGGGCGGATGATCGCCGAGCGACCGCCCCAGTCCTCGCCGGAACCGGCCTCCGGTAGACCGATCTGCGGCAGCGCGACGAGCGCGTCGCTCAGCGCCGAGACCGCCTCCGAGCGCGCGGTGCGCAGCCCCGCCTTGGCCATCGTGTCCTTGAACAGGTCGCGGTCCTCGGCGCGCTGGATCGCGTCGTAGTTCGCGCCGATCAGCTCGACACCGAAGCGCTCGAGCGTGCCGTCTTCGGTCAGATCGCGCGCCAGATTGAGTGCCGTTCCGCCGCCCAGCGTCGGCAGCAGCGCGTCCGGCCGCTCGCGCTCGATCACCCGCGCCACCGACTCAGGCAGCAGCGGCTCGATGTAGGTCGCGGTCGCGAACTCCGGATCGGTCATGATCGTCGCCGGGTTCGAGTTGACGAGCACGACCTCGTAGCCCTCCTCGAGCAGCACCTTGCAAGCCTGCGCGCCCGAGTAGTCGAACTCCGCCGCCTGGCCGATCACGATCGGCCCGCTGCCGATCACGAGGATCTTGTGGATGTCGTCGCGACGCGGCATCAGACGGTCTCAACCATGCGCAGGAAGCGGTCGAAGATGTGCAGGCTGTCGTGCGGTCCGGGACCGGCCTCGGGGTGGTACTGGACGGTCGCTCCGGGCACGTCGCGCAGCACCAAACCCTCGACAGTGCGGTCGTAAAGGTTGATCTGCGACAGCTCGGCGGCGCCGAAGTCGGTCTCCCAGCGGACCGGCTCGTCGGTTTCGATCGTGCTCGCGCCGTCGGGGCCGACGACCGCAAAGCCGTGGTTCTGGCTCGTGATGTCAATCCGTCCCGTCTCGAGGTCCTTGACGGGGTGGTTGGCACCGCGGTGGCCGAACGGCAGCTTCGTCGTCTCGAGCCCGACCGCGCGGCAGAGCAGCTGGTGGCCGAGGCAGATGCCGAAGACCGGCCGCTTGCCAATCAGCTCGCGCACCGTGTCGACGACGTAGCCGAGCGCCGCTGGGTCGCCGGGGCCGTTGGCAAGGAAGAAGGCGTCGGCGTCGCTGGCGAGCAGATCGTCAGCAGAGGTCGTGCACGGGTGCAGCTCGAGCCGAGCGCCGCGCTCGCGTAGGTGGCGGACAATCGAGTCCTTGATGCCAGTGTCGATCGCCGCGATCGTCGGACCAACCGCGTCGGTCAGCGGATCGAGCAGAACGGGCGCACTGGGCGTGACCTCGCGGGCCAGGTCGGCGCCGGCCATCGACGGCTCGGCGCGGACACGGTCCATCGCCTCCGATTCCGGCAGATCGCCGGGGAAGACGCCACCGCGCATCGCTCCGCGGTCGCGGATGTGGCGCACCAGAGCACGCGTGTCGACACCGCAGATCGCTGGGACGCCGCAGTCGGCGAGCCAGGTCAGCCAGCCGCCCTCGGCGTGCGGGGCGTCCTCGCGGTCGATGCCTTCGCGCATGACGACGGCGCGGGCGTGGATCGAGTCCGACTCCATGTTCTCGGCGCTGACGCCGTAGTTGCCAATCAGCGGGTAGGTGAAGACGATGATCTGGCCGCGGTAGCTGGGATCGCTGACCGACTCCTGGTAGCCGGACATCGCGGTGTTGAAGACGACCTCGCCGGTCGCGGCGATCGGCGCGCCCGCGGCATCGCCGTCGAAGCGCGTCCCATCCTCGAGTAGCAGGTAGGCGCTCACCGCACCGCCTCGATCGCGAACGAGCGCTCGCGGAATGCAACGGCGCCGGCGGCAATTGTGATCCGCACGCGACCGGTTAGCCGCCGGCCACCGAACGCACAGTTGGCCGAGCGGCTCTCGTAGCCGGCCTCGCCGACCTCCCAGACGGCGTTCAGGTCGACCAGGCAGACGTTCGCCTGCGCCCCCTTGGCGAGTGTCGGGACGACGAGACCGAACGGCTCCATGCCGGCGGTCATCCGCTCGACGACCAGGCCAAGGTCGAGCACGCCCGGAAGCACGAGGTCGGTGTGGATCGCCGCGAAGGCTGACTCCAGTCCAGTGACGCCCATCGGCGCCAGCTCGAATGGCTCCTCCTTCTCCTCCCGCGAATGCGGCGCGTGGTCAGTTGCGATGCAATCGAGCACGCCGGCGCGCAGACCGTCGATCAGCGCCTGCCGGTCATCCTCGGTACGCAGCGGAGGATTCATCTTGAAGTGCGTGTCGAGCGAGCGGACCGCGTCGTCGGTCAACAGCAGGTGGTGCGGCGATGCCTCGGCCGTGACCTTCACTCCGGCGGCCTTGGCGCGCTCCAGTACCTCGACCGTCCGCCGCGCCGAGACGTGCTGGACGTGGATCCGCCCATCCTCGTAGCCGGCCAGCTCGCAGTCGCGCGCAACCATCGTCGACTCCGACACCGACGGGATGCCGGCCAGGCCGAGCACCGCCGACACCTCGCCCTCGTGCATCACGCCCCCGTCCGAAAGCGTCGGGTCCTCCTCGTGCAGCGCCAGTACGCAGCCGCTGAGCTGCTGATAGCGCAGGGCGTGGCGCATGATCCCCGCCGAACGCACGGGTAGGCCGTCGTCGGTGAAAGCTGCCGCGCCGGCGTCGGCAAGCTCTGCCATCTCGGTCAGCCGCTCGCCCTGCATGCCGACCGTGATCGAGGCGGTAAAACCGGTCGGGATACGCGCCTCAGCGCGGGCGCGCTCACGTAGCGAACGCAAGATCGGCGCCGAGTCCACGACCGGGTCGGTGTTCGGCATCGCGAGGATCGCGCAGTAGCCGCCAGCGGCCGCCGAGCGAGTTCCGGTCTCGACGTCCTCCTCGTCCTCGCGACCGGGAGTACGTAGATGGACGTGCGGATCGACAAACGCCGGGAAGGCGTGCAACCCCTCGGCCTCGACGATCTCGGCGCCCTCGGGCGCCTGCAGCGAACCGGGCGCGCCGATCTCGGCGATCTCACCGTCGCGGACCAGCAGGTCGCCGGGCTGATCGAGCCCGGAGCGCGGGTCCAGTAGTTGGGCGGCGCGAATCAGCACCGTGGCGTCGGGAACGGGCGCGCGGTCCAAGCGCCCGGCCTCACGGGCACGGGTCGTGGCATTGAGCTTGTTCATGCGGGCTGGCGCTCCGTCGGCTCGTCGCTCGGCAGCCGTTGGCCGGCGGCGGGACCGCCGCCCTGGCCGGCGGTGAGCAGCTCGTAGAGGACAGCCATCCGTACAACGACACCGGACTCGACCTGCTCGGCAATTAGCGCCTGAGGCGAGTCGATCACCTCGGCCGATAGCTCGACACCGCGGTTTACCGGGCCGGGATGCATCAGCAGCTGACCGCTCCCAAGCCGGCGCCCGTTGATCTGGTAGCGCGCTGCGTACTCGCGCAAGGAGGGAACCAGCGTCCCCTGCATCCGCTCCTGCTGCATCCGCAGCGTGTAGATGACGTCGGCCTCGCCGAGTTCGTCGAGCGTGTGGCGAACCTCGCAGCCGAGCGCCTCGATCCCACGGGGGATCAATGTTGGTGGACCGCAGACCGTCACCTTGCAGCCCATCCGCGCGAACGCCAGCACTCCGGAGCGCGCGACGCGGCTGTGCAGGACATCGCCGACGATCCAGACACGCAGCCCGTCGAGCGTCCCGGTGCGGCGGCGGAGCGTGTAGAGGTCGAGCAGCGCCTGGGTCGGGTGCTCGTGCTTGCCGTCGCCGGCGTTGATCACCGACGCGCGCGTCCAGCGAGCGACCAGCGCGGCGGCGCCGACGTTCGGCGAGCGGATGACGATCGCCGCGGGGTCATACGCCGACAGCGTCTGGACGGTGTCCTTGAGCGACTCGCCCTTGTCGACGGAAGATCCCTGTGCCTTGATCGAGACCAGGTCGGCGGAGAGCCGCTTGGCGGCCAGCTCGAACGACGAGCTCGTGCGCGTCGAGGACTCATAGAAGAGGTTGACGACGGTACGGCCACGCAGCGTCGGGACCTTCTTGATCTCGCGTCCGGAGACCTCGGCGAAGCTCTCGGCACGGCGCAGGATGCGCTCGATGTCCTCGCGGGAGAGCCCGTCTATGGAAAGCAGATGCCGCCTCACGCCTCAGTCCTCCTGATCGTGATGTCGGAGCCGGACACGATCGTCACTTCGTCCTCGCCGTCGAGCTCCTCGACGCGGACGTTGACGCGCTCGCTGCGCGCGGTCGGCAGGTTCTTGCCGACGTAGTCCGGGCGAATTGGCAGCTCGCGGTGACCGCGATCGGCTAGTACGGCGAGCTGGACGCGCCGCGGGCGGCCGTAGTCGAACAGCGCGTCAATCGCGGCGCGGACGGTGCGGCCGGTGAAAAGGACGTCGTCGACTAGGACGACGGTCGTCTCCTCGACGGGGAAGTCGACGTGCGATGCGTGGACAACCGGGCCGCTCGGGTCGTCGTCGCCGGGTCCGCGCAGGCCGACGTCGTCGCGGTAGAAGGAGATGTCAACGTCACCGAGCGGCACGGGCTCGCCGACCAGTTCGGCAACCTGATCGCGCAAGCGGGCCGCGAGTAGCGCGCCGCGACGGTGGATCCCAACGATCGCAAGCGGATCGCCGCCGTTGCGCTCGACGATCTCGTGAGCGATGCGGACAATGGTCCGCCGCACGTCATCGCGGTCGAGAACGACCTTCTGGCTCACTTCGATCTTGCCCCTTCCTGGCCTCACGGGACCGGGTTAAAGAGACTGCGCGGCGAATGTAGCAGGCGAGTCCGTCGCCGTCAGTCACTGGGCGCGCGTTCGTGGATCGGCTCGCCGCGCTCCGGGAACGGAATCTCGACGCGGTCGAAGTCGCGCGGGACGATCGTCGGCTCGAACTCGGCCCGTGCCTCATCGCGCAGCGGGCCGACTGGATAGCGCGTTGAGACGTGGGTCAGGGCGAGCAGAGTCACATCGGCATCGGCGGCGAGCATCGCCGCCTGGCGCGCTGTCGCATGACCGGTCTCACGGGCGCGATCGATGTCCTCATGCATGAACGTCGCCTCGTGGACGAGCAGGTCGGCCCGGTGAGCCACGCCACGGGTCATGTCGCAAGGCGTGGTGTCACCCGAGAGGACAACTCGCCGGCCACGCCGTGCCTCGCCCAACACCTGCTCAGGCCGCACCTCACCGCCGCCGCCCTGAACCGCCTCGCCGTTCTGCAGCCGTCCGAAGTCGGGACCCGGAGCGACACCGAGCTCACGGGCGCGAGCCTCATCAAAGCGCCCCGGCCTATCGTCCTCGAGCAGCGCGTAGCCGAATGCCGGCACGCGGTGCGCGACCGAGAACGCCTCCATCACATATCCGTCGCGGTCGAGCTGATCGCCAGACTCGAGCTCGTCGATCCGCACGTCGAACCCTGGCTTGCCGATCACTGGCGCGAGTACCTTGAACAGTTGACGCAATCCGGGCGGACCGAAAACGTGCAACGGTCGCTCACGTCCCTGCAATCCGAATGTCTTAAGCATCCCCGGCAGGCCGAGCACATGATCGGCGTGGAAGTGCGTGATGAATACGTCGTCAAGGTCAACAAGACCGACGGACCGAATCAGCTGGCGCTGGGTCCCCTCGCCACAGTCGATCAGCAGCCGCTCACCTCCACGCCGGATCAAGGTCGCGGGCAGGCCGCGGCGCGCGGTGGGCGCCGAGCCCGCGGTACCGAGGAAGACCACATCGAGATCCATGACGGTGGCTATCTTCGCTGGCCGGCGGCGAAGTCGCTCAGTCGAGCGCAATCAGTTCGAAATCAATGCGTCCTCGACCGACGCGAGCGAGGCCCATCGTGTGGCATGGAAAGCGGCGCCGGTCGGTCGGGCTGCCCGGGTTGAAGATCTGGAAGCCGTTGGCCTCTTCATGGAGCGGGATGTGCGAGTGCCCGAAGATCACGGCGGCTGCGCTCGGGAAGCGTCTTCGCATGCGCGCGAGGCGGCCGCGCGCTGGCCCGGCGTCGTGAATCATCGCGATCGTGACACCCCCGGCCTCGATAGTCGTCTCCGCCGGCAGGAGGTCGCGCAACTCGGCGCTGTCCACGTTGCCGTGTATCGCCGCGACCGGCGGACCCAGTATGCGCAGGCACTCGAGTACCGCGACAGTGCTGAGGTCGCCAGCGTGCAGGATCAGGTCCGCCGCACGCAGCAGTTCGTGACACCGGTCGGGCAGGCGGCGCTTACCTCTCGGCAGATGCGTGTCGGAGATGATCGCGAGCTCCACCGCGTTCAGCCTACGGCCCGGAGTTTCGGCTGGCGGGCACTCCACGCGCCCAGTACTCCCAGGGCCGTGAGCAAAGCCACCGCCACTACCCCCGGTGACCCCCTATCCTCTACGAGCCGTAGGCGCCCGTAGCTCAGTGGATAGAGCGCTTGCCTCCGGAGCAAGAGGTCGCTGGTTCGAATCCAGCCGGGCGCGCTGCGGTAGACAGCAGGTCGGGTTGGCGCTACCTTCGACTCTCGGTCAGACGAGAGGAGAGTCATGTCAGCCGCTGTGCCGGATTCCGAGCTCAAGGCGCGCCATCGGGCGATGTGGGCATCGGGCGACTACCCGTCGATGGTCGAGACCTTCCTGCTGCCGCTTGGGCCGCGCCTGGTCGAGGCTTGTGGCGTTAACGCCGGGATGAGCGTTTTGGACGTCGCCGCAGGCACCGGCAACGCCTCGATCCCCGCGGCCGAGCGCGGCGCCCGCGTGACGGCCAGTGACCTGACGCCCGAGTTGCTCGACGCGGGCCGCCGCCAGGCTGAGTCACAGGAGCTCGAGCTCGACTGGGTCACCGCCGACGCCGAGGACCTGCCGTTCGAGGATGGAGCCTTCGACGTAGTGATGTCGTCGATCGGCGCGATGTTCGCGCCACACCACCAAACGGTGGCCGACGAGCTAGTTCGCGTCTGCCGTCCGGGCGGAACGATTGGCATGCTGAACTGGACCCCCGAGGGCATGATCGGGGCGCTGTTCCGCACGATGGGGCCATTCGCCCCGCCACCTCCCCCTGGCGCCCAACCCCCGCCACTCTGGGGCGGCGAGGACCACGTACGCGAGCTGTTCGGCGACCGAGTCGACTGGCGCCTGCTCGAGCGCGACGATCTCGAGATCACCGCCTTCGAGCACCCTCGTGACTACGGCGAGCACTTCAAGGCCCGTTACGGCCCGACCATCGTCGCACGCTCTAATGCCGTGAAGACCGACCGCGAGGCAGAGTTCGACGAGGCGGTTGACGGGTTCTGCGACGAGTGGAACCGCGGCACAGCCGACGCCGCACACTTCGAGCAGGAGTACCTGCTCGTCGTAGGCACCCGCCTCTGAAGCCTCGGCAACCGGGCACGCTATCTTCCGACAATCGCTCCGAAGACGCTGACCAAGCGCGAGTACGAGAAGGAGCTCGATCGGCTCCAAACCGATCTGGTGCGGCTGCAGGAGTGGATCAAGCAGGAGAAGCTGAAGGTCGTCGTGATCTTCGAGGGCCGCGACACGGCCGGCAAGGGCGGCGCGATCAAGCGGATCGTCGAGAAGACCAATCCGCGCGTGATCCGCAGCGTCGCGCTGGCGACGCCGACCGATCGCGAGCGCACGCAGTGGTACTTCCAGCGCTACGTCGCTCAGCTGCCGGCCGGCGGAGAGATGGTCCTGTTCGACCGCTCCTGGTACAACCGCGCCGGCGTCGAGCGGGTGATGGGCTTCTGCACCGACGACGAGTACCAGGAGTTCATGCGCAGCTGCCCGCTGTTTGAGCGGATGCTACAGCAGTCGGGAATCGTGCTGATCAAGTACTGGCTGTCAGTCAGCGACGAGGAGCAAGAGCGGCGTTTCAAGAAGCGGCTGAAGGACCCCTCTAAGCGTTGGAAACTCAGCCCGATCGATCTCGAGGCGCGGGCGCGCTGGGTCGACTACGCCGAGGCCAAGGACGAGATGTTCGCCTACACCGACACCAAGGACTCGCCGTGGTGGGTAGTCGAGGCCGATGACAAGCGGACGGCTCGGCTCAACCTGATCGCCCACCTGCTCGATCAGATCCCCCACGGTGAGGTCGAATACGAGCCGGTGACGCTCCCGCCGCGCCAGCAGCGCGCCTACGTCCGCCCACCCGAGGACACGCAGACCTACGTGCCCGAGCGCTACCGCGTCGACTAGCGCAGCGACTCGGGCGCGGCCATCGCGCGCAATATTCGACGGTAGCTGCGCATCGCGGCTGACGCGAAATCGCCGTGGGTCTGGCCGCGCAGGCGCGCGACGCGCTCGCGGTGGAAGGGGCTGGACAGACTCTCGGCGTGGCCAATCACGTTGCGCGTAGCAATTCCAAAGCGCCCCTGGAGCGTGCGCGTGAGACGTAGGGACGCCGCGCGCTGGCGGCGATTGGCGAGCACCTGACGATCGCTAACGCCGACGTGCTCGATACCGATCGCCGTCCAGTTGAGACCGACGGTGTGGCGGCACATGATCTTCGTCGGCACTAGCTGATGGATCGTCCCGTCGCGGTCGATCACGTAGTGGGCGCAAACACCGGGCAACTCGCCGAGCTCGACGTCGGGCGTGTCGGCGGCAAACGTGTTGAACGCCGACGAGAAGCTGTTCGAGGCCGTGTAGTGCTCGACGATCACGCGCGGCCGTCGCAGCCGGTAGTCGTCGATTCCGTAGTGGCGGTTGGCGTAGGCGCGCATCTCAGCCTTGCGGCGTAACCCGAAGGGGATCGGTGTCTGCACGACACGCGGTGGCGCGACGGCCCGGGCGAGCGCGACGACAGCTCCGGCATGGCGGGTAACCGAGCGACTGTCGAGGCGACCCGCCGGCAACTCAACCACGAACGCGCTGTCATCCGGGAAGGTGCTGTTCTGCCAACTCGTCGCGGTGCCGGGGAGCGGCGCGATCCGCTTGTACGGCAGCCGCGAGCGCTCCGAGTACAGCCGCTCCAGATACGGATCGCCGCCGGAACGGTCGACCAGCCGCATCTGTTGGTGGTACCAGACAGTCACGCGTGGGCGAACGCGTCGGATCAGACGGGCCAGCGCGCGCGACTCAGGCTCTGAGAGCGGCGCCGATCCTGAGTAGTAGGTATCGAAAGGCATTCCGTTCGGCTGCCAGGCAAATGGGAAGTTGCGGTTGAGGTCGACCCCGCGCCCGTTCCAACGGGTGCCGGCTCGGCCGCCGTCGGGGTTGGCGCTGTCGACCAACAGCAGAGCGACGCCGCGCGGAGGACGAGCCGCCCGCAAGCGGCGGACGATCGCGCGACCCGCCGGCTCGCTGCCGTGGATCTCGCCGACGACGAGCACCGTCCGTGGCGCGCGCGGCGAACCTACCCAACGCGCCGAGATCGACTGACCATCGACGGACGTACCGACCGCAATGACCCGTGGGGCGCCCGAGGCGCGACCGCCCTCAGCCTGGTCGACGGGGGCGACGGCAGCAGCGACCGCCAGCGAGAGCCCGGCGAGCAACAGGGCGGTGGTCCGGCGCACGCGAGACAGGCTAGTCCGCACGCTGCGTCAGCCGAGCCGCCGCGCGTACCACTCGTGGGTGCGCCGCAGTCCCTCGTCCAGCTCGATCCGCGGCCGCCAGCCGAGCTCGGCCCCGATCGACGACGAGTCGAGGTACTGGCGATCTATCTCGCCGTGCGGTGTGCCCTGGCCCTGGACGTCCGGGGTCAGCTCGGCGCCGGACACGGCGATCAGGCGATCGACGATCTCGCGAACCGCCAGCGGCGAACCCCAACCGGCGTTCCAGGCTTGCCCGCGGAAGCGCTGGTCGTCGAGCGAGCGGGCGACGGTCAGATAGGCGTCGACGGCGTCCTCGACGTAGAGGTAGTCACGCTCAGGCGTGCCGTCGGAGCGAATCACTGGCGCATCACCCTTGATCAGCGCGCGACAGGTCCCGGGCACGATTCGCGACCAGTTGAGATCGCCGCCGCCGTAGATGTTGGCAAAGCGCGTCACGGCTACCGGCATCTCGTAGGTCGCGGCGAAGCTGCGCGCGATCATGTCGGTGCAGGCCTTCGACACGTCATACGGGAACGTCGGCTGGAGCGCGAAGTCCTCGCGGTAGGGCAGCTGCTCGTGCGAGCCATACGCCTTGTCCGACGAGGCGACGACGATCCGTTCGACCGGATCACCAACCGCCCCGACCGCGCGACACGCCTCGAGCAGCACGTAGGTGCCCCTGACGTTCGCCTCGAAGGTCGATAGCGGCGACCGGTTCGCAGTGCCGACGATCGTCTGTGCCGCGAGATGGAAGACGGCGTCGACGCTGTGCTCGTTGAGCACGCGCGTCATCGCCTCGTAGTCCTGAATATCGGCGGCAGCGACGGTGCAGCGCTCCTCGATCCCGTCAGTACGGAAGCGCGCGTCGGGCTCGAAGTCGCGGCGCGGAACGACGACGCGCGCGCCCTCGTCGAGCAACCGCTCGGCGAGCCACGATCCGATGAACCCCTGAGCGCCCGTCACTAGGACGGTCGAGTCGGCCGGGCTCCAACTCACGAGAGCGGAAGGCGTCGCGACTAGCCGCCGGCGACGGCCGGCAGGATGGTGACCTCGTCGCCGTCGTCTACGGCGGTGTCGAGACCATCCAGGAAGCGGATGTCCTCACCGCCGACATAGACGTTGACGAAGCGGCGTAGGCCGCCATCCTCGGCAATGCGATCGCGTAGCCCGTCGAAGCGGTCATAGAGACCATCGAGGACCTCGCCGACCGTTGTCGCCTCCTCAACGGCGGTTTCGGCCTCGCCGCCGGTGACGCTGCGCAGCTGCGTGGGGATCTTGACTGTGACGCTCATTTCGGCCTGCAGACTACAGTCGCTAGGCGACGGCGCCGACGCCCGCCGCGTTGGCAAACGACTCGATCGTCGGCTCGATGTCGATCGTCTCGAAGCTGCCGCGCACCGCGTCGAGCGTCTTCAATCCCTCGCCGGTGATCACCAGTACCACGCGCTCGTCGCGGCCGATATCCCCGCGTGCGGCGAGCTTCGCCAGCGTCGCGGTGGTTACGCCGCCCGCGGTCTCGGTGAAGATGCCGGTCGTCTCAGCGAGCAGCTTGATCCCAGCGCGGATCTCGTCGTCGCTGACGGCGTCGATGCCGCCATCGGTGCGGCGGGCGAGATCGAGCGCGTATGGGCCGTCGGCCGGGTTGCCGATCGCCAGCGACTTCGCGATCGTCTCCGGCTTGACTGGCGCGCAGAAGTCGCGGCCCGCCGCGTAAGCCTGGGCGACCGGCGAGCAGCCCTCGGCCTGAGCGCCGTTGAACTTCGGCAGCTCGCCCTCGACCAGGCCCACCTCGAGCCACTCCTCGAAGCCGCGCGCGATCTTGGTGATCAGCGAGCCCGAGGCGATCGGAACGACGACGCGGTCAGGCAGCTCCCAACCGAGCTGCTCGGCGATCTCGAAGGCGACGGTCTTCGAACCCTCCGAGTAGTACGGCCGCAGATTGACGTTGACGAAGCCCCACTCGCGCTCACCGGCGAGCTCAGTGCAAAGGCGGTTGACGTCGTCGTAGTTGCCGTTGACGGCGACCAAATTCGTCCCATAGACGCCGGTCGCGAGGATCTTCTGCTCCTCGAGGTCGGCCGGCACGAAGACGTAGGACTCGAGCCCGGCCGCAGCGGCGTGCGCCGCGACGGCGTTGGCGAGGTTGCCGGTCGACGCGCAGGCGACGACCTGGAAGCCGAGCTCCTGGGCCTTGGCCAGGGCGACCGTGACGACGCGATCCTTGAACGAGTGGGTCGGGTTGGCGGCGTCGTTCTTGACCCAGACCTCCCCCACTCCCAGTCGCTCGGCGAGCCGGTCGGCGCGCAGCAGAGGCGTCACCCCGGCGGCAAGCGCCGTACGCGGCTGTGAGTCAAACGGCAGGAAGTCGGAGTAGCGCCAGATCGACTGCGGACCGGCCTGGATCCTGCGCCGCGTCGACTCGGCATCGAGCCCGGAGAAGTCGTAGGACACCTCGAGCGGCCCGAAGCAGTCGTCGCAGACGAAGCGCGCCTCGAGCGGGTAGGTGGTACCGCACTCCTTGCACTTCAGTGCCTCTATAGCCATCTAGTTCAGCCCCTTCATGTCGAAAGCCTCCGCCGCGTTGCTCGTGACGGAGGCCTCTCAGGGCTTCGCCACATCTTTCAGATCAACTGGATCTGATGGACTTGGCACCTTTCCTCGCGACCGAAGTCGTCTGGATGGTTGCCGGGGTTTCGTAGGGCCATTTCCCTCCACCCCTCTGGATGCGTACGGCTATGTCAGTGCAAGGACGATAGCAATCGACCGGACGGATGCAAGGCCGAGGGTAGAATCAACCCCGTGACGGTCCCGACCGAAGACCCGCTCAGTCCGAGTCATGCCGAGCATTCCGAGGCCACGCCTGCGGCGCACGCCGCGCATAGGACCCGATTCCGGGCCGTCCAACGCTGCTCCTGAGCCGAATGTAGAGGTTGTCGAGTGGGCCGACGCGGCGGCGCCTGACGTCCGTTCGCGCCCGCTGCGCTGGATCAACATCGAGCGCCCCGGCCCGGTCGATCGCGCCTGGCTACAGGAGCACTTCGACTTCCACCCGCTCGACTACGAGGACGTTGCCTCGCGCAACCAGCGGCCGAAGATCGACGAGTACCCCGACTACCTCTTCATCGTCCTGCACTTCCCGGTCTACGACAAGTCGGTCGGCCG